>Ga0070673_100001087_pt1 | contig 15553 bp, 12 predicted proteins | sample KBSM23metaG_FD_65342 | JGI IMG/M metagenome (GOLD analysis project Ga0070673, IMG submission 65342) | Miscanthus rhizosphere microbial communities from Kellogg Biological Station, Michigan, USA - KBS M2-3 metaG | ecosystem: Host-associated > Plants > Roots > Rhizosphere > Soil ... | reverse complement strand
CAGCGCCAGCGTCTGGTCGACCGGAAAGCCGAGGTGCCGGGCGAAGTCCTGCGCTTGCGCGTTGCCGAGAACGGACTTCAGCTGCTCTTCGCTCACTGGAAGATTGGCGCCGTTGCCGAGCCAGGATTTGACCTGCGGGCCGAGGCCGCCCTGCTGCAGGGCCGATACGAGTCCGTTGAGATCGTGGTACTGCGTCTTGGCAAGGACGGCGTTGAGCAGTGCCGGCAAAGCCGCCGCTTCGGCCTCACCGAAAGCGCCCTTGAGCACGCCGCCGAGGCTGTCCAGCAAGCCCATGATGGTCCTCCATCAAACGGGATTGGGATGGTTACGCCAAAGCCGTGTCGAAAACACGGCCGAAGGTTAGTCTAATCTTGTCCGCCGCGCCAGCCGGTCGGAATCACTTCTATTTGTCGAGCGCACTTTCAAAAATTTCGGAAAATTCTCGCAAAAAGTCGAAGCAAATTTTTCATTCCCGGCCCGTCAGCGCCCGCAAGCCGCCGACCGCGAGCGCCGCCATCACGAGTGAGATCAGGACGTTGTAGCCGGCCAGCGACAGCCCGAGAAAACGCCACCCGGCTTCGTCGCAGCGCACGACGTGGACGGATTGCAGCTGGTCGAGGAGCGGCCCATTCGCCTTGAGATCGGTCATCGGACCCGAGCAGTCGGCTGGGCCCGGCCACCAGCGCCATTCGACGCCGGAATGGAAGGCGCCGAGCGCGGCGCCGGAGAGGACCGCGATGAGGATGACGACGAAGCCGACGGCGACGAGCTTCGACGGCACGCGCATGAGCGCCGCAATCGCCGTCAGCAGCGCGAGCGGAATGGCGACGTAATAGGGCAGGCGCTGTTGCAGGCATAACGGACACGGCGGCAGCTTGAGCACGAGTTCGAAATACCACGCGCCGAGAATCGTCGCCGCGCTGAGCACGAAGATCGCCAGCGCCGCGGCAGCGGCCGGCTCGCGGCGCAGCCGATCGATCCAGGTGCTCTTCATTCCACCCTCGCTGAAGCCCCCGTCGCGGGCCGCAGCAATTGCCGATCCGCAAGCGCCGCGCAAGGGCGCAGGCGGCCGAGGCCAACCGTGCTGCCGAGGCGCAGATGCGACGCGCTGATGCGCAACAAAATGGTTGCGCGAATGTGCGGACTTCGTCATATTGACTAGCAACCTGAAGGTTGCGCGTCAGCGGCAGTGTAGAGGAGGAATGTGTGAGCAATGTCATAGAAAAGCGTATTGAACTCGCCGCGCCGCTATCGCGCGTCTGGCGGGCGCTGACCGACCACCGCGAGTTCGGCGAATGGTTTCGCGTGAACCTCGACGGCCCGTTCGTGCCCGGCCAGGTCTCGCGCGGCAACATCGCCTATCCGGGCTACGAGCATCTCAAGTGGGAAGCCACGGTGCAGAAGATGGAGCCGGAGCGGCTGTTTTCGTTTACCTGGCATCCTTATGCGGTCGATCCCAATGTCGACTACCGCAGCGAACCGACGACGCTGGTGGAGTTCAGGCTTGAAGCGAAGAACGGCGGCACCGTCCTGACCGTCACGGAATCCGGGTTTGACGCCATTCCGCACGGCCGCCGCTTCGAAGCCTTCCGCATGAACGAGCGCGGCTGGATCGAGCAGATGAAGAACATCGAGCGCCATGTCGGCCGTCCGGGCTAGCCGCCGCGGCCCCGAGGCCCGCGCCGCGGTCTTCGCCGCCCTGGGCGACGAGACGCGGCTGGCGCTCATCGGCAAGCTCGCCGCCGGGCAGCGGCAGTCGATCTCGCAGCTCGCCGGCGGGTCGAGCCTGACCCGGCAGGCGATCACCAAGCATCTGCGCGTGCTCGAGGGTGCCGGCGTGGTGCACAGCGCGCGCGTCGGGCGCGAAAGCCTCTACGAGTTTCGGCCGGAACCGCTGCGCGACATCAAGGCCTATCTCGACCGCGTCTCCGGCCAGTGGTACCAGGCGCTGGCGCGGCTCAAATCCTTCGTCGAGAAGTGAACATCGCGTTGCGGATTTGGCGAACACCGCGCCGCAAATTCCGCGAATGGCGTGCCGCAAATTCCGCTTTGAGCTTCTCCGTCGCGGCGTGTAGTAATCGCCCCGGGCGCGATCCGGAAAGGCGGACGCCGGTCTTTCCGAACGGATCGCGCCCGTTCGAAGTTCGGAGCGTTCCGCGGGACGCTCCGATGCCCGTGTGGCGGAACTGGTAGACGCGCACGACTCAAAATCGTGTTCCGCAAGGAGTGGGGGTTCGATTCCCTCCACGGGCACCAATAGGTTGTAGCAGATGTTTTTGAGGATCAAGAAGATTGTCGCAGTTAGTGCGGCGATCGTCTTAATCGTGGCGTGGTTCGCCTCTGGGCTGCTGGAGAACACCTATGTCAACTATCCGAGGGCTCCGAACCCAGGGGAAGGCAGGACGGTGCCATACGCAATCAAGGGCATTGTCGTGTACATAACTGAAGGACAGCAGCAGCTCTTGTCCTGGCTCAAGTGGATCGAAATTGGTTGCGGCGTGATCGCCGCCTTGGTGATTCTTATTCATCGAGGCGATCCGTTTAGATCAACAAAATAGCGCTGGCGGCTCCCGAATCTGACTGAACTGGAGGTGGCTAAAAGCGACCAGGTCAGCAGAAGCGAACGCGTTCTGAAATATGGTGAGCCTGCTGTTCGCCGTGCGCTAAACCGATATCTGGATAGCGCGCGAGCCAAAAATCGCTTGCTCGGCGCTCAGTTTCGTTTCTCCACGGGCACCATACTAAATTGGAACAGACGTCCACTCCGATCCCGCGCTACGCTTGGGATTGGGCCGCGCTGTCGCCCGGCCCGTCTTCTTGGCGCGCGGGCCTTGCATGTCACGATGCGTGAGCAAATAGAAATGGGTCACCAACTCCAGGATGTCGAATATGCCGACAGGTTCGCTCCTCGCGGTCGGCTAGAACCGCCGGCAACGGCGCCAAGACCGCGCTAGGCTGGCTCCGATTCACCGCCAAAACCAGGTTGGGAAACGTTTCGCTGCGCGCGGAAAAGAGCGGTATGCTCCGCAAGAACGCCGCGGCATTGGGCACGACGACAGGGCGCTCGCTCCGGCGGACCCATCGGCGAAGGCACCCCCAAGTGTCCAGCGCTGAAGTGGCTAAATGTTGGGAGGATAGCGTGTCCGACACAGCTAAAATCGTATTCAAGGCTGCATTCTTCGGCTCGACGGCGCTCGGGTTGTCATTGTCGCTGGGGTCATTGCCGGCGCAGGCCGCTGATTGCGAGGATTTGATCAATCTCAAAATTCCCGCGACGACGATCAAGGTCGCCCAGTCGATCCCCGCCGGCGATTACACGGCGCCCGACAAGTTGAAACACGCAGGCATGCCGGCATTCTGCAGGGTACTGGCCTCCGTAAATGCGGAGCCCGATTCCGACATCGAGATCGAGATGTGGCTGCCGAAAGACGGATGGAAGGGCGTATTCCACGGCAACGGCAATGGCGGCTACGGCGGCACGTTGCGCTCCGGCGGGATAGCGGCTGGAGTCAAACGCGGTTACGCGTCCGCTGTCACCGATATGGGAACGGCACCCTCGACTCCTCTGAATGGGGATCCGCTCATTGGCCACCCCCGCAAGTGGGAAGACTGGGGAAGGCTTTCGACCCATGTCATGACGGAAGTCGGGAAGGACATCGCAAAGGCGTTTTACGGGGAGGCGGCGAAACGTTCCTACTACACGGGCTGCTCGACCGGCGGCCAGCAAGGACTGATCGAAGCACAATACTATCCAACCGACTATGATGGCATTCTGATCGGCGCGCCGGTCGTCAATCGCACCTGGGGGCATGCGGCAGTTGCGTGGGACTACATTGCGGCTAACCGCGAGCCCGGACACAAGCTGTCCGACGCCAAGCTGAAACTTCTGCACGACGCGGCGGTCTCCGCCTGCAGCGCGAAGGGCAACGGCCTCAAATCGGACCCCTTCATCTCCGATCCCATGGAATGCGACTTCGACCCCGCGAAACTTACGTGCCAGGGCGCGGATTCAGATCAATGCCTGACCCCCGCAGAGGTCGCGACCGCGAACGCATTTTATTCCGGCCCTAAGAACCATGAGGGCAAGGCGACCTATTATGGCTGGCCCCCCGGTAGCGAGACGGGGGTGCTTACCTGGGCCTTTCTCCAGACCCAGCTTAACACGCCGGGCGAGCCCTCGTTCGATGGGTTGTTCAAATGGGTTTTCGGCGCCGAATGGGACTGGCGCAATTTCGACCTCGACCGCGACATGCCGCAGGTTGACGCTAAGCTCGGACCCATCGTGAACGGCGCGGTGACCGGGGACTTCAGCCAGTTCAAGGCGCGCGGTGGCAAGCTGATCATCTACCAGGGCTGGGCCGATCCGATCGTTTCGCCCTACCAGACTGTGGCGTTGTACAAGAAGCTCACCCGGGAATTCGGTCCCGATCAGGATTTCGCCCGGCTGTTCATGGCCCCCAGCCTCACACATTGCGGCCTTGGAGGCACCGGCTTGAATGGTTTCGAATCCGCGCAATCGAGCATGCTGCCTCCGCCCGCGGACGACGCGCGCCACGACCTGTTCGTCGCGCTCAGCGCCTGGGTCGAAGATCAGAAAATCCCGACCGAGGTCGTTGCCACCAGCTATCTGGACAACAAGGACCCTTCGAAGGGAATCGCGATGCAGCGGCCGCTCTGCCCATATCCGCAGAAGGCCTGGTACAAGGGTGACGGCGATCCGAACGACGCCGGCAACTTCGTCTGCGCGAGCAAGCAACCCTGACCGAAGTCACAATTGTGGAAGTAGAGCCATATCCAGGCACCCCGCAATGAATCTTTGATCACCCTTTTCTCTGAACCCAGCCACACCAAACGGCATTCTGCATAGCACCCACTCATGCCCAGTGGGCGACCCGCTCGTCGTCGAACGCTAAGAATGCCGGCCGCTTTTCAGTTTGACGTTTTCCCGTCGATGACGCCGCGCCGCGGATTTCGTCCACTGCCGGAACGACCTGCGCCAATGAACGTTCTCCGAGAAATGCGTTTCGCAATCCGACGCTTCAAGGAGAACAAGCATGGCGACAACGGTAGACAATCGGCGGGAGACGGTCTCGCTGATCGGCAGCGACAAGGTCGAAGGAACGCCGGTATACGGCGGAGATGACAACGAGATCGGAACCATCCAGCGGGTCATGATCGACAAGATCAGCGGCAAGGTGGCTTACGCCGTCATGTCATTCGGGGGCTTCCTGGGAATGGGCGAGGATTACTACCCGATGCCGTGGGAAAGCTTGAAATACGATGTCGCTCTCGCCGGCTACCGGGTCGGCGTAACGGAGGATCAGCTAAAGGGCGCGCCCAGGTATAACCGTGATACGGATTGGGACTGGACCGACCGCTCAAGGGATCGCGCCATCAACGACTATTATGGAATGCCGCCCTGGGGCTCCTGATTCTGCTCAGTAGTAGTTGCCGACCTGACTCAAACGCCGAGCCCGCCCATAAATGCAGGGTTCGCGGCCAGGGTAGGAATTGACTTGGCCCCCCTGACCGCCGAATTTGCCGCCCGGTTGGTAGCGGTCGGGACAGGCGCGTATGGTCGGCGGTGCGAACGGCGTTGGTGAAGTGCGGGTGATGCCGGATCCGCTGCACGCCTTCACGATGGCGATCTGCAAGGCCGATGGCAGCTCGGCCGAGGAAGCCCGGCTGGTGGCCGATCACCTGGTGCTGGCAAACCTCTTCGGCCATGACAGCCACGGCGTGGGCATGATGCCCGCTTATCTGCTGAACACGACTACGGGTCATTGTGTCCGCAACCAACATGCAAAGATCGTTCGCGACAATGGCGCGGTGATCGTGATCGACGGCGGCGCGGGCTACGGCCAGGTGATCGCCAAGGAAGCGATGGATGTCGGCATCGAGCGGGCGAAGACGCACGGCGTTGCGGTCGTCGGCCTCAAGAATTCCCATCACATCGGTCGCGTCGGCCACTGGGCCGAGCAGTGCGCGGCGGCGGGACTGGTAAGCACGCACTGGGTGAACGTGCACGGCCACAAGTCGCTGGTGGCGCCGTTTGGCGGCGCCGAGCCGCGCTTCACCACCAACCCATACTGCACGGCGGTACCGCGCAAGGGCCAGGAGCCGATCGTGCTCGACTTCGCCACCAGCCAGGTGGCGATGGGCAAGGTGCGCGTCGCCAACAACAAGAACGTGGCGATGGACGAGGGCCTCTTGATCGACTCCGCCGGCCGGCCCACCACCGATCCCGGCGTGATGTACAACGCGCCCTACGGCGCCATCCTGCCGTTCGGCCTGCACAAGGGCGGCGGGCTTGCGGTGGTCTGCGATCTGCTTGCCGGTGCGCTCACCGGGGGGCGGACGCACAGTCCGCGCACCATCAAGAAGGACGGCACCGCGATCATCAACAACATGCTGTCGATCATAATTGATCCCGAGGCGATGGGCGGGACGGCGATGTTCCATGACGAGGTCGAGACCTTCATCGGCTGGGTGAAGTCGGCCCGACCGCAGGCCGGCGTCGCCGAAGTGCTGGCGCCGGGCGAGCCGGAGCGGCAGCGCCGCGCCGAGCGGGAGAGGAACGGCGTGCCGATCGACGGCACGACCTGGAAGCAATTGATCGACGTCGCGCATAAGGTCCGGGTGAACGACACCGAGATCCCAGGCGCCGATCCAACGGGGGCTGCGGCCTGACGGCTGCAGGAGAGGAAATGGCCAAGATGAAGCTCTACTACTCGCCAGGTTCGCCCTACGCCCGCAAGGTGCGGGTGATGGCGATGGAGACCGGGCTCGACCGCAAGATCGAGATGGTGAACGTCGCGGTCTCGCCGATCGTGCCCAACGCCGACGTCGACAAACACAATCCCATCGGCAAGATCCCCGCGCTCGCCGTCAAGGGCATGAACCTCTTCGACTCGCCGGTGATCTGCGAGTACCTCGACAGCCAACACAAGGGCCGCAAGCTCCTGCCGCGCAAAGGCCGCGAGCGCTGGGTGGCGCTGAGGCTGCAGGCAATGGCCGACGGGCTCCTCGATGCCGCGATCCTGACGCGCTACGAGGGCGCGCTCCGACCCAAGGACAAGCGCTGGCCCGACTGGGTCAAGGGCCAGACCAAGAAGATCGAGGGCGTGCTCGCCCAACTTGAGACCGAGGCCAAATCGCTGAAGGGCAAGCCCACGATCGGCACCATCTCGGTCGCTTGTGCGCTGGGCTATCTCGACTACCGCTTCGCGGCGATGGACTGGCGCGCCAAGCATCCCAAGCTCGCCAAGTGGTTCAATTCCACCGCCAAGACGCCGGCCATGAAGGCGACCCCGACGCCCGCGGCATAGAACCTGATCCGGTCAGGTTGAAGCATTCTTTCCTTCGTCATGCGCGGGCTTGACCCGCGCATCCATGCCGCTTGGTCGCAAATCGACAGCGCAGCATGGATTGCCGGGCCAAGCCCGGCAAAGATGGGAGAAGGTGGATTTCAATTCAATCAGAACGTGCGCTAGCCTGCTCGATGTGGCGGCGTACAAGATGATCGCCTGCCGCGGCACGTGGCCACAACATGGAGCAACGGGTTTCCGTGATCGCGCCCCCAGGGCTGGTCATTGGGACTCGCTTTGTTTAGCGGCGCGCGGCGGCGGGTGCCGCTACGCACGACTTTTCTGGCGCTTCCTTGGGCTTACGTATTTGGTGCCGCCGCCAACCCGGTGTCTCGCCGGTTTGGCGGATCGGCGATCCCGGCGGCCATTGCTGGTACACAGCAACTCTGCGCTGCCCGGTGCGGAAGGTTGCGATTCATCCTGAACTGCCCACCCGAGCCGACCGCACAACGCTACCAAGGCTGTCCGATCCGCGAGCCGGAGCGGAACCTCACCGGTCCGTTGGTCGATGGCGGCGAAGCTGTAGGTCTCGTTTGGTCTCTCAACAATCTTTACGCAACGCATGATGTCGCAAAACGCGATAACCGCAGGACGGTTCCGAGGGTCAACTGCCGAACCAACCCCACAGCCGGGCCCCTGCGGACGAGCATGTTTTTCAGCGGCCTCGTGACAGGCAATCCGTTGTGATGCGCGTGTGAGAGCGGCCGCCTTGATTTCAGCAGCGCTAAGGGTGCCATTCCGACGCCGGAACTTGTCGGAGTTTGACCCGTTCGTTCTCCATCGGAGACTGTCATGCAACATAAAATGCTCCATGAGGCCAGCGGACAACGCACCTTTGTCGTCGTGCTCGAAACCGGCGAGGAAGTCGTCGCCAGTCTTCAAAAATTCGCTGCTCGCGAAAGTGTCCACGCGGCGAGTTTCACCGCGATCGGCGCCCTCAGCGACGCGGTCTTGCTCTACTTCGACTGGCAAAAGAAGGACTACCAGAAGATTCCGGTCCGCGAGCAGGTCGAAGTCGCTTCTCTGATGGGCGACATAGCTGACGATCCGGAAGGCAAGCCTGCCCTGCATATTCATATCGTCGTCGGCACCCGCGACGGCAGCGCCAAAGCCGGGCATCTTGGCGAAGGGCACGTCCGGCCCACGCTCGAAGTCGTCGTGACCGAAAGCCCGACGCACCTGCGCAAGGTGAGGGATACCGAAACCGGCCTTGCGCTTATCCGCCCCGCCGCGTAGCGGCGGCAACGCAAGCTGACGTTTTTATTCCGCGAGGCTTTACACCCGTTCGACAAAACTATCGACCACGCGCTTCTCGCCGGCCTTGTCGAACTGGATGGTCAGCTTGTTGCCGTCGATCGCGGTGACGTTGCCGTTGCCGAATTTCTGGTGGAAGACGCGGTCGCCGAGGGTGAAGGCGGAGACGGTGCCGGTCGATTTGGCGACGAGCTCGCCTTCGATCGTGAGCGGCAGGCGGCGGGCGGCTGTGCCGGCGCGCCGAGACCGCTCTCCGGTGCCCGCGGCACTACCCGCCTCCCTGGCCCTCCCCCGCAAGGGGGGAGGGAAAGCAGCGTCGCCGTCCCCGTCTGGCTCGTGGTCGGGCTCGTAATACGACTCGCCGTCGTCGGAGAAGCCGTCGCGGCCGTTGTCCGACTTTTTGGACTGGGCGCGCTGCCAGCCGGGCGTGCCGTAGTTCGAGCCGAACGAGGTCATGGCGTCGAAGCGCGAGGCGCCGTAGCCGCCATAACCGCCGAAGCCGCCCTTCGATTCGGTGACCTCGACATTAGCCTCCGGCAGCTCGTCCAGAAAACGCGAGGGAATGTTGGTCTGCCACAGGCCGTGCATGCGCCGGTTGGTGGCGAAATAGATCTTTGCTCGCCGGCGCGCGCGGGTGAGGCCGACATGAGCGAGGCGGCGCTCCTCTTCGAGGCCGGCGCGGCCCTGGTCGTCGAGCGTGCGTTGGTTCGGAAACACGCCTTCCTCCCAGCCGGGCAGAAACACCGTGTCGAACTCGAGCCCCTTTGCCGAGTGCAGGGTCATGATGCTGACCGCGTCCTCGGCGGCGGCCTTCTCGTTGTCCATGACCAGCGAGATGTGCTCTAGGAAACCCTGCAGGTTCTCGAACTCCTCCATGGAGCGGATCAGCTCTTTCAGATTCTCGAGGCGGCCGGCGGCGTCGGCGGAGCGGTCCTTCTGCCACATCTCGGTGTAGCCGGACTCGTCGAGCACGATCTCGGCGAGCTGCACGTGGGGCAGGCTGTCGCGCTGCGCGCGCCAGCGCTCGATCGCGTCGATGAGGCCGCGCAGCGCGCCGCGCGGTTTCGGTTTTAGCTCATCGGTCTCGATCATGGCGCGCGCCGCCTCGGTGAGCGGCACGCGGCGCTTGCGCGCATGATCGTGCAGCAGCTGCACGGTGGCGTCGCCGAGGCCGCGCCTAGGCACGTTGATGATGCGCTCGAAGGCGAGATCGTCGGCCGGCGAGTTGATGACGCGCAGATAGGCCAGGGCGTCGCGGATTTCGGCGCGCTCGTAGAAGCGCGGGCCGCCGATCACGCGGTAAGGCAGGCCGAGCGTCACGAAGCGGTCCTCGAACTCGCGCATCTGGAACGAGGCGCGCACAAGGATGGCGATCTCGTTGAGCCGGTGCTTTTCGCCACTCTGCCCGCCGCGCTGCAGCTCCTCGATCTCCTCGCCGATGGCGCGCGCTTCCTCTTCCGAATCCCAGGCGCCGGTGACGGAGACTTTCTCGCCCGGCACGTCGTCGGTGCGCAGCGTCTTGCCCAGCCGGCCTTCGTTATGGGCGATCAGATGCGAGGCGGCGGCGAGGATGTGGCCGGTCGAGCGGTAATTGCGCTCGAGCCGGATCACCGTCGCGCCGGGAAAATCGTGCTCGAAGCGCAGGATGTTGTCGACCTCGGCGCCGCGCCAGCCGTAGATCGACTGATCGTCGTCGCCGACGCAGCAGATGTTTTTGGCGTGAGCACCTCCCCGTGCAGGGGGGAGGTCTGCTCGCGGCAGCGAGCCGGGAAGGGGTGACGGCGGCGCAGCAGCGGCGGCTTCGCGGTCACCCCACCCCGGACTGCCTTCGGCAGTCCGACCCTCCCCCACCAGGGGAGGGTTGGCGTCGGCGCTTTCCGCTTGCTCCTGCGTCTCCCCGTTGGTGGGGAGAGGGTTGGGGTGAGGGGGCCTCTCCGCTTGCTCAGGCAGCGTGGGCGCCCCCTCACCCTCGCTTCGCTCGACCTCTCCCCGCGCGCGGGGAGAGGCGGCGTTTGCTTGATTTGTCCTCTGCGCCAACAGGCGGAGCCAGAGATACTGCGCGACGTTGGTGTCCTGATACTCGTCGACCAGGATGAAGCGAAAGCGGCCCTGATACTGGCGCAGCACTTCGTCGTGCTCGCGGAACAGGCGGATGTTCTCCAACAAGAGGTCGCCGAAGTCGGCGGCATTGAGGATCTTCAGCCGCTCCTGATACGCCTTGTAGAGCTTCAGCCCCTTGCCGTTGGCGAAGGCGGCGGCCTCGGCCGGCGGAACCTGCTCGGTGGTGAGGCCGCGGTTCTTCCAGCCGTCGATCAGCATCGCCAGCACCCGCGCGGGCCAGCGCTTCTCGTCGATATTCTCGGCCTCGAGAAGCTGTTTCAGCAGTCGGATCTGATCGTCGACATCGAGGATGGTGAAATCGGGCCTCAGCCCCACCAGCTCGGCGTGGCGGCGGAGGATTTTCACGCCGATCGAATGAAACGTGCCCAGCCAGGGCATGCCCTCGACCACGCCGCCGACGATCTCCTCCACGCGGTGTTTCATCTCGCGCGCCGCTTTGTTGGTGAAGGTGACGGCAAGGATCTCGCTCGGCCGGGCGCGTCCGGTGGCGAGGATGTGGGCGATGCGTACGGTGAGCACGCGCGTCTTGCCGGTCCCGGCGCCGGCGAGCACCAGGACCGGCCCGTCCAGGCTCTCCACCGCAAGCCGCTGTTCGGGATTGAGACCGGCGAGATAGCTAGCGCCCGGCGCCGCGGCGCGCGCCCGCGCGGCAATGCCGCCGGGGCGAGGCCCCGGCGCATCCGCCGGCTCGCGGGTGTCTCGCAACGGGTCAGCCACGGCGCCGCATTTCCATGATTCTCATGGGTGAAAAAATGGCACCGTCCGCGGCGATTTGCGAGGGGACGCCGCGACCCGTGTGCACAGCGTCCGGTCAGCGCTTCGCGCGCATCGCAATGCCGCGGCCGGCATCGTCGGGAACCGGCAAATGCGCGTGCGCCGCCTTCATGCGGGCGAGACGAGCGGCGACCCCCTCGGGAAATGCCGCGGTCTTGCGCGCGTTGAGGTCGACGTGCAGCACCATGTTCTCGGACGTGGCCGAAAGCCAGCCTTCCTCGGCGTGGAAGAGCTGCTCGAAATAGTGCATGCGCTTGGCGTCGTAGTCGAGGAGCTGAAAGGTTACCCGCACCGGGTCGCCGGAATGCACTTCGCGCAGGTAACGCACATGCGCTTCGGCGGTGAAAGTCGAGAGCCCGTGCGCTTTGGCATAACCGGCGCCGCAGCCAAGCAGGTCGAAGGCCTCGTCGCCGGCGCGGTCGAACAGCACATTGTAATAGGCCATGTTGAGATGGCCGTTGTAGTCGATCCAAGCCGGCTCGACGCGCATCACCGAGGAGACGAATGGCGCGAAGAAGGCAGGTTCTGGATCGGGGCGTTCGAGCATCAGCGACAATCGGCGTTCGGTCGCGGTGCAATTTGCCGGTTTTTCCGAGTCAAGCAAGCGTGGCGACAGCGCCCTTGACCGCCGCAGGCGCTCCCGCCACGTTGCAGGAAAAGAGTGAAGCCATGGTGATGACCGAAGCGTGGGAGGGGCTCAAGCACGATCGCAAGGCGGTCGAGGCCGTCATTGCCGCTTTGGCGGCGATGGTCGGCAATCGTCTCGTCACCTCACGCGCGGTGCGCGAGCAGCACGCCAACACGCTGACCTGGGTCGGCAACCAGCCGCCCGACGCGGTGGTGTTTCCGCAGACGACCGAAGAGGTGCAGCAGATCGTGCGCCTGTGCGCCGCCGAGCGCGTTCCGGTGATCGGCTTCGGCGCCGGCACCTCGCTCGAAGGCCAGGTCAATGCGCCGCATGGCGGCATTGCGCTCGACTTCCGCGACATGAACCGGCTCATCGCCGTCCACGCCGAGGATCTCGATTGCGTGGTCGAGCCGGGCATGACGCGCAAGCGGCTCAACGAGCTATTGCGCGATCAGGGCGTGTTCTTTCCGATCGATCCCGGCGCCGATGCTTCGCTCGGCGGCATGGCGGCGACGCGCGCGTCCGGCACCAATGCGGTGCGCTACGGCACCATGAAGGACAACGTGCTGGCCCTCAAAGTTGTGTTGGCCAACGGCGAACTCATCTCCACGGCGCGGCGGGCGAAGAAATCGTCGGCCGGCTACGATCTCACGCGGCTCCTTGTCGGCTCCGAAGGCACGCTCGGCATCATCACCGAACTCACCTTGCGGCTCACCGGCATCCCGGAGGCGATCGCAGGCGGCGTCTGCCCCTTCCCGTCGGTCGAGGCGGCCTGCAACGCCACCATCATGACCATCCAGTCGGGAATCCCGGTGGCGCGCATCGAGCTCCTCGATACGCTCCAAGTGCAGGCGTGCAACCGCTACTCGAAGCTCTCGCTGCCGGAAACGCCGGTGCTGTTCGTGGAATTCCACGGTACTGAGGCCGGGGTTGCGGAGCAATCGCAACGGTTCGGGGAGATCGCTCAGGAATTCGGCGGCGGTCCGTTCGACTGGGCGACGCGGGCCGAGGACCGCACCCGGCTCTGGCAGGCACGCCATGACGCGTACTGGGCGCAGCGCAGCCTGCGCCCGGACGGGCAGCCGCTGGCGACCGACGTCTGCGTGCCGATCTCGCGGCTTGCCGAGTGCGTGATCGAGACCCAGCGCGACATCGCCGAGAACAATCTGGTCGCCCCGATCGTGGGTCATGTCGGCGACGGCAATTTTCACGTTGGGCTGATCGCGAATATGGACGACCGCGAGGAGGTCGCCCGGGTGGAGGCCTTCCTCGAGCGCCTGGTCGAGCGCGCCCTGTCGATGGATGGGACCTGCACCGGCGAGCACGGCATCGGGCAAGGCAAGATCAAGTACATGCAGGCCGAGCATGGGGAGGGGACGCTCGCGGCCATGCGGGCGATCAAGCGCGCCCTCGACCCCCTGGACATCATGAACCCCGGCAAGGTCCTTAACCTCTGATTTACCGGTCCCACGACACACAATCGCCCTGAACGCAGCCAAAAGGTGCGCGGTGAGGTGGTGGCGTGCACCGTTTTTCCGCCGGTGGGCAACGGTAGCTTGAACGTGCAATCCGCTGGGGCCTGATCTAGGCTCCAGGGAAGGGTGCGCGGGTTTCGAACAGCCGACCAACGAAAGGCTCGGAGGCGCCGTGCAGACGACGCTGCTCGGACTGGGAATCGCGATTATCCTGGCGCTGGTGGCGGCACTGGCTGCCCCGCTCGTGATCGACTGGAACCAGTACCGCCCCCGCTTCGAGCAGGAGGCGAGCCGCCTCACCGGCTTCACGGTCCACGTCAACGGCCCGATCGAGGCGCGCATCCTGCCGACCCCGCGGATCAAGCTCGCCGACGTCGTCGTCGGGGGGGCCGCCCAGAAGTCGCAGGTCAAGGCCGCAAGCTTTGAGCTGGAAGTCGGCCTCGGTCCGCTGCTCCGCGGCGAGGTGCAGGCGACCGAGCTCCACGTCGTCGCCCCGCAGATCAACGTCGGTCTCGACCGCAATGGTGTGGTCGACTGGCCGTCCATCTCGCCGTCGCTCAGCCCGGATCGGCTCACCATTTCCCATCTGCGCATCGACGACGGGCAAGCCGTCCTGACCGACGCTGCCTCTGGCTCTCGGGTCGTCCTGAAGGAGCTGCAGTTCAAAGGCGACGTTCGCTCGTCCGGTGGCCCGTTCAAGGGCGAGGGCGCGTTCCAGGCCGGCGATCAATTCTACGCCTACCGTATCGCGGCCACGCGGCCCGAGGATGGCGGCGCGCTTCGGCTCAAGGTCGGCATCGATCCGTCGGGGTTTCAGTTGACGACGGAGATCGAGGGCAGCCTGAGCCTCGACCACGGCGTGCCGCAGCTCGACGGTACGCTGGCGGTGCGGCCGGTCAGCGCGGCGCTGGCGCGCGGCGAACGGGTGACCGACGATGCCTGGCGGCTCACCGGCAAGCTGCGGACTTCGTCCGTTTCGGCGTCATTGCAGGAGCTGGCATTCCAATACGGGCCCGACGAGGCCCCGATCAATCTCGGCGGCAGCGCCGAGCTGACGCTCGGAGCGCATCCGCACTTCGACGCCACCATCTCGGCGAAGCAGGTGAACCTTGATCGCGCCTTGGCCACGCCCGACACGCCGCAGCGGCCGCTGGTCGCCCTGATCAGGAGCGCCGTCGAGGCGTTCTTCGCCGTGGCGGGGAAACCGCCGATGCCGGCAAAGATCGCAGTCGCCGTCGACTCGATGACACTCGGCGGGACCGTGCTCGACTCCGTGCACGGCAATATCGGCTTCGACGGCAAAGGGTGGAATCTCGACGGCCTCGAACTGCACGCTCCGGGCGCCAGCGCGCTGAAGGTGAGCGGCCGCCTCGACGATACGCCCAAGGGGTTGACCTTCAGCGGCCCCGCCAGCCTGGAAACGCGTGACCTGAAAGTCCTGATGGCGCGGCTCGAAGGCCGCGGGCCGCCGGCTTCGAGTGCCGCACAGGCGTTCACCGCCCGCGGCGTGGTCACCATCGGGCGCGACCGCTTCGCACTCGAACGAATGACGGCGGTGCTCGACCAGGAGAACGTCACTGGGCGGCTCGCCTATAGTTGGGCCGCGGGCAATCGCCCGGCTGTCCTCGACGGCGAAATTCATGCCGCCGCGCTCGATGTCGATGCGTTGGTCGGGTTCATCAAGGCGGCGGCATCCGACGACGCCAGCTTCGAGGTGCCGCACGAAGTTGCCGTCGTCCTCGATATCGGCAAGGCGCGAGTCGCGAATGTGGACGCGCAGACGGTCAACGCGCGGGTGAAGCTCGACGCCGGCGTGCTGCACATCGAGCGCCTGTCGGTAGCCGATCTCGGCGGGGCGGCGGTCGACGTCAGCGGCCGCATCGACGACCTGTATACGCAGCCGCGGGGGCGGCTGACGCTCGATCTCGATGCCA
>Ga0070673_100001084_pt1 | contig 15559 bp, 7 predicted proteins | sample KBSM23metaG_FD_65342 | JGI IMG/M metagenome (GOLD analysis project Ga0070673, IMG submission 65342) | Miscanthus rhizosphere microbial communities from Kellogg Biological Station, Michigan, USA - KBS M2-3 metaG | ecosystem: Host-associated > Plants > Roots > Rhizosphere > Soil ... | reverse complement strand
GCTCCTCGCTGGTGCGCTGGTAGCGATACGCCGCGAGCAGCGACTGCCGCGAGGCCCCGGCCAAAGACGGATCCAGTTCACGCACGTCGATCCGCCGCAGACCCGGGGTCTCGGCGGGCGAGCTCACTTCGATCGTGCCGAGCCCCTCGATCGCGACTTCCCCCGTCTCGCGCTGCGCCGCGGGAATCGCCGGCAGGCTGGTGACCAGCTTCTGCGTCCCGGCGGCGAGCGTCCGCTCCAGCGTCAGCATGAACTGATGCCGCCGCTGCGCGGGATCGAGCAGGAACAGCACGACTTCCGCGGGGCGCGGATCCGAGCGCTCCAGCGACGCGCCGGTCGCGCTGCTGAACTCGTAGCCCTGCGGGATGGCCACGACGATCTGCGCCGGCTCCCCCTGGACGACGGTCGCGTTGACGAGCGCCATCAAACGGACGTCGGCCTCGCCGATCGACACGATCGACTTCACGTCGGCGAGGATCCGCACGTCGCGCGCCGCCGCCGGCGACGGGGCGCTGTCGTGCGTGGACCAGGAGACTTCGGCCGGCGTGCCCGGCGCCAGCGTGGCCTCGATCGTCGTCCGTCCCGAGGCCGACGCGCGCCGCAGGATCAGTCCGCTCGACAGCCGCACGTCGGTCTGATCGCCGGGCACGTCGATCGTCGCCGTCACGCTGCCGGCCGATGGGACGGGCAGCACGAACGACCCGCGCCCCGGGCTGAACGCGAGTGCGCTGCCGGTCTCGAGCGTCGCCACGAACGGGCCGGGGCCCTGGACCAGCGCCACGTGCGCGCCGGCTTCGGCGGTCACGGGCAACGGACGATTCTCCAGGCGCGCGTCGAGCAGCGTCGCGCCTTTCAGCAGCGCCACCTTCACGACGCCCGGCCGCAGCACGTCTCCGTCGATGCGCATCGTGGCGCGCGCCGACGAGCCGTCCACGCGCACGCGGATCTCGGCCCGGTTGAGGACCGCGCCGACCGGCGCCACGTCGATCGGCGACGGCCGCCGCGACGCGAGGTCGAGCAGCCGGTCGTACTCGGCGCGCGAGAGCGTCACGGTGCCGGGCGATCCGAGCGGCACCGACGACGAGCCGTTCTGCGCGGAGGCCGTCAGCGACGACACCAGCAGCGCCGCCATTGAGAAGAGGATGGTGCGAGACATCAGCGGCCTCCCGTCTTGCGATACTGGATGTCGAGCGCCGGCGACTGCGTTTCCGGCGTCAGCTCGGCGGCGAGGAACACCGACGGGCCGATCGCGGGGAAGGCGATCGCGATCGGGACCGCTCCCTGTCGCGTGCGGCCGGCTTCCTTCTGGAAGTGATCCATCAGCGCCTTGAAATCCCGTGCGTCCGACTCGCCTCGGCCTTCGACCGGCGCGGCCGGGGGCGGCGGGGCCGCGGGCGGCGACGTCGCGCCGCGCAGCGCGGGGCTCCACGGACCCTCGTCACTCTCGACGCGGAAGGCGCCAGGCTTCGGATCGACGTCATACCGCGGCGAGTGATACATCGTCAGGCCGGTCCGCGAGACCGGCAGGTCGACGGCCGGCAACTCGATGCGCGCGTCTCCCCGGTCGCTCCACGTCGCGCCGCGCTGCAGGTACATCACCTCGACGACAAAGGTGGGCGCCTCCTGTCCGGCGCTGCCCTTCCGCAACGGCAGCAGCACGCTGCCGCTCGCGCCGACACCGGGACGGACCGGCCGTCCGTCGAGCGCGGCGCTCCACAGCACCGCCTGCGGCGGCAGCGCGACGGCGAGGAAGCTGCGCTGGTTGTTGCGCACCGCGTACCGGGCCCGCACCAGCAGCTTGCCGTCGTCGTTGACCAGCGCGTCGTAGCGCGCTTCCTCGACGTTGGCCACCAGCACCGCCTTCGCGGTGTAGCGCGTGACGTTGACGGTGAGGGCGCGCGGCGCGCCGGCGGCGAGCGGCGTGAAGCGAAACGCCGCCATCGACGGCGACTCGCGCCCGGCAATGATGTCGCCGAGGTCGGAAGGATCCGCGGGCTCGAGGCCGCGCGGCTCGGGGTGGGCGATCTCTCCTTCGCCCACGACATCCACGGCGATCCCGCCGGTCTCGCGCTCCGCGGCGGGCACGCGCACGATCGGAACCGCCACCGCGCCGTCGCGCGGCGCACGGATGTCGCCGGTGATGACCACTGACGCATGCGCGTCGATCGGTTCCAGGAAGGTGACCGTCAGCGTCGATCGATCGACGCTCCAGTCGGCGACCGCGGGGCCTGCCACCTGGTTGACGACGAGCCCCTGCGGCAGCGCGATGGTCGCGTCACGCGCCACCCCCTGCGTCACGTCGATCTGCACGCTCGAGGTGACCTGGCTCGAGTCTTCGCCGAGCGCGACCAGTTCCGTCACGCGCGCGCGGATCCGCAGCGGCAGCGTCGCGCGGCGATCGTCGGCCCGGCGCTTCCAGGTGAAGCCGAGCGGCTGGCCGGGCGTGCCATAGACGACCCAGCGGCTCTCGGCGCCGGTTTCGGTCTTCTCGGCGATGAATCCGCCCGTGACAGCGAGCTCGACGCCGGCCCGCGGCACCGCCAGCGTCACCGACGACAGCGCGGAGCCGGACGACTGGAGCGCCATCCCCTCGGTACCGGACCCCGAGGCAATCGGGATCACCACGTCGAGCGTGAGGGTCGATCGTCCGGGCCGCGAGATCAGCACGCGCGGCGGCGCTCCGTCGGCCGCGCTGAAGGCGACGGGCCGTCCGTCCATGCGCGCGTCGCGCACCAGCAGACCGGCCGGCACCTGCACGCTGACCCATCCCTGTTTCAGGACGTCGATCGCCAGCCGCGCCTGCCCGCTCACCGTCTCGCCGCTGACGCGCAAGTCGTAATCCACGCGCGTGAGCGTCGCGTCGACCGGCGGCGGCGCCGGATCCGGCGACGACGGAAACGCGCGCGCCCGCAGCGCGCGGTATTCGTCGATCGGCAGCACCACCCAGCCGTCGACGCGCGGCTCCTGAGCCCACAACGCGCCCGTCGTCATCACGCACACCGCCGCGCCCGCCGCCACTCTTAGCAGTCCACGCATGAGCCCTCCTGCGAGATCAGACTCCGCTGCTCGGCAACCGGACGGCCCGCCTATGGCGGACCGCCGGTGTTGCTCCCGGCGGGCGAAGTACGGCGACGGATTGCAAGTGCGGGACCGGCGGGATCGTCAGCAATCACCGGGACGCCGCGCAGTCAGATCCGTAATCCCCGGGATCGCGGATCCATTGGCTTGGGTTCGCTGATCGCCGCGTGTGGGTGAAACCTGTCGCGTACGGGCGGTCGCGGGTGCTCCACCCCTCGCGCCCTGGTGGAAAAAACTTGGAACGCCTCGATGATCCCGGCGTCTGGGAAACAGGAGATAAGGAGACCAGGAGATCAGGAGATCACAAAACAGATCAGAAGACCAAGATCATCGCCCTCCTGATCTCCTGAGCTCCTTGACTCCTGTTTCTCCGCACGCTGCGATGTTCCGTCAGTCGCGAGCCGAGTCAAGTGCGCCGATGACCAGAGCACTTCCCGATGACCCGGATGCCGCGAGTTACGGGAGCGCATGACGGTGGACGACCCCGCCGCGCACGTCGGCGAGCGGGTGCTGGACGACGAAGGCGGACGGATCGAAACTGTCGACGATGCGGATGACGCGACCGATCTCGAGGCGCGTGACGACGCAGTAGAGCACCTCCCGGTCCTCGCCGCTCTTGCCGCCGCGCGCCTTGTAGATCGTCACGCCGCGGCCGAGATCGTCGAGCAGCGCGCCGCGGATCGACGAGCACGAGGTCGACATGATGGTGATCGCCGTGAACTCCTCGATGCCGTGCAGGATGAAGTCGAGTGTGCGCGCCGCGGCGACGTAGGTGAGGATCGAATAGAGCGCCGGCTCGACGCCGAGGATCGACATCGCGGTCAGGAACAGCACGATGTTGAAGCCGAGGATCACGTCGCCGACCTTGAGCACGGCGCTGCGCTTGCCGATGAGGAGCGCCGCGATCTCGGTGCCGTCGAGCACCGCGCCGCCGCGCATCGCGAAGCCGATGCCGGCGCCGATGAACACCCCGCCGAAGACGGCGGTCAGCAGCAGATCGTGGGTGACGTCGGGAAAGTGCACCGTGGCGAGCACCAGGGCCAGGCCGAGGATGCCGATGGCGCTGCGGATCGCGAAGGCCGCCCCCATCTGCCGGTAGCCGAGCAGCACGAACGGCAGGTTGATGATCGGCAGCCACACCGCCAGCGGCGGCGGCGTGGTCAGCGACAGCAGCATCGAGATGCCGGTGACGCCGCCGTCGATGAAGTGGCTGGACAAGAGAAAGCCCTTCAGGCCCATCGCCGCGGAGAACACCCCGGCGATGATCAGAAGGGCGTTCATGATCTCGTGCTGGATCGATCGCATACGCGACCGATCCTATGTCAGTCCACGGTCGCTCAGCGCCCGCCCGACGCCGTCGTTCGCGCCGGCGGGGCCTGGCTGCCGCCCATGTCGTTCCAGTTCATGATGCTGTTGAACACCATGTTGAACTCGGCGTGGTTCTGCCAGCGGTAGATCGGGTTGTTGGAGAACAGGACGATCCGACCCTTGCCGGTGTAGCCGCCCGGCACCTCGATGGCGAACGGACGGTTGGCGATCTCGTCGGCGCCGCGCATCAGGCCGCTCAGCACGTTGGCGTCGCCGCCCGGATAACGCGCGAGAATCGCTCCCTGGTCGGGCTGGCCGACCGACATCAGCGGGCCGCCCAGGTATTTGATCGGCATGATCTTCTCGCTGTAGCCGTAGAACACCGGGTGCTCGGGCTTGACGATCTCCGCGTTGACGAGCGGGCGGGGCGCGTAGAAGTTGCTCGACGTTTGATCGGAGGCGTCAACCGTTCGCGCCATCCCCAGCTCGGTCGGGAACTGCACGGCGCCGCCGGTGCAGATCAGCGTGCCGCCCCCCTCGAGGAACTTGGCGAAGGCGTCCACGCCGTCGCCCCCCATGCCGCCGCTGATGTCGGGTGACGAGCCGTAGTCGCCGAGGAACTTGTACTTGTCGGTCTTCATGTACGGCACCGGCCGCGCCGCGGCGGGCGCGAAGACGGCGGCGCGGTTGGCCTGCTGCGTCGGCATCAGAATGACGTCGTAGTCGGCGCGCAGGTTGCCCTTCTTCAGGCGCTCCTTGAAGATCAGCTCGAACGGAATGCCGAACTGATCGAAGGCGTGGCGGTACCAGCCGATTTCCTGGGTGCCGTTCCACGACGAGTAGATCGCGATGCGCGGAAGATCGGCGTCGTGCGTCGCGACGGTCGGCGTCGAGGACAGCGACGCCGCGGTCAGGCCGAACTGCTCCACCGCCGCCTTGACCGAATTCATGTCGGCGCCGGCGGCGACGAGGAACGATCCCGCCGGGAAATCGATGCCGTCCGCGGTGAAGCTCTTCTCGGCGATCTTCATCGGCACGTTCTTCAGCGTGTAGCGGAAGGCGATCATGTTGTTCGAGCCGTAGTGCGCGACCGCCAGGCCGGCCGATCCGCTGCCGGCGACCTTGCCTTTCACCGTCGCGGTCTTCACCGGCGTCACGGCGACGTCGAGAATCGCCTTGTCCTTGATCTCCTTCACCTCGACGCCCATCGCCATCCCCATCGTCCAGCCGCTGTCGTCGTAGGTCGTCAGGTTGGGGTCGGGATAGTTCTGGCGCTCGAGCAGGTTCTTGGCGAGCCGGCCGTACGGCTGGTCGCGCTTGATGACGTAGGAGCCGGCCGGGAAGGTCTGGCCGTCCACCTTCACCTCGCCGTTCGCCGTGCCGATCTCGATCTGCTGCGCGCGCAGGATGTTCACCAGCGTGGCGGCGCGGGTCATGTCCTTCGCGCCCGCCGGGATGACGTAGCCGTACGGCGCGTCCTTCTTGCCGGCGTCGATCGAGTTCTGCGTCTTGCGGTAGAAGTTGTCGACCACCAGGTTCGGCAGCATCGAGGTGAGCTGCAGTCCCGACAGGACGCCCGTCTCCATGTAGTTGGTGTTGTTGCGCCGCGAGAAGTTGGCGATCGCCTCGGGCGGAATCGGCAGGCCGCGGTACCACTCGCGCGGCTGTCCGCCGCCGCGGCCGGTCGGCACCGTCGCGCGTCCGCCGCCGCGTCCCGCCAGCGCCGCCGCCGGCGCCCCTTCCCCGCCGCGTCCGGGCTGCGCCGCCGCCTGCGTCGCGGTCTCTCCGCCGCCGCCGCGTCCGCCACCCCGCCCGCCGCGTCCCTGCCCACGGCCACCCGGCGTCGGCACTTCAGCCTGAGCACCCGCAGCACCCCGAGCACCCGTAGCACCTTGAGCACCCGTAGCACCTGCTGCACCCGTAGCACCTGTAGCACCAGCACCACTAGCACCCGCGGCACCTCTAGCACCCGTTGCACCGACAGCGGCAGCCCCCGTAGCACCCGTAGCACCGACACCCGTAGCACCCTGAGGCCCGGGGCCGTTTTCGCGCCCGGACTGCGTCTCGTACATCCGCATCATGCCGTTGTGGTTGTAGGCGACCGAGCCGAGATAACCCGGCGACCAGCCGTCCATGAAGGCGTGCGTGTAGACGCCCGGCATGCCCCACTTCGTCATCTGCGACAGCTCGAAGTTGGCGAAGAACGGCAGCTCGGTGAAGAGGATCGGATCGAGATTGGGGTTCTGCGGCGGACCGCCGCTGTAGGTGTAGAGCAGCGGCTGCGCCTCGTGCAGGTCGTGCATGATCGGCGGGTGCGCGGTGAAATACCAGTCGACGATCGCGCGCATCGCCACCTGCGACAGGTTGATGTCGCGGTTGTTGTCGTGGAAGACGTACTTGCCCCAGTACGGCAGCTGGCCGCCCCCGCGCCCTCCCCCGGCCGCGGCGCCGCCCGCGGGCGTGGTTCCGCTTGCCGCTGACGCGTTCGCCTGCTGCTCGTCGAGCCCCTTGTAGAACCAGTCGACGTTGCGATCGCGGCCGTCGGGATCCGCCACCGGCGTGATCGAGACGATGACGTTGTCGCGGATCTGCTTGATCAGCGGCGACGTCTCGGTCGCCAGGCGGTAGCACAGCTCCATCAGCATCTCGGACGGCCCGGTCTCGCCGCTGTGCAGCCCGCCCATGAAGTGATAGTGCGGCCTGGTCGTCGCGATCAGCCGCTGGATCTCTTCGGGCGGCACGCCGCGCGGGTCGGCGATCTTCGCCAGGTTGTCGCGGTTCTTCTGCAGGTTCGCCATGTTCTCGTCCGACGACACCCACACGACGACGAGCTCGCGCCCCTCGTCGGACTTGCCGATCGACTCGATCCTGACGCGCGGCGTCGCCGCCGCCAGCGCGCGGTAGTACTTGAGGATGTCGGCGTAGTAGGTCAGCTTGTAGGGGGCGCCGACGTGATAGCCCAGCACTTCTTTCGGCGTCGGAATCCCCTTCACCACCGGCAGGTGATCGACCAGCGGACTGATGAAGTACGGCTGCGTCGTCCACTCCTTCACCGACTTCTCGAAATCCGGATCCTGCTGCTGCGCCGGATCGCGCGTCTCGGTGACCATCTGCTGCGCGGGCAGCGAAACCACCGCGAACAGCAGCGCCGCGCCCACCAGGAACTTCCTCATGCCGATCTCCTGACTGAAGGGTTGAAGGGCGAGAATAATAGCACCTTACGTTGAGGCGCCGAGCGTGCCGCGCACGCTACTCCTCGCGCAGGGCGCCGGCGGCGTCGATGCGTGCGGCGCGGGTCGCGGGGACGCTTGCGGCCAGGAGGCCGACGAGGACGAGAGCGGCGGCCGCGGCGGCGAAGGTCAGCACATCGAACGGCGGGACGCCGAACAGCAGGCTGTCGAACGCGCGACCGAGCGCCGCCGCACCGGCAAGCCCCACGACCACTCCCACGAGCACGACGCGCGCCGCGCCGCCGACGACGAGCCGGAAGGCATCGCCGGCCCTGGCCCCGAGCGCCATGCGCAGGCCGATCTCGGACGTCCGCCGCGTCACCGAGTAGGTCACGACGCCGTAGACGCCGACCGCCGCCAGCAGCGCGGCGCAGACCGCGAGGCCGATGAGGAGCGCCATGTTGAAGCGCGGCTGCGCAATCGACGCCGACACGAACTCGTCGATCCGCGAGACTTTCGCGATCGGCAGCGCGGGATCGATCCGGGCCAGCAGGCGCTTGACGGCCGAGGTGACGAGGGCGGGCTCGTCCGCGGACTGCACGACGATCTGCATTTCCGAGATCGCCAGCTGGTAGTACGGCACGAACACTTCTGGCTTGGCCGCGAGCTGCAGGCCGTCGTGCCTCACGTCGCCGACGACGCCGACGATCGTGAGATCCCCGGCCATCGGCATCTTGACGCGCTTGTCCAGTGGATCGAGGCCCGCGAAGTACCGCTTCGCGAGCGTCTCGTTGACGATCGCCACCCGCGGTCCCTTGTCGCGTCCGTCGAAGGGATCGAACAGCCGCCCCTTGACCAGCGGAATCGCCATCGCCTCGAAATAGCCCGCCATCACCGCGCGATACGCCGCGCGCGGACGCTCCGACGGCGCACTGGCGCTCAGGCCGTCGATCGTGAACGGGATGTCGAACTGCGTGCCGAGCGGGCTCAGCGGCAGCGCCGACACCGCGCCGGCGTGGACGACCCCGGGCAGCGCGCGGACGCCGTCCATCAGCGTCGAGTACAGCTCGCGCTTGGAGGCGCCGTTGGCGTAGCGCGTCTCCGGCAGCACGATCTCGAACGAGACGACGCCGCTCGTCCGGAACCCGGGGCTCACCGACGTCAGGTTGACGAAGCTGCGAATCAGGAGGCCGGCGCCCACCAGCAGCATCAGCGCCAGCGCCACCTCCGCGGCGACCATCACGTCCGACAGGCGGCGCGATCGCCGGCTCGCCGTCAGGCCGCGGCCGGTCTCCTGCAGGACGTCGGTCAGATTGGGGCGCATCGCGCGCCACGCCGGCACGAGGCCGAAGAGCAGGCCCGACGCGATCGCGATCGCCGCGGTGAAGGCCAGGACGGTCGCGTCGAGGCCGATCTGATCGCCGCGAGGCACCGTGACCGGGATGAGGCGCCGCAGGACGCGCACGCCCGCCCACGCCAGGCCGAGCCCGACGCTGGCGCCCGCGGCCGCCAGCAGCCCGCTCTCGACGAGCGATCGCCGCACGAGCACGCCGCGGCCGGCGCCGAGCGCGGCGCGGATCGAGAAGTCCTTCGCGGCGCGGGCCGAGCGCGCGAGCAGCAGGTTGGCGATGTTGGCGCACGCGATCAGCAGGACCAGCACCACAGCGCCGAACAGGGTCCAGAGCGTGACGCCGATGTCGCCGACGACCTGGTCGTGCGCGCGCACCAGGCGGACGCCCCAGCCGGCATTGGTCTCGGGATGCTCGCGCGCCAGGTCGCGCGCGATGCCGTCCATCTCGCCCTGCGCCTGCGCGATCGTCGCGCCGCCGGCGAGCCGGCCGATGGTGCGGTACATCCGATGCGGACGCGTCAGGAGCGACTGCAGATCGAGCGTGAGCGGAGACCACACCTCGACCTCGCGATCGCCGGCCGGAAGCTGGAACGTCTTCGGCATGACGCCGACGACTTCGTAGGACTGCCCGTCGAGCTCGAGCGTGCGCCCCACGACGTCCGATCGTCCCGCGAAGCGCCGCTGCCAGGCGCCGTAGCTCAGGATCGCGAGCCGCTCGTGGCCCGGCTTCTCCTCTTCGTCCGTGAACACGCGCCCGACGATCGGCGAGACGCCGAGGACGCGGAAGATCGCCGGCGACGCCTCGACGCTCGCGATGTGCTCGGACTCGCCGTCGATCCTGAGCGTGAAGCCGCGGTTCCGGAACGCGCCGAGGCCCTGGATCGTGTGGCTGCGCCCGCGCCAGTCGAGATAGGTGGCCGCGGATGTCTCCGACTGCGGCTGCCCCGCCAGCGGGTTGCTCTCCCACAGCACGACCAGGCGGCCGGGATCCGCGTAGTCGAGCGGCCGCAGCAGGACGCCGCTCAGCACGCTGAAGATCGCCGAGTTGATGCCGATCGCCAGTGCCAGCGTCAGTACGACCACCAGCGAGAATCCCGGATCGGCCCGGAACCCTCGAATGGCCTCGCGCAGGTCGGCCCTCATGGCCGATCGCGGATCACGAGGTCGCGGCTCTGCTGTTCCACGCCCGTCACTGTGATGGATCCGGCGTCCGCAAGCAAGCGGTCGAGCGTGGACGGGTCGAACCACTCTCCCTGATCGAGATCGGTGCTGGCGACGATGCGATAGTCGCCGGGAGGGAGATTCCAGACCGCATATCGCCCGTCGCGATCGGCACGCAGCCCGACGACGCGCCGTGAGTTGAAGAACCAGCCGCCGCGATCGGTCGTGAAGATGACGACGGTCGTGTCGGGCGCGGCAGTGCCGCTCACGTTCCTGACCGTGCCGGAGACCTTGCTCGCCTCGTCGGACAATGTCGCGACCGCCGCGTCGGTGCCTTCGCGCAGATCGAGCGGCGCGTCGAGGAGATCGCGGCCGTTCACGATCAGCGACTTCACCCACCACGGACCGATCGGCGTGCGAATCCCGGGCAGGCCCCGGTTCGCGAACACGCCGACACGGTAGGGCCCCGGCAGGATGCCGGAGACGGTGAAGCGTCCGCCGGCCTCCATCTGGACCTGCGGCAGCGGCAGCATGTAGGTGCCGATCGTCTGCGTGGCATTGAGCGAGGGCAGGCGGAGTCTGCTGACGTCCGGCGGCGGATGCGAGCCGGCGAACTCGAGGCGTCCGCTGATGCTCAGCGTCGGCTGCGGCGACAGCGCGACGGTGACGTCCTGGCCCTCGACCACGACCGGCGCGGTGAACCACTGGCTCGGCGCAGCAGTCGGCGCACCATTCGTCGTGCCAGGTTCGGACGCCGGAACGGGTCGCGCGATCACCATGTAACTGCCGGGCGGAATCGACACGAAGACGAATCGGCCGTCCGGTTCGACGCGCGCATCGCGGGTCTGTTCGACGCCGGCAATCTCGCCGAGGTGCGTCATCGTCACGTACCTCGGCGCTCCATTAGCGGTCACCGGCACGACGCCGGACACCGTGGCCAGCGGCACGTACTGCATCTGCAGGTCGATGCCGGCGCGCTCTTCGCCCGCCGACAGCGTGAAGCGCCGCGCCTGCGCGAGGTCCGTCGTCCCCGGGTAGAAAACGATGGCGCTGGCGAGCGGCTGCGCGCCGACACGGCCGTCGGTGAAGGTGCGGACCTCCGGCACCGCCGGTCCGACCGCGCGCTGCTGCGACTGCGCCGAGATGGTGTACTCGCCGGCCGCGAGACCGTAGATGCGGTACATGCCGCGATCGTCGGTTGAACACCGGTAGGGAACGGGCGCCGGGACGAGATGCCGCTCGCCGGACGCACCGATGAAGCGCGACGTCAGCGCCACCACCTGGACGCCCGCCGCGGGCAGCCCGTCGACATCGGTGATCGTCCCGGCGATCACCGCGCCGCGCGGGAGCCGCAGCGCCAGATCGATCGTCTGCGACCCGGCGAGCTGCACCATCGTGCCGGGGCGGCCCGGGCGCGGCGCGCCGTAATTCATGGTGACGTAGCCGTCCTTCGCGGCCATGAGGGTGACGCGTCCGGCCGGGATGCGGTCGAAGACGAACGTCCCCTCGTCGCCCGTGACGAAGACCCGGGGAGGCTGGACCGCCGGCCCCGTGACTGTCACCCGCACACGGCGCAGCGGCCGTGGCTGCGCGTCGGCGGTCGTGACCACGCCTTTGATCGTTCCCGTCGCAGCGGCGGGCGCGACCCTGACGTCGCGCTGCGGCGCCTGCGCCATCGCCAACAGCAGCAGCAGCGCCGTCACCGCCGCACCTCGCGGACCTGGAGATCGATCGACCTGTGTTCACCCTCGAGAATGGTGAAGCGCGTCGCGACGCGGGCGAGCGCGTCGAGGAACGACGGATCGCGCCAGTCGGCGGCATCCTCTTCACGGACCGCGGCAACGTAATAGTCGCCCGGCGGCAGGGAGCTGATCCCGAACTGGCCCGCGGCCGTTGCGCGGGCGCTGCGGAGCCGGCGAGAGGAGGCACCCGGATCGTTCCACGCCTGCGCATCGGTTGTGTAGACGAGCACCGTCGCCGCGTCGGCCCCCTCTCCTTGCACGGTGCCGCTGATGCCGCTCCAGCGATCGGTGTAGACGAGCACGAGATCGGAGATGTCTTTCGTGAACTCGAACGGCGTCTCGGACACGTCGATGCCGTTCAGGAGCGCGGCCTTGAACATCCAGCCCGGCGGCGAGTTCGAGACGCGAATCCGGTAACGCCCCGGCGTCGGTCCTGTCACCGTGAATCCACCGTCGTCGGTCAGCGCCCCCGCCATGGCCAGCAGTCCAGTGGACCGGTCGACAGGCTCCAGCATGAACGGCATCGGGGTGAAGCGCCCCGGCTGCGGCGCCGGCTTCGGCGCGAGGCCGTCGAACTGCGAGTGTGCCGTAAGGCGCAGCGGCGGCGACAACACGACGGTCAGTCCCTCGATGTCGTCTCCGGCAACCGCGATCGGCTGATCCAGCCAGAACAGAACATTGCCGCCGCCACCGCGTCCTGCCGATTGCGTGGCGCGCAGGGAGTACTGTCCCGACGCGACGCCGGCGAAGACGAACGCGCCCGCGGCGTCCGTAAAGGTGACCGCGCCCGTCACGTCGCCTGGCAGCTCCTGCCCGCGTGACGGGGCGAGCTCCAGCCGCAGCGCAGCGGCCGGGCCGTCCGGTCCGACCGCGAGTCCGGCGACGCGAACCGTCGTCACGGGCGTCAACTGCACGTCGGCCGACGCGCGTTCTTCCCCGGGCCCGAGCGTGATCACCGAGGCCTGGTCGGTCGTGAGCGCCGACGGATACAGCGTGGGCGGGTAAATCTGCAGCCGTCCACTGCGGGTCAACGGCGGAATCGCCGTGCCGGGCCCCGCGCCGACCAGCGTGTCGCCAAGGATGACACCGCCGGATCGCGCATTGCCCATCGCGAGTCCGACCTCGCCGCTGCCACGTCCGGTGCGGCCGATGTCGTCGAACACCGTCGTCTTGACGGTCATCAGCGGCGGCGACGCGACGACCAGGTAGTCGCCCGCCTCGAGGCCGGAGAACCGAAACAAACCGCGGTCATCGGTCAGCGCGGTACCGCGATCGGCGAACGGCGCGCGCCCGAACCTCGACGCGCGCGACAACAGCCTGACGCGGACGCCGACCACGGCCTCTCCCGCTTCGTCGAGCACCGTCCCGGCGATCGCGCCCTGCTTCCACATGCGGACGGGAACGTCCGCAGTGCGCCGCGACGCGTTCAACACCACCGCCTGCGGGCTGCCGCCGGGACGCCGCCGCCCGGACGCGCCGTCGCTGTAGCCGCTCTTTGTCGCCGTAACCGTGAAGCTGCCGTCGGGCAGCCCCGGGAACGCGAATCGGCCGTCCGCGCCGGTGAGGATACGGCCACGTCCGGCCGAGCCCCCGAGGTCCGGCCGGCTAATCGTCACGATCGCCGCGCTCACCGGCTTGCCGCTCGTCGCGTCGACGACCTGTCCGGTGACGATGCCGTCCTGCGCCTGCGCGGAGGCGCTGACCGATACGAGCACCGGCACCAACAGCACCCGTAGCACCTGTAGCACCTGTAGCGCCAGCACCCTTAGCACCCGCGGCACCTTTAGCACCCTGAGCACCCTCGACACCTCCCTACTGAACCCGATCGAGGAAGACGGTCTTCTTTTCAGCGCCCTCGATCGCGACCCGCGCGCAGCCGGGGATGAGCTGCTCCAGCATCGACGCGTCATACCACTCGCCGTCCGAGAGATCCGCAACCGCGGTCAGGAAGTACTCGCCGGGCGGCAGGTTGCGGATCGAGAAGCGGCCCGTCCCGTCCGGCCGCGCGCCCACCACCCGCCGCGAGTTGAAAAACCACGATCGCCGATCGGTGCTGAAGGCCACCACGAACCCGCCTGCGGTCATGCGCGCGTCGCTATCGCGGACCGTGCCGGCGATCTCGGAGGCGCGCGGCGCCAGGGTCACGACGAGGTCGGAGATCGACGCGCGAACCTCGAGAGGGGCGTCCAGCAGATCACGCCCGTCGGCAACCGCGGACTGCAGCCACCATCCGGCGATCGGCGTGCGCAGACCCTGGGTGAAGGATCCATACGTCCCCGCCGTCAAGCCCGAGATCGTGAACGCCCCGTTGGCCCCGAGGCGGAGTTCGGGCTGCGGCAGGGTCAGCCTGCCGACCGGCGGGCGCACGGGCAACGGCACAGGGACCAGGCCAGGAGATGGAGGGGCGCTGCCGCCCTCGAACACGAACCGTCCGGAAAGGGTCAGCATCGGCACCATGACGATCCCGAGATTCGGGATGTCGTCGCCGTCGACGACGATTTCGGTACTGCCCCAGACACTGCCGCCCGCGTGTGCAAAGACGGTGTAGCGTCCCGGAGGCACGGCGGCGAACATGAATTGTCCGGTCTGGTCCGCGCGCGCGATGCGGAAGTACTCCATCTGGCTGTCTCCCGTACGGTTCAGCGTCACGTGGGTCGGACCTGCTCGCGGCGGCGCGGCCGCCACGCCGCCGATGCTGGCCAGCGGCACGTTCTCGCAGCGGATGTCGATGCCGTCGCGCTCTTCGCCGACGCCGACGGCGATCGGTTGTGCGCGTCCGCCGTCAGTGGTGGAGGGAAAATAGACCGGTACCGGTGCGACCGCCCGGCCGCGCGGATTGGAGATGCGGAACTCCGGCGGGGCGGACGACTGCGGGCCCGGATCGGCGATCAGCGGCTGCACCGCGATGAAGTATTCGCCCGCCGCGAGTCCGTAGATCCGGTACTCGCCGCGGTCGTCCGATGTCGAGGCTGTCTGTCCCGCGAGCGCCAGCAGCCGTTCGCCGGTCGCGCCGTCGAACGTCGACGCAAGGGCGCTGACGGCCGCGCCCTGCACGGGCTGGCCGGCCGCATCCGTGACGAGGCCGGTGATGACGCTTCCCGGCGGCAGGCGCACGGTCAGCTCCTTCACCTCCCGTTCGTGAAGATCGATGGGCGTCCCCGGGCGCGCCGGCCTCCGTGCGCCGTACATCATCGGGACGTAGCCTTCCTTCGCCACCGCCAGCGTGTATCGGCCTGCCGGCACGCTCGAAAACGTAAAGCTGCCGTCGTCTTCGGTGATGGCGTTCTCCGCGAGATCGACCGGTCCGCGGCTCAGCGTCACGCGCGCGCGCCGGAGCGGGCGGGGACGCGACTCGTCGGACATCACCCGCCCGCGAATCGACGCCGCGCCGGAGGCCGACCGGCGCGCGTCGCGCGGGGGCTGCGTCTGCAGCGCGAACGACAGGGCGAGCAGCGTGACCGCAATCATTGGCGGAGGTCGTGCGTCTGCAGATCGACGGTGCGATGCTCGCCTTCGAGGATCGTGACGTGCGTGGCGAGCGAGGCGATTCCGTTGAGCCTCGCCGGCTGCGTCCAGTCGCGGCTCTGCGATTCCGGAATCGCCACCACGTAATACTCGCCAGGCGGCACGGAGGCGATGCCGAATTCCCCTCGCGCAGTGGTTCGCGCGCTGCGCAGGCGGCGCGGGTTCGATCCGTAGTCCTTCCAGCCGGACGCATTCGCCGGAAAGAGCAGCACGGTCGCGGCCGG
>Ga0070673_100001075_pt1 | contig 15619 bp, 14 predicted proteins | sample KBSM23metaG_FD_65342 | JGI IMG/M metagenome (GOLD analysis project Ga0070673, IMG submission 65342) | Miscanthus rhizosphere microbial communities from Kellogg Biological Station, Michigan, USA - KBS M2-3 metaG | ecosystem: Host-associated > Plants > Roots > Rhizosphere > Soil ... | reverse complement strand
TGAATCCGCTGCAGGCGAGAGATTAGCTTCTGTGCGAGGTTGTCTTCGGAGTCAGACCACAAGAGTCGTCCGGTGGCGCCGGTATTTTTCTCTACCTTGATTGTGAACTCCACCAGCCTTTGTACATTGATCCGTATTCGGTCCTCGCCTTCTAGCGTGAGAGATTCGGTTTCCAGCAAGAACGGCGCATCCAGTCCCATATCCACTTGAACATGCCCGGTTTCCACGGCTGTCTGTTCTCCGAATTCAACTCCCTGCAAGATGAATTGAACCGCGGTCGGCTGCATCGACCACTGACGTTGGTTTGGGTCCAAAATCCAAAGGTCCCAGTACGCTTCAAAGATGTAAGCGTAGTCCTCGTGCAGAAGCTCGCTGGCGACAGTGGCCGCCTCCTCAGGGGTGATGCCCGGCGTGAACCGGCGCTCGAGCACCGTGGCTTCGTTCCATGAGACCGGATGGACAGACAGATACGTAATACCAGGCCGCTGCTGAGAAAAAGGAAACTGCTTCATGACCGAAATCACGCGCGGCAGCATATCTGCCTCGTCAAAGTTCGGAAACCAGACACTAAAATAGAGTGGATCCGCCATGAGACTCCTCTCGACAATTGTAAATCTCAGGGCGGCACGGTGAACGAGGCAGCGCGTTTATATGACCACGTTGTTTGGATGAAAGCCTTGCTTTGACAGTGCGAAAACCAGCTTGTTACTATAGATGTTTGCCTGCGGTATGCCTGCCTTTATAGAGACGTCCCCGTCGTCTAGCCCGGCCTAGGACATCGCCCTTTCACGGCGGTAACACGGGTTCGAATCCCGTCGGGGACGCCAAAATCCTTTCAATCATTTGCAGCGGCACCGCCCTCCAATACCTTTATCTCGGTAACGCCAGGGTAACAAGGAATGGCAAAAGTCCCGTCCAGCGTAGCCACTGCGCTGGCTAGGAACGAGGGCGAGAGATGCTGGTAGCGGGCAGCCATCCGCAAGTCCTTGTGGCCGAGAAGTTGGGCGACCGTGTGAATGTCCGCGCCTTTCATCCTGAGCCAGCTTGCTGCCGTGTGGCGAAGATCGTGAAAGCGAAAATCCGAGATGCCAACACGTCGGCACGCTCGCTGGAATGCCATGCTCACTTGCTCGCCAGTAAGTTTCCTGAAAAGCAAGTCACTTGAACGCATAACTTGTTCGAAGGCTAGTGATCGGATGGTGGCCTTCGCAGTTTCGTTCAGGTACACAACCCGCCCTTCGCCGTTCTTTGTTCGAGACAGCATGATGCGACCATTCATTAGGTCAACGTTGAGCCAGTGCAATCCTAGCAATTCTGACCGGCGCATGCCTGTGCTGGCGGCTAAGGCAACAACTGGGCGAAGCCATGCTGGAGATGCTTCCAAGACTGCCCGCAATTCACCCGGTTGCAAATAGCGAACCCGACCGGCAGGGACGCGAGGACACTTCACCCCGTGTGCGACATTGAATGGGACGATTTCCCATTCCACAGCCAAACGTAGCAGGTGCTTGCAGACATTCAACTCCTTCAGGACAGAATGCGCAGAAACCTCGTTAGCACGCTTGGTGACATATCGCTGAACGTCCACACGGCGAACGGAGGCCACTGGACCCGCGAAGAAGTTGCACAAATGCTCATTTACAATTCCCGTCTCGCGTTTGTAGGCCTTGGGAGTAAGCCGCGCTTTCTGATGCGCTAGAAAACGTGTGGCGATTTCAGTGAATGTCTCATCGCCCGGAGCTGCAAAGCCCAGAACCTTGCTTTGCTCTACTCGTACAAGTTCGGCGGCACGCGCCTTCCGCGCTTGTGAGAGCGTGCTGACGTTTAGTTTTCGCCACCTGCGTCGACCTTGGGCATTTGTCCAATGCATCCAGTAACCGGCCCGATCTTTGCGAGTGTAGATGCCATCTGCATTACTCATGTTCTCTCCTCGACACGTTCTCACTTTGCATGGTCATTTCAAGTTATTGCTTCTCTGAACGCGCGGAAGCATTATTTTTGATTCTCTAGACCTCCCCTTTGCTTTTCGATAGCGAGCTTGCCGTTCACGACTGGCACAACGGAAGCCACAAAACCTCTGATCCTGCTTAGTGCGGAAATACACTTGTCCACACCGCTCGCAGTAGGCGACCGACGCTGATTCTTCCATTTGAAGCATTAGCTGAAGGAGAAGTGCACTCGTGAAATCTGCGGCATGAACACCTAATCGCAAAGCTTCACCCCGAGTTGCCATCGGTTTTCCACCCCGGTTTGACATCCACACGCAAAGTCGGCCGAGATGGCAAAGCGCGTTAAGGTGCGGTAATGCCCATCCCAGCAAACCGGGCCAGCCGCGAGCATCAAAGTGCTCCCGCAATACGGCCTCGAATTCTGAGCCCGCCCCTGCCCGTACAAAAGCAAGGTGCTGCTTCAGTTTCTCAGGGTCTCTTAGCCGCACCGCATCAATCAGTTTTGATACGGCAACGATCTGAGCAATGCCAGACTTGGGTATCCGTCCGAACTTCTTCTCCAGTTCGCGTAGCGCTGCACGGTCGAAGCCCGCTACGGCTGAACTTGCCCGCGATGGCAATATGAAAGCGGGCACAGCCCTTCCCGTGTCTCGTGACTCACACCCAGGCGCTGTGCATTCGACAGACTCAGGGCTGAGCATCCAGGTATAGAAAATGGCGTCTGGCTTGTAGTGGTGCCGTAGCCTTGTCCGGAGTTCGACGAGTACAGGAAATGTTACGGTAGAGTTACGGTTATGTGAGCTGATTGTTGACGTAACCATTCCGCGCGACTATATACACAATAGTTTTGATTTGCAATGTTTTTCGGGAGCCAGCATGGAATTAGATGTGTTGATGTCGGTGGAGCAGGCAGCCATCCGCCTTGGTGGTGTGAGCAAGTGGACCATTTATGCGTGGTTGAGTCAGGGCAAACTAAGGCGCACTAAAGTCGGCGGTCGAACGATGATTCGCGAGTCTGAACTATCAAAGGTCATTCAGGATGGCGGGAAATCACGTTCGCCCAAGAACCAGTTTTAGGGAGCGCTCACGGAAGGCACCTCATGCAACTATGCCCGCTGGCGTCATGAAAGTCGAAGCTCGTGCCCTCAGCCCGCAAAAATCGCGACCTATGGCGATACCACAGCCACCTGTGTGGGAACAGGATGACTACCCTCGAGTTGATTGCGGACGGCGCATGGTTCGAGCGCACAAAATTCAGGGTCCTGAGTGGGTACGTGGCTTTTCCCGCTGGTCACTCCGCATCGAGTTTCACCTAATGGACGAACCCGGCACGGTTAGCTTGTTTGTCAACTTGGGGAATGATCGCGAGAAGCCAACCGTCCCCGGACGTAAATCGAGGTTTTATCGATATTGGACGATGGCGAACGGTGGCCCACCGCGTAAACACGAAGTCATGAACTACGACATTTTCATGGACAAGTGCTTTTGGGCACGTATCGAAGATTGCGCCAAGGATAGCGAAGGTCGTCTAAAGTCGGATGGAGAGAGATATTCGAGGATTGTGGACTTGGAGGAACTCATAGCGCACTGATCCCCCACACGCCCAATCAGAAATCAAATAATCATGAATCAGAAATCATGCAATCAAGCAATCAGGAATCAACCAATCAAGGTAGCCATAGTAGGAGTTCCGCCTTTTGCCGGGCGAGGTTAATGCAAAAGCAAAGCGAAACCAAAGGGCGGGGCTGCTATAAAACGCCCCGCTCAGGCCAATCAAGGGTCAGGGCTGATATGTGGACCATCAGCCTAAGCATCGGCCCGCTGTGCTAAGCGGTACACGCGTCGAGGCCTATCGGACGTCCTTTCCCAAACGGGCAGAGTGGCAATCCAAGTGGCCGATCGCGGAAGCTATTTACGCTCTTTCGGGGCCGGGAGCTAGCTGGATAGCATGCACGCCCTCATGGAGTCCGGAATCTCCTCGAACAAAATGTATCGAGGTACAAGCTCAAGTTAAATATGCAAATCAATTTTGTAGTGCTGGAGAAGACAATGGTGAGTAATCCATCGCGAGTTGACGTTGAATCAGAAAATCCATGTGCAAAATTCCTGATGCAGTTTACCGCCGAAGAGCAAACGACGCTGATGGGTTGGATCGAACAGCTGGTGGCGGCAAGACACCTTGAGGTCGATGCAACCCACCCGCTTAGCGCTGCCTTTGATCTGCTGGCGAAATACATCAGCGGAAAAATCGATACATTTCCCTCCGGTGAACACTGTCACTAACCCCTGAGCAATCGGATGATTCGACGAGGAGGTTCGAAGCAGTCCATGACTTTCTCGTTTCTCGTCGCTCCTCCGGTGGTCGCCCAAGACCCGCTCGTGTACCTTGGCGAACTGTCCGTTCACGGCCGTAAGTCCTCGACTTCAAAGTTGCGACGATTCTCATTAGTGATCGACTGTCATCCAAGCTCGCTTAACCACTTCAGCGCAGAAATGCTCGGCATGAAGAAGTACTCGCCGCCCCTAAGCACGTTGAACGTTTCGATGCCATGGATGCGGCGCCTTACGGGCTCCTTCGGAATAGTGAAAGTTGCACCGTCGCCCTGCACCCCGATGATCGGGTCGCGCTCGTTGCCGGCCCCGATGAAATCGCCGTCGTTGATCCACTCCTTTTGGAGGAATTCCATGGTGGCCATCGCCTTTGCACTGATGAACAGGAAGTAAGCGCCGCGCGGCACCTGGTCATCCGCCTCGGACAAGGCATTCGCATCGTACGGCGGTCCGTATGTTGTTCCGCGCCTTATGAGGCGATGCAGGTTGACATCGGTCAACCGCGTGAGCTTTGTGTCGCGTGGGTTCATTCGCCGAATATGGCATCCGAAAGGCGCCTGCCGTCCGCGCTGGTCGTTCGAGTAATTAAAGTCATTGTTGCGATTGGGGTCCGCACCGAGTGCAGGGTTGTCAACTTCCGGTGCCAGCGTCAACGGGGCGCCGCTGCGCCAACGGCCGACCAGTTTCGCGGCGAGCAGTTCCCGTTCTGCCTCGGTATTTCCATGCGCAGCAAGAAACCGATTGAATGCGCCGACGCGCGACTGATATTTGCGGAAGCCCACATATGTTCCGTTTCGACCGAGTATGTCGGGCTGCGGCATTGGCAGCGAGACCCCGGACTCGCCCGGGTATCCAAGGATGAACTCCCCGGCTTTGATCGGCTGTCCTTGCCCTGGTAGTGGCTCGACGCCGCTGCCCTCAATCGCCGGCTGATCGATGCCGTCTTTGTAACCCAGCGAATTGAGATCGCCTGGCTGTGCGCCGAAATCCTGCATGGCCAGAACGCTTACGCCAGAGAATCCCTGGTACTGATCGCGAGCTATGGCGAGAACACGACGATGTTTGTCCTCAGAATCGCTGAATACGCTCAATCCTATGTGGACTTGTCCCTTGCCAAATGCTGGATCCCAGTTTTTCGGATCGTTGACACCTTCGTCCCCGAGCTGCCGGGCGCGCGCCGCCATGCCGTCGCGGAACGCTTCGGGGAAGCTTTGTAGCGAATCCCGGGGGATGCCGAGCGCCTCAAGGCCCGCATAACTGATCCCGACGGCAATCCAGGCGTTCGTCGCGTTCCGCCAACCCGCGGCACAGTCGACGTAAGGAGTCAGCCGGTCTAGGAACTTGCGGCCCGCTCCAGCACCATCAATGTGCAATAGAATATGCGAGCCGAAATACGGCGCCGGCCTTTGTCTGAGAACGGTCGCCTGAATCTCATGCAAGTCGAGTGCCGGTGCGTGCATCGAAGTGTTCCCGCGGATGGGTTCCTGTACGAACGACATGAGCCGTCCTTTCATGGGTCCGGGCCACTCGGACCCGGCCCCCAACGAGTGATGCTCTGACTATGCAACTTTGTCGAGGAATTCGTCCGCCGCCTTGCCGAGGCGTTCGAGCCGTTGCGTCTCCGCTACCGTCAGATTTGGGCTGGCGACGTACCACGCTGAGGCCGTGATCTGGACCTTGAGGAGCCAGTCTTTGAGCGATGGATTGTGAATTCCCGGCCATCCCTCGATGTTGCAGAACAGCAAATCCAGGGCGTTGGGAATCTTAGTAACGAAGTCATCGATGTAGGTGTCCCAGTCGCCGTCGTACGCGGTGGCGAAAAGTAGCTTTGTGTCGTTGTCCAGGAAGACGAAGCGCATATCGTGGAGGGTGCCGAGCCTATCAGCGCCGCGGAAGTTACCCTCCAATAGTTCGAGTAATCCGCGAAGCCGCTTCGCTCCACCTTCCGCAATTGGAAGGATGCCGGTGAGCTCCGAAACTTTGCCTTGACGGGCACCGACCCGTCCGGCGCTTTGCACGCCTGTAGCCGTTGCCAATTCTCGTGCGAGATCAGGAAGCCCGTTCTCCAGCGCGACTTTACCCAGATCCGGCGCGTCGGCGTAAAGCTCTCGCAGCCGCTGGATCTTCTGCTTGACGATCGGGTCCTGTTCTGGTGCGGTCCCTTTTTGTGCTTGTGCTGGCATCGTCGTGCCCTCCTTTTCGATAGTCACCGCAATTGTCCCGTACAAAAATGGGCCCCGAGCGAAAGTCTGTTCACACCAGCACACGCCAGAACCCCGATTGCGAACCACGAGCGAACGATCAGCTCGCTGCCCTAAGCAACCTTGTCGAGGAATTCATCAGCTGCGTTGCCGATGCGCTTGAGCCGCTGAATCTCAGACAAAGTAAGATCCGGCTCGGCGACGAACCAGCCTTCTGCCGTGATCTGATGCTTAACGAGGTAGTCTTTCGCCCCCGGGCTGCGAATCCCCGGCCAACCCTCCCAAGCAGAGTCCATGAGGTCCAGATAGTCCGGAATCAACGCGATGAAGTCGTCGATATACGTGTCCCAATCGCCGTCGAAAGAAGTCGCGAAGAGCAATCTCGTGTCGTTGTCGAAGAACACGAAGCGCATGTCGTGGAGGGTGCCGACCTTGGACGCACCGGGTGAAAGGTTGCCGCCGAGCGACTGCAGGAACGTGCGAAGCCGCTTCGCGCCGCCAGGCACTAACGGAACAATGATGGTCAACTCTGATCTCTTGCCGAGACGAGCCCCGACACGGCCGGCGCTTTCGATTGGCGGCGGTGGTTCCGAAACCTGCGACGACAACTCTTTGATTACGTTCTCCAGCGCCTTCTTGCCCACTTCCGGCGCGTCGGCGAACAAGTCCCGCAGCTGCTGAATCTTCTGCGCGCCTGCAAGTTCCGGTTGGGGCGCGTTCGCTGTCTTTCTTTCAGTGGCCATAACTATTTTCTCCTTTCGGTATGTCATATTGGTGCGCTTTGAATCGCCTCCTAGGGGCAAAATTTATAGCTTCGAGTATCGTTATGAATTACCGCTCCTGAGGAGCGGAATGTAATCCGTTGCGCTCCTTCGGAGCGCCGTTCCGGCAGCTATAAGCATTCACCTCCTTACGGATCTGGTTTGCTTCGTAGAGCCGAGCTCGGGGCCACCGGGTACGGCAGCACCTCATCTGCACTTGCGGGCTCGGTTTGCGGCTGGTGATTGAGCATCCGGCGCAGCTTGGCTGACGCAGTGTAGATCCGTCGCACCTGCATGATTTCGCCCAGCGGCCTGTGTTCCTCAGTGACCCGCCACTGATTAAACGCGAGCGCATCCGTCTTCTCGAAATTCTCGTTCCCCGAAATGTCCTGGCGCAGGATATGTACCCGTCCAACCGTCACGAAGGGAGAGAGCTTTTCCGGCCATTCGACCGTTGCCTCGTTGACCGGCATCGCCTCGAGATCGGTGCACAGCTGGACCTGGAGGTCGAAATCGAAGCCGCTGGCTTGGAGTTCGTCCACCAGTGTCGGATAGAACACGTCCGGCCGACTGCGTAGGTCGAGTTCACGATGGATCACACGCGTAGTGTTTTCCGTGACCGGAGCGAGGCGGATCTTTGCTATGTAGTCACCGTGACGCACCGAAGCCATGCTCCAGAACGTGGTCAACATCGGGTTGCGTACCGGCGTCTGCGACGCTTTCACGAATGCGAACAGCTCGTCCCATGCCCAGTCGGACCGGTCGAACGTTCCCTTGCCGGTGACAAAATCCGTGAGCAGATCGTGGAAGCCCGTCTTGCCGCGTGCCAGGTACTGTGGCACGTTGTTGCCGATCTCCTGGAGCACCAGATAGTGCTTCGCCGTGTTAGCGACGAATACCGGATTGTTCTTGAGCACGAGGTCGAAGGTGGCCGAGTCCGGCTCGTCTTCAACCAGCTTCGATCCGGGAACATCGAAGATCTTCATGGCACATCCCAGAACCCCTCCGAGCGTGGCGTCCGCCCCCAAATGATTGGAGGCGCTGGAAAACCGGATCAGCGCACCGTGGCGGCCTGGCTTGGCGTAAATTCCCTGTGCGTATGCTGGCGACACGTTGCACAGGATTTGGACCTCCGCTTTGACAACGCCGAATGTCTTCGCATGCGCGCCACGGACGGCTCGCCCACTACCCTCGACCACTGGCGATTCGCGGACCTTCTTTTCCCAGAAGTCGACGATCTGTGCCAGGAGCCGATCGAGTTCCGGATCAAGCGTCTCCATCTCAGGCCGATAGCGGACGAAATCCAGTGGCATCTGTCAGCGCTCCTTCTGCTCGATCGAGCTTGTTTCCTGCGAGATTTCCGATCCATCTCAGCGCCGAGAGAACCTGCTGTTGGGCTTGTTCGAAATCGGGCTCGATGTGTTCAACGTCCGGACTGTAGCGTACAAAGTTCGAGTCATTTGCCCACTTCTTTTCTGGTGAACGACGATTGTTCCTGAAAGTATTTGCGGAACATGCCTCTGTCTATTGGACTTTGGTATCGGTCTGCACCGTGGATCTCAAGTGCTCGTAGTCACCACAACCGGTGACGACGCGGTTTCGTCATCAGCAGCTTGCAATGTTGCGGGCATGAGCACGGCCCGACCGACCAGACGTCCGTGCTCGAAATCGTCGTACGCCTGCTTCGCTGCGCGCAGCGGATAGCGGTCCACCAGGATCTTGAGCCTCCCGAGTGCTTCTCAGAGCTCGGGTGGCGAACAGTCCGCCGAATCCACAGCCGACGATCACGACGCGATGCCGGACTGGCGTGGTGCTCACGATTCTTTCTCCTTTTTCGAGAATTCATCCCACCGGGTTTGGTGATTCGTGCGGGCTGGATACGATTAAGTCAGAAGAGAGCAGAGGAGTCCATTAGACGAACGTATCGACCGATACCAAAGTATGGGGTTGGACATCAGGACCGAGAGTGGGGCATCCTTACCTCAAACGCTGGGTCCTGCGCAAGGAAGGGGAAGTGGCATCGTTTCTTGGTAGAGCGCAGCCACCCCGAGCCACTTCTAACAGTCGCACTGACCTGAAGGGGCAAGGCTCTTGTCGGAGCGGAAACGGATTGCAATGAACTCGAGCAAGCGCTCGCGGGACGAACTTTCAGAACTCGCCCAAGTAAATGACGCGCTACGAAAGGAAATCGCCCATCGCGAGATGGTCGAGGAACGCTTGATCGAGAGCGAAGCTGCTTTGCAGAACGCATTCGATGAAATCAAGAAATCAGAAGCCAAACTCAGAAGAGTACTCGATACCATCCCCACGCTGGCATGGTGCAATCTACCCGACGGGCCGAACGAATTTCTCAATAAAGGCTGGCATGAATACACCGGTCTTACCCCCGAAGAATCGCATGGTTGGAGTTGGCAGGTTGCGTTTCATCCCGAGGACTTGCCACCGTTGATGGAGAAGTGGCAGAAGATGTTGGTTTCGGGAGAATCAGACGAAATAGAAGCGCGTCTTCGCCGCCACGATGGCGTCTATCGATGGTTTCTCATTCGCGCTCAGGCGCTCCGAGACGAATCCGGCAAGATAGTGAATTGGTACGGTACGAGCACGGACATTGAAGATCGCAAGCAGGCCGAGGAAGCCCGGCGAGCGAGTGAGCGCAAGCTCGCTGCCATCATCAATACGATTCCGACCCTGGCTTGGTCGGCAGGTTCCGATGGTTCCGCAGATTTCGTCAACCGCCGCTGGCTCGAATACACCGGTTTGTCAGCAGAACAGGCACAAGGGTGGGGCTGGGGAACCGCGATTCATCCGGACGACGTTAACGGCTTAGTGAAGTTTTGGCAGGCGGCTCTGATTGCTGGCGTGCCTGTGGAGGTCGAAGCGCGAATGCGTCGTTTTGACGGCGCGTATCGCTGGTTCCTGTTTCGAGCCAATCCTTTGCGAGACGAGTCCGGAAAAGTACTCAAGTGGTACGGAACCAACATAGATATCGAAGATCGCAAGCGAGTGGAAGAGGGCGTACGAGCAAGAGAGCTTTCGTGGCGGCAGATCGTGGACAACATCCCTGGCCTTGTGGCTACGATGGGTCCAATGGGAGAGGTGGAGTTTCTCAATAGACAGACCCTGGAATATTTCGGCAAGACGAACGACGAGTTGAAGAACTGGTCTCTCATCGGTGCGGTACATCCCGACGATCTTCCTGGCGTAATCGCGGCTCGCCAAAAATGCATCGAAACCGGGCAGATCTATGAGGTTGAGCACCGTTGCCTGCGCTCTGATGGCGTCTACCGATGGTTCCAGGTTCGCGGCCTCCCAGTCCGAAATGAGGAAGGCACAATAACTGCATGGTATCTCCTCCTTACTGACGTAGACGACCGCAAGCGCGCTGAGCAGAAGCTGCGGCAAAGTGAGGCGGACCTTCGCACGATCACGGATGCGATTCGGCAATCCATCGTGGTCCTCGCGCCCGATGGCACAACACTCTATGCAAACCGGGTGGCGCTGGATAATACAGGACTCACAATGGACGAGGTGAAAGGCGATGGGTTCTTCCTGCGAGCTTTCCATCCGGACGATATAAATCGCGTGCGCGATGAGCGTCGCGTCGGGCTTTGGGAGGGAGTTCCGTTCGATTTGGAAGTGCGCACGTTGTTCAAGAACGGTGAATATCGGTGGCAACTTCTTCAATACAATCCGCTCAAAGACAACGACGGTCAGATTGTACGTTGGTACGCTACAGCAACAGACATCGACGATAGAAAACGGGCGGAGGCGCGGGTCGAGCAAGCCTACCTTCGCCTGGCTGAAGCTCAGCAGCTTAGCAAGACTGGCAGCTTCATCACGGATTTGCAGGCCGACAATCACGACTGGTCCGAGGAGACGTTCCGCATCTTTGAATTCGATCCCTCGACCAAGATTAGCGTTCAGAAAATTCGGGATACGGTCCACCCAGAGGACCTGCCCACATTCGACGCTGTCGTCGCGCGCGGAATGACGGGTAGCGATGTCGATTTTTTATTTCGGATTGTGCTTGCTCGAGGCGCCATGAAGCACCTACGAGGCATCGCCCGTGTGATGACACAAGTTGAGGGTCATTCTTTGCTCATCGGCGCATTTCAGGACGTAACCGAAAGCAAGGTCGCATCGGAGGCGCTCGACAGAGCCCGATCTGAGCTTGCGCATGTGGCGCGTCTCACCACGCTGAATGCATTAACGGCTTCGATCGCACATGAGATCAACCAGCCCCTCTCAGGCATCATTACCAACGCCGGTACATGCCTGAGGATGTTGAATGGCGACCCCCCGAACGTGGACGGCGCGATAGAGACGGTACGCCGGACGCTTCGCGATGGCAACCGCGCCTCGGATGTGATAACGCGGTTGCGGACCCTCTATAGCAAGAAGGAATTCAGGCTAGAGCCGCTGGATCTGAACGAGGCCACTCAAGAAGTGATTGCTTTGGTGTTGAGCGATCTTCAGAGGAATCGGGTAGTTCTGCGTTCGGAACTTGCCGAGGACCTCCCGCCCGTCATCGGAGACCGCATTCAGCTACAGCAAGTTACCCTGAACCTTCTTCGCAATGCTTCTGACGCAATGGTTAATGTTGAGGACCGACCCCGGCAGCTCCTGATCCGAACGCAAAGAGAAGCAGATGATCGTGTGCGTCTGAGCGTCCAAGATGCGGGTAGCGGTGTCAATCCTCAAGAGCTCGAGAGATTGTTCGAAGCCTTCTACACCACCAAAAGCGCTGGCATGGGGATCGGGCTTTCCGTCAGCCGCTCGATCATCGAGAGACATCATGGCCGTCTCTGGGCAGAACCAAATGACGGGCCTGGTGTGACTTTCTTATTTTCTATACCTTGTGGTCTAGAGAGATCCTCGAGCACTACACCACTATAACGAATCGAGACACGGAAACGTGGAGCCTTGGTCCACAACCTTGAGTCAACATGCTTGGCCGATGGGTACGGGTGTTTCTCGCCGACCGGCCTCAGGTGCTACAGAATTCTTTGATATCGTGGTTCGCTTCAGGCACCGATCCAAAGGCACCGACCGCAGATTGAACAGGGTGCGACGCTTCAAGTCCATGCAAACCGATACCAAAGTCTAATGGACTGCAATTGCAGGATGGCGGATTGTTTTGTTATGCAGCTTCATCCGATAAGGCGCGCCGCCGCCGAGCGTCCACTTCTGTCCGTAGTCGATGATGATGAATCGGTACGTGAGTCGCTACCCGACCTGCTCAGGGAGTTTGGCTTTACGGCTCGAGCCTTTTCCTCTGCGCAAGAGTTTCTCTCGTCAGATTGTTTGGATGAAACGAAGTGTCTGATCCTCGATGTCGCAATGCCGGGAATGAGCGGGCTTGAGCTTCAGCAGGAATTGAGGAATCGCGGGAAACAGATCCCCGTCATCTTCATTACCGGCCAGAAGGACGAAGACATCCGGAAACAAGCGTTCAGGCAAGGAGCGGTGAATCTCCTGTGCAAGCCATTCAGCGATACCGCCTTACTTGATGCAGTCAACGCGGCCCTTCCGGCTAAATGATTGCGACGCCTCTGTGGATTCTGGGGGGCTACAATGCGTTTAACCGGCGCGCTTAGTTATCCAGTGGGGTCATTACCAATGGCGACCAAGCCCATCGTGTTCGTTGTTGATGACGACGTGTCGGTGCGCGAGTCGCTCGAACTCTTGATAGGGAACGAAGGCTGGCAGCCGAAAATATTTGCATCCGCGCAAGAATTCCTGGGTGCTGCCCAAGCCGTTGTTCCGAGCTGCCTATTGCTTGATATTGCCCTTCCTGGCCTCAACGGTCTCGAGCTGCAGAAACGTGTTGCGGTCGAACGGGCCAACATGCCGATCATCTTCATCACGGGTTACGGAGATGTTCCGAAGACCGTGCAGGCTATGAAGGCCGGTGCCGTCGAAGTGCTAACGAAACCATTCAGTGACGAAGTACTGTTGATGGCGATCCGGCAAGCTTTAGAGAAGAGCCGTCTAGCTCTTATTCATGAGACGGAGATGCAGAAGCTCCAGAACCGTTACGCCTCACTCACTCCTCGGGAGCGGGAGGTGATGGCGCTGGTCGTTTCCGGACTGCTGAACAAACAGGTCGGTGCTGAGCTCGGCATCAGCGAGATCACAGTGAAAGCACACCGAGGCCAAGTTATGCAGAAAATGAAAGCCAACTCGGTTGCGGATTTGGTGAAAATGTCCGGGAGACTTCACGGCAGCGCCGACGCAGCGCGCTCAGGCGCTGTCCTCAAGGCAGGTTCACCTCGCGATGAACTGGATTAGGCGCATGATCTGCCATCGATTGATCAGCTGATGGGAAGCGCGGGCAGGTCGAACATGGCCGCACTCGCCGTGTACATCATGCACCAACTCCCCCCTCGCGGGGCAACAAACGACATTGACGGGGCGGCCGGGCGTAACCGCCTAGCGAACGAAGCCAGCACGGGCAGTGTCGCCCGACGTTGTCAAAACTACGCACAAGACCCGGCAATCTCGGGAAGCGAAAGGGTGAACGCATGTCCACTATCCACTTTCATCAGACAACTACCTTGACGTCCGCGCAATATATTGCCGGGCTAACCGATTTTGGTCCTGGCCGTTCGAAGCTCTTTGGCAATAGCGCCGACGATTACCTCAAAGTGCATAACCGCGGACCGTCCGAGGCCGACGTTACTGAAGGCTCTGGAGGCATCTGGGAACGCCTGCACTATGACTGGTCCGATCCCAACCATCTCGTCCTCAAGACGACCGATTCGAACATCTGGGGAGGTGCATCAGGTCACAGCTATACCTTCACACGTAGGGCCGACGGTTTGACCGATATCGACCTGGTTGTAGTACGCGACGGTAAGAACCTCAAGGGACGTCTTCTCGGTGTCGTGCTCGGAAGCATAGGCAAGGGAGTTTTGGAGAAAGCGTTCAAGAACTCCGTACGGGCCATCGAAGCGCGGAATGGCGCGGCGAGTCAGGCAGGCGCGGCGTGACCTCCGTTTTGGTGGCAACGGTGTCTGCGCTGTACCATGCAAAACACTCGGATTGGTGTGAAATCGTGCGCGGAAAGGAGACGCTCTTCCTCACATCCCGCGCGTAGGAGAAGGATTTATGGGCGACGTCAGGTATCGCAAACCTTCATCGAGTGGGACACTCCTTAAGGATGCATTGATCGTCTCATACTTGTCGTTGTCTGGAGTTCGATCGGCACCTGTCTTGGTGCTCAGTCTGACGTATGTCCTGATGCTAGTTGGATGTGCTACTCGAGCAAGCGCTCCACCTACGTCTCCTCCGATCGTCGAAGTCGTTTCCGTCGTCCAGCAAGATGTGCCCATTTACAGCGAATGGGTGGCTGTGTTGGACGGGTATGTAAACGCGCAAATTCAGCCGCACGTGAGCGGGTACCTCATCAAGCAGAACTACAAAGAAGGATCCGTCGTCGGTAAAGGAGACGTACTCTTTCAGATCGACCCTCGTCCGTTCATTGCCGCGCTCGATCAGGCGAAGGCGCAGCTGGCGCAGGCCGAGGCGCAGCTGGGGAAAGCCAAACTCGATGTCGAGCGAGATACGCCGTTAGCTCAAGCAAGAGCCATCGCGCAGAGTCAACTTGATACGGAAATCCAGGCGAAACTCGGCGCCGAGGCTCTGGTTCTGGCCGCAAAAGCGAACATCGAACAGGCTCAACTAAATGTGGAGTGGACGAAGGTCACGTCTCTGGTCAGCGGAATTGCCGGCATCGCCCAAGTGCAGATCGGCAACCTGGTTGGACCAAGCTCAGTACTTACTTCAGTGTCGCAAGTGAACCCGATTAAAGCGTACTTCACGGTCAGCGAACAGGAGTTCATGGACTTCCATCGGAGGTTTCCTACCCCACGGAGTGTTGAGGAAGAACGAAAGCGAATACCGCTGGAACTATTGCTCAGCGATGGAAGCGTCTATGACCGGACCGGAACGATTTTCTTCGCTGATCGTGAAGTGAATCCTGCTACTGGCGCCATACGTATTGCTGGTGTTTTTCCGAACCCCAATAGCCTGCTTCGCCCCGGTGGATACGGGCGAATTCGCGCCTCTGCGAGGACACAGAATGGCGCTTTATTGGTTCCGCAAAGAGCGGTGATTGAACTTCAGGGCAGCCACCAGGTCGCCGTGGTCGGAAGCGATAACAAGGTTAGCGTTCGCCCTGTGACGGTGGGAGACCGAGTGGGAAAGATGTGGATCGTGTCGCAGGGATTGAAAGTTGGGGAACAAATTGTTGTGGAAGGCCTGCAAAAGGTACGAGACGGATCAATCGTCAAGGTAGTCCCCGCCCAATCCGCCAAGGCCGGGGTATAGCAATGTCAAAGTTCTTCATCAATCGCCCTATTGTTGCGATCGTGAT
>Ga0070673_100001074_pt1 | contig 15622 bp, 11 predicted proteins | sample KBSM23metaG_FD_65342 | JGI IMG/M metagenome (GOLD analysis project Ga0070673, IMG submission 65342) | Miscanthus rhizosphere microbial communities from Kellogg Biological Station, Michigan, USA - KBS M2-3 metaG | ecosystem: Host-associated > Plants > Roots > Rhizosphere > Soil ... | reverse complement strand
CGCTGGCCCCGCCCGTCCCGCCGGTCCCGCCGCCGGAGGTTCCCCCCGCGCCCGTGGTTCCGGCGCCGCCGCTGTTTCCGGCGCTCCCGGTGCTGCCGCCGGTGTTCCCGCTGCCACCGCCGCCGCTGCAACCTGCCGCCGCCGTCGACACGAGCACCAGTGCGCTGGCCAGTCGAATCAGTCCGTTTCGCATGAAACCTCCGGTGCGTCTTGTCGCGTCGGACGTGGCGTTGTCACGGAATCGCGGGACTGGCCGTGACAAGAATGCGGTGTTCGCGACAAACCACTCGTCCATTTCACGCGCACGGAGGGTATTTCTGGATGAGAACAAGGGACTTTTGGTATGGGATGTCGGTCGTTGCAGTGACCGGCATCTACACCTCGGGCTGCACCGGCGCGGCTCCAATGGCGGCCTGTTCGCCATCGCCGATCTGCGACGGAAAGACGTCGACGCCGCCGGCGGCGCCGTCCGCGGGGGCGGCCAAGCTTCCGTGCGACATCTTTGCTGACGACGGCGGCCCCTGCGTGGCGGCCCACAGCACCGTCCGGGCGCTCTATGCGAGCTACAGCGGGCCGCTTTACCAGGTCAAGAAGATGGACGGCATGACGAAGGACATCATGCCGCTCGCCGCGGGTGGCCTGGCCAACTCGGCCGACCAGGATACGTTCTGCGGCGTCGACGCCTGCACCATCTCGATCATCTACGATCAGTCCGGCTGGGGTAACGACCTCACCAAGGCGCCCGCGGGCATGGCCAAGACGACGCCCGACAACGAGGCGAACGCCAAATCCATTCCGATCATGCTGGGCGCGCAAAGGGCCTACGGCGTTCACATCGTGCCGGGGGTTGGCTACCGCAACAACTCGGCCTGCGGCACCGCGAGCTGCGACGAGGCCGAGACCCAGTACATGATCGTCGCCGGCGACCTGTTCAACGGCAACTGCTGCTTCGACTACGGCAACATGGAGAGGAACAGCCGCGACAACGGCGAGGGGACGATGGAGGCCGTTTACTTCGGCAAGTGCACCATCTGGAACAAGGGCGCCGGTGACGGTCCGTGGATCATGGGCGATCTCGAAAACGGCCTGTGGGCCGGCGACTCCAGCCCGTACGCGGGAAATCCGACGATTCCAACCTGGAGATACGTCACCGGTCTGGTGAAGGGCGAGGCAGCCAGCATGACCCACCCGGATGGCCACTGGGCCATCAAGGAAGGCGATGCGATGTCCGGCAGCCTGATGACGCCGTTCGACGGGAAACGTCCCAGCTCGCGCTACAATCCCATGCGCAAGGAGGGCGCCATCGGCCTCGGCACCGGCGGCGACAACAGCAACGCCGCGCAGGGGAACTGGTTCGAAGGCGTCATGACCCACCACTACTCGTCGGATCAGGCGGACAACGACGTCCAGGCGAACATCGTCTCGGTGTACGGAACGGCGCAGTAGCACGCGCCCGGCAACGCGCTGGGTGGCGGTCCCGGCCCTGGTGGCCGCCGTGGCGGCCGGGGCGCTGGCCTGCTCGTCGGACGCGCGCGCCCCCGCGACCGTGAACATCACGGTCGATGCGACCGCGGCCGGGACGGCGCTCGAGCGGGTCTGGCCGTTCCACGGCTACGACGAGATCAACTACACGACGACGCCGGAAGGCAGCGCGCTGCTCGGCGCGATCGCCGCGGCGCACACCGCGCCCGTGCACGTGCGCAGTCACTTCCTCTTCAACAGCGGCGACGGCACGCCGGCGATGAAGTGGGGATCGACGAACGTCTACAGCGAGGACGCGGGCGGGAACCCGATCTACGACTGGACGCTGACCGACGGGATCATGGACACCCTCACGGCGGCCGGCGCGTTTCCGTTCGTCGAGCTGGGCTTCATGCCCGAGGCGCTGTCCACGCACCCGGCGCCATACCGCAACGCGAGCACCATCGCTCTCAACGGCGGCTGCTTCTATCCGCCGACCGATTACACGAAGTGGGCGGAGCTCGTGCGCGCCTGGGCCGCGCATGCTGACGGACGCTACCCGGACGTCGCGTCCAGCTGGCTGTGGGAGCTGTGGAACGAACCGGACAGCGCTTACTGGCACGGCACGTTCGACGAGTACGCACGGCTTTACGACCACACCGAAGCGGCGCTGCACGCGGTGATTTCGGATGCGCCGCTGGGCGGTCCGGCGGTGGTGGCCCCCGCCGGCGACTTCCTGACGCAATTCCTCGAGCACTGCGCGACCGGAACGAACGCGGTCACGGGCGCGACCGGCACGCGCCTGGATCTGGTGACGTTCCACGCGAAAGGCGGCACCGCGGTGGCCGGTGATCACGTTCAGATGAACCTCGGCAACCAGCTGCGCCTTCACCGCGCCGGGTTCGACGCGGTCGCGGCGTTCCCGCAGTTCAGGCAGACGCCGATCTACATCACCGAGGCGGATCCCGACGGCTGCGCCGCCTGCTCGGCCAGCGACGTTCCCGGCGGCGCGTACCGCAACTCCACCGCCTACGGCGCGTACGAGATCGCGATGATGAAGCACACCCTCGAGCTGGAGGCGCAGGTGGGCGTGAAGCTGGGCGGCGTGCTGACGTGGGCGTTCACGTTTCCCGGCACGTCGTATTTCGCCGGCTATCGCGCGCTCGCCACCAACGGCATCAACCTGCCGGTCATGAGCGCGTTCGAGCTGCTCGGGCGCCTGGCCGGCACGCGCGTGCCCGTGACCAGCAGCGGCGCGCGCACGCTGGACGACGTGCTCGCGGACGGCGTGCGCGGCCAGCCGGACGTCGACGGCATGGCGACGCTGGACGGCGCCGCGATCCAGGTGCTGCTGTGGAATTATCACGACGACCTGGTGACCGCTGCGGCGGCCCCGGTGCGCCTGGCGATCACCGTGCCGGCGAGCTTCGGATCCAGCGTGCGCGTCTCGCACCTGCGCGTCGACGAGTCGCACGGCGATGCGTACACCTTCTGGGTGGCGCAGGGCATGCCAGCCAGCCCGACCGCGGAGCAGATCGCGGCGTTGCGGGCGGCGATGGACCCCGCGCCGCTGGTCGCGGACGCGACGGTCGCGGTGGCGGCGGGCGGTCTCGTCGCGATCGACTTCGATCTACCCCGCTTCGGCGTGTCGCTGGTGACGGTCACCCCTGTCGATTGACCGGCTACCCCTCAAACGCTACCGCGCAAAAGATTTGTCGGCACGGGGGTGATCTTGTCACGCGAAATGACGGCCGGCGGGGCGTGTTCATTTGTTAACAAAGTGATCCGCGCTCCGACAAAGGGGGATACCTGAAAAAACGGGCGCAGGAGTACTCCCTTGGAAAAAGACTGTTCCACGAAGGTTCGATCGAGTGTTCTGAGGAGCGCGCTGGCTCTCGTCGCGGTCGCGGCGGCTGCCTGCACCCCCACCGGCGGTAACCTGACGGGCGCCGCGGGAACCAGTGGCGGCGGCACCGCGGGGACGGGCGCCCCGTTATGCCCGAACGGAACGCCGTGCGGCGGCAGCGTGGTCGGAACCTGGAACGTGACGTCGTCGTGCGTGTCGCTCAGTGGCGCGCTGGACACCTCGCTGGTGGGACTTGATCCGCGCACCTGCAAGGTCGCGTCGATCTCGGGCTCGCTGCAAGTGAGCGGAACGTGGACCGCGAACGCGAACGGGACGTACACGGACGCCACGACCACCACCGGCACCGCGACCGTTCTGCTCGAGGCGGGCTGCTTGATGCTTTCGGGGACCATGGTGACCTGCGACGGCATCAACTCGCCGCTCACCGCCGTGGGCTTCAGCGACGCGAACTGCGTCAACGCCCCGACGGGCGGCGGCTGTGTCTGCACGGCCAACGTCAATCACATGGGCTCGATCGGCTGGATGACGCTGGATCCGCAGAAGAGCGGCAACTACACCACCTCGGGCAACACGCTCACCATGGACGGCGCGGCGAACTACGCGTACTGCGTTGCGGGCAGCGAGCTGACGCTCACGCCCCAGCCGACCGGCTTCACGGCGTCGGGAACGATCAAGCTGCAGCAGAGCAGCACCAGCGGCGCCGCGGGCACGATGGGATCCGGCGGCACGACCGGTTCCGGCGCATCCGGCGGTACGACCGGTTCCGGCGCATCCGGCGGCACGACCGGGGCAGGCGCGTCCGGCGGCACGTCCGGGACAGCGGGCCGCGGCGGCACCACGGGAGCGGGCGGCACGGCGGGCACCGGGACAGCGGGTCGCGGCGGCACCACGGGGACGGGCGGCACGGGGACGGGCGGTCGCGGCGGCACCACGGGCACCGCGGGCACCACCGGCACCGGCGGCGGGTCTGTCCATGGCGACGGTCCGTGCGATGTCTACGCGGCCGCGGGCATGCCGTGCGCGGCGGCGTACAGCATGGTCCGCGCGCTGACGAAGAATTACACGGGCCCGATGTACCAGATCAGGACCGGCAGCTCGGCGTCGAACACCGGCTCGGGCGGGACGTTGAAGGACATCCCGATGACTGCGGACGGCTACGCGGACACGGCCATGCAGGACACGCTCTGCAGCGGAACCCTCTGCACGGTCGCGCTGCTTTACGACCAGACAGGGAACGGAAACCACCTCCCCGTCGCGAAGGCGGGCCTCACCAATGGCGGGGCCAACGCGGGCATGGACGACTTCGAGTCGAGCGCGACCAAGGGCTCGATCATGATCAACGGCCACAAGTCCTACTCGCTCTACATGGCCGCTCGCGAAGGCTACCGGATCATGAAGGTGGGCAACAAGGTGCCGACCGGCAGCGCGGCCCAGAGCATCTACGAGCTCGCGGACGGCAACCACTCCGGCACCCAGTGCTGCTGGGACTTCGGCAACGTCACCACGAATCCCAAGACGTACGCCGATATGAACACGCTGTTCTTCGGCACCGCGTTCTGGGGCAAAGGCGCCGGCGCCGGTCCCTGGTTCATGGCCGACTTCGAGGCGGGCGTGTGGGCCGGTGGCGCGAAGATTGGCGATCCCGGCTGGGGTGGGCTGAACGACTCGCACCCGGTGAACAACAACAACCCGTCGCTGAAGGTGAACTTCGCCTTCGGCATCCTCAAGACGCAGACCAGCATGTGGTCGCTGCGCATGGCCGATCTGTCGACGGCCAGTGCCCTGACCACCGGTTGGGTGGGCGGCATGCCCAAGACGATCAGCAACGCCGGCGCGATCGTGCTGGGCGTCGGCGGCGACAACAGCAACAACTCGTTCGGCACCTTCTACGAGGGCGCCATCATCTCGGGCTACGCGTCGGACGCGACCGACCTGGCCGTGTTCCAGAACGTCAAGGCAGCGGGCTACGGCCGGTAGAGGCGAGGTCGCTCTGCATCGCGAAATCAGCAGCACGTCGTGTCCATCCTCATAGTCGGCGGCGCTGGCTACATCGGTAGCCAGACCGCCAAGCGCGTCGCTCAGGCCGGGCTGGAGCCCGTCGTGTTCGACAACCTCGTCTACGGGCACAAGTGGGCGGTCAAGTGGGGGCCGCTCGTCGAGGGCGACCTCGCGGACGGCGCGCTGATCAGGGACGTGCTGGAAAAGCACGAGGTGACGGCGGTCGTGCACTTCGCCGCCTATGCCTACGTGGGCGAATCGGTGCTCCACCCGCGCAAGTACTTCCGCAACAACGTCGCCGGCACGCTGAACCTGCTGGACGCGATGATCGACGCGGGCGTGCGCGACATCGTGTTCTCGTCGACGTGCGCGACGTACGGCGAACCGGCGCGCGTGCCGATCGACGAGCAACATCCGCAGAGCCCGGTCAACCCGTACGGCGAGACGAAGCTGGCGATCGAGCGCGCGCTGTTCTGGTACCAGCGCGCCTATCCGATCCGGTTCGCGGCGCTGCGCTACTTCAACGCGGCCGGCGCCGATCCCGACGGCGAGCTCGGCGAGGACCACGATCCCGAGACGCACCTCATCCCGCTGGCGATCGAGGCCGCGCTGGGCGGCAAGGGCCTGGACATCTACGGCACCGACTACCAGACGCCCGACGGAACGGCGATTCGCGATTACATCCACGTGCAGGACCTGGCGGACGCGCACGTCGCGGCGCTGGAAAAGTTGCGCGGCGGCGCCACCCGACTGTTCGTCAACCTCGGCACGGGCCGGGGGCACTCGGTGCGCGAGGTGATCGCGGCCGTCGAGAAGGTGAGCGGCAAGAAGGTGCCCGCGCGCGAGTGCGACCGCCGCGCGGGCGATCCACCGGTGCTGGTCGCCGACGCGCGGCTCGCCGCCGACGTCCTGGGCTGGCAGGCGCGCATGCCCGGCATCGAGACCATCGTCGAGCACGCCTGGCGGTGGAAGAACAAGCGAGGTGAGCGCGCGTGAGCGACGGCGGACAATCGGGCGGAAGCTGGGAGCAACGTTGGCATCCGCTGCGCGAGGAGTGGGTGATCGTGGCGGCCCACCGGCAGCAGCGGCCGTGGACAGGCAACACCGTGGCGGCGCCCGCGGCGACCGCCGTCGCCTACGATCCCGGCTGCTATCTCTGTCCGGGAAACGCGCGCGTGTCGGGCGCGGTCAACGCGCGCTACGCGAATACGTTCGTGTTCGACAACGATCACCCGTGCGTGGGCGCTGACGCGCCCCGCGAGGTCGCCGCCCCGTCGCCGATCTACCGGGCCGCGCCCGCGGTGGGCGCGTCGCGCGTCGTCTGCTTCTCCCCGCGCCACGATCTGACGCTGGCGGAGATGCCGGCGGCGGCGATCGCCGACGTCGTCGACGTGTGGCGCAGCCAGACACGCGAGCTGGGCGCGCGCCCCGAGGTTCGCCAGGTGCTGTGCTTCGAGAACAAGGGCGAGATCGTGGGCGTCTCCAATCCGCACCCGCACGGCCAGATCTACGCGACGTCGTTCGTCTGGAAGACGTTCGACACCGAGCACGCCGCGTCCGCGCGTCACCAGCGCGACACCGGGCGCGGGCTGATGGCGGACATCATCCGGGCGGAGCAGCAGGACGGACGCCGCGTGCTGCACGAGGACGAGCACGTGATCGCGTTCGTCCCGTACTTCGCCCGCTACGCGTACGAGGTCTACGTCGTCCCCAAGCGGCGCGTCGGGCACGTGTTCGAGCTGAGCGACGCGGAGGTGGCGTCGCTGGCGGACGCGCTGTCGGCCGTCACCATTCGCTACGACAACCTGTGGCGCATGTCTTTCCCTTATGTGCAGGTGCTGCACCAGGCGCCATTCAACGTCGACATCGGCGACGGCGCCGACCAGCGCGCCTTTCATTTCTACATCTCGTTCCACCCGCCGCTGCGCCAGCCCACGCTGCTCAAGTACCTGGCCGGGCCCGAGATTGGCGGCGGCAACTTCGTTTCCGACACAGGACCCGAGGCCAAGGCGGCCGAGCTGCGCGCCCAGCCGCCCCTGCACTACAAGCGCGCATGACGGGCCTGCGCGACGCCGACGCCCTGGTTGCTCGCATTCGCGGCGTGCACGAGGCCATCCGCGACGAGGTGGTCGCGGCGTGCGAGCGCCAGTCGGTCGACGAGCTGTCGGCGGTGGTGGGCGACGACGCGGGCGATACGCTGTTCGCGGTCGATCGGCTGTCCGAGGCGGTCCTGCTCGCGCGCTTCGAGGAGCTCGCGCGGCAGTGGCCGTGCCTGCTGGTGGCCGAAGGGCTGGGCAAGGACGGCCGGCGGGTGCTGCCGGAGGGGACGCGCCCCCGGCACGTCGAGGTTGTCATCATCGTCGATCCGATCGACGGCACGCGCGGCCTGATGATGCAGAAGCGGCCCGGCTGGGTGCTGACCGGCGTCGCGCCCTATCGCGGCGGCGGCGAGACGCTGGCCGACATCGTGCTGGCGGTGCAGACGGAGATCCCGCTGGTCAAGCAGCACCTGTCCGACACGCTGTGGGCGATCGCGGGCGGCGGCGCTCGCGGCGAGCGCTTCGATCGAACCACCGGCGCGCGCCGCCCGTTCACGCCGCGCCCGTCGCGCGCGCGCAGCATCGAACAGGGATTCGGCGGCATCGCCCGCTTCTTTCCGGGCGCGCGCGTCGAGCTGGCGGCGATCGACGAGGAGGTCGTCGAGGCGGTGCTGGGCCCGCCGGTGCGCGGCCGTGCGCTGGCGTTCGAGGACCAGTATATCTGCAACGGCGGCCAGCTCGCCGAGCTGGTGGTGGGCCACGACCGCTGGGTCGCCGATCTGCGCCCGATCGTCGAGCCGCTGCTCGCGAAGCGCGGGCGCGCGCTGGGCATCTGCAGCCACCCCTACGACCTGTGCACGGAGCTGATCGCGCGCGAGGCGGGCGTGGTGGTCAGCGATCCGGCGGGCCGCCGGCTGGCGGCGCCGCTGGACGTGTTCACCGAAGTCGCGTTCGTGGCCTACGCCAACCAGGCCATCCAGTCGCAGGTCGAGCCCGCGCTGCGCGCGGCGCTGCAGGCGCGGGGCCTGCTCCCCGCAATGTGAGGAGCCGACGCGACGATGTCGATGCCCATACCGCCGATCAACTGGGACTTCTTCGATCGCGATCGTCCCGTCACCGTCACGCGGGCGCCGGGACGGCTCGACGTCATGGGCGGCATCGCCGATTACTCGGGCGCGCTGGTGCTGGAAATGCCGATCGCCGGGGCCACCTGGGTGACGGCGCAGCCCGCTGACGACGCGTCCGTCGTCATCGAGAGCGGCGACATCCGCGCGCTCGGTGAACAGTACGGTGAAGCGACGGTGACGATCCCGCTCGCGGAGATCGTGCCGGATCGCCCGCTCGCGTACGAGAAGGCGCGCGCGCTGCTCACCGCCGATCCCGGGCGGGCGTGGGCGGCCTACGCGGCCGGCGCGCTGGTCGTCCTCCACGGCGAGCTGGGCAAGCCGCTGCGGCAGGGGCTGCGCCTGTCGGTCCGCTCCGAGGTGCCGGTGGGCAAGGGCTTGAGCTCGTCGGCGGCGCTGGAGGTGGCCACGCTGGAGGCGGTGGCGCCGCTGGTGGGCGCGGCGCTGACCGACCGCGACGTCGCGCTGCTGGCGCAGAAGGTGGAGAACTTCGTCGTCGGCGCGCCCTGCGGCGTGATGGATCAGATGACGTCCGCGCTGGGCCGCCGCGATCATCTGCTGGAGCTGGTCTGTCAGCCCGCGGAGGTGATCGGGCAGCTGCGCGTGCCGGACGACATCGAGTTCGTCGGCGTCGACTCCGGGATCCGCCACGCCGTCACCGGCGCGGACTACGGCACCGTCCGCGCGGCGGCGTTCATGGGGTACCGGATGATCACGGCCGCGGCCGGGGTCGACGCCCGGCCGCTCTCTCCGGGGCGGGTCGCCATCGACGACGCCCCGTTCAGGGGTTACCTCGCCAACGTCCCCGCCGGCGACTGGCGCGCCCGCTACCGCGCGCAGGTCCCCGACGAGATGCTCGGTGGCGAGTTCCTCGCCCGTTTTCACGGCACCACGGACGCGACCACGACGATCGAGCCGGCGCGCCGCTATCCCGTGCGCGCCGCGACCGCGCACGCCATCGAGGAGCACCAGCGCGTCACCGCGTTTCGCGAGTTGCTCCTCGGCAAGCCGCGCGTCGACGAACGGACGCTGGCGCACCTGGGCGAGCTGATGTACGCGTCGCACGCCAGCTACTCGGCCTGCGGCCTCGGCTCCGACGGGACCGACCGGCTGGTGGCGCTGGCGCGCGAAGCGGGGCCGCGCCTGGGCGTGTACGGCGCGAAGATCACGGGCGGCGGCAGCGGCGGCACGGTCGCGGTCCTGGCCGAGCGCGGCATGCGCGGCAACGTCGATCTGATCGCCGATCGCTACGGGCGCGAGTCGGGCCGCGGCTCCGCCGTTTACGCCGGATCGTCCGACGGGTCGCGCGCCTTCGGCGTCCTCACGGTGACGGCTTCAGAGAAAGGGTGAACGATGCAACGAGTCCTGCGGTCAGTGGCGCTATCTGGATTGGTGGTCGGGATCGCCTCGGCCAACGCCTTCGCGGACGAACCAACCGACACCGAAACCGATAGCCGACACAACACCGAGCAGCCACGAGAGGCCGAGCAGCCGGTGCCGGTTCTGACGCCGGCGCCCACGGTCGTCGCGCCCGTAGCCCCAGCCGGACCGAAGTTCGGCGACCTGACCACCAGCGGCTATCTGCGCGGCAGCTTCGGCGCGAGCAACCAGAAGGGCCGCATGACCTGCTTCAAGCTCGCGCTCCCGGGCGGGATGTTCTCCAAGTACAGGCTGGGCAACGAGTGCGAGGTCTGGTCCGAGACGCATTTCTCCGTGGTGACGTACGCGGGCGACGACGGCGCGGTCGCGACCGTGCACGTCATGCCGACCATCTTCATCCCGACGACGTACATCGGCTACTCACCCAACGGCGCCACCGATGCGCCGGATCAGAACCTGACCTCGACGGGCGCGGTGCTGTATTTGCCCACCCTCTACGCCGACATCAAGGGCATTCCCTGGCTGTTCGGCGGCACGGCCTGGGCCGGCACCCGTTACTACAAGCGCGAATCCGTCTACATCAGCGACTTCTTCTACTGGAACCCCTCGGGCGTGGGCGCGGGGGTCGAGGACTTCAACCTCGGCAAGGACCTGCGCCTCAGCTACGCGGTGTTCGCCGTCGACGGCGAGCCGACGTCGATGGAAGAGCGCGCGCCGTCGTTGCCGTTGCAGGTGGACTTCGGGTTTCGCAACGACCTGCAGCTTCGCGGGATCAAGTTCTGGCCGAGCGGCGAATTCCAGCTGGGGTTCCAGTACATCGCGAACTTCAGCAACAATCCCGCCTCGCATGGCGGGTGGGGCGGCACCTTTCAGTTCGTGCAGCAGGCGTTTGGCGGCGACAACAAGTTCGCCGTCCAGTACGGCCGCGGCGGGGGCACCGGCTTCGGCACGCTCGCGCGCTTCTACTACCCCGACTTCTCGGTCCGCCACGACCTCTCCGAGTGGCGGTTTCGCATCCTCGACGTGTTCACCATCCAGCCGATCAAGTACGTGGGTGCGCAGGTGGTGGGGGTGTTCCAGCGCGACGATCTGGGGACGCCCGGGTCGCAGCAGGACTGGTACTCCGTGGGCGGGCGCATCAGCGTCGCGTTCCTGAAGCATGTGAAGTTTCTCGCCGAATCGGGCTACGACCGTGTCAAGAAGGCCAACGGTGCGGACCCGCAGTTCCTGAAGAAGTTCACGGCCGCCTTCGCGATCTCCGCGGACAGGCAATTCATGTCCCGTCCGGAGCTGCGCCTGTTCGCGACGTTCGCGCAATGGAACGAGGCCGCGCGCGGCGCCGGCGTCGATTCGGGGCGGATCTACACGGACGTCTACCCGCAGTTCCTGCAGGGCGCGATCTTCGGCGTCCAGGCCGAGACCTGGTGGTAGCCGTCAGCGACCCAGGCCCGGCCAGTGAAACGCGGCCTCGATGCCGCCGAGGACCAGCACCGCGCGTCCGGTGCAGGTGTTGAAGCAGCTGTCGGACCACTCCCAGACGGGGATCTCGGCGCGCAGGACCGCCCCAACCGTGTAAGGCGCCGCCGTGCGGAACAGGTAGCGCAAGACGGGAGAGATCTCGAGGCCTGTGCCCCCGAGAGTGCAACTGCCGTCGCAGAAGCCGGGATACGTGACGGCGAGGATGCCCGGACCGGCGGCCAGTCCCGCTTCCAGCGCCGTGCCGCCGAAGCGGAAAATCCCGCCCACCTCGGTCTGGATGCGCGCGGAGATCACGTCGTCGAAATCGGCGCCCGCGAGGAACAGGCCCGCCTGGACCGGCGTCCAGTAGAACGAGTCCCAGCGGTGTCGGCCGAAGCGAAGCATGCCGCCCAGGCCGACCCGGGCTCGCTGGGGGCCACGGCCGTCCGACGTGCTGCCGAACGCGAGCGACACCGGCGTGAGCTCGAGGCCGACGACTTCCTGCGTGACGGGCCGCGCTTGGGCCTCGGGCTCCGGGATCGCCGTCGCGGGGCCCGTGCCGGTCAACGCCATCGTCAGCAGCAACCACCAGCTCATCACGATCTCCGAGGACGCAAGCAGTAGGCCAGCGAAGTCGCTGCGTCGCTACCCGATTCGTGCGGTGGTACCGCCGCTGTCTGTCAGCTATTCAACACGTCTCGCCCACCGTCTCATCACCTCGATCTGACACGCACCGGTGGCGGACCGCGGCGCCCAGGGAGTAGATCATTCGTTGCGGCCCGACCATGAGCGCCCGTCAGCACCAGCCCCGCACCCTCGTCGCGTTCGCGCTCGGCGCGCTGGTGGTCTGCAGCATTCCCGTGTTCGGGACGCGCTTCCTCAACGACATGGCGTTCTACTCGCTGTTCGCCGACAAGCTGCTCGCGGGCGGCGTGCTGTATCGCGACGCGATGGACACCAAGCCGCCGCTCGTGTTCCTGCACTACGCGCTGGTGTTCAAGGTCTTCGGCCTGAACAACGTCGCGGCCGTGAAGGTGGTGACGATGCTCTGGCTGGGCGCCTCGGCGCTGATCATGGTGGCGCTGCGCCGGGCGCTGGCGCCGGCCGCTGCCGTGCCGGCGATCGCCGCGCCGCTGTTCGTGCTGGCGAGCTTCGCCGGCTGGGGACAGGACTTCCTCTCGTCGAACACGGAGATCCTGGCCAACCTGTTCATCGTGGCGGGCGTGTGGCTTCTGGTCGCGCGCGACATGGGCCGCCGGCCGCTGCACCTGGTCGCCGGCGGCGCCTGCATCGGCATCGCCAGCCTCTATCGCTATCAGTCCGGCGCCGCGTTGCTGGCCTACGCGGCCACCATGCTCCTGCGACACCGGCAGTTCGATCGAAAGCTGGTGCGCGTGCTGCTGGTCGGTGCCGGCTGCGTCTTGCCCGTCGCCGCGTTCGTCGCGTACTACGCGCGCATCGGCGCGCTGGACGATCTCCGCCTGTTCCTCGCGTACCAGCGTCACTACACGCGCGACGCCGACGATCTCTACTGGCCGGAGGCGCTCGGTCAGATCGGAAAAACCGTGGCCGGACTGTGGCCGCTGCTGCTGCTGGCCGCCTGGCAAGCGGCCACGATCCTGCGCAAGCGCGCCATGGCCTCGCGACAGGAGATCTTCCAGCTGACGTTCGCCGCCTTTTCAGCGGTCCCGTTCTTCCTGGGCGGCCGTCTGTTCCCTCACTACTTCGTGCAGGCGATTCCGCCGCTCGTGCTCCTCGCCGCGGACCGACTGGAGATCGCGCGCGCGGCGCCCGATCCCGCCCGCAAGCCGTGGCGCGCGTGGTTCGAGGCGCACGCGCTCGCGATCATGGTCGCGGCGGCGGCCGTGTTCACCGCGATCAACGGGGCCTACTTCTGGACCCGCAAGGACGATCCGCCCCGCAGCGATCTGGTCGCGTTCGTCGCAGCCCACAGTCAACCGACCGATCAGGTGCTGCTGTGGACCTGGCGTCCCGAGCTTCTGTTCCAGACCGGGCGCACGTTCGCGACGCGCCAGCTCGTCAACGGCCCGCTGATCGGACTGCCATACCGGCGCCGCCCAGGCCAGCGCCGCAGCGGCGTGCCAGGTTTGTGGCCCATCTACCTGCGCGATCTCGCCGCCGCGCCACCGAAGCTGATCTTCGATGCGCCGCCCGGGCGCTCGGAGTGGCCGATCGAGCGCTTTCCGCAGCTGGCGCCGCTGCTGGCCGGCTATGGCGCGTGTCAGATCGTCGACGGGGTTTGCATCTACGTGCGCAAGCCGGCGCCACAACCATGACAGCGTTGATCTTCGTTATTTTGCGAAATTTGAAAGTGTAATATTATGTATCGGTGCTGACGCTTTTACGAGGCGCAGTTTGCTTGGGTGATAGTGTCGGCGGGAGGCCGCGATGCGCATGAAGCCACGTCGCAAGACGGCCGAACACAGGGCGCGCGCAAGCCTGCCCATCACCGACATCTCGCCGCTCGCCGACGAGATCTTCCTGCTGGCGACGTTGATGGACAACGTCCCGGACAGCATCTACTTCAAGGATCGGCACAGCCGCTTCACGCGCATCAACCGCTATGCGGCGGAGCGCTTCGGCGTGGATGACCCGGCGCTCGCCGTCGGTCGCACCGACTTCGACTTCTTCACCGAGGAGCACGCCGCGAAGGCGCTGCGCGACGAACAGCAGATCATCCGGACCGGCAAGCCGCTGGTGAACGTCGAGGAGAAGGAGACCCGCGCGGACGGCGACGTCCGCTGGATCTCGACCACCAAGCTGCCGCTGCGCGATCGGCACGGGAAGATCGTCGGGACCTTCGGGATCTCGCGCGACATCACCGAGCGCAAGCAGGCCGAGGAGCAGCTGCAGCACCGCGCCTTCTACGATCCGCTCACGGATCTCCCGAACCGCGCGCTGTTCATCGATCGCCTGCAGCACCTGTTTCATCGCGCGCGGCGGGTGCTGGGCAATCCGCTGTTCGCGGTGCTGTACCTCGATCTCGATCGCTTCAAGGCGATCAACGACAGCCTGGGACACCAGGCCGGCGACGAGCTGCTGGTCGGCACCGCGCGGCGGCTGGAGCGCTGCCTGCGGCCGGGCGACACGCTGGCGCGGCTGGGCGGCGACGAGTTCACCGTCCTGCTCGACAACATCACCTCCGAGGCGGACGCCGTCAGCGTCGCCGATCGGATCCACGAGGAGCTCGCCGACCCGCTGGTTGTGCGCGGGTACGAGATGTTCACCAGCGTCAGCGTGGGCATCGCACTGTCCAGCGCGGGGTACGAGTGCCCGGAGGACATGCTGCGCGACGCGGACACCGCGATGTACCGGGCGAAGGCGGGGGGCCGCGCCCGCCATCAGGTGTTCGCCGGCGACATGCACCAGCGCGCGGTGTCCTCGCTGCAGATCGAGACCGATCTCCGGCGCGCCCTCGAGCGCCGGGAAATCGTCCCCTACTACCAGCCGATCATCAATCTCGAGAGCGGTGGGATCGTCGGCTTCGAGGCGCTGGCGCGCTGGCGGCATCCCGGCCTGGGCTTGCTGACGCCCGACCTGTTCATCCCGGTCGCCGAGGAGACCGGCCTGGTGGTGCCGATCGGCGAGTGGATCCTCGCCGAAGCCTGCCGGCAGGTGCGCGCATGGCAAGGGAAGCATCCGCGCTGGGAGACGCTGGGGATCAGCGTCAACGTCTCGGGCCGCCAGCTCTCCCAGGGCGGTCTCGCGGTGGCGGTCCAACGCGCGCTCCACGAGACGGGCCTCGATCCCGCGTGCCTGACGCTGGAGATCACCGAGAGCGCGCTGATGCACAACCTCAGCGCCGGGGCCGGGGTGATCCAGCGGCTGCACGCGATGTCCGTCGGGCTGCACCTGGACGACTTCGGGACCGGCTACTCGTCGCTCGCGTACCTGCACAGCTTCCCGGTCGACGCGCTCAAGATCGATCAATCGTTCGTCACGCGGATGGATCGCGCGCCCGAGCATTCGGCGATCGTCCGGGCGATCGTGTCGCTGGCCGAGAACCTGGGCATGGAGGTCGTCGCCGAGGGGGTGGAGACGCACGTTCAGGCCGAAGCGCTGCGCGCGCTGCGCTGCCGGCGTGCGCAGGGATTCCTGTTCGCGCGACCGATCCCCGCCGACGAAGCGGAGGCGCTGCTCGCCAGCCCGCTCGCGCTCGTCCCACAGCCCTGATCGCTGTCCTATCGCACGACGACGGTGGCCGTCGTGAAATCGATCGTGCCGGTGCTGTCCTGTGCTTCCACGAGCAGCTTCGCCTCGTACAGTTTTCCCAG
>Ga0070673_100001069_pt1 | contig 15652 bp, 10 predicted proteins | sample KBSM23metaG_FD_65342 | JGI IMG/M metagenome (GOLD analysis project Ga0070673, IMG submission 65342) | Miscanthus rhizosphere microbial communities from Kellogg Biological Station, Michigan, USA - KBS M2-3 metaG | ecosystem: Host-associated > Plants > Roots > Rhizosphere > Soil ... | reverse complement strand
GTTTCCCGGCACGAGCCCCAAGCAAGTGCCGATTTCCTAGCACGCCATGGGAAGAGACGACCATGTCCCCAACGTCTTGTGGTTGGGCCTATTCGTCTAGGCGCTTCAACGGTTCCAAGGTGTAACATCACCATAGTCCCGTGCGATCTTACCAGTCATTATGCGGTGAACATGACCGTGTAAGGTCGGAACCTGCTCGAGGTCCCGCAAGGGGATTTCGCATACGTCAGCTGCAGCGTGCGCCCGCAGGCTCAGCGGCTTCTGCTCGTATGTTTGTAAAGTTCTGGTACAAGTACGCCGGCACCAGCAGCCGTCAGGCATATGAGGACCTGCGTCAAGCTCAGCGCCGAGAGTCGAAACAGGTCGCGCAGGTACGGAACATACAGCACTAGCATGAGAGCGGTCAGCGTTCCGCCGATGACGAGCCACAGCGCCGTGCTCGCATAGGCGAGGCTCGTCAGCATCGCGCGTGCCTCCGAACGGTTGACGAGTATCAAGCCAAGATTACCGAATACGATCGTAGCGAATGCCATCGCGCGTGCCTGCGGTTCCGGCCCTGGCGTCAATGCAAGTCCATATATCGCCGCTACAGCCAGCAATACGGCGAGCCCCTGCACCACACTCGCGGCAACAGCGCTGGCAGAAAAGAGGTGCGAGTCGGGCGATCGGGGTGGCTGGCGCATCACTGACGCGTCGTCCGGTTCGGCTTCGAAAACGATCGAGCATGCCGGATCAATTACAAACTCAAAGAAGACGATATGCACCGGAAAGAAAGCCATGGGCCAACCGAAGATAATCGGAATAAATGCCATGCCCGCAGTCGGTATGTGGACGGCTATGAGATATGCCATGGCGTGAGCGATGTTGCGATAGATCCGGCGACCAAGGCGCACGGCATGCACTATCGAATCGAAATCGTCGTCGATCAGCACGAGCGACGACGCCTCACGCGCGACGTCCGTGCCCCGCGCTCCCATCGCAATGCCGATGTCGGCGGCTTTAAGCGCAGGTGCATCATTAACGCCATCGCCGGTCATGGCGACGATATCGCCGTTCGCTTTGAACGCTTCAATCAGTCGCAACTTCTGTTCCGGTACCACGCGCGCGAAAATACTCGTCCTCGCGATGCGCTCGCGCAATTGTTCATCGCTCATCTCGGTAAGTTGCACACCGGTGATAACCGAATCTACCGGTCTTAATCCGATCTGGCGGGCAATGGCGCGCGCGGTCAACGGGTAATCGCCTGTAATCATTACGACCCGGATGCCCGCTGAGTGACATTCGTGCACTGCCGCTGCCACCGTCGGACGCACCGGATCGGCCAGCGCGACAAGGCCCAGACATTCAAAATGGAAAGCCTCCGGTGTCGGAGGCCAATCGGTGCCGTCAAATGATGCTTCCGCGACGCCGAGTACGCGCAATCCGCTGCTTGCCATAGTCGCAACTTGCGTATCCATCTCTCTTCGCATCTCGGGCGTCAGTCTGCACAGGTCGGCGATCGCCTCGGGCGCACCCTTGGTTGCCAGCAGGCACGCCTCGTCAGAACGCAACCCGCGCCAGGCATGCGTGTGTGCGAGCAAGCGCGATGTTAGTGGGTACTCTCTTACCAGCGTTCCTCGTGACTGGCGCCTGCGTGCGTTGGGAATCTCGTGCTCAGCAAGTTCTACGATTGCCTTTTCCATGGGGTCAAACGGGTGAAGCTCGGACGCCAGCATCGCGCACTCAAGGACTGCATGAAATGCATCGGGTAGTCGAGTCTCCGCGCTAGCGACGTTAATTACCGCTCCGCCGGCATAAAGCTGCTGCACCGCCATCCGATTGAACGTAAGCGTCCCCGTCTTATCGACGCAGAGGACTGTTGCGGAACCGAGTGTCTCCACTGCCGGCATATGCCGCGTCAGCACGCCGCGGCGGGAAATCCGCCACGCGCCCAAGGCGAGGAAAACGGTGAGGACGACAGGAAATTCTTCAGGCAGTATCGCCATCGCGAGTGTGATGCCCGCGAGGAATCCTTCGAGCCATACGCCACGCGTCAAGCCGTGCAACAGGACCACCAGCGCGCACAGTATGAGTCCGCCGATGGCGAGCCGTCGCACTGCAATCCCGGTTTCACGCTGCAGGCGAGTGGCCTTGGCATCGATCGTCTGCAGTGCTTTGCCGATTCTGCCGAATTCCGTGCGGGCACCCGTAGCGACGACTTCGGCAACGCCGTGTCCTTGAACCAACAGCGTCCCTGAATACACAAACGGCAACCCATCACCGCCAGGACGAATCATCGCCGTACCTGGGTCCCCAGCGGTCTTCCCAACCGGCACGGATTCTCCGGTCAGCAGCGATTCATCTACGCTTAGATCATGTGCCGACATCAGGACACCGTCGGCTGGTACGCGGTCTCCTTCTTTAAGCATGAGCGTGTCGCCGCATACGACTTCGCGCCCCGGAATACGCGTTGGAATACCGTCGCGCAACACGAGTGCGCGCGGGGTCGACAGGTCACGCAGCGCGTCGAGCGCGCGTTCCGTCTTGCGCGTCTGATAGATGGTGATCCCCATGACGACGAAGACGGACGCGACGAGCACTAGCGCCTCGGCGAGATCTCCGAGTACGAAATAAATAGCACTTGCCGCCACCAACAGCAGAAACATCGGCTCACGCACAACGTCGAGCGCGAATGCCACAATTCCGCGCTGTTTCGTCGATGGGAGCTCGTTGAAACCATCTTTCGCGAGTCGCGCCGCGGCCTCAGCTGCGCTGAGCCCCGGATTTTCTACTGCATCAGAATCCACGACAAAATCAGTCAAGACGATATTGGAGCCGCATAGGCGGTTACGAGTCGCGCAATGATTGTGTAAATCTACATACTGTTTCACCACCAACGGCTTCGTGCGAGATGTGCAGTACTTTCGTGGCGATGTTCATGGCTTTCTTGATTTCAATTCCACCATGCACGTATTGCGAGCATGACGCGTATGTTGCATCACTTGTGGCCGCGATGCTTTAATTTTGGTCAAGACGAAGCGTCAGGCTTTGATCTGAATCAATCCTGTTTCACCAGGCAACTACAAAATGGACTGCACACGCAATGCAAGTGTTGCCAGCGCAGGAGCTAAAGCATGAAAGTCAGTGACATCATGACCCGGCAAGTCGTGTCCATAGGCGCGGCGCAGACGATCCAGGAAGCGATCGGGCTGATGCTCGACCAGCATTTAAGCGGCCTTCCGGTGACAGCTAGCGATGGAGCATTGCTCGGAATCATCACCGAGGCCGACTTTCTGAGACGCAGTGAAATCGCTACCGAACGCAAGCGTCCGCGCTGGCTGGAAATCGTTTTGAATCCCGGTTTTCTGGCCCAGGAATACGTGCATACGCACGGGCGCCGCATCGAGGAAATCATGACGCGTGATGTGATGACCGTTGCGCCGGACACGCCCCTCATCGAGGCAGTGGAACTGATGGAATATCACCGCGTCAAACGCCTGCCGGTCGTCGCGTCGGGAAAGATGGTGGGTATTGTGAGCCGCGCCGACCTGTTGCGCGCACTGGCGAGCGTCACTGAAGCGTCGGCCTTATCGCGTGATGACGATAAGATCCGACAACACATCCTCGCGGAACTTGGTGCGCAGGCGTGGGGGCCACGAGCGCTGGTCGATGTAGTCGTCCACAACGGCGTGGTGCACCTTTGGGGGCCGATATTGGACGAGCGGGAACGTCAGGGCCTGTGCGTGATGGCGGAGAATACGCCTGGCGTGCGCGAGGTCCGGGATCACTTGTTTTGCGTGGAGCCGTTTCTCGACAACGTCATGTCCGCCCTCTAGTTACCACTGCCCGTGGAACGAGTCGGACCAGCGCAGGCTCGGTGCGCTCGAGCGGATCGCCGATTATCTCCGCCAGCATGTTCCTGTGGAGATGCTTTAAAAAGCCTGCGGCTACCCTATGCGCTCCCACAACTCAGTTTCGGTCTCAATGCGGTCGAGTTCGAGACTCTGAAAATCGCTGCGCGACACGATTCCGATGATTTTGCCGTCGGCAACGATGGGCAAGTGGCGGTAACCGCCATCACTCATTTTGCGCAACGCGTCGATTGCGGTGCTGTCAGGCATGATGGTGTCGGGATTGGGCGTCATAGCGTCAGCAAGTGTACGTTGCGACGCATTCATGGATTTCGCAAGCGAGTGAACCGCATCACGGCCGGTAAAAATTCCAACCAGGTCACCGTCGTCACTCGTCACCAGTACAGCGCCTATCCGGCGCTGCCACATGAGTTCACAGGCATGCTGCACGGTTTGACTCGCCGGCATCGTAAGCGGGTGTTCTTTTGCGATAAGCGCAACATTGCGGTTGGTCATGATGGAAGGACCGCCATTCACCGAATCAAGCTAATTCTAATTGCGGCTCGTATGCCGGGTACTGACCTGGGTCAACGATGCCTTTGGTCCGGCGCCCAATGGTCTGCGTGCGGGTTTTCTCTTGCGCACGGCATATCGGAGCGCGTTATACAGTTCTGCACTTAATCGGAGAACCGCTGACATTTAGCCGTATCGCGGTACATACACCGGGTTTCTTCGCTTTCTCGCTGCTCGCGCCCGGATCGACTCCATTTGCATGCGAGCTGCAGCGGCCTGCTGCGACATCAACGATTTTCTTCCGCTAGAACTGGCCGAGCGCGGCCCGTCGGCTGCCCGAAACGCGACATGTTCCGAGACTGCTGCGATTAGTCCGGCACGCCGCTGGGATGTCGCCTGCGCGAGGCGAAACTCTTTAGCAGGCTGGACTGAGACCGCGTAAGGTCTGCGAGCGTCTTTCGGTCGAGCACCGCAACGAATGCGTTTACCGCATGCTCGAGCAGCGACCTCAATTCGCATACCGGCATGATCGGACAGTTGCGGTTGTCTATCTGAAAACATTCCACGACCGCGAGATCTTCCTCGGCGCCACGAACCACGTCACCGATATTGATGTCTTGAGGCGCGCGCGCGAGTCGCATGCCGCCGCCATGCCCGCGCGATGTTTCGACATAGCCTTGTTTAGCAAGGTGGTGCACCACCTTCATCAGATGGTTCTGCGAAATACCATAGCTTGCGGCGATTTCACCGATCGTAGCGAGCCGTTCGTCGCTATGCGCACCTAGATACATGAGCACGCGCAGCGCGTAGTCCGTAAAGTTTGTGAGGCGCATGGATTTCTAAAGCGAATGTAAGACATTCGCGCATTGTTGTCGTTACTCCCGATGGTAGATCATTTGTTCGAAGATGCATGGCAAATACATCTTAGGTTGATCTACATCAAAAAGTGACGCCTGCAGCGTCCCTACACTGGCTACACCTTGATCGAGGGCGAGGGAACGGGTGATGGCATCGCAGGTGTACAAACAATGGTCCGTAGTAACAACGAGCACGATTGCCTTCACTGTGTGTTTCATGGTGTGGATGATGTTTGCGGTGATCGGAATCCCGATCAAGCAATCGCTCCGACTTAACGAAACGCAGTTCGGAATATTAGTCGCGATGCCGGTGCTGACCGGGTCGCTCATTCGGCTGCCGCTGGGCATGTGGACGGACAAATTCGGCGGCCGCACGGTATTTTTCATACTGATGCTGTCGACAGTCTTCCCGATATGGCTGATCTCGCGCGCCACTGAATTCTGGCAATTTCTCGTGACCGGCCTGTTCGTCGGCATCGCCGGAGGCTCATTCACGGTCGGCATCGCCTATTGCGCGCGCTGGTTCCCGCGCAATCGTCAAGGCCTGGCGATGGGCATATTCGGCGTGGGCAATACAGGCGCTGCGGTGACCAAGCTGGTTGCGCCTTCCATCGTGGTGGCTTACGGCTGGACGATGGTACCTCGCGTCTATGCAGTCGTAATGCTTGTCATGGCGATCGCTTTTTGGGTGTTCACCTATACCGACGAAGCGCACACGGCGGACGGAAAAGTCACCGTGCGTGAGCAGCTACAAGCGCTGAAAGACTCCAAGGTGTGGAAGCTAAGTCAATATTACTCGATTGTATTCGGCGGCTACGTCGCGCTTTCACTTTGGATGACGAAGTACTACATCACCGAATACGGGTTCGACTTAAAGGTGGCAGCGCTGCTTGCCGCTGGCTTCAGCATCCCCGGAGGATTGCTGCGCGCTATCGGCGGCTACTTATCGGACAAGTATGGTGCTCATTCGATTACCTGGTGGGTGCTCTGGGTCGGCCTTGTCTGTCTGTTCTTTCTCTCGTACCCGCAGACGGATGTGACGGTTCAGACCATCACGGGTCCGAAGACCATTCATGTCGGACTGAGTCCTGTGACCTTCACCGTCATCATGTTCACCATGGGCATTGCGTTCGCCATCGGCAAAGCATCGGTCTTCAAATATATCTCGGACGAATACCCGAAAAACATTGGCGTCGTTTCAGGCGTCGTGGGGCTTGCAGGCGGACTCGGCGGTTTCGTCTTGCCAATCATGTTCGGCGCGCTGGTCGATTTAACCGGCGTGCGCTCATCGGCCTTTATGTTGATGTTCGGCATCGTCTGGGTGTCGTTGATGTGGATGTACTTTACAGAGGTGCGGCCCATGGGCGCAGAGCTTAGCCGCAAACATCTCGAGCCCTCGCACTTCTCCTGATCGAAAGGAACTGTCATGACAACCGTAACTGTCGCCGCCAAGCCCATAGGGCGCGTAATCAAAATCTGGACGCCGGAAGACAAGACGTTCTGGGTGCAGCAGGGTCAGGCTATTGCAACGCGCAATCTATGGATTTCGGTACCGGCGCTGTTTCTCGCCTTTGCGGTGTGGCAGCTCATGAGCGTGGTTGCAGTAAAGCTGCCGCAGATCGGCTTCCGGTTTACGACGAACGAATTGTTCTGGCTCGTAGCCGCTCCGGCCTTGTCCGGCGCGACACTGAGAATTTTTTATTCGTTCATGGTGCCGATATTCGGCGGCCGCCGCTGGACCGCAATCTCGACCGCGTCGTTGTTGATTCCGGCGATCGGCATCGGCATGGCTGTGCAGGACCCGAATACAAGTTATGCGACATTCTTGATGCTCGCGCTGTTGTGCGGCTTTGGCGGCGCAAATTTTTCATCGTCGATGGCGAACATCAATTTCTTCTTCCCAAAGGAGCGCAAGGGCTCGGCGCTCGGCGTCAACGCAGGCCTCGGCAATCTGGGCGTGTCGTCCATGCAGTTTCTGGCTCCGCTCATGATCACCGTGGGCATACTCGGATTTTTCGGCGGTGATCCGCAAACCGTTACGAATAGCGCAGGCCAGCAAACGCCGGTGTGGATACAGAATGCGGCGTACATCTGGGTGCCGTGGATTGCGCTCGCAGCGATTGCCGCATGGATCGGCATGAACGATATCGCCGATGCGAAGGCTTCGTTTATCGAGCAGGCGGTGATTTTCAAGCGCAAGCACAACTGGATCATGTGCTGGCTGTACCTGGGTACCTTCGGTTCATTCATTGGTTATTCGGCGGGATTTCCGCTCCTGATCAAATCGCAGTTTCCGCAAGTCAACGCTCTGCAGTATGCGTGGCTGGGACCGTTCGTGGGCGCCATCGTCAGGCCGTTCGGCGGCTGGCTCGCGGATAAACTCGGCGGCGCCGCAGTGACCTTCTGGAACTTCGTGGTCATGGCGCTGGCGGTGGCCGGCGTCCTGTATTTCCTGCCGTCCGGCCCGTCGCATGGAAACTTCGCCGGATTTCTGACCATGTTCATCGTGCTGTTCCTCACGACAGGGATTGGCAACGGCTCGACGTTTCGCATGATCCCCGTGATTTTCCTGACCGAACGCCAGCGCGCCACGGCGGGCAAAGGCGTCGCGGCGCAGGAGCAGGCCACCAAAGATGCGAACAAGGAGGCGGCAGCCGTACTGGGCTTCTCCGCTGCGATCGCGGCGTACGGCGGCTTCTTTATTCCGAAGAGTTACGGAACATCGATTTCAATGACGGGTGGTCCGGAGGGTGCGCTCTACGTCTTCATATTTTTCTATGTCACTTGTATCGCGATGACGTGGTGGTACTACGCGCGAAGGAACGCCGAGATGCCCTGCTGATATCGCAAACGAAGGGATAAAGCATGAAGACCGTCTCAGACCGGCCCACCTGTCCGCAGCGCGCTCCAGTCATCATTGCCAAGGATTCTTATGTCGCACTTTCTTGATCGATTGAACTATTTTTCGAACCCGACCGAAAGTTTTTCGGGCGGCTTCGGGGTTACCAACGGTGAGGACCGCACTTGGGAAGACGCCTATCGCAATCGGTGGGCACACGACAAGATGGTGCGCTCCACGCATGGCGTGAATTGCACGGGCTCGTGTTCGTGGAAAATTTACGTGAAGGGCGGCATCGTCACATGGGAAACGCAGCAGACCGATTATCCGCGCACCCGCTGGGACATGCCCAACCACGAACCGCGCGGTTGCTCGCGCGGCGCGAGCTACAGCTGGTATCTGTACAGCGCTAATCGAGTCAAGTACCCGATGGTGCGTGGGCGGCTGCTGCAAAGCTGGCGCAAAGCACGCCTCGCGCTGGGACCGGTCCAAGCTTGGGCCTCCATTGTCGAGTCGGACGTTAAGCGCCGCGAGTATCAGGCGGTGCGCGGCCTCGGCGGCTTCGTGCGCTCAAGCTGGGACGAGGTCAACGAGATCGTGGCCGCGGCCAACATCTACACGATCAAAAAGCATGGGCCCGATCGCGTAATCGGCTTTTCGCCCATTCCGGCGATGTCGATGGTGAGCTACGCGGCGGGCAGCCGCTATCTGAGTCTCATCGGCGGCGTCTGCATGAGCTTTTACGATTGGTATTGCGATCTGCCGCCGTCGAGTCCTCAGGTGTGGGGCGAACAGACAGACGTTCCCGAGTCGGCGGACTGGTTCAATTCCTCGTACATCATCGCATGGGGCTCAAACGTGCCGCAGACACGCACGCCCGACGCTCACTTTTTCACCGAAGTCCGCTACAAAGGCACCAAGACCGTCGCGGTGACGCCGGATTATTCCGAAGTGGCGAAGCTCGCTGACATCTGGATGCATCCAAAGCAGGGCACCGACGCGGCAGTGGCCATGGCGATGGGTCACGTCATCATGAAGGAGTTTTACTTCGATCGTCGCAGCGCGTACTTCGACGATTACGTGCGTCGCTACACCGACATGCCAATGCTCGTGATGCTCAAGGAACACGCCTCTGCGGGCGGTGAGACGATCTTGGTGCCGGACCGCTACGTGCGTGCTTCGGACTTCGAAGGCCACCTCGACCAGGCCAACAACGCCGAATGGAAGACGGTGGCGCTTGACGCAACCGGTAAGGTCGTGTTGCCGAATGGCGCTATCGGTTTTCGCTGGGGTCCCGATGGCCGCGCCGATGCAGGTCAGTGGAATCTCGAAGCCAAAGAAGCGCGGCACGGCGCGGATGTAAAGCTGAAGTTGTCGGTGCTCGAAGGCGAGAACGCGAGCACGGACACGGCGAAAGTCGGATTTCCGTACTTTGGCGGAATCCAGACCGCGCATTTCACGCATAGCCCGGCAAGTGACGTGCTCGTGCGCACAATGCCTGTACAACGCATCGTGATAGGCAAAGCCGCTGAGACGCGCACCGTATTCGTGGCGACTGTGTTCGACCTACAGGCTGCAAACTACGGCATTGCCCGCGGCATTCCGGGCGAGCTTGCCGCCACGAGCTACGACGACGACTCGCCGTATACCCCGGCATGGCAGGAGCGCATCACGGGCGCTCCGCGCGAGCAGGTCATCACCGTCGCGCGGCAGTTTGCAGACAACGCCGAGAAGACACAGGGCCGATCAATGGTGATCATCGGCGCGGCCATGAACCACTGGTATCACAGCGACATGAACTACCGCGGCATCATCAACATGCTGATGATGTGCGGCTGCGTGGGAAAAAGCGGCGGTGGCTGGGCGCATTATGTAGGGCAGGAAAAATTGCGGCCGCAAACCGGCTGGACCGCGCTCGCTTTCGCGCTCGACTGGATACGTCCGCCGCGTCAGATGAATTCGACCAGCTTCTTCTACGCACACACCGACCAGTGGCGCTACGAAAAGCTCGGCGTCGAGGAAGTGCTCTCGCCGCTCGCCGACAAAAAGCTCTACGGCGGCAGCATGATCGATTACAACGTGCGCGCCGAACGCATGGGCTGGCTGCCGTCTGCGCCGCAGCTGCAGACGAATCCGCTCGAAGTCGTGCGTGCCGCAACCAGCGCTGGAGTCGATCCGAAAGAATATGCGGTGAAAGGATTGAAGAACGGGTCGCTCACGATGAGCTGCGAAGATCCCGATCACCCCGCCAACTGGCCGCGCAACATGTTCGTGTGGCGCTCCAACATTCTGGGCTCCAGCGGCAAAGGCCACGAATATTTTCTCAAACACCTGCTTGGCACCAGTCACGGCGTTCAAGGCAAGGATCTCGGCGCCGATGACGCGAAGCCGGAAGAAGTAATCTGGCATGAGCATGCGCCTGAAGGCAAACTGGATCTGCTCGTTACGCTCGATTTCCGCATGAGCACCACGTGTCTCTACTCGGACATCGTGCTGCCGACCGCGACCTGGTACGAGAAAAACGACCTCAACACAAGCGACATGCATCCATTCATCCATCCACTTTCAACTGCAGTGGATCCGGCGTGGCAATCGCGCAGCGACTGGGAGATCTACAAGGGCTTCGCGAAAAAATTCAGCGAAGCCTGCGTGGGCCATCTGGGTGTCGAGCGCGAGCTCGTTCTGACGCCGCTCATGCACGACTCGCCCGCTGAGCTCGCGCAGCCTTTCGACGTGAAGGACTGGAAGCGCGGCGAGATCGACCTCATACCCGGCAAGACTGCACCGCAGATGACAGTGGTCGAGCGCGATTACCCGAACGTTTACACGCGCTTCACCGCGCTCGGTCCATTGATGGGCAAGTTAGGCAATGGCGGCAAAGGCATCGGATGGAACACCGAGACCGAGGTGAAACAGCTCGCTCAGTTGAACGGCTTCGTCACCGCCGACGGTGTAAGCCGCGGCATGCCGAAGATAGAAACGGATATCGATGCCTGCGAAGTCGTGATGATGCTGGCGCCGGAGACCAATGGCCATGTCGCCGTGAAGGCGTGGCAGGCGCTCGGGAAACAGACCGGACGCGACCACACGCACCTTGCCGTGCACCGCGAGGATGAGAAAATCCGCTTCCGCGATATTCAGGCTCAGCCGCGCAAGATCATCAGCTCGCCGACATGGAGCGGCATCGAGTCCGAGACGGTTTCATATAACGCGGGCTATACGAACGTGCACGAGTATATTCCGTGGCGTACGCTCACAGGTCGTCAGCAGTTTTATCTCGACCACCCATGGATGCGTGCTTTCGGTGAAGGCCTGTCGAGCTACCGGCCGCCCGTGGATTTGAAGACGACCGCCGGCATCGGCCAGATACGCTCGAACGGCAACCCGGAGATTCTCCTCAACTTCATTACGCCGCATCAGAAGTGGGGAATTCATTCCACCTACACCGACAACCTGCTGATGCTCACGCTGTCCCGCGGCGGACCATGCGTGTGGTTGAGCGAAGACGACGCCAGGCTCGCGGGCATTGTCGACAACGATTGGATTGAGCTATTCAATGTAAACGGTGCGATTGCTGCGCGCGCAGTCGTCAGTCAGCGTGTCAATCCGGGCATGGTAATGATGTATCACGCTCAGGAAAAAATTATCAACACACCGGGTTCCGAGATCACGGGTAGGCGCGGCGGCATCCACAACTCGGTGACGCGCATCGTATTGAAGCCGACGCATATGATCGGCGGCTACGCGCAGCTGAGCTACGGCTTCAATTACTACGGCACGATCGGCACCAACCGCGACGAATTCGTGGTCGTTCGCAAGATGGCTAAAGTCGATTGGCTCGACACACCGGCCACAAGCGAGCCGGTTCTCGATGCGCAACAGGTCTAAGGAGCAGTCATGAAAGTACGCGCTCAAATCGGCATGGTGCTGAATCTCGACAAGTGCATCGGGTGCCACACCTGTTCGGTCACCTGCAAAAACGTATGGACGAGCCGGCCCGGAATGGAATACGCCTGGTTCAACAACGTCGAGACCAAACCGGGAATCGGTTATCCCAAGGAATGGGAGAACCAGGATAAGTGGAAGGGCGGCTGGGTTAGAAACTCCGACGGCAGCATCGAGCCGCGTCAGGGCGGAAAGTGGCAACTGCTGATGCGCATTTTCGCCAATCCCAATCTTCCGCAGATCGACGATTACTACGAGCCTTTCACGTTCGACTATGCGCATCTTCAGTCGGCGCCGGAAATGAAGGCGGCCCCGACGGCACGGCCGCGCAGTCTGATCACCGGCAAGACCATGGACAAAATTGTATGGGGTCCGAACTGGGAAGAGATCCTGGGCGGTGAGTTCAGCAAACGCTCCAAAGACCAGAACTTCGAAGACATTCAGAAAGACATCTACGGGCAGTTCGAAAACACGTTCATGATGTACCTGCCGCGGCTGTGTGAGCACTGCCTGAATCCGGCGTGCGTGGCGAGCTGTCCCTCGGGCTCGATCTATAAGCGCGAGGAAGACGGCATCGTACTCATCGACCAGGACAAGTGCCGCGGCTGGCGCATGTGCGTGAGCGGATGTCCGTATAAGAAGATCTATTACAACTGGCAGTCGGGAAAAGCCGAGAAGTGCACGTTCTGTTATCCGCGCATCGAAGCCGGCCAGCCGACCGTCTGCTCGGAAACTTGCGTGGGCCGCATCCGCTACCTCGGCGTTCTGCTGTACGACGCCGATCGCATACAGGCAGCCGCGAGCGTCGAACACGATCGCGATCTCTATCAGGCACAGCTCGACATTTTTCTCGACCCGAATGATGCGACGGTGATCGCACAGGCGCGCGTCGATGGCATTCCTGATGCGTGGATGGAAGCGGCACGCAAAAGCCCGGTCTACAAGATGGCAGTCGACTGGAAGGTGGCGCTGCCGCTGCATCCCGAGTACCGCACGTTGCCGATGGTGTGGTACGTGCCGCCGCTGTCGCCGATTACTGCTGCGGCGAACGCCGGCCATGTTGGCATCAACGGTGAGATCCCTGACGTCAATCAGTTACGCATTCCCGTGAAGTATCTCGCCAACCTGCTGACCGCAGGCGACACGGCGCCGGTGGTTCGGGCGCTCGAGCGCATGCTGGCCATGCGCGCATATCAGCGCGAGAAGCACGTCGAGGGCCGTGTCAATACCGCTGCACTTAAACAGGTCGGCATGACCGAGCGTGAGGTGCAGGACATGTATCACGTGATGGCGATCGCCAACTACGAAGACCGCTTCGTGATCCCCAGCTCGCACCGCGAGTATGCCGAGAACACTTTCGACGTGCGCGGCGGATGCGGGTTTTCATTTGGCAACGGGTGCTCTGGCGGCTCGAGCAAAGTGAGCATTTTCGGCGGCACGAAAAGGCGAACAATTCCGGTCAAGGCGGAGGTTTGAGCATGAGCGCACTTTCTAACGCCAGCGCAGCACCGCTCACGCTGCGGGTGCTTGCGCACCTTCTGAATTATCCGGACAGCGATCTGCTCATGCATCTAAGCGACTTGCGTAAGGCGCTGCGTGAAGAGCGTGCACTCAGTGCGAGCCGCATCGCGGAACTCGAAGCACTCATGGACACGCTTTCGCGCACCGATGCGCTTGAGAACGAGGCGACATACGTCGGGCTCTTCGATCGCGGCCGGGCGACTTCGCTGCACCTGTTCGAACACGTGCACGGCGACTCGCGCGAGCGCGGACGTGCGATGATCGATCTCGCACAGACCTACGACAAAGCCGGACTGTTCCTCGCGCCGGGCGAATTGCCCGATTACCTGCCGGTCGTGCTCGAGTTCGTTTCAACCCAGCCGGCACGTGAAGCGCGCGCTTTTCTGAGTGAAATGGCGCATCTCTACAATGCGATTTTCAATGCGCTGCGCGAGCGTGGCAGCGCTTACGCGAGCGTGCTGGGCGCCTTGCTCGAGCTTGCGGGAGAGAAAGCGCAGCCGGTCAAGATCGCGCCCGACGAGCCGCTCGACGTAGCGTGGGTCGAGCCGATGGCATTTGACGGCTGCTCGTCACATGGCCAGGCGAAGCCCAACCAACCGCAACCCGTTCACATCGTGCGCAGGCACGATACCGCACAAGGAGCGTCGTCATGAGCGCGCCGTATGGTTTTCTATTCGGTGTCTATCCCTATATCTGTCTCACCATTTTTCTGCTTGGAAGTCTGATCCGCTTCGACCAGAACCAGTACAGCTGGAAAAGCGATTCTTCGCAGATGTTGCGCGCAGGCACATTGCGCTGGGGCAGCAACCTCTTTCATATCGGCGTTCTGTTTCTGTTCTTCGGTCATCTGATCGGGTTGCTCATGCCGCACGCGCTGTATGGGATTTTCATCAGCGCACCGTCGAAGCAGATGCTCGCCATCGTGTCCGGTGGGATCGCGGGAGTTCTGTGCTTCATCGGCCTCACGCTGCTGATTCATCGTCGTGTGTTCGATGCGCGCATTCGAGCGACCAGTCACCCCACGGACATTGCAATCCTCGTGATCCTATGGGTGCAGCTGGTGATCGGCCTCGTGACATTGCCCTTTTCCTGGCATCACTCGGACGGCAGCGTCATGCTCGCGCTCGCTGATTGGGCGCAGCGCGTCGTCACTTTGCGCGCCGTCGATGCCGCGGCGATGGCCACGCTGCCATGGCCGTATCTCGTGCATCTCGTGCTCGGCATGACCATTTTTCTGCTCTTTCCGTTTAGCCGGCTCGTGCATGCGTGGAGCGGCTTCGCAGCGCTGGGCTATGTCGTGCGGCCGTATCAGGTCGTGCGCAGCCGCCGCATCAATCTGCCTGCGAGCCACAACCTCCCGCCCCATTCGGCCATGGAACCCGCGCGCCCCGCCGCAACGGAAACGCCGGCGACTCGTGATGCACGCCCTGTAAGTGATGCGGTGCCCGCGAAAGCGGCTATTTAAGCAATAAGGGCACAGAACATGACTGATACTCAAACTCTAAATGCCTCGAAGGTGGCGCGAGTCAACGGCGTCGCAGTGAACACCTCGGGTGAAATACTATCGGCCGAAGAATTGCGCCAGCGCGGCTGCAGCGAGTTGCTGCGCCAGGCCGCGCAAAGTGCTGGTCTTCTCGACCTGCGCGATACCGCGTCGCCCGACGGCGTCATCAGTCAAGCGGCAGCAAGTGCAATCGAAGCGCTGCTCGAACAGAACGTGAGCGTGCCGGAGCCTTCCGAAGAAGCCTGCCACCGCCAGTATGCGGCGCACGAAACGGTCTATCGCACGGGCGAGCGGGTGCGCGTGCGGCATATTCTGTTTGCGGTCACGCCCGGTGTTGACGTAACAGCATTGCGCAAGAAAGCCGAGACGGTCTACCTCGATGTGCATTGTCATGCCGGAAGCGACACCGATGGTTTTGCCGAAGCGGCAGCCAGGTATTCCAATTGCCCCACTGGCGCCCAAGGCGGAGATCTGGGATGGCTGGTCGCGAACGATTGCGCACCCGAGTTCTCACGCGAGTTGTTCGGCCGTATTGAAATCGGCGTCCTCTCGCGACTCGTGCATAGCCGCTTTGGACTGCACGTGGTTGAAGTAATGGAGCGCGAGCCCGGAACGCAACAGCCGTTCGAAGCAGTGCGCGGCG
>Ga0070673_100001066_pt1 | contig 15656 bp, 16 predicted proteins | sample KBSM23metaG_FD_65342 | JGI IMG/M metagenome (GOLD analysis project Ga0070673, IMG submission 65342) | Miscanthus rhizosphere microbial communities from Kellogg Biological Station, Michigan, USA - KBS M2-3 metaG | ecosystem: Host-associated > Plants > Roots > Rhizosphere > Soil ... | reverse complement strand
TGTCGTGCGTGATCCGCCGGGGCGCCTTGAGCGTCAGCTTGTAAGGCGACGGAGTCTGCGCCGCCCATCCGGCCACGAGCTTCTCGGTCGGCATGCGGTAGAAGGTGTAGTTGATCTCGACCGTCGGAAACCGGGCGGCATAGTACGGCAGCATCTTCGCCGCGGGCAGCTCCTTTGGATAGAAGCTGCCTTTCCATTCGGGATAGTTGTAACCGGAGGTTCCGACCCAAATCATAGGACTGATGACTGTAGACTATTTGTATGCGCGGTCACATCGCTTTTTCCCTCGTTCTGGCATTCATGGCAGCCGCCTGCGGCAGCAAGCCAGCGGGGCAACTTACCTATAAGGTTGAGGGACAGGTGCTCGCGGTCGCTCCCGACCGCCAGCAGGCCACCATCAAGCATGAAGAAATCAAAGGCTTCATGATGGCGATGACGATGCCGTACAAGGTGAAGGACCCGCAACTGCTGAACGGCATCGCGCCAGGGGACCTGATCAATGCCACGCTCGTCGTCGATCCTGATGGCGCGTACTTCAGCACGGTGAAGAAAGTCGGAGAAGCGCCGCTCGAGAAAACAGTGCCGGCCACGCCCTCGACTGTGGCGCCCGAGCTCAAACCGGGCGAAGCGGTCCCTGATGCTCAATTCGTGGATCAGAATGGCAGGAAAAAAGCGTTCAGCGCGTTCAAGGGCGCGCCGCTCGCGGTGACCTTCATCTACACGAAGTGTCCGCTGCCGGATTTCTGTCCGCTGATGGATCGAAACTTCGCCGCGGTGCAGCAGGCGCTCAAGACCGACCCCACGCTCAAGCAGGACCACCTCGTCAGCATCAGCTTCGATCCGGTCACCGACACGCCCGCGGTGCTCAAGAAGCACGCCGGCGAGCTGAAGGCCGACCCGGCGCGGTGGACCTTCCTGACAGGCGAGCGCGAGGAGATCGATAAATTCGCGTCCCGGTTCGGGATGGCGATCGCGCGCGCCCCGGCCGATCCGTCGAATATCACGCACAACCTGCGGACGGCGATCGTCGACGCCGACGGCAGGCTGGTCAAGGTCTACACGGGCCCGGACTGGAAGCCGGAACAGCTGATCGCCGATCTGAGGGCGCTGAAATAAGCCTCGCAACCGGAAAAGGGACGGGAATCATGTCGCGAAAAGGGGTCGTACCCCTTTTCCAGGCGGGGACAGAAAAGGGGTACGATCCCTTTTCCCCGCGCGAGCGCCGTCTCCTCGCGCGGCTCCGGACGCCGCTGCAGGTCCAGCGATACCTCAACCGACTCCCTTACAACAACGAGCCGGGTGGGCGCGCGACGCTGCGCAGTTTTCGCGGGGTCGTGCGCCACGGCTGCGCCCATTGCCTCGAGGCGGCGCTCTTCGCAGCGGTCGCGCTCGAACAACATGGCTATCCCCCGCTCGTCCTGAGCTTTGAGTCGATCGACGAGCTCGATCACGTCATCTTCATCTACGAGCGGCGAGGACGATGGGGATCGGTGGCGCGGTCGCGCGATCCGGGCCTGCATGGACGCAAACCGGTCTTCGCCACGCCGCGCGCGCTTGCGGCGAGCTATATGGATCCGTACATCGATCTGACCGGCCGCGTCACCGGCTTTGCCGTCGTCGACCTGCGCGTGATGGGAACCTACGACTGGCGGCTGGCCGACACCAACGTGTGGAAGGTCGAACGGATGCTGCTCGATTACCCGCATCGGCCGCTGCCGTCGTCGAGCCAGCGCACGAAAGCGCTCCGCGCACGATACCGGGCGTTCAAGAAGCGCTTCCCCAACAGGAAACCGCTGTTCTATCGGCACAAAGAGCGATGGACGGAAATACCAAAAGGAAAATTGGTAAGTTGGTAAGTTGGTGAATTAGTAAGTTGGTGAATTAGCAAGTTGGTAAATTTACTAACTTACCAACTTACGAACTTACCAACTTCGAGCGTCAGTCCAAATCGAAGTCCCGTGACGGCCGGGTGATTGGCTCATCGTTCGCGCGGCGGAGCGCCTCCTCGAAGCGCTTCGACAACGCGTCGCCGCGCGATTTTTCCGAATCGACCGACTGCTGGAAAACAGCCTCGCGCCGCGCCGCCTCTTCAGCCAGGATGCGCTGCGCATCGTTGAGCTCGGGTTTGTTCCCGCGCTCCGGCTCCTTGTGCGACACCACGCGCCCGAGGTTGGCGTCGACGACGAGGGCCGCGTGACAGCAGGGGCACGTCACTTCAATCTCGGATTTCAGCCGCGCCATATGATTGCCTCCCAACCCGCCGGACTATCATAGCGTAGTGACTCACGGGCCGACCGCGTTGCGGATTGCCACCTATAACATCCATCGCTGCCGCGGTCTTGACGGGCGCACCCGGCCCGAACGCATCGTCGCCGTCCTGAGCTCGATCGACGCCGACGTCGTGGCGCTGCAGGAAGTCGTCGGCGCCGGGCCGCGCGGCGGCGGCCATGCCGAGGAGATCGGCGCCGCGCTCGGCATGGGCTGGATCATGTCGTCGGCGCGGCTGCTGCGCGGCCACCTGTTCGGCAACGCGGTCCTCAGCCGGCTGCCGATCACGCAGCATCTCGAGCACGACCTGTCCTGGAAAACCTGCGAGCCGCGGCGGCTTCAGCGCGTCGACGTGTCCGTCAACGGCGGCACGCTCCACGTCTATAACGTCCACCTCGGCACGGCGCTGCTCGAGCGGCGCCATCAAGCCGAGCGCCTGGCGGAGATCGTGACGGATCGGCATGTCCCCGGCCCGAAACTCGTGCTCGGGGACTTCAACGAGTGGATGAGAGGGCTGGTGACGTCTACGCTGAGCGCGCGGATGAACAGCGTCGATCTACGGAATTTCCTGAGCAGGCGGCGGACTTATCCGGGCGTGTTCCCGCTGCTCCACCTCGATCACATCTACTATGCGGGGCACGTGGAAATCGTGGGGGTCGAGCTGCCGCGGACGCGGCTGGCGAAGGTGGCCTCGGACCACCTGCCTCTTGTCGCTGATGTTCGTGTGGGATAGGTACGGCTAACGCCGGACACTGCGTACGAGGGGCGCCGGATCAGCCTTCCTCTTCGTACTCTTCTTCTTCCGGAGGGCCGAGGCGGGTCGACGCACGCAGCGCTTCGCGGTAGTCGAACAGCGGCAGATCGCGGACGTGCAGCGACAACATGCAGCCCGGCGATTTCTCGTCCACAACGACGGTCACCGGACTGCCTTCGACGCCTTCGCGGAAAGCAATGCGGCAGCCGCAGGCCAGACGTGCGTGTGTGAATCCTTTCAACATCGCCTCCGAATCATATCACGACGTTCAGGAGCGATCGGATCTCATCTTCGAACGCCTCTTTCGCGCTCATCCCGGTGTGCTTCGCGCAGATTTTACCGTCGCGTGAGATCAGCACCGTGACGGGAATTCCCCACATCGGTCCGTACGCATCCTGCACATCATCGTGCCCGAGGCCCTGCAGGACCACGTAGTTCATCTTCAGCTGCGACACGAACGGCACGAGCTGCTCGTGCGTGTCGTCGACGGAGATGCCGACGACCTGCAGGCCCGCCGGTCCGTATTTCTGCTGGAACTCGGCGAACCATGGAATCTCGACCTTACAGGGGCCGCACCACGTCGCCCAGAAATCAAGGAGGATGACCTTTCCCTTGTAGTCCGACAGCCGCACATCCCGGCTGTTCATGTCTTTCATCGTGAAATTGAGATTCGCGGGTTTGGCATCGGCCGGGCACGCGGCGCCCTCGGCAATCGTGTCATGGCGATGAAACGGCCATTCGAGCGGCACGCTCATGGTCAACAGCGCCAGCGCCAGCGCGCTGACCGCGGCGATGGTCCATCGGATCCGCATGCGACTCATTGTAACGCTCCTTTGACGAAGGATGCCATCCGCGCGACCTCCTCGCGGGATCCGCGGGCGATCAGCACGAACGTCCGATCGCCGGACGACCAGATCGCCACTTCATGACCGAGAACCTCGACGAGCTCCTCGGCGCGCACGCTCTTCGGCAGCATGTAGATCGACACGGGCCGTCCCTGATCGCGGTACATCAGGTGCGCGACTTTGCCCTCCCCGTAGAGACATCGCCGCGCGCCGACAAGCTCCAGTCCCGACGCGTCGAACTGCGCGGGCAGATGCAGATGCCATCCGAAACCCGACAGCATCGAGCTTTCGACGGCTGCCGGCGCCTCGCGGGTTCCGAGCACGTTGTTGGCGGCGAAACAGGTCAAATGGTCCGCGCAGAGCTCCGCCGCCAGCAGGCGGGCGGAGTACTGCGTCGCCACGTAGAGAAACGCGCCGCCGACGAGCAGGACGAGGCTCGCCGTCAGCGCGAGCGGCACCATCCTCAAATGCCATGGTGCGTTGACCCAGGCGCCGATCCCGCGCGAGGAGGACAACGCGTGGGGCGCTCCCGGCCGCAAGCGGGCGGCAGATGCGTCCCGACTCCCGCCCGCCAGCCCGCTGCACTGCGCATGAAGATTCGCCGGCGCCCGGTGGGCGGTGAGGCCCGGCTTCCGCGCGCGCATCAGGGCGCGGACGGCGGATTCGGCCGCGACACGCGAATGGCAGGGCGGACATCGGTCCAGATGGTCGTCGACGAGCGCTCGCTCGGCGGCAGGTAATTCGCCGTCGACATACGGCGTGACCAGGGGATCAATCGACGTGCATTTGGACATCATCGAGCTCTATTCAGGCTTCCCGCTGAGCGCAGCGGCGCGCGTCGGGCTCAGTCGGTCGAATAACAGATGGCGTCCGCGCGAGATGCGGGACATCACGGTGCCGATGGGCACGCCGAGCATCTCCGCGATTTCGGCGTACGAAAACTCTTCCACGTCCCGTAACCAGACGGCCTCGCGAAACGTCGCGGGCAGCGCGTCGATCGCCGATTGCAGCGCCGGGGCGAGCGTCTCGCGCAGCAACAGCGTTTCCGGCGTTTCACCGTCGCCGGGACGGCCGGACATGACTCCTCGGGAACCGGGCGGCGGCGCATCGGCGGCGCGATCGACGATGTCGCTGTCGATCGAGACGGTATCCCGCGCGCGATCGCGGAACCGGTTCCTCGCCGTATTGTGGAGAATCGTGAACAGCCACGCCCTCAGGTTCGTGCCGGGCTCGAAGCGATCGGCGGCGCGAAACGCTTTCAGATAGGTTTCCTGCACCAGATCCTCCGCGTCAGCGCGGTCGTGACTCAACCGAAGAGCTGTCCGGTACAAACTGTCGAGCAGGGCCAGGGCATCGCGCTCGAAAGCGGACAGCTCGCCCGCGTCGGACGACCCGTCCGGCATCGCGTTGGAGGCTCCACGAATGGACATCGATTCGCGCGCGCCAGTCTCTGTAAACCCTGTCGCGCCCTTCCCTATTCCCCGGCTGATTACGAGTATAACGACGCGAAAAGGGGTCGTACCCCTTTTTCTGTCGAGAGATTTCAGGCGCGAAGGCGGATGTCGCCCCGAGGGGTCAGTCCCGACTCGCCGAGGGGACACCAGCAGCGCCAAACGCGGATTTTCCGAGCACAGCGTTTGCAGGTGCGAACCCGTCACAGTAAGATCGAACCGGCTCCGACCCTGTTCTTCAAGCCCGAGGTACCGTTTATGCGCACGCGCATCCACCCGCCTGCCTTCGCGCCGTCCGTGCTGGCTCTGCTGACCGCCCTCGTCCTCATCGCCCACGTCTCCGTGGCGGCCGCACAGACGCCGTTCGTCCCCTACTTCGGGAAGAACAAGATCCACTACGACACCTTCGAGTGGCACATCTACACGACGGACCACTTCGAGATCTATTACTACCCGGAGATGGAACAGCACCTCGCGCGCATTGCGGGCTACGCGGAAAGCGCGTATCAGCAGATCAGCGCCGACTTGAAGCACGACCTGCCGTTCAAAGTTCAATTGATTCTCTTCAAGACGCACAGCGAGTTCGAGCAGGAGAACATCGACCCGTCGGCGGGCCAGGAAGCCGTGGGCGCCTTCGCGGAACCGGTGCGTCAGCGGATGGTGATGCCGATTGACGAGCCGCCCGATCGGCTCTACGGCCTCATCGTTCACGAGCTCACGCATCAATTCCAGTTCGACATCATCCCGCAGTCGCTCGTGCGCCGGAACTATCCGCTGTGGGTCGGTGAAGGCGGCGCCGAAATCGAGCGCGGCCAGTGGACGCCGTTCGACTTGATGACGGTACGCGACGCAGCGGTCGCCGACACCGTGCCGAAGATGAGCCAGACGGAAGGGTACGGCAACGCGAGCAACGGACGCGTCGTCCCCTACAACCTCGGACACGCGCTCTTCGAGTTCATCGAGGCGAAGTGGGGCAAGGAAGGCATCCGTCAGTTCATGTTCTCTCTTCGCAAGAGCGTGATCGGCGGCGGCGAAGACGCCTACGAAGAAGCGTTCAAGATGAAGACGGACGAGTTCGACCAGGCGTTCGACCGCTATCTCAAGGAGCGGTTCAAGCCGTTCCGCGACAAGGAGCGCCCGGCCGACTACGGGCGCGATCTCGCACCCGACCGGGAGAAAACCCGGTTCTCCGAAGCGCTGTCGATTGCCCCGTCGCCATCGGGGGACCTGATTGCCGCCGTCACGGAGAATCGCCGGGACCGCGAGCTCGACATCGTGATCCTCTCGTCGAAAGACGGATCGATCGTGCGCAACCTGACGGCCGGATTCGACAAGGATCTGGGGTTCGATCACATCGTGTACCTCGGCGAGCGGCCCGAGATGCCGTGGATGTCGTGGTCCCCGAAAGGCGATCGCCTGGCGTATTTCGTGCGCACCGAGAAAGAGCGGGCGCTCATCATTCAGAACGTGGTCACGCGCAAGATCGAGATGCAGATTCCGATGAAAACGGTGGACGAGCCCGAGTCGCCCTCGTTCTCACCCGACGGCGGAACGGTCGCGTTCGCCGCGCTGCGCGGCGCGATCGAGGACATCTACACGATCAACCTCGAGACCAAGGCGATCGAGAACATGACGAGCGACGACTTCGCCGACTACGCGCCGAGCTACTCCCCGGACGGGAAGTTCCTGATCTACAACGCGCGCGTCAGCGGAAACCAGAAGCTGTTCCGGCTCGACCTCGACACGAAGAAGAAGACGCAGATCACCTTCGGCACGGTGGACGAGACCTCGGCGCAGTTCATCGACGACCACACGATCGTGTTCTCCTCGACGGCCACCGATCCGGTCGTGCCGATCGACCCCGAGGTCGCGAAGAACGGCAACATCTACAACATCTGGACGCTCGACCTCAGGACGGGCGAACTGCGCCAGTTCACCGACGTCCTCGGCGGAAATTTCTGCGCCGTCGTGCTGAAGGAAGGGCAGACGAGCCGCATCGCCTTCATCAGTTACTACAAGGGCGAATACAGCATTCACACGCTCGACCGGAAGGAGCCGCTGCACCAGGTGGCCAGCGCGGATCTGGGCGCGCCGGGCCCGATCATCGATTTCCAGGCCCCGCTGCAGCACACGCTCGTGGCGGACAACCAGCGGAAGAAGAAGCCGTTCGAGAAGATGTTCCTCGAAGGACGTCCGCCCGTGAACGTCGGCGTCACGAGCAACGGCGACGTGTTCGGCGGCTCGGAAATCAGCTTCGGCGACGTGACCGGCGACAAGCAGTTCAATGTCTTCATCGCGTCGATCTCGCAATACCGGACGACTGCCGCGTCGTACGTCAATCTCTCGAGCCGCTTCCAGTACGCGCTGCAGGGATTTTCGCAGACGACGTTCTTCTACGGCCAGAATCAGGCCTACTATTCGGACTTCATCTCGCGCGACGCCGCGCAGGCGACCCGGACGGTGCGCGGCGGCACGGCGCTCGGGATCTATCCGCTCGACCGCTATCGGCGGGTTCAGTTCTCGGGAGGCTTCGTCCAGCTCCGCGAGTCGTACAACGATCCGGGCCTGGCGACGCTCGCGGACCAGTACCAACAGCAGAACTACGGGCGGCAGCTCTTCAACAGCGGTTCGCTGATCCCGCTCGGCGTGGAATTCGTACAGGAGACGACCGTTTTCCGCGAATTCGGACCGCTCGCGGGAAACACCGTCCGGCTGGCGTATGACGTCGCGCCCAAAGTGGGCAGTCTTCTGTCCCGCCAGACCGTCGAGGCCGATCTCCGCCACTACCTGCGGCTCGGCGCAAACGGCCTGCTCGCGACGCGCATCAAAGGGTTCAAGAGCTTCGGCGAGTTTCCAGACTTCACGTATTTCGGCGGCAACTCCGAGCTCCGCGGCTACGACTACCTGCAGTTCTCCGGGCAGAACGCCGTGTTTGCGGACGCCGAGCTGCGATTCCCGTTAATCGAGGCCGCGCTCACGCCGGTCGGCGTCATCGGCGGCATCCGCGGCGTGTTCTTCGCGAACATCGGCGGCGGCTGGTTCGACAACCAGCCGCGCGCGGCCCGCTGCTCGGGGCCGGGCGGCTACAAGTTCGCCACGAGCAGCGACGAAACCTGCCGGCCCATCGTCGGCGTTCAGACCGACGCCGCGGGATTCGTCTTCCTCGACGCGACCGGGAATCCCATCCCGATTCTTGGTCCCGAAACCCTGGTCTCGGGGTTCCGGCTCAGGGACAGCCGCGCGTCGTACGGCGTGGGCCTTGAAACCTTCGCGCTCGGATTCCCCATCCATTTCGACTGGTCGTGGCGCACGCTGTTCAACAAGGATTGGGAGAACGTGCTGTTCTCAACCGACGCCCTCGCCTCGAACGGCAGCGCGACATTCCGCAAGCCGCGCTTTGCCGTCTGGATCGGCTACGATTTTTAACGACACCAGCACCCTGGGGTTCTTTGGGGGACGAACCTTAGGGTTCTGCTCCGTAGAACCTCAGGGTTCGCTCCCGTAGAACCTCGGGTTCTTTTCTGATAGAACGTTAGGGTTCTCTCCCGATATGGATCTCACCCCCAAACCCGCTTCCGCCTCCGCCACCGAAATGGTGCAGGTCGTGCTGCCGAACGATGCGAATCCCCTGGGATTCATTCTTGGCGGCACGGTGATGCATCTCATCGACATGGCGGCCGCCGTTGCGTGTCACCGGCATACCCGCACGCTGTTGTTCACCGCCGCCGTCGACGGCCTGCAGTTCCTGAACCCCATCAAGATCGGGGACCTCGTCATCCTGAAGTCGCGCGTGACGTGCACGTTCAACACCTCGCTCGAAGCGCAGGTCGACGTCTATTCCGAGGAACTGCTGACCGGAAAGCGTCAGCTCACCAGCCGTGCCTATCTGACGTTCGTGGCGATTTCACAGGATGGCGGCCGCATACCGGTGCCGCCGCTGCTGATGGAAAGCGATGAGGATCGGCGCATCTGCGAGGAAGCGCGCGCGAGGCGGGCCACGAGACTCAAGAACAAGCTCGAACGATGACGGCCCGGGCTGAAGCCTGAAGCCTAGACAGCTTTCTTGAGCCGGAGCATGCTGCGCTCCAGGTCGATCCCCACCCGGTAGTTGCTCAGGAACCTGTGCCCGACGATCCCCCCGACCTGGAAACCGAGGAGCGCGCTCGGCGTGTCGAGATTCAGGACGATGACCGAGAAGTTCTGGTACTTGATGGCGTCGAACGCCAGGTTGATGCCGGGGAGGAGGAACGCCTCGGTGTCCCACCCCGAGCTGCCATACACGCGCAGCTGAATCTTCCGGCCCACATTCCGTTTGCCCAGCGCGTTCGCGCTCGCCTGGCTGATGGAGATGACCTCTCCGCCGGTATCGATAATGAAGGTCGCCTGGCGCATGCCGTCGATGGTGCCCTGCACCGTCGCAAGACGATAGAGGCGCAGCGGCAGCTCGAAGTCAGACGGCTCCACGGGAATGTGCTTGCCGAAGGAGATCTGCCTGGTCTTGTAGTCGATCGTCATCGAGTAGCCGAGGGCCAGCGGCGACAGGCTTTCGGTTTCGCGCGTCGGCAGGTCGCGCAGCGCGAGCGGCGGATTCTTGATCAGGCACGGGATGTTGCGCAGCTTGAGCTCGCCGATCTCCAGCGAGTCGATGCGCGCCAGCTGGAGGCCCCGCAGGCCGACGTCGCCGACGCCGGCGCTGAGCGCCTGCGTGATCGGCAGCACGCCGAGGCGCTGCGCGGTCGGACGCGTGATGACCGTCTGTTCCGACCCGGTGTCCACGACGAAATCCTGCTCGCGCGCGCCGTTGACCCTGGCGCGGACGACGACCTTGTCGTTCACCAGCTTGAACGGGACGGTGAAAATCTTGTCGTCAGTGCCCGGCTCGGCCTCGAAGGGGACCCGCTCGCCGAACGACCGCAGAAACCGAATCTCGGCGCGCGACCAGTTGGCTTTGTAGCTCGAGTCCTTGTTCGGGAGCAGGTTGACGTAATTGGTATACGCGGCGGCCGCTTCCTCGTACTTGTGCGTCCGCTCGTAGATGGTCCCGACGGTATGGTGAATTTCGAGGTCGCGCGGGGCCAGACGGAGGGCCGCCTGCGCCTGGATCATCGCCTGTTCGAGTTGTCCGCGGGCGGCGAGCGAGCGCGCCATCCCGTGAAGGCCGCGGGCCAGGTCGGGAGTGGCCGACAGCGCGTCCTTGTACTTGTTTTCGGCCTGCTCGAAGAGGCCGGACGCCCACAGCGCGTCGCCATACAAGGCGAGCGCCTCGGGCGCACGCGGGCTCTCCGTGATCAGCTTTTCAGCTTCCACACGCGCGCTCTCGAATTCCGCCACGCGCAGTGACGAGAGGATGACGCCGCCGCGCGCCTGCCGCATCTGATCGGGCGGCGCCACTTTGACCGCGTTCCTGAAGGCTTCGAGCGACTCCTGGTAGCGCCCCTCGCCAAAGAACATGTTCCCCAGCTGGAGTTGAATTTCGACGGATTGGGATTGGGTGCCCTCGGCGGCTTGTATCACGAGCGACACTGCGACAATGAACGCCGATGCGGCCACGGTGAAGCGAAATCCGTGCATTCCCCCTCCAGACAGGTCGTGGACGACGTCGGGACTATCGATTTCCGGGGATTCCCCGGGCTGGGAGACCGGATCCTACAAGAACCGGGCCGCTTGGTCCGGGGGCGACAGCACTACTCTACCGCCTGACTACTTTCGAAATCCGAAAAATGTTTCAGCGCGTGTACTGCTCGATCGGGACTCCGTCATACATCTGGTCGACGCGCATGATCTGCGTATCGCGGCTGTAGGATCCGAGCTCGTAGTCTTCGCTCATGATGAGCGCCTTGATCGGCTTGGTCGGACAGACCTCGGCGCACAGCCCGCAGAAGCTGCAGCGCGACAGGTTGAAGTCAAAGTAGTCGAGAACTTTTATCTTCAAACCGGGCTCGCGGTGGCCGCCGAGCGCAATCAGATCGTCCGGGCAGGCCTTCGCGCACTGGTCGCAGACGATGCACGTCTGGGCGCCGGTGGCGGGCTCGGTCTGCAGACGCAGGACGCCGCGAAAACGCGGCGAGGTCGGCCGGCGCTCGGCCGGATATTGAAACGTGAACGCGGGCTGCGGCGTGTACTTCAACGTGACCCACAGCCCCTTCAGCAGGTCGATGAGAAAGATCGTCTTGAAGAATTTGATGATGGTCTGCATCTTATGCCCGTTCGCCGATCGACGCGCGGGCCGAGCCGACGAGGGTCGGTTCGGCGTCGCCCGACATGATGACGCGCTCCTTCCGGAGCACCGTGCCTTCCTTGCGAATCTTGTCCTGCAGCCGCATCAGCCCGTACAGCAACGCTTCGGGACGGGGCGGACACCCCGACACGTAGACATCGACCGGAACGACCTTGTCGACACCCTGCAGCACGCTGTAGGTGGGAAACGGCCCGCCGGCGTTCGAACAGCTGCCCATCGAGATGACCCACTTCGGCTCGGGCATCTGGTCGTACAGCCGCCGCAGCACGGGCGCCATTTTCTTCGTCACCGTGCCGGCGACGATCATCAAATCGGACTGCCGCGGCGAGGCGCGGAAGACTTCGGCGCCGAAGCGCGCGATGTCGAAGCGCGAGGCCGACGCGGCCATCATCTCGATCGCGCAGCAGGCGAGGCCGAATCCCATCGGCCAGATCGACGATTCCCGCGCCCAGTTGAGGATCCGATCGATGCTCGTCGTGATGAAATTGTCTTCGAACTGGTGATCAATGAGGCCCATAGTACTCCGCGTTTTTTCGAATGAATGACGTCCACTTGCGCGGCGTTTCGTCGAGCGCGAAGATCGCCTCGACCGGGCACGCCGGGACGCACGCGCCGCAGTCGATGCACTCGTCGGGATGGATATACAGCATGTCCGCGTCCGCGAACGCCCGTTCGTCCTTGCGCGGGTGAATACAGTCCACCGGACAGACGTCCACGCACGCCGTATCCTTCGTTCCAACGCAGGGTTCGCAGATGATATAAGCCAAGGGTAAGGGCTCCGCGCTTCGGGCTCCAGGCCTCCCTAATGATACTGGTTTTACTTGCCGCCACGCTCGTTTCGTGCGACCCGGTGCTGACGGCGCTTTTTACTCCGCTGCGCCCGAGCGCCGGCCGGTACGAGGTGTGCACCACGACGGATCCGTTAGTGGAGGTCGCGGCCGGGGGGCCGCATTATGGCCCGACCGAGCTCCTGGAGCCATTCGATGCCTTCGGCGAGGCGGGATCGTATGACCGCGCCGCGCTGGCGCTCCTCTATGCGGGCAAGCGGGTGCGCGTGGCGCGCGGCTGGATCGAATATCCCGATCGATTCGAGTCCGTCACGCTGCTCTCGCCGTACCCGGATGCGACGCTCACCCGCCTCCTCCCGGGCACGATGGTGATCAAGTGGACGACAGCGGTTCGGCGATAATGCGGGGAAAGAACGTCATGCGCTCCTCGGTCGCACACGCGGGAATCGCGTGCCTGCTCGTGCTCGCGGTCAGCGACCGCGCCGATGCGCAGCGGCTGCCGTCGGAGCCGCTCGTCCTCGGCGACGGGCTGCTGACCGTCGGCGGGAGCCTCTCGGCGACGGCAGGGCCGGTCGACACCGGCTTCTTCAATTACACCGACTACGAGGATTCCACGCTGCGGATGCTGCGCATCGATCTCACGGCGTCGCTGCGCGCGGGCAATCACATCTCGCTGCTCGGCGACATACGAAGCCAGAACGTCGGCGCGCCGAAGGCCTACGCGCTGTACCTCCGGATCCGGCCCTGGACGAAGCGGAGATTCGATCTTCAGGTGGGCCGCGTCCCGCCCACCTTCGGGGCGTTTCCGCGGCGCAGCTATGAGGCGGACAATCCACTGATCGGGTATCCGCTCGCGTATCAATACCTCACGTCGCTGCGCGCCGATGCCGTGCCGGCCAGCGCCGACGAGCTCCTGTCGATGCGGGGCCGCGGGTGGCTGTCCAACTACTCGGTCGGCAGCCTGGCTGCCGCTCCCGGCGTCCCGCTCGCGAGCGCGTTCCGGTGGGACACCGGCGTTCAGGCGCACGCCGCAAACGACTTCGTCGAACTGACCGCCGCGATCACGAGCGGCACGCTCTCGAACCCGCTGTTCCGCGACGACAACGCGGGGCGTCAGATCGCCACACGGGTCGTGCTGCATCCGATCGCCGGCCTGATCGTCGGCGCGTCGGCGGCGCATGGACCGTTCCTCACGGGGCAGGCCGCGCGAGCCGCCGCCGGCAGCGAAGAGGACGGCGCATTCGCACAGACGGCGTGGGGGGGCGATCTCGAATACTCGCGCGGGTACTATCTCATCCGCGCCGAAACCGTCTACAGCCAATGGACGATGCCGCCGCTCGGTTCGCCGGCGATCGATGGACCGCTGCGCGCGCTGTCCACCTCGGTTGAGGGACGATACAAGATTCGTCCCGGCTTCTATGTCGCAGCGCGGGTCGATCATCTGGGCTTCAACGAGATCGCCGGCTCCGCGGGGCTGTTGACATGGGACGCACCGATGAGCCGGATCGAGGCCGGCGCCGGCTATTCGATCCAGCGGAATCTGCTGCTGAAGATTTCGGTCCAGGACAATCGCCGCGACGGCGGCCGCACGCGGAAGTCGCGCCTGATAGCCGGACAGCTCGTGTTCTGGTTTTAAGAACATGCAACTACGCATCTGCCTTTTTCTGGTGTCGCTGGCGGTAATGCTGCAGGCGGCGCAGCAGCCGACGCCCGCGCGGGGTGGCGCGATCCGGGGCCGGGTCGAGATTACACACCTGGCGCCGACGGTCGAGCGACGCCCCGGCATCTCGGATCTCGGCACGCCGCCCGATCGCGATCTGCCGGATCAGCGCAGGTCGGTGGTGTACCTCGAGTCGGCGCCCCGGGGCGCGTTCGATCCCGGCGAGGCCAGCACGGCGTCGATGGATCAGCGGAACGAGACGTTCGTGCCGCACGTCCTGGCGATCGCCGCGGGCACCGTCGTCGACTTCCCCAACTCGGATCGCTTCTACCACAACGTCTTTTCACTCTCGAAGCCGGCGCGCTTCGACCTGGGACGGTATGCGAAGGGGAAGTCCAAGTCGGTCAGGTTCGATCAGCCGGGCATCGTGCGTGTGTTCTGCGAGATTCACTCGCACATGAACGCGTTCATCCTGGTGTTCGCGCACCCGTTTTTTGCGATGACCGACACCGACAGCCGCTACCGGATCAACAATGTGCCGGCGGGCACCTACAACGTCGTCGCGTGGAATGAGGGCGTGCCGTCGGACCCCAAGCCCGTCACGGTCGGCGCCGGCGCGATCGCCGAGCTGGATTTCACAATCAGATGACCATGCGGACGTCGATGTTCGCTTCGCTTCGCGGCCGCATCTTCCTGGCGAGCGCCCTGCTCGCGGTGCTGTCGATCGGCGTGGCGATCTACCTGGTGAACGTTCGTGTCACGCGGGAAGCCGAGCAGACGCTCCAGCGCGAAATCGTGACGACGGCGGCGCTCGTCGATCAGCTGCGGGCCACGCGCACGCAGACGTTCACGCAGATGGCGCGGTTCATCGCGGATGCCCCCAAGGTCAAGGCCGCTGTCGATACGAACGATCCGCCGACGGTCCAGGACATCGCCAGCGGCTATCAGAACCAGCTTCAGTCAACCCTTCTGCTGGTGACCAACAAGTCGGGAGCCGTGCTCGCCACAGTGGGCGCCACGCCGCAGGCGGCATTCGTCGTCGCTCACCAGCCGGGGGTTCGCGACGCGCTCGCGGGGCGCGAAAGCTTCAGCCTGCTTCCGCAGCGGGATGGCATCCTGCAGCTCGTCACCGTCCCGATTTCGATTGGCCTCGCGCAGCCGGAGATCCTTGGCACCGTGAGCGTCGGCTTCCTGCTCGACAACGAGCTCGCGGCGCAATTGAAGGAGATCACCGGGAGCGATGTGGCCTTCGGCATGGACGGGCAGGTTCTCGCGGCCACGCTGCCGCGCGATCAGTACGCCGTGCTTGCCGAACGATTGCGAACCTCTGGTGTCTCGCACCTGGCGCTTGGAGACGAGGACTATCTCGTCGTGCCTCGTCCCCTCTCGGTCGCGGGCACCGTTCCCGGGGGAGGCGGGCCGGTGGCGTTGATTCTCCGTTCGCGCACCGAGCTGCTTCGAGGCCTGCAGGCGATTCATACGGGGCTCGCCGTCACGGCCATCGTGGCGGTGCTGCTCGCAACGGTCCTTGGCTTCGCCGTTGCGCGGACGATCACGCGCCCGCTCGCCAACATCACCGATGTGATGCGCGAGGTGGCGGCGACCGGCGATCTGACGCGCAAGATCGCGATTCGTCACGGGAGCGCGTGGGA
>Ga0070673_100001064_pt1 | contig 15660 bp, 12 predicted proteins | sample KBSM23metaG_FD_65342 | JGI IMG/M metagenome (GOLD analysis project Ga0070673, IMG submission 65342) | Miscanthus rhizosphere microbial communities from Kellogg Biological Station, Michigan, USA - KBS M2-3 metaG | ecosystem: Host-associated > Plants > Roots > Rhizosphere > Soil ... | reverse complement strand
TCAATTTTTACTTTTACAGCCACCACGCCATCTTTTTCAAATGAACGGGGAAACCGTGCTTTCAGATTGGCGCAGGCAACTTCTTTTTCTGACCACACGATCGTGGCAAGTCCGGATACCTTCACGAAAAATTCTTTTCCTTTCTTAAAAAAATCCAGCTTAGCGTTCATCTCCCTGGAGAATGATTCCACTACCTGTGTCGGACGCGGAATAATAAACCAGATATTACCTTCTGCATCTACTTCAGTAATCTGAACAATATGGGTCGGCAGACTAACCAGGGAATTCGACTGCGACATAAACAGCGCATTTCCAAGTTCCCTAACTTTTTCACTGATGAAGTTGATTGGCAGATCCTGTCTCATGGCGTTAATGGTTTCCCCTTAGTATCCAATCGGCATACCAGAAAAGGAAAAATTGAAAATGAGCAACTTGCGTTTTTGGCATACCCATTTTCCTTCCTTTTTTGGGATGCTTTTTCCGGAAAAGAATTTTTTCCTAAATAAGGCTTGATAAAAAGGGGTCAGTATAGTCTTTAATGAAGCCGAGTATCTGCGGCGAGGGAGTAAATTCAGCGGGCTCATGCATCGTCGTTATTACGACGCAGTGCATACCTGCACGCAAAGCAGCTTCCACTCCCTTGGGTGCATCTTCAAATACGACACAGGCCGCAGGATCTTTTTTTATTTCTCCGGCTGCCATGAGAAAAGTTTCGGGATCGGGTTTGCTGCGCACAACACTGCCCGCATGGACAATAGAAGAAAAGTATTTCCGGATACCCAGCTGATCCAGTACAAAATCGATATTGAAAGGAATGGCTGCGGTGCCGATGGCCATGGGTATTTTCTTTTCGAACGCTTTCTGCAGGAAGGCACCGAGGCCCGGTATGAGTCTTAGCTCAGGACGGTATATGCGCTGGTAGATTTTTTCTTTCTCGACAGACCAGTGATCCATTTCTTCCGGTGAAAACTTTCCTTCACCGAATACACGGTTCAGGAGGTCTTCATTTTTTCCGTACATCTGTCGCTTCACTTCCTCCCGGCTGAGCCCGGCCTTCAGGTGATCATTCAGTATTTCGTACCATGCTTTTAAATGAAAGCCCATGTCGTCGACCATGGTGCCGTTGAGATCAAATATCAGTGCTTCAGGTTTCATACGATCTATAAAAGCAATGCCACTGCCGGAGGGTGTCCGAAGCAGTGGCATGCAAGGGTGATTATCAGTTATTTTATTGTTTCTGCAATTTGATTGTATGATCGTAGCTGTCGCCGTGGATATGCAGTACATAGTTGCCGGCGTCTGCATGCTGCGGCTGCAGGTTGATATAATTGTCACCTGAGCTTGCACGGTATACCTGGCTGATGATCGTACGGCCGAGCATATCAGTAACTGTTATGTTCAGAGTCTGTGCGCGTCCCAGATTCGCCTTGATGCGGATCATGTCGCTAAATGGATTGTTGTAAACCACGAGCGGACGACCGTCATTCTTTGAATTGACGGTGATCGTTCTGCTGTATTTGAATTTGGCGTCAAGGTCAACCATCTTGAGGCGGTAGTAACCATCGCCATCCAGCGGCAGGTGATCCACCAGGCTGTAATTAGACGTAGTGGAGGCATTGCCTTTGGCTTTCACCGTGCCGATCTTTACCCAGTCGGTCTGGTTGCCGCTTCTTTCCACGTCAAAATATCCGGAATTGGTTTCCTGTGCCGTTGCCCAGTTCAGGAGGACAGATCCGTCATCCTGTTTGGTTGCGATGAACTGCACCAGTTCCACCGGCAGTGTCACAGATCCGAGGAAGATATCCCCGAAGGTGGCGTTGAAGGAAGTGATGGCAGGTCCAAAGACAAAACCGTCCGTACACGTATTGGGTGATCCCGGTACACCGGGGTCGCAATTGATGGTGTAGTAATTCAACCCTAATGGCGGTGGCTGGTACTGGCCGCCCGGTTTAAGTGAGCCGAGCCCGTCTGTTTGAAGGGTTGCAGTATAGCCTCCGGGGAATGAACCATCGACGTAATAGATACCAGGAACTTTGAATCCCGGATTTCCTAACTGCTGATGAGGTCCCTGAATCGGATTACCCACCGGGTTTGCATCGATGAAGGAACTGTTATTGCCAATCTGAACAGATGATGTACCGTTAAGATCCAGCTGGTCATTCAGCTTATACGATATCTGGGCGGCCGGGTCGTTGGCTATCAGAAGATTCGTATTAAAGAGCTGCATGTAGGTATTCTGCGTAAAAGTCGTCGAGGGATTTGCGAACACGCCAAAGCTGCTGTTGGTAAACACCATGTCGTTCAGGAAAGGCCCGTCGATTTTTGCATTTACATCAACCCAGTAGTTGGAACCATTGTAAGGCACAATAGGAAAATCCGGTCCGGGCGTCGGTGTATTATCGAGCCAGAACACGCCATTTTCGTCTCCTCCCAATACATTAGGGGTTGCTGCAATGATACCTCCCTGCACCTTGCTGGGATATCCTGCGGGGCCAAAGAAGAACAGGTCGGCTGTGTAATCACCGCTTGGAGAATATACTGCTACCACATATTGTGCATTGGCGGTAAGTGGAACGGGCGTTGGAAAATCTACCGTCTGCCAGCCGGAAGCCGTTTCAGTAAAAGTAGCCTGTGCGAGCAAAGCGCCGCCGGAATGATAGAGGAGTCCGATATGGGTTCCGGTCATTCCCGGCAGTTTATAAAATCTTGCACCTGTGGCCGATGTATTGAATGCAGCCCTGAATTTCATTCCCACCGTGATCGGGAGTCCGTCATTTGAAGGAGTCGTCGCCGAGGGAAGTTCATCAGTGAATACGCCGCTTTCGTCAGTGGAAAATCCACAACAGGGCACCATGGTTACGTCGGTATTCACCTTGATCGTACAACCCGTGCAGTTCGACGGAGGAGGAACACCGCCTACCCAGAAACGCGGGTCGTCGAATGTATATCCGTTCGGATTCGATGAAATGGAAATGTAAGTACCCTGCCCCGACGAAAAGTAGGAACTGAGAAGTAAAGCAGGAAGAAAAACCGCAGTGTAAAATTTTTTCATAATCAATAATTGTTCTGTTCATCCGGTTTCAGCATATGCTGACCCGGTATGTGATATTGCGGACGGGCAATGGTCGGGACTATTCCTTAGGGGACGAAACGGCCTTTAAGTGGATGGGATTTTCGAAGCGGGCTTTCTAAAAAGGATATCGAGGCGGATATACAGAAACAAATTTAGGATTCTGGCGTGAAATTCAATCGGCTGCACAATTATTTTATCTACATTTTACCCCGTTTATTTACCATCAAATCATTTGCCAGACCATTCACAGAAACGTATATACGAAAATAGTCATCTCCGGGTGGCCCGAATGGCTCATAAAATGTTCAGGTACGGGCTTCTAAGCTGGCCCGGATAAAAGCTTCGCGGAGCTTTTGGGAAAATGGTGAAGTAAGATCTGTCATCCTTTCCGGGTGCCACTGAACGAGTTGCATCCAGTTCCTGCCTTTCGGCTCTTTCCATTCCATCGCTTCCACCACGGCCGGATCGCTGTAAGCCGTCACTTTCAGGTCGGGTGCCGGCAGATCAGCTGACTGGTGGTGGGCCGAGTTGACCATCCCCGCATCCTGTCCCGTAATCTCCCGGATCTGGGATCCGGGTTCCACTCTCACCGGGTGCGACTGGTCCTTTCCGCCCGTCTTTCCATGCAAATTGGAATGTTTGACAGCCGGAATGTCCGGCACCAGGGTTCCACCGAGATAAACATTGACGAGCTGCAGTCCGCGGCAGATTCCCAGCACGGGTTTTTTTCCGGCCAGCGCTTTTTCCATCACTTCATACTCGAACCGGTCTCTTTCCGGAATAATCTCCTTCAATTCGTATTCCAGCTCGTATTCGGGCTTCCCATACAAGGCAGGCTGAAGATCCTCGCCCCCGCTGAACAAAATACCGTCGCATTCCGACGCCAGCCGGGCATTCTGCAAATGCGCACTCAGGCGGATGGTCTCCACACCCGGCACGGACTCTATCCATTTCCGGTAATTCTCATATTTACCACAATCGGTTATACCGATGCGGAGAGGCTTTTCCATGTGAAATAATTTGCTGAACCCTTACAGATGCAAAGTAAAGACAGATCCTTCGTTTTCGACCGACTGAACCTGGATGCTTCCCTTATGCAGGAGGAGGATCTGCTGGCAAAGGCTCAGGCCGATGCCACTTCCGTTTTTCCGTGTGGTGAAAAAGGGTATGAAGATCCTGTCCCGGATTGAGGCGGGAATGCCGCAACCGTTGTCGGCCACCCGGATATTTATTTTGCCCGTACCCGTGGCAAAGGCTGAAAGCTGGATCCGGGGACTGGGTTTATCTTTTACGGCTTCGATGGCATTGACCAGCAGGTTGATGAGCACCTGTTCGATAAGGGTTGAATCGAGCTCGTAAGAAAGGTCAGGATTTTGTAAGATGATGTCCAGCTCCACATTTTTCTGCTGCAGGGTGGGCAGCATCAGCTGGTGGAGGTTTTCAAAAAGGTCGCGCATGTACACTTTCTTGACCGTCGGCGAAGCGATCTTGTTCAGGTTCCGGTAAGTCTCTGCGAATTTCAGCAGTCCTTCACTTCTGCGCCTGATCGTTTCGATGCCGAGCTCAAGGTCTTCCACGGCGGCGGGCTGTTCGAGCATAAATTCCGTTGCCTGCTGCAGGCGGTCCAGCATGGTATCGGCGAGGGAGGAAATGGGCGCCACGGAATTCATGATCTCGTGGGTCATCACGCTGAGCAGTTTCTGCCATGCTTTGGCTTCGGTTTCATCCAGGGCCTCGTTCACGTTCTGAAAGGCGACCAGTTTATAGTACCGGTTGTCGGTCTGAAATGCGGTGGCGGAGGCCAGCACTTTCACGATCCCATTGTCTTTTGAGATGGAAAGGATCTTGCCGGCACCGGGCTGCATGCGGGTGATCTCTCCATAGAGGTAAGCATCCCGTTTTTCGAGGGAAGAAAGCGTTTTCAGGTAAGGTATCCCCAGGATCTTTTTTAAAGAATCGTTCATCCAGACCACCTCCCCGGTTTCGACTTCGAAGGAGAGAATGCCCGTCTCCACCAGCTCGAGAATTTTCTGCAGGTAGAGGTATTGGGTCTCTTTTTCCCGGCTGATCACTTTAAACGTACTGTTGATGTCGTTGAATCCCTTGCGCATGGTCTTCAGCTCGGTTGGCGCATGACTCACGTCGAAATGGCGGGAGAAATCCCGGTAGTGGATGGACTCAACAAACTGGTCCAGTTCATCCTGCGTTTTGCGGAAAAAGCGGTAAAAGTCGGCCAGCTGCCAGGCGACGACCGGGACCAGTATAATAAGATAGATGTACTGCCCGCTGATGACCGTTACGGCTGCCAGGCAGAGGATCGCGAACATGAAGATAACGCGGACGATTATGCGAAGTTCGAAACGTTTGAACATGATGATGATTTATCGTGGCCGCCCGTCAGATATCATATTTACTGAGGCGCCGGTAGAGTGCTGTGCGGGTTAGTCCCAGCTCCCGCGCGGCGCGGGAAATATTACCCTGATGCTTTTCGATCACTTTGAGGATCGTATTTTTTTCGATGGTACTGAGGGTAAAGTCCTTATCGTCTGCCTCCTGCATATCCCTGGCCGACTCAAGCGGTGAAAAGATGATATCGTCGGCATGGATCTCGTTGCCTTCGCACATAATCACCGCTCTTTCAATACTGTATTGAAGCTCCCGCACATTGCCGGGAAAATGATAGGCTTTCAGCTTTTCGATGGCTTTATTGTCCAGTTCCAGGGTGCGTTTCAGATATTTGCTGGCGTAAAGCTGTGCAAATTCCTTTGCAAGCGGCGGGATATCGTCGGGCCTTCTTCTCAGCGGCGGCATCGTGATCTCCACGGTGTTAATGCGATAGATCAGGTCTTTGCGGAACCGGGCTTCATTGGCCAGTTCGGTAAGGGGCAGGTTGGTGGCGCAGATCAGCCGGATATCCACGGGTATGAGCAGGTTGGAGCCGAGGCGCGACACCTGCCGGTTCTGCAGAACGGAAAGCAGTTTGGCCTGTTGCTGCAGGGTGATATTTCCTATTTCATCCAAAAAGAGGGTACCGCCGGAAGCCATTTCAAACCGGCCGGTCCGGTCATCACGGGCATCGGTAAACGCTCCTTTCTTATGCCCGAACAACTCACTTTCGAATAAGGTTTCTGTCAGCGCACCTACGTCGACTTTCACGAATTGTTTGGCCGAACGCGCGGAGCGTTCATGGATCATCCGGGCCATCAGGTCCTTACCTGTCCCGTTTTCACCCATGATCAGGATATTGGCGTCGGTGGGCGCGATCTTCTCCACCTTGGCCATGATATCTTTAATAAGCTGGGATTGTCCGATAAATGGTGTCTGACCCTTGCCTGCTGCCTGTTCCGGCGTCTTGACCGGCAGGCTGCCATCTTTTTTCTGCAGCGTCTCCCGGATGGTGGTTGTTAGCTTTTCGTTATGCCAGGGCTTGACTACAAAGTCCACCGCCCCTTCCTTGAGAGACCTCACGGCCAGGTCGATATCCCCATAGGCCGTGATCATGATCACCGAAGCCGACGCGTCCCATTCCCTGATCTTCCGCAGCCAGTACAGGCCTTCGTTGCCCGTATTGATGGCGCTGTTGAAGTTCATGTCGAGCAGGATCAGGTCGAAATGGTTCTTATATAATATAGACCGGATATTCTCCGGATTCTTTTCTGTAAGCACTTCTGCGGCTTCGGTTTTCAACAACAAACGGACGGCCGTGAGGATGTCCACATCGTCATCGATCACCAGAATACGCGCATTTTTCAAAACCATAGAGGGTAAAAAATAGATATACGAAGATGCAACAAAACAGTGCCACAAGTTTACTTTAATCTAAGATGGTGACAATTAATTTTTTAAGAGAATTTCACCCGGAATTCCATGTATCGAAAGCGTACAGTTTCTGTATCAGAAACGTTCGGACAGCGCAGCAGGGCAATTGTAAGAGATTGTAAATCAGAATTTATGGGTTCTGGCACGTCGTTGCCTTTATGCTATCGTGTTTTTAGCAATAAAGCTATGATCGAACGCCGGGTATTTTTATACCTGGTGCCTTTTTAAAAATCTTTTTAACAATGGTAGACAGGGTAATCAAGAAGAAAAAGTGGTCGCTTAAAAGGCTCCTCACCATCGGGGGAATCGCGGCGCTGGTGCTGCTGGCTTTCGGCAGCTGGTGGTTCACTTCCGGGAAGTCAAGGCTCAATGTGGAACTCGACCGCATCACCATCTCGACCGTTTCGAAGGGTGCTTTCCAGGAAACCATTCCGGTCAACGGTGTGGTGATGCCCCTGAGCAGTATCTACCTGGATGCCATTGAAGGCGGCCGTGTGGAAGAAAAATATGTGGAAGACGGTACGATCATGAAAAAGGGCGAACCCATCCTCCGGCTTTCCAATACCGACATTGAGCTGGCGCTTGTAACCCAGCAGACCAACGTATATAACCTGCTCACGCAGATGCAGATCGCGCAGAACGCTTCCCAGCAGAATACGGTGACCAAGCGTACCCAGGTAACGGATGTGGAAAGCCAGTACCGGGAAGCAAAGAGAGTATATGAGCTGGATAAGGCCCTTTTTGAAAAGCAGGCCATCGGTTCCCAGGAATTCAAGCAGGCCCAGAACAACTATGAATATTACAGCGAAAAGAAAAAGCTGACCGACCAGATCATGTCGCAGGACTCCGTTTCTGTTGCCCAGCAGCTTGGCCAGGCCAAACAGTCTTACGAAGGGTCGCAGCAGGCGCTTAATGTGATGCGGAAAAAGGTCGGCGACCTGATTGTGCGTTCACCTGTTGACGGACAGCTGACTAGCCTGGATGCGGAAATCGGGCAGAACAAGAATAAAGGAGAAAGGCTGGGACAGATCGACGTGCTGAACGGATTTAAAGTGAGGGTTGACGTGGATGAGCACTATCTTTCCCGCATCTACACCGGGCTGATGGGCAAATTCACTTTTGCCGACAGCAACTACGATTTGAAAATTTTTAAGGTCTTTACACAGGTAACAGGCGGTCATTTCCAGGTTGACATGTCGTTCGTGGGCAAGGTGCCCAAGGGCGTACGCCGCGGACAGACGCTGCAGATCCTCCTGGCCCTGAGTGAAGAAAGACAGTCGGTGCTGGTGCCCCGCGGTGGTTTCTACCAGCAGACAGGCGGCAACTGGATCTTCAAGGTAAGCGACGACGGAACCATGGCCTACCGGACGGATATTCAGCTGGGCAACCAGAATCCTGAATACTATGAAGTATTGTCGGGGCTGAAACCGGGCGATAAAGTGGTGACGAGCAGCTACGAAAACTATGGCAACATGCAGGAACTCATTCTTAAAAAATAATTTTTCTCCTTCACTTCATAAACAACAAAAAATGATACGTATTAGCGATCTGGAAAAGATCTACCGGACAGAAGAAGTCGAAACCATCGCCCTTAACAAGCTTTCCTTTCAGGTTAATGAAGGAGAATTTGTAGCCGTGATGGGGCCCTCCGGCTGTGGCAAGTCGACCTTATTGAATATCCTCGGCCTGCTCGACGATCCCGATAGCGGCAGCTTCCTGTTCAACGGTATCGAAGTAGCCCATTTCAACGAAAGAAAAAGGGCCGACCTGAGAAAAAGGAATATCGGATTCGTGTTCCAGAGTTTTAACCTGATTGATGAACTCACCGTGTTCGAAAACGTGGAGCTTCCCCTTATCTACCTCGGAGTAAAGGGAGAAGAAAGAAAGAAAAGAGTGGAAGAAATGCTGGACAAGATGCAGATCATGCACCGCCGCAATCACTACCCGCAGCAGCTCTCCGGTGGTCAGCAGCAGAGGGTGGCCGTGGCACGCGCCGTGGTGAACAAACCCAAGCTGATCCTCGCCGATGAACCGACGGGTAACCTCGATTCCTCCAATGGTAATGAAGTGATGGAACTGCTTACGGACCTCAACGAACAGGGTACTACCATTATCATGGTGACGCACTCTGAGCATGACGCCCGCTACAGCCACCGCATCATCCGCATGCTGGACGGACAGACAGTTACGGAAAATATTTTAGTCTAATGATAAATTATCAATTATTAATTATCAATTCACACTTAATAGTTAATAATTAATAATTAATACTTAATAATTTATCCAAATGCTCAGAAACTACTTCAAAATTGCGTTCAGAAATCTCTGGCGGCACCGCGTTTTTTCCCTGATCAATATACTGGGACTCAGCGTGGGTATGACAGCCTGCCTGCTGATCTTTTTGTATGTACGTTTTGAACTGAGCTATGATTCGTTCCACAGCAAGGCGGACCGGATTTACCGGATCGTCTGCGATATCAAGACCCCTACGGAAACCCTGAAACCGAACGGACCTTCCTGGGCTGTGGGGCCGCACCTGATGGGTGATTTTCCGCAGGTGGAAGCGGCCGTGCGCACAACGGGCGACGAGATCCTCGTGAGGAAAGGCAATGTGAAGTTTCAGGAAAAAAATTCCATCTGGGCCGACTCTTCTTTTTTTGAGATGTTCGATTTCAAGCTGGTCCGCGGCAATCCGCACACGGCGCTGAATGAAATTCTCAATGTGGTTTTTTCAGAATCGGCTGCGAAAAAATATTTTGGAAAAACCGATCCGATAGATCAAACCGTGCTGATTACGGGCGACGGACTCACGGCCAAGGTGACCGGGATAATGAAGGATATCCCGGAAAATTCACTTATCAAGGCCGACATGGTCGTCTCCATGAACACCATTACGCGCAAGTTCAACCCTACCCTGAACGACCAGTGGGGAAACTACGGCAACAACACGTTTGTGCTTCTGAAACCCGGTGCCGATGCGGCCAAATTCACCGCACAGCTGCCTGCCTTCCTGGAAAGGAAGAACGGAACGGAAATGAAGCAGCTTAATATGTATCCCACACTTTACCTCGAAAAGATGAGGGATATCTATCTGCGGTCTACGCGCGACGACAGCAAGACAGGCAATATCAACAACGTATATATTTTTTCGCTCGTCGCGATCTTTATCCTCCTGATCGCTTGTTTTAATTTCATCAACCTTACCACAGCCCGCTCCGCGGAAAGGGCCAAGGAAGTGGGCATTCGCAAAGTGGTCGGCGCCGGCAGGTCGCAGCTTACCCGCCAGTTTATCGGCGAATCGGTGATCGTCTGCCTTATCGCATTTATCATTACCCTCGCGGCCTCGACCCTGCTCCTCCCCGCTTTCAACCTGCTGGCCGGCAAGACCATCAGTAATGGAATTTTTGAAAGCAAAGGATTTATCGCTATTCTTTTCCTGGCCAGCATCGCCATCGGATTCCTGGCGGGCATCTATCCAGCACTGGTGTTGTCCTCATTCAAACCGGTTACCGTGCTGAAAGGCAGGTTTACCACCGGTACCAAAGGCATTTTACTCCGCAAAGGACTCGTGATTGCCCAGTTCACGATTTCCATCGCACTTATCATCTCCACGATCATCGTGTACAACCAGATGAACTATATGCAGCGGCAGGATCTGGGTTTTAGCAAGGATCAGATGATGGTGATCGACACTTATGGCGACCCGGCAAGAAACAGTTTCATGCAGGCCGTGGTCACCATGCCCAATGTGAAATCGGTGACGATGTCGTCGAGCGTGCCGGGCGGAGGAAATCCGGGCGCTTATTCCAAAATACAAAACGTGAAGGGTGAAATGCAGATCGCCAACCTCGACCTGTATTTCGTGGACTGGGACTATGTGAAACAATATCAGATTAAGATGGTAGCAGGGCGGGATTTCAACCGGAGCTTCCAGACAGATACCACGCAGGCCATGATCCTGAATGAAGCAGCGGTAAAACAATTCGGTTACCGTTCGGCGAAAGAAGCTGTGGGACGCGATTTTGACCAGTGGGGAAGAAAGGGAAAGATCATCGGCGTGATGAAGGATTTCCATTTCCGCTCATTGCAAACGGATATCAAGCCGCTTTCGATGCGCATCGAACCCAATGGATGCGGACTCGTTTCCATCAAGGTGTCGGCGAACAATCTGCCGAAAACCATTGCCGCCATTGAGAGCAAATGGAATACGCTTATTCCCGCGCGTCCCTTCAGTTATTTTTTCATGGATGAATTTTTCGATAAGCAATACCGCTCGGAACAGCGGTTTGGAAAACTCTTCCTGAATTTTGCCGTGCTGGCCATCATCATCTCCTGCCTTGGCCTGCTGGGGCTCGCTTCCTACAGCACGATGCAGCGGACAAGAGAGATCGGGATCCGCAAGATCCTCGGCGCCAGCGTACCGAATATTGTGAACCTGCTCTCAAAAGATTTTTTGAAACTCGTCGCCGTGGCTGTCATCATCGCGTCACCGCTCGCATGGTATGCCATGCATACCTGGCTGCAGGATTTTGCTTACAGGATTTCCATCGGATGGTGGGTATTCGTCGTCGCTGCTTTTGCCGCTACGCTGATCGCACTGATGACCGTGAGCTTCCAGGCCATTAAGGCAGCCGTTTCCAACCCTGTCAAAAGCCTGAGAACAGAATGAGCCGGGCATAAACACTACACATCAGAAAATAAGTATCATGATCAGACTGGAGCATATATCAAAATGGGTTAACCAGGGTAATATCCGGAATTTCATTCTAAAGGATATAAACCTTGAAGTAGGTTCAGGCGAATTCCTTTCGATCATGGGGCCTTCCGGATCAGGAAAATCAAGCCTGCTGAATATTATCGGCATGCTCGACACGCCTTCGGAAGGAGACTACGATTTTATGGACCAGGAAGTATTCAGGTTAAAGGAAAAACAAAGGTCCAACCTGTACAAGACCCATATCGGATTCGTATTCCAGGCTTATCACCTGATCGACGAGCTGACAGTGTACGAAAATATTGAAACGCCACTGATATATCAGGACGTGAAGACATCTGAAAGGCGGGCAATCGTAGCCGATGTACTCGACCGTTTTCAGATGGTCGGCAAAAAAGATCTTTTCCCGACACAGTTGTCGGGCGGCCAGCAGCAACTGGTTGGCATCGCAAGGGCGCTTGTGGCCAAACCCAAACTTATCCTGGCCGATGAGCCTACGGGCAACCTGAATTCGCGGCAGGGCGAAGAGATCATGGAACTCTTTACCAAACTCAACCAGCAGGACGGCGTGACCATTATCCAGGTTACCCATTCTGAAAAAAATGCGGCCTATGGCAAAAGGATCATCCACCTGCTTGACGGCCGTATAGAAAAAACGGATCATAATTAAACGAAGAATGATGAAGCGGTTCAGCAGCGTGATATTTATTTTTTTCCTGATCAGCTCATTCAGGGGCTATGCGCAGGACAGTACAAAATACCTGACGATCAAACAATGCGTGGATCTTGCCATTCAGAATAACCTGCAGATACAACAGAGCCAGATACAGCTGGAACAAAACGGCGTATTGTATAAGCAGTCGAAAGACAATCTCCTGCCGCAGATCAATGCCCAGCTTTCCCAGGGTCAGAACTATGGAAGAAGCATCAGCAATGTCGACAACTCTTATGTTGACCAGCAGTTCGGACAGGGCAATTATGGGCTGAACGCGAACCTGGTATTGTTCAACGGCCTGTCGCTCCAGAATGCCATTAAACAAAATTCGCTGTACTATAATGCCAGTAAAATGGATCTGCAACAGCAGAAAGACAATATCACGCTCAGTGTGGTCCTGTCCTATCTAACAGTGTTGAGCAACCAGGAAACGCTTGATATTGCCAGGAGACAGGCCGCTGTGGATTCTGCCCAGGTAGCCCGCCTCGAAATTCAGAATAAGGAAGGCGCAATACCACCGGCAACCCTGTATGACCTCAAAGGCCAGTACGCCTCCGACCTGGTGAATGTGGTGAACGCCGAGAATGCGCTGCAGACGGCCAAAGTCAATTTATTTGCCGTGCTGAATGTACCCTTTCAAAAGGACGCGACTTACGAGATGGTAAATATGAATGCCGACGTGAGTGATTTACGCAATTCACCCGACAGTATCTACCAGAATGCGCTGCAGATAATTCCCAATATTAGGGCTACAGATTTACGCGTAGCTTCTTATGAAAAAAGTATTGCGGTAGCCCGCGGTAAATATTTCCCCACACTTTCGATTTACGGAAATCTGAATTCACTCTGGAACTCGACGGCAGTAACTACATTTCAGGGTGCACCCAATTCATCACCGACAAATGGTTTTGTCACTGTAGGTGGTCAGGATTATGTGGTATATCAATCGGGATTCAATGAAACACAACAGAAAACTTCCTTTAGCAACCAGTTGAGCAATAACCGCTTTCAGAATTTCGGACTCCAGCTGAATATTCCCATACTGAACTACCTGTCTGTCAGAAACAGCGTGAAGACCGCCAAACTGAATTATCAAAATGCGAAGGTACTTGCCAGCAATTCGAGAAATCAGTTACAGCAACAGGTAGAGCTGGCCTGGGAGAACCTGCGTTCAGCCTATGGACAATACAAGGGCTATGTGGAACAGGTAAAGGCCTATGGCGAATCATTCAGGACGGCCGAAATCCGGTTCAATGCAGGCGCTATTACATCAGTCGACTACGTGATCGCAAAAAATAACTTCGACCGCGCCAATATCAATCTCAGCGTGGCGCGCTATGCATATATCTTCAGGACGAAGATTCTGGAATATTATCAGGGGAGACTTTCGTTTTAGTATATGGTATATGGTTTATGGTTAATGGTTAATCAGACACCATATACCATGCACCATATACTATTGACCATACACCATTAACCAACTCACATCCATTCCTTCAAACATTGCCCGATTTTTTCGGTTTCGACCATAAAACCATCGTGGCCATAGAGAGAATCGATGCGTACGAGACGGGCATTGGGAATATTTGCTGCCAGGAATTCCTGTTCGGGGATGGGACAAAGGATATCGCTGGTGATGCCGACGATCAGCGTGCGTTGCCGGATTTCCGACAGCACTTTTTTCAGGTCGCCGCCCCGATGCCTTGCGAGATGGTGACTGTCCATGGCCTTGGTGAGCAGCCAGTAGCTGTAGGCATTGAACCTTCTCGACAACTTATTTCCCTGGTAAGATATATAGGAAGAAGCGCGGTAATTGTCCAGCTTTTCGACGTCGGGGTCCGTCTGCTTTTCTTTCATGATCGCATAATTCCTGTACGTCAGGATACCGATACCCCTTGCAGCGCGGAGGCCTTTTGCCCCGGCTTCCGGCTGGCGTTCCATCCAGCTTGCATCCGCCTCGATCGAAAGGCGCTGTGAAGTATGTACGGCGATTCCCCATGCGCTTTCTGCCGCCGACGTGGCGATGAGAAAAAGATCCCGGATTAGGTGGGGTTCCATGAGGCACCACTCCAGCGCCTGGTAGCCGCCCATGCTTCCGCCCATGAGAAGGCGGATTTGCTTTATCCCGAGATGCTTACGGAGCAGGATATGCGCTTTTACCATATCGCGGATGGTGACCTGGGGAAAGCTGCTGAAATAGTTTTTACCCGTGGCAGGATCTTCCGACAGCGGACCCGAGCTGCCATAGCAGGAGCCGATGATATTGGCGCAGACGATAAAATGTTTTTCGGGATCGATAAAGCGGTGTTCGCCTACCATGCCGGGCCACCAGCGGATGACGTCGGAGTTGGCCGTCAGTGCGTGGCAGATCCAGACCACATTATCCGCCTCGGCGTTCAGATTGCCATAGGTATGGTATCCGATGCGTATATCCGGTAAAGTCTGTCCGCTTTCCAGGGGAAAAGGCTGGTAACGATGAAATTCCTCCATGCTGCAGCTTCAAAAATTTATGAGTGCAAAATAAGGGCAAGCATGAATTACCTTTGCAAAAATCTTTCTATGATCCATGTAGAAGTCACCCGGATCGCCAACGATTTTGGCTTCGAAGGTAAGGACAGTCACGGGCATACGGTGAAAATGGATTCCAGTCCCGAGTCCGGCGGACACAATTTCGGAATCCGGCCGATGCAGATGCTGCTGATGGGCCTTGGGGGATGCAGCGGCATTGACATCGTTTCCATCCTGAAGAAACAAAAACAGCAGGTAGACGGGTTCCGTATCCATATTGATGGAGAGAGACAGGCGGGAAAGGACCCTTCACTATGGAAGGAAATTCACCTGGTTTTTGAACTCAAAGGCCCTATCGATAAGGAAAAAGCCCAGCGTGCCTGCGCGCTCTCCGTTGAAAAATATTGTTCCGTGGCAGCTACCCTGATGGGTGCAGGATGCAAGATTCACTGGAAGGCTCACGTCATATCCTAAACAAATCATATATGTCCATGCACCGTGTATCCCGCATGATCCGTACCCGCGTAGAGCAGACCAACGAGATGGAGCATTCTGCGCCGGTTTTTCTCACCAGCAGTTTCAGTTTTGATAATGCGGAGGAAATGCGCGCAGCATTTGCCGACGAAACCGACGACAATATATACAGCCGTTTCTCCAATCCCACGGTAAAGGAATTTACCGACCGCATGTGTGTTCTTGAAGGTACTGAAGCCGGTTTTGCTACTTCTTCCGGCATGAGTGCGGTGTTTGCGACGATGATGACCATGTTGAAGAAAGGGGATCACCTGCTTTCCTGCAATGCCATCTTCGGAAGTACGCATTCCGTGATCA
>Ga0070673_100001059_pt1 | contig 15672 bp, 15 predicted proteins | sample KBSM23metaG_FD_65342 | JGI IMG/M metagenome (GOLD analysis project Ga0070673, IMG submission 65342) | Miscanthus rhizosphere microbial communities from Kellogg Biological Station, Michigan, USA - KBS M2-3 metaG | ecosystem: Host-associated > Plants > Roots > Rhizosphere > Soil ... | reverse complement strand
GACCGCGCCTGCGCTCGGCTCGGCCGCGCTGCCTCCGCCGGCGCCGATGGCAAAGGAGCGTCCCCGGAGGCGCGTCGATGAGCGCGATCCGGCACTTCCTCGACCTCATCGACGTTCCAACCAGCGATCTGCGCCGGATGATCGGGGACGCCCGCGCCATGAAGGCGAAGGGTTCGTCCAACGATCGTCCGCTCGCCGGCAAGACCCTGGCGATGATCTTCGAGCGGCCGTCGACGCGTACCCGCGTTTCGTTCGAGGTCGGCATGCGCCAGCTCGGCGGCGACGCCGTCATGCTGACGGCAGAGGAGATGCAGCTCGGCCGCGGCGAGACCATCGGCGATACGGCACGCGTGCTGTCGCGCTATGTCGATGCCATCATGATCCGGGCGCTCGATGCCGATGGCGTGGCGGAACTCGCGCGTCATGCCACGGTGCCGGTGATCAACGGTCTGACGCGGCGCTCGCATCCGTGCCAGGTGCTGGCGGATGTGATGACCTTCGAGGAGCATCGCGGCCCGATCCGCGGCCGTACGGTGGCCTGGACCGGCGACGCCAACAATGTGCTTACGTCGTGGGTGCACGCTGCCGAACGCTTTGCGTTTCACCTGCGTGTCGCCACGCCGCCGGAACTGGCGCCGAAGAAGCCGCTCGTCGAGTGGATCAAATCCTCGGGAGCGGCGATCACCATTGGCACCGATCCCGAAGAGGCCGTGAGAGGCGCCGACTGTGTCGTCACCGATACGTGGGTCTCCATGGGCGACCGCAACGGCGCCCGCCGCCACAACCTGCTGCGGCGCTATCAGGTCAATGCGCGCCTCATGGCGCGCGCCAAGCCCGACGCCGTCTTCATGCATTGCCTGCCCGCGCATCGCGGCGAGGAGGTCACGGACGAGGTGATGGACGGCCCGCACTCGGTCGTGTTCGACGAGGCCGAGAACCGCCTGCACGCGCAGAAGGGGATCCTGACCTGGTGCCTGGCAGCGACTGGCGCTGACCCGGCTGCCGCGCGCATAAGGGCTCACAAATAACCGGCGGCGTCTTATATTGGCGCCAATGAACCAGCCCAACGTCGCCATCCCGGTTCGCGAGCCGGCGCAAACCGGCCCCGACGACACGATCCTGCCGTTCGAAGTCAGCGCGCTTGATCTGCGCGGCCGCATCGTGCGGCTGGGCCCCGCGGTCGATTCTATTCTTGCCGGCCACGATTATCCGTTGCCGGTCGCCAAGCTCCTGGGCGAGGCGATTGTGCTCACCGTCATGCTCGGGTCGGCACTCAAGTTCGATGGCCGCTTCATCCTGCAGACCCAGAGCGACGGGCCGGTGCGCATGCTCGTGGTCAATTTCACCTCGCCCGGCACGGTGCGGGCCTGCGCCCGCTTCGATGCCGAACGCGTCGCGGCGGCCATTGCCGCCAAAGCGGCCGAGCCGGGCAAGCTGCTCGGCCATGGCCATCTCGCCATGACCATCGACCAGGGCCCGGAGATGAGCCGCTATCAGGGGGTGGTTCCGCTCGACGGCAACGATCTCGAACATGCGGCGCGGGAATATTTCTCGCGCTCCGAGCAGATACCGACGCGGGTGCGGCTGGCGGTCGCCGAGGAGTTCCGCGCCGGCGACAACGGTGCCCGGCGGCGCTGGCGCGCCGGCGGCATCCTGCTTCAGTTCCTGCCCAAGTCGGTCGACCGCGCGCGCCAGGCCGATCTCGATCCCGGCGATGCGCCGCCCGGCACCGAGCCGCACACGATCGACGAGGACGAAGCGTGGGTCGAAGGCCGCTCGCTCGTCGCCACCGTCAACGACATCGAGCTGATCGATCCGGCCGTCTCGAGTGAGCGTCTCGCCTACAATCTGTTTCACGAACACGGCGTGCGCGTGTTCCGCGCCGCGCCGGTGCAGGCGCAGTGCTCGTGCTCCCGGGAAAACGTCGAAAACATGCTCCGGAGCTTCTCCGTCCAGGATCGCGACGACATGGTCGAGAACGGCAAGATCACCGTAACCTGCGAGTTCTGCAGCTCCACTTATGTGTTCGCGCCGGACGAGTTGGCCGCGAACTCTCCTGGTGTGTCTGCGGGCGTCGGCCATTGAGCGGATGCCGCTGACCTGAGTTGACCGCTTACGCTCAGTGCGCCTGAGCGAAAGAGCCTTTGGTCGCACCGATGGAACCCGGTGGCTATCGCCCGCTGGTGGACTGCCTTTCCAAATACGCATAAGGTTTGGTGGGCGATTGAAGCCGGCGAATTCGACGCTACGCGCTGTGGCCGGATGGGCGGCGACACGATCACAGCGCGCATGCCACCGTTGCGAATGCGCAGGCCCAAAGCAGGAGAACACGAAACATGAGCGTCATCGACAAAGCCAACCTCATCGAAAAATCCCGCGAGACGGTCGAGCAGATCATGGCTCGCCGCGGAGCCGCTAAGACCTACGAGGAGAAGGCACAGTACGCTTCCGACATCGTCGACATGCATCTGCACGAGGAGAATCCCGAGCGCATCGACGAGTGCATCAAGCTCTATACCGAGGATGCCGTCTGGGAGACGCCGGCGCGCAACGTGACCTACAAGGGGCGCGAGAACATCAAGAAGATGTATCTGCGCATCTTCAATTCCGTGGAAAACATCACCTTCCACCCGATCGAGCGTTTTTCCACGCCCGACCGCGTTTTCGACGACATGCTGGTCACCTTCCGCCTGATCGGCGACGGCTTCGAAAACTGTCCGTTCCCGATCGGCACCAAGGTCAAGATGCGCCTCCTGCACAACTTCCATATCCGCAACGGGATGATCGCCAAGGAAATCGGCTACGAGATCTGGGGGCGGGACGAGTGATCGGAATGGTCCGGGAGCCTGCGGACCGCTTTTTCCGGCAGGGCGGCCCTCTGCCTGCGACCGGGAGGCGCGCAATCGAGCTCGGAACGAGCGGCAAGAGCGGCCTTAGTTGATGGTCCGCTTGCTGTTGCCGCTGTCGAGCGAGAAGGCGGGAACTTCGATCTCGAAGTTTTCGCCGCTCGCGCTCACCATGCCGTAGACTCCGGCCATGAAGCCGGAGGGGGTCGGCAGCGGTACGCCGCTGGTATATTCGAACGACTCGCCGGCCTTGAGCACCGGTTCCTCCCCGACAACGCCGGCGCCGCGCACGTCCTGGCGGCGGCCGTTGGCGTCGGTAATGCGCCAATGCCGGGTCTTGAGCTGCACCGTCTCCGCGCCGTGATTGGTGATGGCGATGGTGTAGGCCCAGAAGAAATAGTTGTTTTCCGGCGAGGAGCGGTCGGCGACGAAGCGCGGGGTCACGACGACCTCGATGCTGCGGGTGACGGCACGATACATTGCGGCTAATCCTGTGCTCGATACCGCTGGGCGAAGGACGGCGGGAACCTTCGCGCCGGCGCTTGCCGCCGGGCCTCGTCCAAGGCATCAGTGAACAGCCTCGAGCGCGGCGTTGCAATAACGATGCGTCGACGCTTTCTCAAGCCACAATCGAACGACTATTGGCAGATGCCGTCCACGATCCATATTTCAGCAAAGCTCTGGCCCCGGCGTCCGGCGACGATGGTTGCAAGGCCAATGGCGATGCCTTCTCCGGCCCCCGCGGTCGCCAGTGAACGCGATCTGCGGCTCGACCTGTTCCGCGGCGTCGCGCTGTGGCTGATCTTCCTCGATCACATTCCCGAAAACGTCGTGAACTGGTTCACCATCCGCAACTACGGGTTCAGCGACGCGACCGAAATCTTCATCTTCATCTCCGGCTATACGGCGGCGTTCGTCTACGGCCGGACGATGCGCGACCGCGGGTTCCTGCTCGCCAGCGCGCGTATCCTCAAGCGTGCCTGGCAGATCTATGTGGCGCACATCTTCCTGTTCACGATCTTCATGGCCGAGATCGCCTATGTCGCCGCGACCTTCGACAATCCGCTCTACGCCGAGGAAATGAAGATTCTCGATTTTCTCAAGCAGCCGGACGTCACCATCTTTCAGGCGCTGCTGCTGAAGTTCAAACCGGTCAACATGGACGTGCTGCCGCTCTACATCGTCCTGCTGCTGCTGTTTCCGCCCACGTTGCTGCTGCTGCTGCGCTCGCCGAATTTCGCGCTGGCCGGGTCGGCGTTGCTCTACGCTCTGACCTGGAAGTTCGACTTCAACTTGCCGGCCTATCCGAACGGTGTCTGGTTCTTCAACCCCTTCGCCTGGCAATTGCTGTTCGTGTTCGGCGCCTGGTGCGCGCTCGGCGGTGCGCATCGGCTCAGCGGTGTGCTGCGTTCGAACATCGTGCTCGCGGTCGCGGTCGGCTACCTCTTGTTCGCCTTCGCCATTGCGTTGACGTGGCATTTCGAGCCCCTGCAGCGTTTCGTGCCGACCTGGCTGAGTGATTGGTTGTTTCCGATCGACAAAACGAATCTCGATGTGCTCCGCTTCGCCCATTTTCTCGCGCTGGCGGCGGTAACCGTCCGGTTCGTCCCGCAGGATTGGCCGGGCTTGAAATCGCCCATTCTGTCGCCGGCCATCCGCTGCGGCCAGCATTCGCTGGAAATCTTCTGCCTCGGAGTCTTTCTCGCTTTCGCCGGCCAATTCATCATCACCCAATTCTCGGGCGGGCCGCTGCTGCAGACGGCGATCAGCCTATTAGGCATTTTGATCATGGTCGCTACCGCAAGCCTGCTATCATGGTACAAAGGGATAGAAGGACGAAGTCCCACAGCGCGCGTCAAAGCCCGTGACGCCGACCTCGCGGGAGGCGAGGCATGATCCGCATCGTCGCCATGCTGGCAACGATCATGCTCGGCTACGCCGCTGCCGCGGCCGAGTCGGTGCCGTCGTGCGACGTGCCGGAATCGCTGATCCCCGCCGACTACGAACTCACGCGCGTCGCCGCTGCAATCAAAGACAATCGCCGTCTGCAGATCACCGTGGTCGGATCGGGCTCGTCGGCGCTGTCGGGTCCCGACGGTGCGCGGCTCGCCTATCCGGCGCGCGTCGAGGAAGCGTTGAGAGCGCGGCTGCCGGGCCACGAGATCACCGTGACCACGCATATTCAGCCGCGCGAGACGACCGCCGAAATGGCCGCGGGCCTGCACAAGATCCTGGCCGACGACAAGCCGGCGCTGGTGATCTGGCAGGCCGGCACCGTGGACGCCCTGCACGGGGTCGAACCGGAGGAGTTTCGCGCCAGTCTCGATCAGGGTCTCGAGGCGATCGCGGCTGCCGGCGCCGACGCCATCATGATGAACATGCAGTATAGCCCGCGTACCGAATCGATGCTGGGCGTCACTGCTTACGCCGATGTGATGCGCTGGGTCGCCGAACAGCGCACCGTATTGTTGTTCGATCGACTGGCAATCATGCGCTACTGGAACGAGGAGGGGATTTTCGACCTCTATGCGGCGACCAAGGATTATGCTATGGCTCGCCACGTTCATGAATGCATTGGCCGGGCCCTGGCGTCGCAGATCATCAACGGGGCGCATCTCGACGCCGAGAACATGCAAACAAAGCGTTGATGTCGGTTCTTTCCAGCGTAACCAAATACCGTTTCAGCGCGGCGGCCGGCGCGGTCGCGTTGCTGTTGTTTGCTCCCGCTCGTGCACAGGTGCCGAACGCGCCCGCGGCGACGCCGGGTGCGGCCGCGGCGCTGGCGGTAGGCGCACGGTCGGAATTCGCATGCCGCGCGCCGGCGGAATTCACCCAGCTCAACTATCCGCTCCGGCACAGCGCGCGCCGACTCGCCAACGGCGAGCCGCTCACCATCGTTGCCATCGGCTCGTCCTCCACGGCCGGCGTGGGCGCAAGCTCGCCGGCGATGAGCTATCCGAGTCGGCTTGCCGTCGAGCTCAAGCAACGGTTTCCCGGCCGCGAGATCGTGGTGCTCAACCGCGGCGTCAACGGCCAAGAGACGCACGAGATGATGGCGCGCTTTGCGACCGACGTCATCGCCGCGCATCCCGATCTCGTGCTCTGGCAGGTCGGCACCAATTCGGTACTGCGCGATCACCCGCTGCGGCCGCATTCCATTCTGCTGCGCGAAGGCATCACCCAGCTCAAGGAGGCGGGGGCCGATGTGGTGCTGATCGACATGCAGTTTGTGCCGCGGGTGCTGGCCAAACCGGAAACGCCGGGCATGGAAGATCAGATCGCGCTCGCCGCCAAGGAGCAGAGCGTCGACCTGTTCCGCCGCTTCGCGCTCATGCGCAACTGGCACGAAGTTCAGCACATCCCGTTCGAGACCTTCGTCGCGCCGGATGCGTTGCACATGAACGACTGGAGCTATGCGTGCGTCGCCAAGCTGCTCGCCGTCGGCATTGCGGAAGCGGCGACGCGCCCGATCGCATCCGCCGCGGCCCGTTTCGGGCGGTAGTTCCCATATTCCGGATCGGCATCGTTCGCCGCGCGCAGGCGTAGGCGGTGCCCACGCGCCAAGATCGCGATGCCAACTAGCTTGGGCGCCTACACCTCTTCCAGAGCGGCGAGCACATCATCCACGATGTCGTCGGGGTGTTCGAGCCCGACCGAGACGCGCACCAGCCCGTCGGTGATGCCGAGTTCGGCACGCTGCGCCGGCGTAAGCCGCTGGTGCGTGGTCGTCGCCGGATGAGTGATCAGGCTCTTGGCGTCGCCGAGATTGTTGCTGATGCGGATCAGCTTGAGCGCATCCTGGAAGCGAAACGCCGCTTTCTTGCCGCCATCGATATCGAAGGCCACCAGCGTCGAGCCGCCGCGCATCTGCTTCTGCGCGATCTTCGCCTGCGGATGGTCGGGCCGGCCCGGATAGATCGAGCGCACGATTTTCGGATGCTCGGCCAGCGCGACCGCCAGGGTCGCCGCGCTGTCGGTCTGCCGGCGCACGCGCACCGGCAGCGTCTCCAGGCCCTTGAGCAGCACCCAGGCATTGAACGGTGACAGCGACGGACCGGTCTGACGCAGCAGCACGTGAACGTGCTTCTGGATGAACTCTTCGGATGCGAGGATGATGCCGCCGAGGCAGCGGCCCTGGCCGTCGATGTGCTTGGTCGCCGAGTAGACGACGCAGTCGGCGCCGAGCGCGAGCGGCGACTGGAAGATCGGCGTGGCGAAGACATTGTCGACGACGAGAGTGGCGCCGGCCTGATGGGCGATCTCCGCGACCGCGGCGATGTCGATCACGTCGAGGGTCGGATTGGTCGGCGTTTCCAGGAAGAACGTCTTGGTGTTCGGCCGCACGGCGGCGCGCCATTGGTCGAGGTCGGTGCCATCGACCAAAGTCGAGGGAACGCCATAACGCGGCAGAAAGTCCTCGACGATGTAGCGGCAGGAGCCGAACAGCGCTTTCGCCGCGACCACGTGATCGCCGGCCTTGAGCTGGCCGGTGAGCGCCAGCGTGACCGCCGCCATGCCGGTCGCCGTGGCCCGTGCGGCCTCGGCACCCTCGAACGCCGCCATCCGCGCCTCGAACATCGCCACCGTCGGATTGGCGAAGCGCGAATATTGAAAGCCCGGGTCCTCGTTCTTGAACCGGCGCTCGGCCTGCAGCGAGTTGTCGTAGACGTAGCCCTGGGTCAGGAACAGCGCCTCGGAGGTCTCGCCGAACTGCGAGCGAAGCGTGCCGGAATGGACGAGACGGGTCTCGGGGCGGTAGTGATCGCGGCGGCGTTCATGGACGGACGCGGACATGGTGCTCTCCTCCTGGCCGAGCAGATAGGCCAAGCAAAACAAAACCCGGCCGGGAGGGTTAATCCTCGGGCCGGGCTCACGCGTCCCCGGCCTTTTAGCAATTTGTTTTACGTGGCTGCAAGCCGGCCGGCTCAAATCACCACGGGATAAAGCGGCTCATACGCCCGGCGCGTCTTTCCGTCAAGCCAGCCATCGGCTTAGATCGGGCAAGGCAGTCATACTCGGTAGCCTCGTGCCGCTCGCCTTCGCGCCTGCAGAGAAGGGAATTCTGCCTGACCGCATGATCGCGGCGCTGGCGGAGCAAGGTGGAATTCGCGCCGCCTATCCCTTCGCCGCCGGACAAATCCAACCGGCGAGCCTCGATTTGCGTCTCGGCGCCGTCGCCTATCGGGTGCGCGCGAGCTTTTTGCCCGGTCCCGGCACGCCGGTCGCGCGGCGCATTGCCGAACTGAAGCTGCACGAATTCGCGCTGACCGAAGGTGCGGTGCTGGAGACGGGCTGCGTCTATATCGTGCCGCTGATCGAGAGTCTGGCGCTGCCCGCCGACATTGCCGGCGCCACCAATCCGAAAAGCTCGACCGGACGGCTCGACGTCTTCACCCGTGTGATTGCCGATGAGACGCGCGGCTTCGATCGCATTGAGGCCGGCTACGATGGCCCGCTCTACGCCGAGATCAGCCCAAAGACCTTCCCGGTGCTTGTCCGTGAGGGATCGCGGCTGTCGCAACTGCGGCTGCGGCGCGGCGAGGCGGAGCTCGATGCCGAGACGTTGCGCGCCCTGCATGCCCGCGAGCGGCTCGTCGACCGTGCCGAGGCGGTCATGGGAGAAGGGGTCGCGGTAAGCGTCGACCTGTCGGGTGGGTCTGAGACGAATTCTTTGGCACCGCCGGTCGCTGCAAACGCCAACCACGTCGTCGGCTACCGCGCCAAGCGTCACACCGCTGTCATCGAAGTCGAGCGCCGCGCTGCCTATGACGTCGCCGACTTCTGGGAGCCGATTGTTGCGCGCGCAGATAAGAGCCTGATCCTCGATCCTGACGAATTTTACATCCTGGCATCGACCGAGGCTGTGCAGGTGCCGCCCGACTACGCGGCGGAGATGGTGCCGTTCGATCCGCTGGTCGGCGAATTCCGCGTGCACTATGCCGGCTTCTTCGATCCCGGTTTCGGTTACGCCGGGGCCGGCGGATTTGGTTCGCGCGCGGTCTTGGAGGTGCGCTCGCGCGAGGTACCGTTCATCCTCGAGCACGGGCAGATCGTCGGGCGGCTGGTCTACGAAAAAATGCTGGCGCGCCCGGACCAGCTCTACGGCAGCGGCATCGGGTCGAACTATCAGGCGCAAGGGTTGAAGCTGTCCAAGCACTTCCGCAGTTGAGTGACTGCCCATCTGCGACCGTTGAATTCAGCGGATGAGTTCCAAAATCTTGTGGCGCACCGCCGCGAAACGGCGCTTTGTTCGCATGGGGCGTCGCCGGACAGGATTGGGCGGGCCAATGCGAGCACTTGTTCTGCGCTTCGCCGCCATCATTGGTACCCTGGCGATGATCGCAGCCGCCATCGTGCCGGCGGCGGCGCAATCGGGCTACGACCGGCCCGGCGGCGACTACGCAAGCGCCGCGGTCACGACCGGCGACCCCGACATATGCGCGGCCCGTTGCGAGCATGACAGACGTTGCCGGGCCTGGAGCTTTTCGTATCCGACCTCCTCGGGCGGGCCGGCGATGTGCTGGCTCAAGCACGAGGTGGTGCCCGCCGTGAAGGCGAGTTGCTGCGTCTCAGGCGTGCGCGGCGCCGGCGTCATCGAGCCGCGGCTTGGCGAACTCGAATATTCGATCGACCGGGTCGGCGGCGATTACAAGAATTTCGAAACCACTCCCGACGCCCACGGCAAGGCTTGCGCCGACGCTTGTCGCAACGACCCGCACTGCCGCGCCTGGACCTACCGGCGGCCGGGCTATGGCACGGGGACTGCGCGCTGCTACCTCAAGGATACCGTCAAGCCGCCGCGCTCGAAGCCGTGCTGCATTTCCGGTGTGGTGAGATAGAACGCATCAGCTGTTTTTCACGCGCCGGGTTTTCAGCCGGTGCCGCCGACGGTGATACCGTCGATGCGCAGCGTCGGCTGGCCGACGCCGACGGGTACGCCCTGGCCATTCTTGCCGCAGGTGCCGATGCCGTCATCGAGCGCGAGGTCCTTGCCGACCATGGAGATGCGGTTGAGGTCGGTGGGACCATTGCCGATCAGCATCGCTCCCTTGATCGGCGCGCCGCGCTTTCCGTTCTCGATGCGATAGGCCTCGGTGCATTCGAACACGTATTTGCCTGAGGTGATGTCGACCTGGCCGCCGCCGAAATGGACGGCGTAGATACCGTTCTTCACCGACGCGATAATCTCTTCAGGCTCATGGGTGCCGGCGAGCATGTAGGTGTTGGTCATGCGCGGCATCGGCACATGGGCGAAGCTCTCGCGCCGGCCGTTGCCGGTGGGCTTCATTCCCATCAGCCGCGCATTCTGCCGATCCTGCATGTAGCCGACGAGAATACCGTCGTCGATCAGGACGGTGCGGTTCGTCGGCGTGCCCTCGTCGTCGATCGAGAGCGACCCGCGGCGCAGCGCCATGGTGCCGTCGTCGACCACGGTGACGCCTTTGGCCGCGACCCGTTGCCCCATCAGCCCGGCGAAGGCCGAGGTCTTCTTGCGGTTGAAATCGCCTTCGAGCCCGTGGCCGACCGCCTCATGCAGCATGACGCCTGGCCAGCCCGCGCCCAGCACCACGTCCATTTCGCCGGCCGGCGCCGGCACCGCTTCGAGGTTGGTCAGCGCCTGGCGCACTGCGGCATCGACTGCGTTCTGCCAGGTATCGGTGACGATGAAACGCTCGTAACCTTCGCGGCCGCCGTAGCCGGCGCTGCCGGCCTCCTGCCGGTCGCCGTCGCCGACCACGACCGAGACATTGACGCGCACGAGCGGGCGGATGTCCCGATAGGTCTCGCCGTCAGTGCGCACGATCTCGACCGCCTGCCAGGTGGCGCCCAGGCTGACCGACACCTGCCGCACCCGCGGGTCCTTGGCGCGGGCATAGGCGTCGATGGTCTCGAGCAATCGCGCCTTGGCCTCGAAAGTAGGGCTGCCGAGGGGGCTTTCTTCGCTGTAGAGCTTGACGTTGGTGCGCGCCGGCGGCCCCGCATAATGACCGGAATAGCCGTCCTTGACCGCGCGTACCGCATCGGCGGCGCGTGCGATGGCCGCTTCCGACACATCGGAAGCATGCGCGTAGCCGACGGCTTCGTCCTTGACCGCGCGCAGGCCGAACCCCTGTGAGGTGTCGTAGGTCGCCTGCTTCAGGCGGCCGTTGTCGAACACCAGCATCTCGGCTTGGCGGTATTCGAGAAAGAGTTCGCCGTCGTCGGCGCCTTCGAGGCCGCGCGACAATACCTTGGCAAGGCGCGGCCGTTCGAGCCCGGCGCGGTCGACGAGCGAGATGGGGGTAGACGTCATACGAGGCTCCGCCGTTCGGATCGGTTGCCTTAGAGATAGGCCATGCGGGGCCGCATTTGCAGTGGGGAGCCGGTCGGCGCTGGCGGCCGCTCAGGGCAGCTTGTCGAAGCCTTCGCCGAACCCCTTGAGGCTCATCGGGAAGCCGATGCCCTCTTCGGGCGTCTGGAAAATGATGAAGGTCGATGTCTGGCCGTTGCGTAGCTGGTTGATCAGGTTGTCGTCCATGACCACTTCGGCGACGCAGCCGTTCGGCAGGCAGCGCACGAAACCGGCGCGGCCGACATCGCTGTTGTCGATCTTGAGCCCGAGGCCGGATGGCAGCAGGACGCCAAGCGGTGCGACGACCCGCATCAGACGGCTCTTCTGGTCAGTGGTCTTGAGGACGATGACCGTCAGGCCGACATTGGGCCGATCCTCTGCCGTCACGCTCTGCATGAGGGCGCACTGCTCGCCTTGCGAGCCGGGCGGCGTGTCGCAGCGGATTTGCCAGTCGCCATGGACCGAGCGCACTGCGCCCTGGGCCGCGGCGTGTCCGGCGAATGTCGAGATCGCCGCCAGCAAGACGGCGGCACCGGCGAGCGCCGGGGCGATTGGTCGCATTCGCCGCGCGACGACGAAGATCGCCATGATGTGTTCCCCTGGCCAGCCGCCCCCAAGCCACCCCGACAGGCCTTTGGCGCGAATCGCCGACACCGGCAGGTTGCCCGCTAAAGCCTGCCTACATCGTGAGCCCAGCGTGTCAAGATCGGGTCAAGATCAAGCCATTGTGGCCGCGCGAAGGAGGCGGAGAACTGCGGTGTCGAGTGCATTGCGGGAGCGCCCGATTTGTGGTTTGACGGGCTGGGATTTCCTCGTCCCGCCGACGCCCGTCAAGGACCAGATCCGTGGCAAGACCCGGCCGGCAACTGGCAGCGTCGGACCCTACCGTTTTGCGCAAACATGTACCTGGCATACGTGTTTGCCGTCGCGCGGGCGCGTCGAAGCAATGGTCGCGACCGCGCTGAACGAAGAACGAGCAGAGCCGAGAAGGAGATGCCGGTGTTCGCACGCTTGGGCGCAGGGGCGCTGATCGTCGGGTTGTTGCTCGCGACCGCAGGCGCGGCATGGGCGGCCCTTGGGCAGCCGACGCCGTGGCAGCTCGGCCTGCAGGATGCGGCCACGCCGGTCATGGCCGACATCATCTGGTTCCACAACTATCTGCTGTGGATCATCGCGGCCATCACCGCGTTCGTACTCGTCCTGCTCGGGATCATCGTGCTGCGCTTCAACGCCCGCGCCAACCCGACGCCGACACGCACCACGCACAACACGCTGCTCGAAGTCCTCTGGACCATCGTTCCGGTCGTCATCCTGCTGTTCATCGCCGTGCCGTCGTTCCGGCTGCTGTTCGTGCAGCTCGACGTGCCGAAACCGGACCTCACCGTGAAGGCGACCGGCAAGCAGTGGTACTGGAGCTACAGCTATCCCGATAACGGCAACTTCGAATTCGATTCGCTCATCGTCGCCGAAAAGGATCTCAAACCCGACCAGCCGCGTCTGCTGACGGTGGACAATGAGCTGGTGGTGCCGGTGAACAAGGTCGTGCACGTCCTGGTGACCGGCGCCGACGTCATCCACTCCTTCGCGATGCCCTCATTCGGCATCAAGATCGACGCTGTTCCCGGCCGGCTCAATGACACCTGGTTCAAGGCGACGATCGAGGGGACCTTTCACGGCCAATGCTCCGAGCTGTGCGGCAAGGATCATGCCTTCATGCCGATCACAATTCGGGTGGTGAACGACAACGAGTTCAAGACGTGGGTCGAGGCGGCGAAGAAGAAATACGCCGTCGACCAGGCCGCTCCGCCGACCGCAATCGCCGCGGCCGGCGCCTCGGCGCGATGACGATCTTTCTCCCGCCTTCACCGCACGCGCGGCAGGGTGGGGACGGGCTGCTAAACGCAGGGACTGACAATGGATACGATGACGCACGCGGCGCACGGCGACGATAACGGGCATGCCATCCCGCACGGTTGGCGCCGCTATCTCTATTCGACGAACCACAAGGACATCGGCACGATGTACCTCGTGTTCGCGCTCGTCGCCGGCGTGATCGGCGCCGTGTTCTCGATCCTGATCCGGGCCGAGCTGATGTTCCCCGGCCTGCAGATGTTCCACGAGACCCACTATTTCGACGTGATCGTGACGGCGCACGGGCTGATCATGATCTTCTTCATGGTCATGCCGGCGATGATCGGCGGCTTCGGCAACTGGATGATCCCGCTGATGATCGGCGCGCCGGACATGGCGTTCCCGCGCATGAACAACATTTCGTTCTGGCTGTTGCCGGCGTCCTTCGCCTTGCTGCTGGCGTCGTTCTTCTTCGAAGGCGAGCCCGGCGCCACCGGCGCCGGAACGGGATGGACGCTCTATGCGCCGCTGTCGACCTACGGCCATCCCGGCCCGGCGATGGACTTTGTCATCCTGTCGATCCATCTCGCCGGCGCTTCGTCGATCCTGGGCGCGATCAATTTCATCACAACGATCTTCAACATGCGCGCGCCGGGCATGACGCTGCACAAGATGCCGTTGTTCGTCTGGGCGGAACTGGTGACCGTGTTCCTGTTGCTGCTGTCGCTGCCGGTGCTTGCCGGCGCGATCACGATGCTGCTCACCGACCGCAATTTCGGCACCACTTTCTTCTCACCGGACGGCGGCGGCGATCCGCTGCTGTTCCAGCACCTGTTCTGGTTCTTCGGCCATCCGGAGGTCTACATCCTCATCCTTCCCGGCTTCGGGATGGTCAGCCAGATCGTGGCCACGTTCTCGCGCAAGCCGGTGTTCGGCTATCTCGGCATGGCCTACGCGATGGTGGCGATCGGCGGCATCGGCTTCGTCGTCTGGGCGCACCACATGTACACGGTCGGCATGTCGGCGAGCGTGCAGGCTTATTTCATCGCCGCCACGATGGTGATCGCGGTGCCGACCGGCGTGAAGATCTTCTCCTGGATCGCCACGATGTGGGGCGGCTCGATCGAGTTCAAGACGCCCATGCTGTGGGCGGTCGGGTTCATCTTCCTGTTCACCCTCGGCGGCGTCACCGGCGTCGTGCTCGCCAATGCCGGCGTCGATCGCTCGCTGCAGGACACCTACTACGTCGTGGCGCACTTCCACTACGTGCTTTCGCTTGGAGCGGTGTTCGCCATCTTCGGCGCCTGGTACTACTGGTTCCCGAAGATTTCCGGCTATCTCTACAGCGAGCCGGTCGGCAAGCTGCACTTCTGGCTGACGTTCATCGGCGTCAATCTCGTCTTCTTCCCGCAGCACTTCCTCGGCCTCGCCGGCATGCCGCGCCGCGTCGCCGACTATCCGGACGCGTTCTCCGATTGGAACTATATTTCCTCGATCGGCTCGTACATTTCCGGGCTCGGCGTGCTGGTGTTCTTCTTCGGCGTGGCGCAGGCCTTCATGCGCAAGGAGCGCGCCGGCGCCAATCCGTGGGGGCCGGGTGCGACGACGTTGGAATGGACGCTGCCGTCGCCGCCACCGTTCCATCAGTTTGACACGCTGCCGCTGATCCGATGAGCCTTACCCTCACGCGCGTCGAGCCCAGCATCGCGGGTGTCGGCGACTACATCGAGTTGCTGAAGCCGCGGGTGATGTCGCTCGTGGTGTTCACCGCCTTTGTCGGTCTCCTGATCGCACCCGGCCAGGTGCATCCGATGGTCGGCTTCACCGCGCTTCTTTGCATCGCGGTCGGCGCCGGCGCCGCGGGCGCGCTGAACATGTGGTACGACGCCGACATCGATGCGCGGATGACGCGCACCGCGGCGCGACCCATTCCGGCCGGACGGGTGGCGCCCGGCGAAGCGCTCGCCTTTGGCGTGATGCTGGCGGTCGGCTCGGTGGTCGTGCTGGGTCTTCTGGTCAATGTGATCGCCGCCGCACTGCTCGCGGTGACCATCGCCTTCTATGTCGGCGTCTACACGATGTGGCTCAAGCGCCGGACGCCGCAGAACATCGTCATCGGTGGCGCCGCCGGCGCGCTGCCGCCGGTGATCGGCTGGGTGGCGGCGACCGGCAGCTTGGCGGTCGAGCCGGTCCTCCTCTTCGCCATCATCTTCTTCTGGACGCCACCGCATTTCTGGGCGTTGTCGCTCTACCGCACCGAGGATTACACCCGCGCCGGAATCCCCATGCTCCCGGTGGTTGCCGGCGCGCGCGAGACGCGGCGGCAGATCGTGCTCTACACGCTGCTCCTGGCGCCGCTGGGCGTGGCGCCTTGGCTCCTTGGCTATGCCGGCTTGAGTTATGGGGTCGTGGCGCTCGCGACCGGCGCCGTCATGATCGCGCTGGCGCTACGGGTGCGCGCCGAGGAAGAGGGCACGCACACCGCGAGCAAACAGCTCTTCGGTTTCTCGATCCTCTATCTGTTCCTGCTGTTCGCGATGTTGCTGGTCGATCACCTCGCGGCAGGGCTACTCGCCCACGGCGCAGCATGACGATGATGAACGGAGTGGTGAGCGGCGCGATGAACGAGCCGAAACCGGAGCC
>Ga0070673_100001045_pt1 | contig 15705 bp, 12 predicted proteins | sample KBSM23metaG_FD_65342 | JGI IMG/M metagenome (GOLD analysis project Ga0070673, IMG submission 65342) | Miscanthus rhizosphere microbial communities from Kellogg Biological Station, Michigan, USA - KBS M2-3 metaG | ecosystem: Host-associated > Plants > Roots > Rhizosphere > Soil ... | reverse complement strand
TGAAGAAGGTGAGTTGGTCGCCTTCCCGCCTGGCCGTAGCGGCGCCCACAGGATCGACAACCGCGGTGGGCAGCCGGTACGTGTGCTGATCGTCAGCACGATGATCGCTCCGGAGGTCAACGAGTACCCCGACTCGGGCAAGGTTTGGGTGCGGACCTTCCCACCGGGTGCTCCGCGACCCGAGGAGGCGGTGGACATCCTGGTGCGCCCGGGGGACGAGCGTGCCGACTACTTGGATGGCGAGGCATAGAGGAACCCGTAGGGGGCTGCCACAAAGACGCGCCTGAGACTGATGAGGAGACCCAGCGCCACATTTTGTGGAGCGGGTTCAGGGTTCTAGACCGGGCACGCCGCCCCCGGCCGGGTCGCCGGGCCGCTAAGGCGCGCTACGCCATCGGCAGCGGCGTGCCGCTGACCGGTGGCGGCTCGGCCGCGGCTGGGACCGCCTGCAGGACCGGCAGCTCCTGTGGCGTCACGGCGACGATGCCGCGGGCGGCCTGGCGGATCGCCTGCGAGGCGGGTGCGTCAGGGTCCGCGGTGGCCAGCGGGGTGCCGGCGTCGGCGTGCTCGCGCAGCGCCTCGGAAAGCGGCACCTTGCCGAGCAGCGGGATGTCGAGCTCGTCGGCGAGCAGCTGCCCACCGCCCTCGCCGAAGATCGTGAAGCGCTCGCCGTCGGGCGTGGTGAAGCCGGACATGTTCTCGATCGCCCCAAGCAGCTCGAGGTCGAACTTGGCCGCCATGTCGGCTGCCCGTTTGGCCACCGTCTGCGCCGCCGGCTGCGGCGTCGTGACGAGCACGAACTTGGCCTGCGGCAGCAGCTGGGCGAGCGTCATCGATACGTCGCCGGTCCCCGGCGGCAGGTCGAGCAGCAGGTACTCCAGCTCGCCCCAGGCGACGTCCTCGAGGAACTGCTGGATCGCCTTGTGCAGCATCGGTCCGCGCCAGACCACGGCCGAGTTCTCCTCGACGAAGAAGCCGATCGACATCACCTTGACGCCGCCGGCGGCTTCCAGCGGCAGGATCTTGCGCTCCGCGTTCACCTCCGGCTTGTCGTTGACGCCGAGCATGCGTGGGATCGAGTAGCCGTAGACGTCGCAGTCGAGGGCCCCGGCGGGGTGCCCTTCGGCGGTCAGCGCGGCCGCCAGGTTGGCGGTCATCGTCGACTTGCCGACGCCGCCCTTGCCGGAGGCGACGCAGATCACGTTCTTGACCTGGGCGAGCGCGCCGGCGGGCAGCTTGCCGCGCCCGAGCGTCTGCTGCAGGCTCGTCTTCTCCTCGTCGGAGAGGACGTCGAAGCCGACCGCGACCTCGGTGACCCCCTCCAGCTGGGAGACCTGCTGCGCGACCGCCTGTTCGAAGTGCGAGCGGATCGGGCAGCCCGCGGTCGTCAGCGAGACGACGACCTCGACCCGGCCGCCCTCCTTGACCTCGATCGAGCGCACCATGCCGAGCTCGACGATCGAGCGTCGCAGCTCCGGGTCGATGACCGCGCGCAGCTTCTCGGTGATCTGATCCTGCGTGGGGAGTGGCATCGGGGCCATTCTCGCAGAGGGGCCTCGCGGGCAGCGACCGGCCTCGGCGCGGAAAGAGGGGGGAGAGATCGGCGGGCTCGGCGCTTAGCCCTGGGCATGGAGTCGAGCGAAGGAGGGGACATGTCTGGAATACGCCACGGCCTCGGCCGCACCTTGGCGCTGGGGGTTGCACTGGGGCTGACGCTGCTCCTGCTGGCGGCAAAGGAGGCGACCGCCGGCAAGTACGCGGTCGCCCAGTGCGGCTGGTACGTCGGGGCCGACGCCAGCTGGGCCGACACGACCGGGGGCGCCAAGTTCCGCCCCGATGCCTGGTGCGTGCCTCCCGCGGGGCAGGACCCCTTCGACGGAACTCACCTGAAGAGCTTCACCCGCGACGGCCAGGCGACGGTCTCGGGCACCCGCTTCGCGCGCTGGCGCTGGGAGGCGCCGGCGGGGACGGGGATCACCCAGGTGCGCGGCACCTGGTGGCACACCCTCCACGACGGGATCGAGCAGCGCCTCGGCGTCGCCGGCGCGGGCGGCGGCTTCGACGTCTTCGCTTCGGCGGCGGCCACCGACACGACGCCGCGCGAGTTCGTAGCCGGCTTCTCGACGCCCCGGCCCGCCATCGAGGACCGCCTGCTCTGCGCGCGAACGGAAAGCAGGTGGTGCAACCTCGAACCGGGATCCTGGTCGGCGATCCGGGCGCTCACGTTGACGGTCGAGGACGACCGGGCGCCGAGCGCGGGAGTCGGCGGCGAGCTCACGGCGGGAGGCTGGCGCCGCGGCACCCAGGCCATCGCCTTCTGGGGCTCGGACGCCGGCGGCGGGCTGCGCTTCGGGGAGACGATCGTCGACGGGAATCGCGTCAACCTCGCCGAGTACCCCTGCGCCAAGTCGCTGATCGGCGGCGAGTGGCGCGCGACCCGCATGCAGCCCTGCGCCCTCGCCGCGTCCGCCGGCGCGGCGCTCGACACGACCCGCTTCAGCGACGGCCCGCACTCGCTCCGCCACTGCGCGACCGACTTCGCCGCCAACGTCGCCTGCACGCCGGACCAGGCAGTACGCGTCGACAACAACCCGCCCGCCCATCCCCGCAACCTCTCGCTGTTGGGCGGGGACGGCTGGCGGCGTACGAACGACTTCGACGTCGCCTGGGAGAACCCGGACCAGGGACAGGCGAGCCCGATCGCGGGGGCGTCCTGGCGGATCGCGGGTCCGGACGGCTACGACACGGGCGCCCGCTTCGCGGCCGGAACCGGGCTTGCGTCTCTGCAGGACCTCTCCGTGCCGCGCGCCGGCGACTACGTCCTCAGCGCCTGGCTGCGCGACGAGGCCGGCAACGAGGCTCCGGCCTCGGCCGTCTCGCTGTCGCTTCGCTTCGACGACGTGCCGCCCTCGGTCGCCTTCGAGCCGATCGGCGGCGAAACGCCGAACCGGGTGGTCGCTCGGATCGACGACGCCGACGCGGGGCCCGGCGGCGGGCAGATCGCGTACCGGCGGGCAGGCCAAGCCTCCTGGCGGGAGCTGCCGACGAAATTCGAGCGCGACGCTCCCGGCAGCGCACGGCTCACCGCGCAGCTGCCCAAGGGGCTCGCCAGGGGCACCTATCTCTTCCGTGCCGACGGCGCCGACGCGGCGGGCAACGGGACCTCTACGACACGACTGGACGACGGTGAGGAGATGACGGTGCGGATCGGGCGCCACGGCGTCAATCGGGGCGGCCGGGGGGCACGGCGGACGAGGATCTTCGCGCAGCTGCGCTGGCGCGGCGGGTCTCGCTCGCACCTGACGGTGCCGTTCGGAGCCACGGCGACGCTCTCCGGTCGCCTGCTCGACTTCCACGGCCGGGGAATCGCCAGGCGCAGGTTGCGCATCGTCTCGCGCCCGTCCCGGGGCGCGCTGCGCTCGCCCCGGGCGGACTCGGTGATGACTGGGAGCAGCGGCGGCTTCGCCCTGCCGCTAGCCGCCGGTCCCTCACGGCGGATCTCCGTCTCCTTTCCTGGGGAAGCACCGCTCGGTGGGGCCATACGTGCGCTCAGCCTCAGGGTGCGCAGCGGGATCGAGCTCGAAGCCGCCCCGACCTCCCTGCATACGGGGGAGACGGTCCGCTTCCGCGGTCGGGTGCGCGGCGGCGGCGCTCCGGTCCCGCGCCGCGGCAAGCTGGTCGCGATCCAGTACTTCGAGCAGGCGGCGCATCGCTGGCGCCCGGTCCTGGTGACGCGGACCGATCACAGCGGTCGTTTCCGGGCCTCCTATCGCTTTCGTTACGTCAGTGGCTCGGCCAGCATCCGCCTCCGCGCGGCCGCCCTCGCCGAGGAGCGCTGGCCGTATGCGCCGGGCTTCTCGCCGCCGGTCGCCGTTCGCGTAACCGGGTAGGGTTGGCGCCGATGTCGCAAGCCACCCTCCACACGAACGCCGGGCAGATCGTCCTCGAGCTTCACGACGAGGAGGCGCCGAAGACGGTCGAGAACTTCCGCAAGCTCGCCGCCGACGGCTTCTACGACGAGCTCGTCTTCCACCGCGTGATCCCCGACTTCATGATCCAGGGCGGTTGCCCTGAGGGCACGGGCCGCGGCGGCCCCGGCTACACGTTCGAGGACGAGATCAACGAGCACAAGGTGGTTCGGGGCGCGCTGGCGATGGCCAACGCGGGCCCGAACACGAACGGCTCGCAGTTCTTCATCGTCACCACCGAGTCGGCGTCCTGGCTCGACGGCAAGCACACGGTTTTCGGCACGGTCGTCGAGGGCATGGACGTGGTAGGCGCGATCGAGTCGACATCGACCGACGCGTCCGACCGTCCGCTCGAGCCGCAGACGATCGAACGCGTAGATCTCTCCGATTAGCCCTCGTGGCTGAAGCGCACGTCGGGTAGCAGGCGGCCGAGCCCGCGGGGCAGGGCCCAGGCGGCGCGGCCCGCGAGTCGCAGGAAGACGGGCAGCAGCAGCAGGCGGACGAGGAATGCGTCGAGCAGGACCGCGATGCCGAGGATCACGCCCATTTCCTTCGGCGGCAATGGGCCCGAGAGCGCGAAGGTGAAGAAGACCGCGACCATCACCGCGCCGGCGGCGAGGATCGTCCTTCCCGAGTGGGAGAGCCCGCCGATCATCGCCTCGCGCGGGTCTTCGGATCTCTCCCAGTGCTCCCGCGCCGAGGAGAGCAGGAAGACGGTGTAGTCCATCGCGATAGCGAAGATCATCGCGAAGAAGAAGATCGGGCCCCAGGCGTCGAGGAAGCCCTGCGATTCGAAGCCGAGCAGGCCGGAGAGGTGACCGTCCTGGAAGATCAGCGTGGCGATGCCGAAGGCGGCGCCGGTCGAGAGCAGGTTGGCGAGTACGCCGATCGCCGCCACCAGCGGCGCCCGGAAGGCGACGAGCAGGAGCAGGAAGCCGAGCCCGAGGACGAAGCCGATCGCCAGCGGCGTCTTCGCCGACAGCGCCGCTTCCAAATCGTGGTTCTCGGCCGCCGCGCCCCCCACCAGCCCTTGCGGCGGCAGCTCCCCCCGCAGGCGATCGAGCGTCGCGCCGAAGGCTTCGCTCGACGGTCCGGCTGTGGGAATCGCCTCGATCAGCGCCAGGCCTTCGTCGTCGTGCCGGACGGGCAGGACGGCGGCGATGCCCAGGTCCCTGGAGAGGACCGTCTGCGCCCGCCCTCCTTCGCGCTGGGGAGCGACGATTTGCAGCATGCCCGGGGCGCCGGGCCCGAAGGCGTCGCTCACCTGCTGGTAGCCGACGCGAGAGTGGTCGCTCTTCGGCACGACCTTGATCGAGGGCATTCCGGTGCGCAGGTTGAGGGCCGGCAGGGCGAGCGCCAGCAGCACGGCGAGGCCGACGGTCCCCAGCGCAACCGGGTGGCGCCAGATCAGCTCGCCCCAGCGGGCGAAGCGCGGCGAGCGGTGCTCGCCGCTGTGGGCCCAGGGCAGCGACAGCTTGTCGATGCGCGGCCCGAGCTTTGCCAGCACCGCCGGCAGCAACGTCAGCGTCGCGGCGACGACGAAGAGGACCGCGATCATCACCCCGATCGCCATCGAGCGGAAGGCGGGGCTGGGGACGAGAGTCACGGCCGAGAGCGAGATCAGAACCGTGATGCCGGAGAAGAGGACGGCCTTGCCCGCCGTGTCCATCGTCTCGCCGACGGCGTCGACGGGTGAGCGCCGCTGGCCGAAGAGGGCGCCGCGGAAGCGCATGACGATGAAGAGGGCGTAGTCGATGCCGAGCGCGAGCGCGAACATGAGGGCGAAGTTCATCGCCCAGATCGAGATCGGCGAGATCAGCGTGCCGAGGTAGAGGACGCCCGCCGAGGCGACCAGGCCGGCGATCGTCAGCATCAGCGGCAGCCCGGCGGCGACGAGCGAGCCGAAGGCGAGGACGAGGATCGCCAGCGTGACCGGCCAGGAGAGGAGCTCGGAGCGCAGCATCGCCTCGCGGTTGGCTTCGTTGAAGTCCGACCACATGCCGGCGGTGCCGGTTGCGTTCGCTTCCACCCCCGGTGCGGCGGCGCTCGCCAGGTCGCCCTTGAGGCGGTCGACGGCGGCGACCATTTCGTCGGGATCCCTCCCGGCGTTCGCCCGGATCACGGCCGTGTGGCCGTCGCGCGAGATCGAGAGACCGGGGCGGGGGGCGATGACCGCGCGAACGGCCGGGTCGGCGGCGAGGACCCGCTCGGAGCGGGCCAGCGTGCGACGGAAGGGCGCGGAGCTCGCCGTCAGCCGCTCGGAATGGACCGCCACCTGCAGCCCGTAGGCGCCGGCGCCGGCGAAGGCGCGGTCGATCCGCTCCCGCGCGGCGACCGACTCGGAGCCGTTCGCCTGCCAACCGGCTCCCGAGAGGGCGGTCTCCACGCGTGGGGCGAGGACGCCCAGGCCGACGGCGATCACGGCCCAGCTGACGAAGACCCACTTGCGCCGCTCGGCGGCAAGGCGCCCCAGTCGCCCGATCGGTCCGAGTTCCCTCATGGCTATCCTCCAAGTTAGAAGCTGTACACACTTACAACTTTACAGTTGTAAATCGGTACAATAACAGAATGATGCAGAGCCCGCTACCCACCGATGCGGCCGAGCTGATCGCCGGCCGCTTCCGCGCGCTCGCCGACCCGACGCGGCTGCGCATCGTCGACCAGCTGCGGCGAAAGGACGAGGTCTCGGTCGGGGAGCTGACCGAGACGCTCGGCACCTCCCAGCAGAACGTCTCCAAGCACCTGGCGGCGCTGCGCGCCGAGGGCTTCGTCGCCCGCCGCAAGCAGGGGACGAGCTCGCTCTACCGGATCGCCGACCCGGCCGTGCTCGAGCTCTGCGATCGCCTCTGCGAGGCGATGGAATCGCAGCTCGCCACGCTCGGCTCCATGCTCGCTAGCCGCTGAGGACGATCAGGATGAAGAAGACGATCACGACCTCGCTGACGATCCACGAGTTGCCGTTCATCCAGTCGCGGACCTTGGGCAGCGTCTCCTGAGCCCGCTGGCCCAGAGCGGCGACGCAGAGCGCCGGCAGCCCTAGCAGGAGCAGGGTGAAGCCGACGAAGGGAAGTATGTGGGCCCAGGAATCGCCGTGGCCGCCGATGAAGCTGCCGACGCTGATCGAGGTGACGATGTCGCTGGGGAAGAAGCCGAGCAGGAGGAAGCCGAGGACGAACGCCGTCTTCGGCGTCGCCGATTGGAGTTTGCCCATCCATTTCGGCGGCTCGCTCTCACCGCGCTTGACGAAGGTGCGGAAGGCGGCGAAGCAGAGCAGGGCCAGGATGACGAAGTCGACGGTGGTGAGTCCGGATTCGCCTTCTTCGCTGCTGCTGGTGGCGCCCTTGGCGAGGAGGTAGGCGATGCTGGCGACGGCCGTGATCGAGAGCGCGGCGCCGAAGACGTAGGCCGCCGAGATCTTCCGCCAGGAGCCGGCCGTCGCGAAGAAGAAGGCGCTGATGATCTGCGGCCCGGCGACCATCACGAAGGCCAGCGGCAGGATCTTGGCAGCATCCATGCCAGTCACCCTCTCATACGCGCAGGCGGATCAGGCCGGAGCCGCAATATGCGGAAAAGCGCTTTCGAACCCCGCTAGTTTGCTCAGTTATAATTGAGCAAACTTCGATAGCAGGAGAGTCAATGCCATCCGATAGGTCTCCTGGGCCGGCAGCGGAGGGGGAGGGATTCGAACCCTCGAGACGCCTTGCGACGTCTGCCGGTTTTCAAGACCGGTGCATTCAACCGCTCTGCCACCCCTCCGGAATAAGCGATTTGTCGATGCTAGACGTCACGGAGCATGACTGGGATCGCTCAGGATGATTGTATTGTCTGCAATGCGTCGACTGCTAATACTCGCCTCGGCGATGGTCTTCTTCGACGTCGTCTTCTTCTCCGCCATCGCGCCGCTCCTGCCGGGCTACGTCTCCGCGCTCGGGCTGAGCAAGGCCGAGGCGGGCGTGCTCTCTGCCTCCTATGCCGCGGGGACCCTCGTCTTCTCCCTGCCCGCCGGTCTGCTCGCCGCTCGCCTCGGCCCCCGGGGAACGGTGATCGGAGGCCTGCTCACGCTCGGCTGCGCGAGTGTCGTCTTCGGATTCGCCGACAGCTTCCTGCTGCTCGACGCCGCCCGCTTCGCCCAGGGAGCCGCGGGCGCGCTGATCTGGTCGGGCACGCTCACCTGGCTGATATCGGTCACCTCTCCGGATCGGCGCGGCGCGGTGATCGGCTCGGCGCTCGGTGTAGCCGTCGCGGGCGCCCTCTTCGGCCCGGCGCTGGGAGCGCTGGCCGCGGAAGTGGGAACCGAGCTGGTCTTCAGCGGCGTCCTCGGCATAACGCTGGTACTGGCATTGCTGGCGGCCCGCCAGCCGGAAGGGCAGTCGCAGGAGCCGCAGGACCTGAGTCACGTCGCCGACACCATTCTCAGCCGCCCGGTCCTGATGGGGACGGCCTTCGTCGCGATCCCCTCTGTGATGTTCGGCGCGGTCGAGGTGCTCGCGCCGCTGCGGATCGCCGATTTCGGCGGCGGCCATGTCCTGATCGCGGGCGGCTTCATCGCGGGCGCCGCGCTGGAGGGCGTCCTGGCGCCGATCGTGGGCAGCTACTCGGACCGCGCCGGGCGCCGGGCGCCGTTCGTAGTCGGCCTCACGATCTGCGCGGTCGCGATCGTCGCCGTGGCGGTGGGCGACTCGATGGGGGAGGTGATGACCGGGGTGATGCTCACCTCGCTCGGTGGCGGAATCTGCCTCACGCCCGCCCTGACCATGCTTTCGGAGCTCGCCGAGTCGAGCCGCCTGCACCAGGGCTTCGCCGCCGGCCTCTCCAACATGGCGTGGGCGTCGGGTCAGGTCGTCGGCGGCGTCGTCGGAGGCAGCGCCGCCAGCGTCGCCGGCAACGCGGCGCCCGGGGTCCTGATCGGGCTCCTCCTCATGGTCACCGTTGCCTACTCGCTCCATGCCCTGTCGCCGCCGGTCCCCACGCCTGCCACCGAGGGAGGCGGATAGGCTCCGCCGGGCATGGGCTCGGCGACGAACGAGCGGGCGCGGGAAGCGGGGACCTGGCGCAACTGGGCGGGCGATCAGGCCTGTTCGCCGCACGAGATCCTGCGGCCGCGGTCGCCCGAGCAGCTGGCCGAGGCGATCGGCGCCGCCGCGGCGGCGGGCCGGACCGTCAGCGTCGCCGGCAGCGGCCACTCGTTCACCGAGGCGGCCCTGACGGGAGGCACCTTGATCGACGTCGCGGCCCTCAGCGGCGTCGTCGACGCGGATCGCTCCTCCGGCCTGGTCAGGGTCGGGGGCGGCACCGTACTCTCCGACCTCAACGAGGAGCTGCACCGGCTGGGACTGGCGATGGAGAACCTCGGCGACATCGACCGCCAGACGATCGCCGGCGCGATCTCGACCGGCACCCACGGAACGGGAGCGCGCCTGCGCAACATCTCGGGACAGATCGAGGCGATGGAGCTGGTCCTGGGGGACGGCTCGGTGAGGGAGCTGAACGGGAGCGACGACCCGCAGCTGTTGCGCGCCGCCCGGGTCGGGGTGGGCGCGCTCGGCGCGATCGCGGCGGTGACGCTGCGCTGCGTCCCGGCCTTCACCCTGCGCCGGGTCGATTCCCCCCGCCCGCGCGAGGAGGTGCTCGGCGCGTTCCAGGAGCGCGCTGACGAGAACGACCATTTCGAGCTCTTCACCTTCCCCTACGCCGACTCGGCCCTGGTGCTGGAGCGCAACCGCACCGACGAGCCGCCGCGGCCGCGGGGGAGGGCGGCCGCCTTCCTCAACGACGTCGTGCTCGAGAACTGGGCGCTGGAGGCGATCTCCGCCGCCGGCAAGCTCTTCCCGCGCGGGATCCCGTCGCTCTCCCGCCTCGCCGCGTGGCTTGCCTCCGGCAGCACCGCGATCGACCGCAGCGACCGGATCTTCGCCAACGAGCGGCGCGTCCGCTTCACCGAGATGGAGTACGGGGTCCCACGCGAGCACGGGCCGGAGGCGGCGCGGCGGGTGGTCGAGTGGGTGCGCGCGAACCGCTACCCGGTCTTCTTCCCGATCGAGATGCGGGTGACTGCCGGCGACGACGCCCTGCTCAGCCCCTCGCACGAGCGCGACACCGCCTACATCGCCGTCCACCAGTACCGGGGCATGGAGTGGCGGCCGTACTTCGAAGCGGTCGAGGCGATCATGGACGAGTACGGAGGACGGCCGCACTGGGGCAAGCGCCACTTCCAGAGCGCGGCGACGCTGGCGGAGCGCTACCCGCGCTGGGCCGAGTTCCAGGCGGCGCGTGACGAGCTCGACCCGGGCCGCACCTTCGCCAACGAGTACGCCGAGCGCGTCCTTGGCCCGTAGCGCTGAACCGCTAGAGGAACGCCTTGCCCTCGCCTCTATAAGTCGGCACGGTGTCGACGATGGCATCGCCTTCGACCAGGTGGAGAACGTCGAAGCGCTCGCAGAGCTCGCCCGCCTTGGCGTGGCGCATGTAGACGCGGTCGCCGATTCGCAGGTCGCGGGCGGGCGCGCCGCTCAGCGGGGTCTGGACCTCGCCGGCGCCCTCCTCGGGGTCGAGCCGCAGGCCCTCGGGCAGCCAGGGGGAGGGAAGCCGGGCGGCGTCGCCGCTCCCCGAGGCCAGGTAGCCCCCGCCGAGCGCGGTGGCAACGCCGGTCGCGGGCTTGCGCACGATCGGCAGGGCGAAGCCGGCGGCGGGAGCGAGCGAGAAGCGGCTGTAGTGGTCGAAGAGGGCGGGGGCGTAGAAGCCCGAGCCGGCGGCGAGCTCCGTCACCGCCTCCTCGGCGCCGGTCAGCTCGAGGCTGCCGGTGCCGCCGCCGTTGACGATCGGCAGCTCGCCGAAGTTGCGGATCGCGGCCACGGCCTTGCTCCGCCGCTTCGCCAGCTCCTTGGCGGAGCGGCGCTGCATCGAGCGGATCGCGGCCCCGCGCAGGCGCCGCCCGGGGGGCCGGTCGCCGACCCCCGCGATCTGGCCCTCGTACGACATCAGTCCCGCGAGTTCGAGCTGGGGGCGCAGGGCGATCTCCTCGGCGAGGGCCACCGCCTGCTCGACCGTGTGGACCGGCGAGCGCTTCGGCCCGATCTTGATCCTCCCGCCCAGCGCCCACCAGCTGCCGTCGAGGTCGATGCAGACGCGCACCGGCGCCGCGCCCGGCCCGAGCACCGATTCGATCGTCTCCAGGTGCTCGACGCAGTCGACCGTCACGATCGGCGCCCCGGCCGGGTTGGCGACCGAGCGCAGGGCCAGCTCGCCGAGCGCGTCGGCGTCGGTCGTCGGATAGGCGAGCAGCAGATCCTCGAAGCCCGACTCGGCGAGCCAGAGCGTCTCCGCCAGCGTGAAGGTCATCAGGCCCGCGTAGCCCTCGTCGCGGGCGAGGATCCGTTCGAGCAGCGCCCGGCAGCGGATCGACTTGCTCGCCACCCGGATCGGCTTGCCGTCCGCCCGCGCCAACATGGCGTCCGAGTTCTCCCACATCGCGTCCAGGTCGACGAAGGCGAACGGCGCCTCGACCTCCTCGAAGATCGCTTCGAGCTGGGCGTGCGTGCGGCCGGACACGACCACGAGACTAGCCGCGCGGTCCCCGGTCACCGCCTACAATCGGCCCCAATGCCCGGAGAGGTGGCCGAGTGGCTGAAGGCACTCGCCTGCTAAGCGAGTAGGGGGCGCAAGCTCTCTCGAGGGTTCGAATCCCTCCCTCTCCGCTATGAATCCGGCATCTGGGAGCGCAGCCGGATTCCTTGCCCTTTTGATTTACGCGGGCTATGGTCGGGGCATTAAGAGATTTTTGATCTTTTTGATTTTTGTGTTGCTGCTCTCGAGCAGCGTCGCCCATGCGTCAGTGGTCGCCCGGCTTGCCGGCGTGGAGAGCCCGACGACCTCTCCATACGACTTCGATCAAGTGAGCACGAATTGCAGCGGCAGCACCGCGGCGCGTGACACGAGCAAGGCCTACGCGGGGGCCGCGTCTCTCAAAGTTCACATCGAAGCTACGGAATGCTCTCCGTACGCGCGCGGCATCTACAACAGCAACTCGCCAAACCACATCGTCGAAGGCGACGATCTCTGGTTCGGCGCCGCGATCTTCCTTCCGAGCGGTTTTTTCACCGCCCACACCAAATACACCGACCTGATCCGGATGGACTCGTATGTCACCGACGGCGGCGAATTGAACGAAGCCGCCAAACAGCAGAGCATCAACTTCGCGAGCTTCAGCAACGACGACATCTATGTGCAGGCGGAATCCAACGAAGGAGCCACCACTCTCGTCGGCCCGCTGTCGCCTAGCGTCCTGTCCGAGAACGCCTGGCACTGGGTGGAGATCCACGCCGTGCTCGACAAAGACAACGGCGAAGCTCTGACCCAGCTCAAGATCGATGGTGTAAGCCAGGGCTCGTCCACCAGCGCGAACATCTTCGCGGGGCGCGCGGATTTCAACCGGTTGCGTTACGGCTTGGTGTCGGCTGGAAGCAGCGGCTCCGGGAACCTGACGATGTACGTCGATCGCGCATCTGTCAACACAAGCGAACGTGGTCCGCTTACGGCAAACACTCCCGGCCTCGTCAGCTATTGGCGCCTGGGCGAGCCGAGCGGGACGACGGCGACCGACACACAGGGCGTCGCAAACGGCACCTACGTGAACAATCCCGGCTTGGGCGCTACCGGGCTGCTGGCGAGCGAAAGCGATACGGCGGTCAACTTCGACGGCAAAGACGACCACGTCAGCATCACGCCGGTCAGCGCCCTGAACATGACTTCCGAAGCCACGCTCGAGGCCTGGATCAAAGCGGATGCGCTGCAAGGCACCATCCTCAGGCGCAACAACTCATACGAGCTACGGGCCCAGTCCGACGGGAGCGTGCTGTTCCGCGTCTGGGTGGGCGAAGCGGTCCAGTCCCTCACGTCCGCGGAAGGAAAACTCAAAACGGGCACCATCTACCACGTCGCCGGCACGTATGACGGATCGACGATGCGCATTTTCCTCAACGGGAAAGAAATCGCCTCGAAAGCGCAAAAAGGATCCATGACCCACAACAGCGACACGCTCTACATCGCTCGCAACGACTTCTCTAATACCTACTTCGACGGCGTCATCGACGAGGTTGCGATCTACGACGAAGCGCTGCCGGAAGCAACGCTCGGCCAGCACTACCAGTCGGGGCTCTGACCAAGAGCCGACACCGCTATAGGATCGCTCGGTTCGGCCGCCCCCTCCCAAACGGCCTGTGAACTCAATGGATCAGCTCGTACAGGTCGTCGGAGCGGTGCTCATCCTGAGCGCTTTCGCCGCCACGCAGCTCGGCGCCATGGATCCCCGCTCACGTATCTACCTCGTCCTCAACCTCGCGGGCTCGGCGGTGCTCGCCGTCCTCGCCCTTGACGAACGCCAGTGGGGGTTCCTGCTGCTGGAGACCGTCTGGGCCGCGGTCTCCCTCTGGGGGTTGATCCAGCTCGGGCGTGGCCGGGTCGCGGGCGACTAGCTTCGCGCCCGCAGCACGACCCGGCCGCCGCGGGCGGGAATCATCGTCACGTTGCGGTGCAGGGCGCGCTCGGGCTCGGGCTCGGCCGCTTCGAGGTCGAGGCGGCGGGCGGTCGCCTCGAGCACGACCCGCATCTCGGCCATCGCCAGCGCCGCGCCGAGGCAGCGGCGGATGCCGCCGCCGAAGGGGATCCACTCGTAGGTGCCGGGCTTGCGGTCGCGCCAGCGCTCGGGTCGGAAGGCGAACGGCTCGGGGTAGAGGTCCTCGCGGTGATGGACGAGGAGGATGCTCATCCCGATCGGGGTGCCTGCGGAGACGCCATAGTGGCCGAGCTGCCAGGGGACGGTGACGCGGCGGCCGATGAAGGGCACGACGGGGCGCGAGCGCATGCTCTCCACGATCGTCGCCTCGACCCACTCCTCGGCGTCCGCGCCGCCGCGGACCGCTTCGCGCAGGCGCTCGTGGGCCCCCGGGTTGCGGACCAGCCGCTCCCAGGTCCAGGCGAGCGAGTTGGCGGTCGTCTCGTGCCCGGCCAGCACCAGCGTCAGCAGCTCGTCGCGGACCTCTTTGTCGTCCATCGCCTCGCCCTCGTCGGTGCGCGCCTGCAGCAGCAGCGAGAGGATGTCGCGCCGCTCGGCGAGCGCCTCGTCGCGGCGGCGGGCGCGGATCACGGCGTAGGTCGGCAGGTCGAGCAGCTTCACCCCCAGCTTCGTCAGGCCGACCGCCTCTTCGCGGCCGATGTTGGCCAGCTCGCTGAGCTGGGAGAGGCGCGAGGTCGAGGCGCCGACCAGGTGCTTGACGGTGGCGCGCATCCGGTGCTCGGGCGTGCCCCGCTCGGGCCGGCCCTCGATGCCGAAGATCCCGGCCATGATCACGTCGAGGGTAATCGCCTGCATGCGCGGCGCGATCGCGAAGGGCCTGTTCAGCGGCCAGCTGTCGATCTCGCGTTCGGTCGCCTCGGCGATCATCGCCGTGTAGCGGGCGATCGCCTCGCCGTGGAAGGGCGGCAGCAGCAGCTTGCGCTGGCGCATGTGCCGGTCGCCGAGCGAGGTGAGGACGGAGCCGGTGCCGAGGATCGGCCGCAGCGGCGACTCGCCGGTCAGCGACGGGGCCAGCTCCGGCTTCGCGGTGAACAGCGAGCGCACGTGGTCGGGGTGGCTGGTGACGACAGGCCCGCCCGGCATCGCGGTGCGCATGCGGAAGGTGTCGCCGAGGCGCCGGCGCGCGCCGAAGACGTACTCGATCTGCCGTTGGCTGAAGCGCAGCATCTGCGCCGCGCGGGGCAGCGGCACGACGGGCGGTTTGGGCAGGGCGGCGGCCTCCTCGGGAGCGATCGGCCCGGCCGGGGAGGGCGGCGCCTCCTCGACCGGCCCGGCGGCGGGGGCTGTCGCAGTCTCTACAGTCATGTCATGCAAGGCAGGCGGACGAAGATCATCGCAACCGTCGGGCCCGCGAGCTGGGACGTCAGTGTCCTTGCTCACATAGTCGAGGCCGGAGCCGACGTGCTGCGGCTCAACTTCTCCCACGCCGACCGCGACCGCCACGCGCGCACGATCGAGGCGATCCGCGAGGCGGCGGAGCGGGCCGGGCGGGAGGTCGCGGTCCTCGGCGATCTGCCGGGACCGAAGCTGCGGATCGGCGAGCTGCGCGGCGACGTCGCGGAGCTCGAGACCGGCATGCACGTGAAGCTGACGCCGAAGGAGGTCGAGGGCGACCGCGAGACGATCCCGGTCAGCTGGCCCGGCGTGACGTCGCTGCGCGAGGACGAGCCGGTCTACCTGGCCGACGGCTCGATCCGCCTGCGCGTGCGAGGAGCCGAGGACGGCGAAGTCGACTGCGAGGTCGAGGTCGGCGGCACCCTCTCCTCGCACAAGGGGATGAACGTGCCCGGCGTCAACACCGCGGCGGCGACCGCCGGCGACCTCAGCTGGGTCGAGTTCGCCGTCGAGCACGGGGTCGACCTGCTCGCGGTCTCCTTCGTCTCGCGCGGCGCCGACCTCGAGCCGGTGAGCGAGCGCCTGCGCGCGCTCGGCGCCGACGTCCCGCTGATCGCCAAGATCGAGAAGCAGCAGGCGGCCGAGAACGCCGAGGAGATCGTCGCCGCTGCGACCGGCGGGATCATGGTGGCCCGGGGGGACCTGGGAATCGAGCTGCCGCTCTGGCAGGTGCCCGTCGTGCAGAAGGGGCTGATCCGGGCAGCCGGCCGGAGCTCGAAGCCGGCGATCACGGCGACGCAGATGCTGGCCTCGATGGTGACCGCGCGGCGG
>Ga0070673_100001041_pt1 | contig 15734 bp, 10 predicted proteins | sample KBSM23metaG_FD_65342 | JGI IMG/M metagenome (GOLD analysis project Ga0070673, IMG submission 65342) | Miscanthus rhizosphere microbial communities from Kellogg Biological Station, Michigan, USA - KBS M2-3 metaG | ecosystem: Host-associated > Plants > Roots > Rhizosphere > Soil ... | reverse complement strand
GGGTTCTGAAAATCGATGTCAGCTCTGCCCGTGCAATCAGCGGCGTGCGTGCAGTCGTTGCGTTGACGGACGATCCAAAAGTAACCGAACCCATCGTCAACTTTGCAGGTGAGCCAGTCGCAGCAGTTGCGGCAGACACTCCGGAGATTGCGGAAGATGGCATTCGCGCGATCAAAGTTCAATACGAACAGTTGCCTTTCGTGACCAGCGCCGAAGACGCTTTGAAAGAAGGCGCGCCGAAGGTTTTTCCCGATGGCAACCTAAAAGAGAGAAATAAGCGCGGCGACCTCGGCAAAGCCGAAGCAGCATTGTCGACATCCGATGCCGTAATCGAGGTGGAATATCGCACGCCGATGGTCCATCACACGTCACTCGAAACTCATGGTCACATGGTTGACTATCGCGGCGGTGATACGGCGATTGTCTACGCTTCGACGCAGGGAACGTTCACGATTCCTGCTGATGCCGCAAAAGAACTTGGTCTCCCGGAAAGCGCAGTCACTTCAGTTGTCGAACATATGGGAGGCGGCTTTGGAGCAAAGTTCGGTATCGGCATCGAAGGCGCGCTTGCCTGCCGGCTGTCGAAACAAGCTAAGGCTCCAGTGAAATTGATGCTGACGCGGCGCGATGAATTCTTGCTTGCAGGAAATCGATCCGGATCGTGGCAAAAATTCAAAGCCGGCGCTAATCGCGACGGCAAATTCGTAGCTCTGGTCGCGAAGCAGTATCAACTCGGTGGCTTGGGAAATGGTTCGCAGGCGGGCCAACCATACATCTACGATGTCGGCACTTCATATCGTGAACAGTCTTCCATTCGCACACATCAGGATTCATCGAGAGCCATGAGAGCTCCCGGTCATCCGCAAGCTTCTTTTGCGATGGAGTCTTTGGTGGACGAGCTCGCTTATAAAGTTGGAATGGATCCAGTTGAGTTTCGGAAAAGGAATCTGAAAGATCCGGTTTACCACCGGCAACTCGATCGAGCCGCAAAAGAGATAGGCTGGTCTCGTAGAAATCAGAAACCAGGCGAAGGCACTGGTCCAACGAGACGCGGCATTGGTTGCGCTATCGGCACCTGGGGTGGCGGCGGCGGTCCGCGATGCAAAGTCGATGTCAAGGTCGCTCGCGATGGTTCAGTAGTAGTCGCTGTCGGCAGTCAGGATTTAGGAACAGGGACGCGCACGTTTGCTCGCGCCATCGTCGCCGAAGAGTTTGGCCTTCGACTCGAAGACGTCGTCGAAAAGATCGGCAACTCGAAGCTTGGCGCAGCCAATGATTCCGGCGGTTCAACCACCTCTGCATCACTCGCTCCCGCGGTGAAAGATGCGGTGCAGAAGACAAAGACTGCGCTGCTTGAAAAGATCATGCCATTGTTCGGGGTTACTAAACCTGAAGAGCTCACGTTTGCGAACGGTAACGTAAGCGCCGCAGGTAAAAAGCTCACGTGGAAACAAGCCTGCGCAGCCTTACCTTCGGCGGGCGTATCAGCGATCGGCGAATGGCGCGCCGATTTGGCTTCGACAGGCGTTCATGGCGCTTGTTTCGCTGAAGTTGAAGTCGATATGGAAACCGGTCACGTGCGTCCCATCAAGATGGTCCAGGTGCAGGACGTTGGCCTGCCGCTTAATCGCCTGGCGATTGAAAGTCAGGTCAACGGTGGCATGCTCCAATCACTGGGCATGGCTCTCTGGGAAGAACGAGTGATGGATAACCGGATCGGTATCCAACTCAATCCGGGTTTTGGCGATTACAAAATACCAGGTGCGCTTGAGATCCCTGAGATGGTCGCGCTCATCGATGATGAAGACAAACGTGAAGCAGTGATCGGTGTCGGCGAAGCGTCAATTATTCCCGCGCTTGGCGCAGTCGTCAATGCCGTCTATAACGCCTGCGGCGTCAGAGTCCGCGATCTTCCGATCACGCCTGACAAGATTTTGAATGGCTTGCATGACTTGAGGAAAACTTCATGAAGACGTTCGAGTGGATCAACGCCGGCACCGTGAGCGAAGCCGTGCAGTTGCTTGGAAACGCACCGGCGCCGACTAATGCTGATGAGGCGCCACGGCCAATTGCCGGCGGTCAGGATCTCCTCAATTTAATGAAGGACTACCTCGTCAGCCCGACACGCTTGGTCAATCTGAAACACATCAGCGGTCTCAATCAGATCAAGAGCGATGGTAAGGGTGGTCTAACGATTGGTGCTCTAGTTACCTTGAGCGAATTGGAAAACCATGAAGGAGTACGGAAGACGTTCCCCGGCCTTTCGCAGGCAGCTCATTCGATAGCAACGCCTCAGATTCGCAATCTCGGAACTGTTGGCGGGAATCTTTGCCAGCGTCCAAGGTGTTGGTACTTTCGTCTTGAAGATGTTGTTTGTTTGAAAAAGGGTGGCTCACTTTGTTACGCGGCGGAAGGCGAGAACAAGTACAACGCGATTCTCGGTGGCGGTCCATCGTATATCGTGCATCCCTCGGACCTGGCCCCGATGCTCGTCGCTTTAGACGCCAGCGTTTCAGTGACGGGCGCCGACGGCAATCGAACTATTCCCTTGAACAAATTTTTCACGCTGCCTTCTGAAGGTAGCATCCGTCGTGAAAACGTTCTCGGTAATCAGGACATCATCACGCATATCAATTTGCCTGCGTCTGAATTTGCGGCGCATTCCACCTACATAAAATTCAAAGAGCGCGAGTCGCTGGATTTTGCGCTTGCTTCAGTCGCAGCAGCCGTGAGCTTTGCAGGAACAAAGATCGTGAAAGAAGCGCGGCTTGTTTTAGGCGGAGTAGCTCCGATTCCATGGCGCGCCCCTGACGCTGAAGCGTATCTCACCGGTAAAAGTCTGACTGCCGAAGTGTTGGCTGAAGCCGCGCAATTGGCATTGAAAGGAGCTCAGCCGCTGGCCAAGAACGGCTACAAAGTTCCGCTGACGCAAACGCTGGTGCGACGTGCCCTGGCGAATTTGAGTAACGCGTAAATTTGAAAATCTTCTCGAAGGACTTATCATTCAGGAGCATACGATGGAAGCAGATTCAACCATTGCGGCGGGCACGAATGAATCTTCGGCGGTTCCGGAGAGCCCCTTCTGCGGGTCGTTACGTTCGAAAAAGTTTTTCAAATTTGACGCACTTGCGACTTCAGCGGAAGACTATCTCGACGGAAGCAATCATTGTTGGTGCCGCCACACGCAACTGGTGGTTGGCCCCGATGGCTTGCAAGTCGATCCGCACGAATGCACTCCAGGCAGATCCTGTTACACTTCTGCTCTTGAAACTAGTTGACCGCGAAAAGGTGTTGGGAGGTAAGCAATGCGAAGATTTTCATTGATGGCGCTGATCATTGGGACACTTTTTCTAGTGGCAGGTGTCGTGGTTATCAATTCCAGCGCCGAAACCGATGGCCCAAGGGGCAACTACCTCCGCGGCGATTATGTTGAGTCCCGGACAGCCAGTGTGTTCGCCGGCGCTTGTCACTACAACGGTGAAGTAACCACTACAGGTCGCGATGCGTTGATGGCGTGGAACGTTAGCTCTGGAAGTTGGAAGGGCGTGGATCTTTCCGGCGTGCGTGTCGTGGCCATCGTGAGCGCTGAGGGTAACCTCGCCGAGAACTCAGATCGCCGCTCACAGATCGTCATCAATCGTGAAGCGTCACACGCACAGGCGGTCGCCATACTTGATGCACTCAAGACGCAATATGCAAGTTCGTTGGGCCGTATCGTTTCGGTGACAAGTTCGCGGGTGCAGTTCGATCATCAAGACAAGACCTACAACGTCAGCACCACCAACGTTGCTTCAATGACTGTGGAGGCAATGCCGAATGACTTGTGCTGCAAGATGCCCAACCTCGTCTGGTATGCGCCACTCGCTGCACTTGAGAATCGTAAGGTTGGCTACACGAAGATTGCGACTTATGCCGGCGGCATAGTTGGCGAACCGTGGCAGAAAGCCGATGAGAATAGTTCTTTCTACGGCAGCTTCTCGTTCTGATCAGTAATTAGTATCAGTAATAAGCCGGTCTTTGTCTCCGTCTTTGGCCTTTGGTTTCTGATCGGCCTCGCCTCTAACTGTTAGAGTACTAAATTGTCTTCGGCATCCGAACAAAGATCTAAGACCAAAGATCAAAGACCAACATATTGATTGCTGACTGCTGATTGCTGACTACTGATTGCTGAGTATGGGCTATTCTGCCTTAGAACTAAATGACAAAGTCGCAGTCGTCATAGGCGGCACATCCGGCATTGGTCGAGCGATCGCTCATGGATTGGCCGAAGCGGGTGCCGACGTCGTTCCCACATCTCGTCGAGAAGAACAAGTTGAGGCAGCTGCTAAAGAAATTGAACAACGCGGACGGCGTTCATTGCGGATAACGTCCGACGTGGCCGATCGCGATTCTCTGCAGCGAGTGCTTGATGAAGCAATCAAGGCCTTCGGCAAAGTAGACATTCTGGTGAACTCAGCAGGTCGCACTAAACGCGCCTCGACTTTGGATTTCGCCGAGGCCGATTGGAACGACATTCTCGAGACGAACCTAACGGGAACGCTGCGAGCTTGTCAGGTGTTTGGCCGGCATATGCTCGAGCGAGAGTACGGTCGCATCATCAACATCGCTTCCCTTTCTACCTTCGTCGCACTTTACGAAGTGGCTGCCTACGCTGCGAGCAAAGCCGCGGTTGCTTCGCTGACAAAATCGCTCGCCGTCGAATGGGGCGCGCGCGGCGTGTGCACGAACGCAATCGCGCCGGGAGTTTTCCGCACCGCGCTTAACGAAAAGTTATTGGACGAGACTGAACGCGGCCGCGAATTCCTCTTGCGCACACCGATGAAACGTTTCGGCAACGTCGAAGAGTTGGCCGGCGCCGCCGTGTTCCTGGCCTCGGACGCGGCGCGTTTTGTCAATGGCGAAGTCCTGGTTGTTGACGGCGGCTTCCTCGCCAGCGGAGTAAATCAATAAAGAAGTAATCAGCTGTCAGCTATCAGCTATCAGCTATCAGCGCTTAGATCTTTGGTCTTTGGTCTTTGTTTGTTCGGCGCACGTAGATCGGTACGTTTAGACGTTAATGAGGGCGCGACTAAGAACAAAGACCGAAGATCAAAAGGTTACAGGTTCTATCATTCACTGCTGACTGCTGATTGCTGACCGCTGATTGCTGACCGCTGATTGCTGACCGCTGACCGCTGACTGCTGACTGCTGACTGCTGACTGCTGACTGCTGACTGCTGACTGCTGACTGCTGACTGCTGACTGCTGACTACTGACTGCTGACTGCTGACTGCTGACTTACTGACTACTTCCCTTCAAGGAGCCTACTTTTGAAAACAAGAACCATTAGTGTTCTGTTGTCGGCGCTGTTCGTTTTAGTCTCTGCCAACCTGCTTTCAAACACCGCCGTACCCTCAAGCCGCACGCGAGCGGCAACCAATCAAGCGCGCAACCTCCTTGTTTATGACGTCAGAACTTTCGGCGCGAAGGGTGATGGTAAGACGCTCGACAGTACAGCAATCAACAAAGCGATCGATGCCGCAGCAGCCCACGGAGGTGGGACTGTTCACTTCCCGGCCGGGAACTATCTTTCGGTTTCGATTCATTTGAAAAGCAACATCGCGCTGTACCTCGATCAAGGCGCGACGATCATCGCCGCCGAGACATCAAAATCAATTCAGTACGACGCGCCCGAGCCGAACGCATGGGACAAGTATCAGGATTTCGGTCACAGCCATTGGCACAACAGTTTGATCTGGGGCGAGAACCTCGAGAACATTTCGATAGTCGGGCCTGGTCGCATCTGGGGCAAGGGTGTTGTTCGCACTGGTGCCCAATCACGCACGAAAGAACAGAACGATGCGATCAAAGACGTTCAGGTGGACAAGGCGGTGGCGCCTTTTGATTATCCAAATCCCAGGGATAATGTTGAAGTAGGTTGGGCCAACAAGTCGATAAGTCTGAAGCTATGTCGCAACGTCCTCATTCGCGACATATCAATTCTTCACGGCGGTCATTTCGCTATTCTCGCGACCGGCGTCGATAACCTGACGATCGACAATCTGAAGATTGATACTAACCGCGACGGCATCGACGTCGATGCATGCCGCAACGTTAGGATCTCAAACTGCACCGTGAACTCGCCTTTTGACGATGGCATTTGTCCAAAGAGCTCGTTCGCGCTGGGCTATGCGCGGGCAACTGAAAACGTAACCATTACCAACTGTCAGGTCAGCGGCTACGATGAGGGGACGCTGCTCGATGGCACATTTAAACGCGAATACAAGAAATACAATGTGAGTGGTCCAACGGGCAGAATTAAGTTCGGCACTGAATCAAATGGTGGCTTCAAGAACATTACCATCTCGAATTGTGTTTTTGATTATTGCCGCGGTCTCGCGCTTGAAACTGTCGATGGTGGATTGCTGGAAGACGTAACCATCACGAACATCACCATGCGCGATATCGCGAACGCTCCGATCTTTCTGCGGCTCGGCAGTCGTCTTCGTGGTCCAAGTGGCGGCGCGGTCGGAGCACTGCGGCGTGTCATCATCAGCAACGTGGTGGTTTACAACGCCAGTCCGAAATACGCTTCGATCATTAGCGGCATTCCCGGTCATGACATCGAAGATCTTAAGCTGGCGAACATCCGCATCTATTACGAAGGCGGCGGTACTGCACAGCAAGCAGCGCTCGACCCGCCGGAGAAGGAGAATGCATATCCGGAGCCGGCAATGTTCGGAGAGATCCCGTCATACGGCTTTTTCATTCGCCATGTTCGCGGAATAGAAATGGACGACGTGGCGGTCAGCTATTCGAAGGAAGACGTGCGGCCTGCGTATTGGCTATTTGATGTAAAGGGAGTTGACTTGCGACATGTGAAGGCATCGCACTCTCCAAACGTATCGAGTTTTTTATTAAAGGATGTCGAAGACTTCAGTCTGCAACAGAGCGCGCCGATGCTCAATCGTCGTATTGAACGAGCGAAGCTGGAAAGATTCTAGTAATCAGCAGTCCGCAATCAGCGGTCAGCGGGTAGGTCTTTGGCCTTTGGTCTTTGGTCTTTGTTCGGTACCTAACGCAGTCGTCCTTTCTAAATGGGCGGAACGCACATCACAAAAACAAAGATCAAAAAACAAAGCTCAAAGCCCTAAGACCAAAGACCATCTTTTCTTTCATTGCAGCACCAACGGTACTTCCGATGCGACTTGTAAGTCCATTGCCGCGTACAGCCGCCGATCGATCTGAAAGAAGAGCGCGGCTTTCTTACCAGGAATTACCTTTTGAATCATCGGAATGTATTTGTGTCGAGTTTGAGCGACCGCGACCTGTTCTTCGCTCCAACGCTTGATCATCGTATTCGCCTGGTCATCTGTGAGGGTCTTTTGATTCGCCGCGTAGTCCTTGATGATGGCATAGAACTGGTCATAGTGTTTTGACATCTCGCCCGCGTACTCGTCGTACACCGGCCAAAATCGAGTCGCTTCGTCTGCCGTCAGAGGAACATTCGCAGCCAGAATCTTCTTCTTCTCCGCGCGCAGATCACGCCGAATCAGATCAAGATTTTTCTCAACCTCAATGCCCGACGCGGTCTCGTGCTGCGCAAAGACGCTCGCAGCGCCGGCTGCAAATGCTAGCATTCCAATTATCAAAGAAAAGGCTATCCGTTTGGTCTTCATTAGTAACTCCTCCGCAATATTGGCCCGCAAAACGACAAGATTGGATCCGGCGGAAAGTTACAACCAGTTCTGCTCGAAGGTAACTGTAAGAATTGACAGGGGGAACGAGTAATCAGTAATCAGGAGTTATCAGGAGTCAGTAATCAGCTAAATCAAGCAATATGATCGTGGCTGAATACTTTGGAGTGCGCCGGCAGAGCGAAGCGGCGACGGCGCTTTGGATTAGCACAAGAACTCAAACCTCTTATGAATCCAAAGCGGTGTCGCGCTGCGCTTGCCACCGCACTCCAAAATTGCATAGCGAGCGATGGTGCTGATTACTGATTGCTGACCACTGATTACTTATCGAAACGCATCGGCTAGCGAACGAACCTTCAATGCGCCGCGAAACTCGGCTAAGGTCGTTTGGGATTTCGTGCGAAACTCGACGTCCACTCCCTTGCCAGGAATCAGGTCGAAATAATTATCTACAAAGACCCCTTCATAATTCGGCGCCGACAGATAGACAGCTCGGGCCAGGCCATTTGACGACAGGTTGATTCTAAAGCCAGCGTTGGTCTTGGTGACGTCCGCTTTGATCTGAGGCCGCGGCAGTAATAGCTTCTTATACGGTTCAAAGAAATATTCGTTATGCGAGATCGTCTTGTCGCCCTGCACTAACTCAGCCGATACAAACACTGCGTTGCGATCTTTCCCAGCCAGGAGCGTGTTGACGGGAATACTCATGTAAGACTTGCTCGCCAGCGAATCAATAACAACATTCTGATCCTTCTGCCATAACACCCTTCCTTCGAAGCTGAGCAGACTTATGCTCAATCTCGCACCGATTGCCGGCAAGCGATCCGAGACGATGTAGAAGTTCAGGTTTCCATTCTCTTCGTGCGGACTCAACAGGATGTCGTTATAGAAACGCCGCGCATAGTACTGCAGAGCTTTCCATCGACCCGTGTAGTCGATACTGGACCATGACGCCACGGGCCAGCAATCGTCGATCTGCCAAAAGAGAGAACCCATGTTATGAGGCTTGATGCGCCGCAAATGCTCGGCGCCGATCTTTATTCCTTCCGCTTGCAGAACCTGGCTTACATAAAGAAAGGATTCAAAGTCTTTGGGCTCATCGAACTCGCGCAACATGTACTCGTGAATTAACTGATTGCCGCGCGGGTGTCGTTGGTGTGCCTTCATGACCGGTGAGTTGATGTCACGATCTGAAGGCTCAGTATAAGTGCTGACGGTATCGATTTGAGGAAACGACTGAAACCCATATTCGCTCATGAAGCGAGGAAACTGTTTTTCATATTCAGTAAATGGCGCGGCAGCGTGCCAGACTTGCCAATAGTGCAGATCACCCATCTTCTGCGATTCCGGATCATCTTCAAGATTCGAGCTGGGTGAGCTGGGCCAGTAAGGACGCGAAGGATCGAGCGACTTGCACACTTCCGGCAAAACACCATAGAAAACCTTTCGATAATCGTCCCAGAGTTTGGCTGGCAGTTTTTCTTTCCAACCCCAGTGAAACCAACCAGATTCGATTTCATTATTGCCAACCCAAATTGCGAGACTCGGATGATCGCGTAACCGCTTCACGTTATCGATCGCTTCATTGCGCACATTGTCGAGGAATGCTGGATCACCCGGATACAGACTGCAGCCGAACATGAAGTCCTGCCAAACCAGAATTCCCATCTCATCGCAGAGATCGTAGAAGTCGTCACTCTCGTAAATTCCTCCACCCCATACGCGCAGCATGTTCATGTTGGTGTCGCGAACTGCGGCTAGCAAGGCGCGATATTTTTCTTTCGTGATGCGGCTCGGAAAACTATCAGCCGGTATCCAATTGCCACCTTTGGCAAACACAGGAATGCCGTTGACGACAAAAGTAAAGCTCTTGCCCGACGCATCACTCTGTTGCTTGAGTTCCAATTTACGAACACCCGTATGCTTCCAGACCTCGTCAACTACATTTCTTCCTACGACCAGCCGAACGCGGAGATTATAGAGAGGATGCTCGCCTAATCCGTTCGGAAACCAGAGTGTTGGATGCGGAATATCAAAGTTAAGCTGAATGTGGTTCGTGCCCGCGACAAGCTTGATCGCTTGTTGAGTAAGGGGAACCTTCATGTTCTCTAATATCACCGTAGCATTGAGGTTGACGTCCGCTACAACTTCAATGTCGGCGCTCATGTGCGCAACTTCTGGCTGAATCTCTCGCGCGAAGACGTGCAGGTCAGCCACGCGTGCCGAGTTCCATGCTTCGAGAAAGACTGGACGCCAGATGCCGGAGGTGACGAACCTTGGTCCCCAATCCCAGCCATATTGATACGGAGCCTTACGAGTGAACGGACTGGTTTTCTCTCCCTGATCGTTTCCCGCAGGCAGTTCGTATTCCATCTTTACCATCAGCGGCAGGATTTCATTGATTGGCGATCGAAATACTATTCGCAGCGTGTTCGGACCGATCTTCACTAGATCTTTTATATCAGCGCGCCAGGTGCGAAACATATTGTCAGCATCAAGTAACTGCTGCTCGTTGAGGAAGACGGTCGCGTAAGTATCTAACCCCTGAAATACCAACTCGAGTTTATCCTGCGCTAGCACATCACCAGTTACGTTCAGAGTCGTCTGATATTCCCAATTCGTCTTTCCGATCCATTGAAGCTTTGCTTCGTTGTCGCGATAGAACGGATCGTCAATCAATTTGTTTTTAAGTAAGTCGGTATGAACACAGCCTGGAACACTCGCCGGATGCCAATCAGGTTTATTAACTTCGCGAAACTGCCAGCCGGTGTCGATAGGAATTGTGAGTTTGCTGAGGTTACGTTCTGGTCTCGTATTTGTTTGCGAATGAGAAGCCACGGCGGTAAGAACCAGCAATGTCAAAATGGAAAGCAATAATTGTGAGTTCTTCATCTGATCGACCCGTGTGAACATTCCCACGCAAACTAACAGCTTGCGTTATCAAGATTCATTTTACTTTCCCTTGCTGTGACTGCTAAAAGAACTGAATGAGCAAACGATGGATCATTTCGTTAACTGTCGCCGTAACTATCTCCTTTTTGGCGGCCGTGTCAACCGTCATGAGCGGAACGTTAAGAAATCCAAAACCAGAAGTGTCCCTATCAGGAAATCGATTGAGTCAGTCGGAGGTACCGCGCTCGAGACTCGCGCGACTGCGCCACGGGATTAATCTGAGCCACTGGTTTGCGCAAGCGTCGGACTATTCAAAAGCCCATCTCGAATCGGACACTACTGAACAGGATATTGCTCTAATAAAAAAGATCGGCTTCGATCATGTTCGGCTAACCATCGATCCTACGCCCCTCTTCAATAGCGACGCTCCGGAAAGGATAAGCGCCGACTATCAGACATATCTGGATCACGCCCTCGATCTCATATTAGCGCACGGTTTGGCCGTCATCGTTGATATCCACCCGTCTGACGAATTCAAAACATGGCTTAACTCCAATGATGGTCACGTTGAAGCGTTCGGTAAATTCTGGCAGAGATTTTCACAGCATCTGTCGACGCGTGATCCCGAGCGTGTCTTTTTCGAACCCATCAATGAGCCAATGGTCGAAGATGGTTATCGATGGTTTGGCATCCAGGGAAAGCTTATTTCAGCAATCCGTGCGGGCGCACCCCGGCATACGATCATCGCGTCGGGCCACCGGTGGTCAGGACTTCCCGAGCTACTTTTTCTAACGCCCTATGCCGATCGAAACATCGTCTACAACTTTCATTTTTACGAGCCGTTCACTTTCACGCATCAGGGTGCAACCTGGGGTGGACCGAATGTCCCCTTTTACAAGAACGTGCCTTACCCGTCGACTCCGGAAACGGTAAGCAAGCTCCTCGATGGTATTGAAAAGGAAGCGGCGCGGAAGGAACTGGCGCGCTATGGTGAAGATCGTTGGAACGCGATGCGAATCGATCATGAGATGGGGGTGGCAGCTGAGTGGGCCAGAAAATATCACGTTCCCGTGACGTGCAATGAATTCGGAACTTATCGGAGGTTTGCCGCCGCGGCGGATCGGGTCGCATGGATAAGGGACATGAGAATTGCGATGGAAAAATATGGTATCGGCTGGACCATGTGGGATTACGCTGGCGGCTTCGCTGTAGTTAACAAAGAGAATGGTCTCGCCACCGCAGATGCTGATGTTGTAAGAGCGTTAGGGTTGAGGTTCGCCGGCACGTCGGAGAAACGCTTTCGATATCAGCGGGAGTCAAAAGGCCGCAGTAAGCTTGAGACAAACAGGTGACGGCACCTCGGCGACATGACCTGTCGAGCTCAGCTGACCGCTTCTTTTATCAACTCGGAAGACCACGATGTTGTCGGACTTTTGGTTGGCAACCAGCAGAAAGCTGCCGGTGGGATCGATCGCAAAGTTACGCGGAGTTCTCCCTTGGGTGGGTGTATGACCAATCGCCTTGAGGGATCCATCGCGCGCATCAATAGCGAAGATCGCAATGCTGTCATGCCCTCGGTTTGAAGCATAGAGATACTGGCCGTCAGGAGACACGTGTATATCGGCGCCAGTGTTTGCGCTCGTGAAATCCTTTGGCAGCGTCGTTAACGATTGCAGCTCCTTTAGACTTCCGTTCTCCTGATCGCGTTTGTAAACAGTTACGGTGGAATTCAATTCGTTAAGTACGAAGACATAACTGCGGTTCGGATGAAAAGCGAGATGTCGCGGTCCGGCGCCCGGCTGCGCCGCGACAAACGACGGCTCAGCAGCAAGTAGCTTTCCGTTTCGGGCATCGAAACGAAAAATCATTATCTTGTCTGTACCGAGATCGCATGAGTAGCTGAAGCGGTTAGTTGGATCAAGCACGATACAATGCGCATGAGGTCCCTCCTGACGCGCGGTGTTAATGCTGGACCCGTGAGCTTGCTTCATGTCCGTCGTCTCACCCAGACTGCCGTCTCCGTTAGCGCGAAAAACCGATACGTTACCTCCGCTGTAATTTGCTACGAGTACAAATTTGCCGCCGGCATCCACCTCGATATAGCAGGGGTTAGTTCCTAACGATGCTTGTTGATTCAATGGTTGAAGTTGTCCCGTCTTCTGATCGACAGCAAAGGCGCTGACAGCTCCGCTTTTCTTACCTCCGAAGTCTTCAACTTCATTGACCGCGTAGAGATGTCGATGGTCTGGTGCGAGGCCGAGAAACGATGGGTTGATTACATTCTTAGTCGTGTCCACGTGCTGCAATTTGCCCGACGCCAGATCCAGCCGATACAGATAGATCCCTTCACTCTTTCCGGTGGTGTACGTTCCGACGTACACGAGCATCGAGTCCGAGCGACTTGGTACAACGAACGAAACGAATCCACGCTTCGGCCAGAACAATCCAGCAGAAGTTAACGCGCCGAGTTTCAGAAAGGCTCGACGTGCATAAGCTTTCTCAGCTTTGTCGCTCACTCTTTTCGTTTTCTCCTAAAGATAATCTCGCTCAGTAATCGCAAGGCGATACCAAGGCTGGCTTGGGCGCAGGAACTGTATCCTGGAATTTGCGAGACCTACGTCGCAGAGCCGCGACCTTGGCTTCAACTTCTTCGGGCGTCAGCGCTTTTTTTGCTTCATGAAAGACCCAATCGATGTCTTCCTGATAATGACGCACAACATCGGACTTAATCGTGGCATCTTTAATAAACCAGAGATTAAAATTAATAGACATCAATGAGCGTGGATAATAGGCGCCCTCATGTTCTGCTAACGGTTTACCGTCAATAAAATATTTGACCTTTCCTTCTGCTACCTGGGTAATGAGCGTGTGCCATCCGGCTATGCTGCCAGAGCTTGAGTTAAAGACATTGTCCTTTTTCCAATTCGGTTCCGGACTGAAAGTGTGCCAGGAAGTAGTAAACAAAGTAGGACCAGTGCTGCCCCAACCACCAACGGGCAAATACTCAAAATCCAGTTCGCTGTAATCGGGATCCCACGGCGCCTTCAACGGACTGATGGTATAGAAGCTTTGCACTACTGCATCTCCGCTCGGACCGTCTGTAGGCAAATCCGTGAATCGAACACGCGCGGCATAGGTCCCTTCGAGATATTTGCGTTGATGACAAATCTGCGTTTGATAAGTGTTTGGACCAGTGCCGTCTGTGGAAGAGGTCATGCGCAGCACGCGATTGCCACGCTGGTCCTTGTCAATAAGAAACGACACGCCTTTCTTTTCCCAGATAGCGCCGGGAATTCCCGGCCATCCCGGTGCGGTGCGGACAATCCAGCCATGCTTCGCGAGTTGTCTATAGTTTGAATAGTTAAAGTCGTCAAAGAGAATCTGGGAGGCGACTTTTCCGGAACTCTTCGTCTGAGCAAAAGCGGAAATATTAACGATAGCCAACGCAATGCCGATTGCCACGAAGAGCCGAACGAATAGGCTAACAGGAACTGGGATCATAAGGTTCTCGCAGTCAGTAAAACTAGCTTTGGTTTTGCTCAGCCGAGCGGTGGAATGGCTTCATATTGTACCGCACTTCAGGTCGAATCCGGCACGACTGATGCTGAGGTTTTTCAAGGCTTTATTGCTTGTATTACCCTCGTCGATCAACGAAAATAGCGGCGTTAATTTCTTCAATTCCTTCCCTGAAAAAGGAAAACAAGACTATGCGAATTGTGACGCTTGTCCTCGCGTTCTTTCTGGCGTTCGTCTGCCTTGAGCGCCATCGACTTTCAACAACTGTCACCGCCGCTTCTCCCATGCAGTCCGGGGATCAAGGACCAGTCTCTGCGGACATAGTTGACAGTGATTTGTTCTTTGAAGCGACGAGTCGGACAGCGTCACAACGCGATTACTCGCAAAAAGTCGAGGCCTTGCTCAAGCGCATGACGCTCGAGGAAAAAGTCGGACAGATGACGCAGTTGACTATCAGCATGATCACGACAGGGCAAGACCAAGACATTCAGATCGATCCGGCGAAGCTGGATAAGGCTATAGGACACTATGGTGTCAGCTCGATCCTGAATGTTGCTGACCAAGCGCTGACAGCCGAGAAGTGGCAGGACATCATTTCGCAAATTCAAACTGCTGCTAAAAAGACCCGCCTTGGAATTCCCGTCCTCTACGGGATCGATTCAATTCACGGCGCCAACTACGTCCGTGATTCAACGCTCTTCCCTCAAGAGATCGGCATGGCCGCAACCTGGAATCCGGAGCTAATGAAAAGAGGTTCTGAGATAGCTGCCATGGAAACACGCGCAGCTGGAATTCCGTGGAGCTTCTCTCCCGTCTTAGATATTGGACGTCAACCGGTATGGCCTCGCTTCTATGAAACGTTCGGCGAAGATCCTTATCTCGCTAAAGTGATGGGCGTGGCTTTCGTGCGCGGCCTCGAAGGTTCCGACGTAGGATCAGATGATCACGTCGCCGCGAGCTTGAAGCATTACATGGGCTACAGTCTTTCAATCAACGGTCGCGATCGAACGCCAGCATGGATTCCCGAAAACTATTTAAGAGAATACGTGCTGCCGTCATTTGATGCCGCAGTGAAAGCCGGCGCGCATACCATCATGGTTAACTCTGCCGAGATAAACGGCACGCCAGGCCATATCAACCATCAGATTCTTACTGACATTCTTCGTGGCGAATTAGGCTTCAAAGGTTTCGTAGTTTCAGATTGGGAAGACATTAAAAAGCTGGTACGTGATTGGCACGTCGCTGCTAACGAAAAAGAAGCCACCAAGATGGCGATCATGGCCGGCATCGACATGAGCATGGTTCCTCTAGATTACAGCTTCGCGGATATTCTGGTTGGTCTGGTTAAAGAAGGCTCGGTTCCACAATCGAGAATTGATGAAGCAGTTCGCCGGATCTTGACAGTGAAATTCCAGTTGGGCCTGTTCGATCGTCCGATGCCTAATCCGGCGCTCAAATCGAAGATGGGGCTGCCCGAATCGCGAATGGCTGCACTACAAGCCGCGCGTGAATCGATGACGTTGCTGAAGAACACAAACAATCTCCTGCCGCTCACTAAGAACCGTAAAGTACTCGTGACTGGGCCAACTGCTGACTCGCTAATTTCTCTTAACAACGGCTGGTCGTACGTCTGGCAAGGATCCGAGCCGT
>Ga0070673_100001040_pt1 | contig 15742 bp, 12 predicted proteins | sample KBSM23metaG_FD_65342 | JGI IMG/M metagenome (GOLD analysis project Ga0070673, IMG submission 65342) | Miscanthus rhizosphere microbial communities from Kellogg Biological Station, Michigan, USA - KBS M2-3 metaG | ecosystem: Host-associated > Plants > Roots > Rhizosphere > Soil ... | reverse complement strand
AACTGAAGTCGGCCGGCTACGCGTAGCGCGGCCCTGGCGCCGATCGCGTAGGTGAGGTGCCCGCGAGACGGGAGCATTGGCGTCCACGCAACCGATTGCCCTCGCCCCGCGCAGCGGGGAGAGGGTAAGGGTGAGGGGCGCGCGCATTCAGTTCAGAGTCCGTATCAAGTCGCGACGCCGCGACCCCTCACCCGCCGAGCCTTCGGCTCGTCGGCCTCTCCCCGCTGCGCGGGGCGAGGCGCAGACCTGACGCTGCCGCACGCACACGACATCACGTCCGGGCGGCCGGTCGCGCGATCAGCTCCTGCGCCGCCTGTACCGCCTCCGTCGTCCCGGTCAGGATCAGCGCGTCACCGACGTGCAGCTCCTCGTCGCCGGTCGGGTAGATGACGTCCGCGGCGTCGCGATCGATCGCGATCACCGTCGCGCCCGTCAGGCCACGGAGGTTGATCTGCTTCAGCGTCCGCCCGACCGCGGGCGATCCCTCCCGGATCGCGACGGTGGTGGCGTTGCCCAGGCCCGGCAGTATCGCCGCCGGCTCGGTCGCCACCGTCGATGGGGTGTCCGCCGTCGCGCCCTGGGCGGCGAGCGCCTCCAGGATCACCTGCGCGCCCGCGCGCACATGGCCTTCCAGGTTGGTGGCGCTGCGCCAGAGCGGGATGACCAGCAACGCCACACCCAGCAGCAGGATCGCCATGACCGGGATTCCGGGCATGAACGGCTGCGTCAGCGCGACCACCGGGATGCCGGCGACGAGAAGGATCGCGATCTGCAGGGTCACCAGCAGCGCGCGGCGCGGCGCCGCGGCCAGATCGAGCTCGCGCGCGCCGCCCGCCGGCCCGGGCAGCGCCTCGGACGCGAGCGCGACGCCGAGCGCGCGCGCGATCCGGATCGCGCCCAGGATGAACGGAATGATCAGGACCACCGTGGCCCCGACCAGCAAGAAGTGCGCGATGCGTAGATCGAAGTGGGCGACGTCGCCGGCCAGCCGCACCAGGCGATGCCGCGACAGCGACACGGCGATCACAATCGCCGCCAGCAAGGCGACGTCGACGAACAGCAGCAGGAGCAGGCGGCGGATGCGCGCCCAGGCGGTTCGATGCTCGGGCGTCGCACGCAGGCCGTTCACCCACGCGCCGTAAAGCGACGCGTACGTCTGCAACCGGTGCGGCAGCCGGCGGTCGACGAAGGCGGCGAACCGGCCGGAACCGCGGATCAGCCACGGCGTCGTCAGCGCCGTCAGCACCGACACCGCGACGGCGATCGGATACAGGAAGGGGCGGACCGCGCCCAGCGACACGCCGACGCCGACGATGATGAAGGAGAACTCGCCGATCTGGCCCAGGCTGAGGCCCGCCCGCACGGACGTGCGCACGCCGTAACCGGCGATGAACGTGCCGGTCGTGACGCCCACCAGGTTGCCCAGGACGACGACCACGGTCAGCACCAGCACGGCGGGCAGGTTCTGCCAGACGAGGAGTGGGTCGATCAGCATCCCGACCGAGACGAAGAACACCGCCGCGAACACGTCCCGCACCGGTTCGATGCGGTGCTCTATCATCTTGGCCGCGCCGGACTCGGCGACCAGGGCGCCCGCCAGGAACGCGCCCAGCGCCACCGAATAGCCCATCCACCGCGCCAGCAGGGCGAACGCGAACGACAGGCCCACCGCCGCGACGACCGTGGTCTCGTTGCTGTGCAGCCGCACCACCGCGCGCATCAGCCGCGGGACGATCAGCATGCCGCCGACCAGCAGCAGCGCCAGGAACCCGGCCAGCTTCCCGACGCTGAGCGCGAGGTCGCCCGCCGACAGCTTGGCCCCCGAAGCGACCGCAGTCAGGATGGTGAGCAACAGGATCGCGATGAGGTCCTCGACGATCAGGACGCCGAAGACGATCTCGGCGAGACGGCCGGTGACCTTCTGCTCCGCGAACACCTTCACGATGATCGTGGTGCTGGAAATGGCCAGCGCGGCGCCGGTGAACAGCGCTTCGTAGACCGTCCAGCCGAAGGCGCGGGCGACCAGATACCCCAGCTCGATCAGCAGGCTGCTCTGGATGACGGCCACGATGCCCGCCGTGGGCGCGATCTTGATCAGCTTGCGCAGGCTGAACTCGATCCCCAGCGAGAACATCAGCAGGACGACGCCCAGCTCGGACATCGTGTGCGTCAGCGGTTCGTTGACGAACAGCGGGACGGGAAGGTGCGGGCCCACGACGACGCCAGCCAGCAGGTAACCGAGCACGACCGGCTGCCGCAGCCGCTTGAACACCATGGTCGTCACCGCGGCGACACACAGGATCAGCGCGAGATCGGTCAGCAGATCGACGCTGTGCGCGGGCATGGACGGCGGACATTGTACGGTCTCGCGTCGTAAAATTGTCGCGGTAGCTAGTAGGTGACGTCGACGCCCACCCAGGCGGCGCGCGGCGCGCCCGGGCCGATGAAGCGCGGGTCGGTGTAGGCCGGGCCGAGCACCTGCGTGGGATCGCCCAGGACGCCGAACGTTCCGTATTCCGCGTCGAACAGGTTGCTGACGATCGCGAACACCGAAACGGGGCGCGCGAGCCGATAGGCCGCGCGCAGGTTGATCACGACGAAGCCGGGCAGCGGCGCGAGCAGGTTCGCCTCGTCGCCGCGGTAGTGCTGGGCGCTGTTCGCGATCGCGTCGACCCCGACCGAGAAACCGGCGCCCGCGAACCAGGTGACGACCGCCTTGCCGATGTGGGCCGGCACGTTCGGAATGCGCGAGCCCGCCGGCACGGTGATGCTGCCGCCCACGGCGTCCGGATGCGACGCGGACAGCTCGGTGAACGCCGTCAGGAAGCGCGCGTCGAGGTACGTGTAATGAAGCGCCCACTCGAGCCGCGCATCGCCGCCGCCGAAACGCCGGCGCCCGAGCACGCTCGCCTCGATTCCCTGCCGGCGCGTGTCGCCGACGTTGGCGAAGTAGCCGCGGTTGGCGACGGCGCCCGAGCTGATGAACAGGATGTCGTCGTCGTTGGTGGTGCGGAAGCCCGCCACGACGTAGTCCAGCGTCGTGCGCGGCTGTTTCCAGCGCCCACGCACGCCCAGCTCGAACGTCCGCGCGACCACCGGCGACAGCGGCGGATCGGAGACGAAGCCGTTGGGCAGCCGGCACGGATCGGTCTCGCTGGCGCAGGTCAGCTCCAGCGGCGTCGGGACGCGCATCGATTCGCTGTAGCCGGCGTATGCGCCGATCGCGGGCCGCGGCTGATAGCTGACGCCGACGGCGGGGTTCAACCGATGGAACGAATGATCGCCGCCCAGCGCGCCCCCCAGCCGATCCGTCAGCGACAGCGACGAGACGTTGAAGCGCACCGCCGCCGTCACGAACAGATCGCGGCGCAGCGACAGCGTGTCGGTCGCGTACAGCCCCAGATCGCGGCTGACGCTGTCGACCGCGACGCGCGAAGCGGCGTCGACGACCCCGCTCGAGATCGTCCCGCGGTCTGACGAAAGGCGCGCCAGCGTCGCGGCGGCGTTGAAGGTGGCGCGGCCCTCGCTGGCGGCCGCGCCGGCGAACAGGTGGTTCTCGCGCCCGGCGATGGGCGCGCCGACCGCGACCTGCGCGGCGGCGCCGTAGCTTTGCTGGCGCGTGCGCGTCGTGTTCTCGGCCGCGTCGTAAGGATCGCTCGCGTCATACGGGATCGGATTGCCCGCGTCGTCGACCACCAGCGTCTCGGCGCCCGACGGGTCGGCCGCGCAGACGAAGCCCGCCTGCGCGGGATCCTGGCAGGCGAGCCAGTCCGCCTGATCGCCGTTCAGCGTCGCGATCCGGCTGGCGCGGTAATGCGCGACGCCCGACAGCTGCACCGCCGCCGCCAGCGCGCGCTCGCCGCGCGCGACCGCCATGAACATCCGGTTGTCGGTGATGTCGGGGTACGTGAAGATCGCGCGCCGGTTCTGGGCCAGCAGCTCGCGCGGCGTCGGGCCGTTGCCCCGCAGCGACGTGTCGGCGGCGGCCAGCGCCAGCTCGGCCGACGTCGCCCCGTTCTGATAGGTGCCGGCGACGAACGCGCTCGCGGTGCGCGACGGTGAGACCGGGCGCCAGCCCTCCTCGCCGAAATAGCGGCCCGCCGCGAACAGGCCCCAGCGCTCGCGGTGGCCGCCCAGGCCGAAGTCGACCAGCCGGCGGCCGAACGATCCGCCCAGCAGGTGAACCTCCGCGCCGGGATCGGAGAAACCCGTCTTGGTTTCCAGCGACAGCGCGCCGCCCAGCGTGTTGAGACCGTACAGCGGATTCGATCCGGGCATCAGGTTCGCGGAGCGCACGGCCTCGGTCGGGATCAGGTCCCAGCTCAGCGTGTCGCCGAACGGCTCGTTCAGCCTCACGCCGTCGATGTACACGGAGAGCCCCTGCGGCGCGCCGAGCAGCGGCGACGCGAGAAACCCCCGGTATTGCAGATCGGGCTGCAGCGGATTCTGTTGCACCTGGTTGCCGCTGACGCTGCCCAGCGCGTCCAGCATGTAGTCGGCGAGATCCAGGCTGTGGCGCGCGGCGATCGCATCGGCGGTGACGGTCTGGACGTTGGCGGGCACGTGATCGCGCGGCAGCCGCGACCCGTGCAGGGGCGTCGTCGCGGTCACGACCGTCTCGCTTGCGGCGTCCGCCGGCTCGGCGGTCGGTGCTTCGGCGGCGGGCGGCGTCGGCGCGGCGGGAACGACGTCCGCGAGCATCAGCGCGATCAGGGCCGGGAGGCTCACCGCTACAAGCTGTATCATCTCTCGCGATGAAGACCGTCGTCCAGCGCGTGACGCGCGCCGAGGTGCGCGTCGGCGGCGAGCTCGTCGGCCGCATCGAGCGCGGCCTGTTGCTGTTCGTCGGCGTCGAAAAAACAGACGCCGACGCCGACGCCGACGCGACCGCGCGCAAGGTGGCCGCGCTGCGCATCTTTCCGGGCCGCACGCCGATGGACGTGACGGTCGCCGACGTCGGCGGCGCCTGCCTGGTCGTCAGCCAGTTCACGCTGTGCGCGGCGCTGGGAAAGGGCAACCGCCCCAGCTTCGAGCCCGCCGCCGAGCCCGCGCGCGCCGAGCCGCTTTACCTGCGCGTCGCCGACGGGCTGCGCGCCGCCGGCCTGCGCGTCGAGACCGGCCGCTTCGGCGCCGACATGGCCGTCGATCTCGTGAACGACGGCCCCGTCACCTTCTCGATCGAAACCCGCGACGGCGCGCTGGTGAAGTGATCCGGTCCCCTCGCCCCGCGAAGCGGGGAGAGGGTTAGGGTGAGGGGCACGCGTTACCGAGACTTCGCCGCTTCCTGCTTCCCCTCGCCGTCCAGCTTGATCCACTTCTTGTCGCGGTTCTTCCACACCTCGGACTGCACGGCGCCCTTCGCGGCCGGCGCCGACACGCCGCCGTAGCCCGCCGCCGACTTGTTCGCGTCCTCGTCGATCTCGCGCACCAGCGCCGCCGGCACGCGATCCTTCGCGACGCGGAACGACGTCGACGAGCTGGGGCTGGCGCGGTGCGAATCGATGCAGTACACGTCCAGCGTCATCCGCGCCGTGGCGCCCGCTGCGATCGTCGTGTGATCCATGCGCTGCGACGCGCCGTTCGCGCTTTGCAGCTGGAAGGGGCCGACCGCGCCCAGGCGCTGCGGCGCCTCGTTGGCGCTCCCGGTCGGGACGAAGTAGACGCCCTTCGCCGAGAACTCCTGGGGCTGGCTGGTCGGGTTCTTCACCTCGACGGTGATGGCGCCGTTGGTGCTGCCAGCGTACTGGACGATGCGCATCAACAGCGGGCTGGTCTTGCCTTGCTCACCCGGCAGCTTGTCGAACCCGCCGGTGGCGGCGACAGCGGGACGCAGAATGACGAGACCAACAGCGGCGAAACAAAACGCGAACAGGATTCGGTGAATCTTCATGGGATACCTCCGGGCGCGCTCGGACGGCCCATCCGCAGGAAGGATCTAGGGTGGCGCTCGTAATCCGACGCCTTACCTTGGCGATAGGGAGGGCCTGCCATGCGTTCACTCTTTGCTGCATCGCTGCTGGCGGCCGCGCTCGCCGTCGGGTGCGCCGCGACGGTCGCGGCCGATGCCTATGGTCCCGACCTGGTGACCGTGTCGCCGGGCGTGCAAGTCATCGCCGACTACGACGAGCCGATCTTCTATTCCGACGGCTTTTACTGGCGCTACAACAGCGGCGTCTGGTACCGGTCGACCTACTACACGGGCGGCTGGGTCTACGCGCGGCCGCCGGTCGCGGTCATGCGCATCGATCGCCCGTACGCGTACCGGTACTACCGGCCCCAGGGGTATGTCGGCCACGCGCGCTACGGCTCGCCGCGCTACGTGGCCCCGGCGCCGACCGCCGGCTACCGCGGCACGCCGCCGCCCGCCTACCGGGGCGCTCCGCCGGCCGCCGCGGCCCGCCGCCCGCCCGCGACCTACGCGCCGGCGCCCGCCTACCGCGGCACGCCGCCCGCGGCGCGGCCGGCACCAGCGCCGCGCGGCGCGCCCCCGCACGGAAATTCCGGCTGGCGCGGCCATCCATGACGTGACCCCCTGTTCGGGGTAAGAATCGCCATCGCATGAAAGCGGTGGCGATTGCGTTCCTGCTGCTCGTTTCCAGCACGGCATCGGCGGCGAACGAGATCCCGCGGCTCGTGACGGACGCCGGCGGCAACACCCGGCTGCTGGTCGACGGCAAGCCGTTCACGGTCCTGGGCGGCGAGCTCGGCAACTCGAACGCCAGCAGCGTCGCGGTGGCGAAGCCGCTGTTCGCGAAGCTGGCGGCCATGAAGCTGAACACGGTGCTGGTGCCGGTGTCGTGGGAGCTGCTCGAACCGACCGAAGGCAAATATTCGTTCAAGCTGGTCGGCGATCTCGTGCGCGAGGCGCGCCGGCACAAGCTGCGCGTCGTCCTGCTGTGGTTCGGAAGCTGGAAGAACGGGATGTCCAGCTACGTGCCCGCCTGGGTGAAGGCGGATACGCAGCGCTTCCCGCGCGCCGAGGTGAAGAACGGCCGCCGCGTCGAGGCGCTGTCCGCGTTCGCGCCCGCCAACATGCAGGCCGACGCGCGCGTGTTCAACGAGCTGATGCGATATGTGCGCACGCTCGACAGCTACGCGCACACCGTGATCATGGTGCAGGTGGAGAACGAGGTCGCGATGATCGACGAGGCCGCCGATCGCAGCCCCGCGGCGAAGGCGGCGTTCGCGGGCCAGGTTCCGAACGACTTGCTGGCGCGCTTCCCGGGGAAGAACCCGGGAAGCTGGGAGCAGGTGTTCGGGCCCGGGCCGGCCGCCGAGGAGATGTTCATGGCGTGGCATTACGCCGTGTACGTCGAGGGCGTCGCGCGCCTGGGCAAGAAGGCCTACGCGCTGCCGATGCTGACCAACGCCGCGCTCAACCGTCCGGGGAAAAAGCCGGGCGAGTACCCGAGCGGCGGCCCCCTGCCCCACCTGTTCGACGCGTGGAAGGTCGGCGCGCCCAGCCTGGACCTGCTGGCGCCCGACATCTATGTGCCCGAATTCACCGCCTGGTGCGATCGCTACGCGCGGCCGGGCAATCCGCTGTTCATCCCCGAAGCGAGGAACGAGGCGGACGCGGCGATTCATGCGCTGTATGCGGTCGGCCGCGGCGCGCTCGGTTTCTCACCGTTCGCGATCGAAACCGCCGGCCAGGCCGAGGGTGCTGCGCTGACGAAGTCCTACGCGACGCTCACCGATCTGGCGCCGTTCATCGCCGCCGCCCACCCCGACAAGACCGCCGGCGTGCTGCTGGACAAGGGCGACCAGGCGAAGATCTTTCGCGTCGGCGATCTCGAGCTGTTTGTCGACCACGACTACACGTTCCCGTGGGCGGCGCCGGCCCGCAACGATCCGACCTGGCCGCGCGCCGGCGGCATCATCGTCGAGATCGGGCACGGCGAGTTCATCGTCGCCGGCAACGGCATCATCATCACGTTCGGCGCGAAGGACGTGCTGGTCGGCATCGAACGCGTCGACGAGGGCCGCGTCGAGAACGGGAAGTTCGTCGTCACGCGCCACCTGAACGGCGACGAGACGCATCAGGGCCGCCAGGTGCGGCTGCCGATGGGCGCGCTGGGCGTCCAGCGCGTGAAGCTCTACACGTACAAGTGACGCCGCGTTCCCGGGGACTTACCTGTCGTCCTCGTCGTCCTCATCCGGATCCGATTCCGCCGCCCTCCCGAGCGCACGGAGGACTGCCGGATCGTTGAGAAGCTGCTCGAGTTTTTTCGTATAGGCCTTGGGCAGCGTGGTCTCCAGGTTGATCTCCGTCCCGGCGAGGACGTCCTTGCCCGAAACGGCCGCGTGTCCCAGCTCTTGCCCGCGTGGGTCGAGGACCTGCACCCTCACGCCGTAAAACAGCCAGGTCCGTGAAAGGGTGTCCGTCTTCCAGACGTCTATCGCGACCACCATCAGGCGTTCCGCTCCGGTCTTCGCCAGCGCACTGGCGACAGTCTCCGGTCGCGCGCGATCCATCACCTTGACGGTCGTGACCCGAAAACTCGCCGACTCGAGCCCGCGACGGATCGAGGCGGCGAAATCGGCCGCCAGCGGCTGGCCGCTCACGGTCGTCACATCGTACGAGTTACCGAACCCGGCGCGCATCAGACCGACGAAATCAGGGCGCCCTCCCATCAAGACCGAATCTCGCTGATCCTGAACCGCCAGCGCGATCGACATCGCTGGTCCTCGTTCAACGAACGGCTTGGCCAGGTGGTACGCGTGGTGCCGTCCAAAAGCACAGCCCGTCGCCCCCGTTGCGCCAAGAATCGACGCGATCGCGAGCAGACGACCGCGGCCCGCGGTCATTCGCAGTCGAGGAACGTCACGTCGTCGATGAAGACGTCGTAGTTCTGGCCCGGGCCGACCTGCCAGTTGAGCGCGATCAGCTTGCTCGGCGTGATCGCGCTCGGTCGCGGATCGCCCCACCCCGGCTCCTGCTGCGCGCCCGAGAAGGTGACCCGGTATTCCTTCCATTCCGGCGTGAGCGTGAGGTCCTTGCCGAAGTGGTTCCAGCACGCCTTGCAGATGTTGGCGTCCTTGTGCGTGTTGATGTCGCCGATCTTGAAGCGCAGCTGGCGCCCCGATTCGGGACTGACCTTCGCCTTGAACGCGATGCCCGCGTACTTGGACGCGTCGTAGAACAGACCATCGGTCACGAAGTTGATGCCCAGCTGCACGCCCCAGGTCCCGTCCTCCGGTTTTCCCGCGGCTGTCTTGCCGGTCATGCGCATCGACATCTCCGAGCCCGCGCCCGGCTCGGTCGTCTGCATCTCGATCTTCGAACCGTTCGGATCCGCCGCGGACCACCAGTAGCCGGTGCGGCCGGCGATCTTCGTGATCTGGTTGTCGCCGTCTTCCAGATCGTCGATCGCGCCATCGTCGGCGGGACGCACCGCGCGGCAACGCTTGACGGCGCTGGCGTCGCCCAGCGCCGCGGTGCTCCCCGGCGGCTTGGCCGAAACGCCGATGCAGCCCCCGATGAAGAAGATGTTGGCGACGGCCAACAAAACAGGCAGCGACTTCGCGGGCGGTGTTCCCAGCGTCGACGATGTCGACAAAGTGAATGGGAAGGCCCGGGCTCGGCGAAATTGATCAGGCATCGAGGGGCGCGAATATAGCCCGATGCGGCCGCGGTTTTACTTCCTTGAGTTCGGCCGCGTTCATCCAGTAAAAGGGGCCCACGAATGCGCCGTCCGGGGCCAGCCGCTGTCGCAGGACCCGTCGGGCCTGCGATCGCGTTCGCGCTCGCGTGCGGTGCGCTCACGCTGCTGCCGGCGCGCGCCGGCGCGCAGCTGACGCAGCAACCGCCGGCGCCGCCCCCGCCCGAGGCAGCGAAGCCGCCCGAGGCCAAGCCGATCGAACAGATCGGCGTGCCGCAGGCCGAGCCGCCGCCCGTGCAACCGCCGCCCCCGGAGACCGCGCCGCTGGCGCCCGCGAACCCGCCGCCGCCCGAGCCGCCCCGCCTCACCAAAGACGAGGTGCGCGATCCCGGCTACCTGCCCGGCTACCGCCAGACGTCGTCGCTGGGCCTGTCGCCGTACGCGCCGCAGGTGGGCGGCCTACCCGGCGGCATGACGCCCGCGTACGGCGCGCCGATGCCGCCCAACGACTGGACCTTCGAGTTCGCCGGCTTCATGAACATGACCGGGCAATTCGGCATCAACCAGCGGCCCAATCCGGCGCCGGGCCAGAGCAGCACCGTGTTCCACGTGCCGCCCCAGCTGGTCGAGGAGTACCAGTCGTTCGTCAGCACCAGCACGGTGCCCGGCAACTGGGTGCAGATGAATTTCCGCTACGGCAACCGCGACGTCACCGCCAACCTGACCCTCAGCACGTGGAACCCGTCGGCGCCGACGACCTACTACCAGCTCGGCAGCCAGGGCTTCATCAACAACGCGTTCCTCACCTACAACATCCCGAACATCAAGCAGCTGAAGGTCCGCGCGACGTTTGGCTACTTCTTCGAGAACTACGGAAATCTCTCGAAGTACACCGCCGGCATGTACCAGATGCCCTACGTCGGCGGCGTGCGCGGCGTCGGTGGAATGCTGCTGGGCGAATACCCGCTGACGCCGGAGACGTCGCTGGTCATCAAGGATGGTTTGATGGGCAACCGCAACGGCCGCTCGCCTTCCGGCAACACGGCCGCCAACCCGAACAGCAACGTCGATCCGCTGTTCGGATCCGCGTACGTCCACCACCTGCACGCGGGGCTGGTGCGCAAGACCGAAGTGGAGCTGCGCCTGACGCTGCACTGGATGGTCAACTGGATGATGGACGACCGCCCGCAGTTCGACGCCATGGGCAACCGGATGCCCGACAACATGCAGACGGACGCGATCAACGAGTCGAACATCCCCGACGCCCGGATCTCGGTGTACGGGATCGACGCGATGATGGACCACCCGATCTGGGGCTACCTTGCGTTCGGCGCCTCGCACATCGACGCGCACCACGCCTGGCCGCTGCGCGGCCTCCTGACCTTCGGGGGCGAGGGCAAGGACCTAACCGAGCGCTGGCTGGGCCTCGAGAGCAACAACACCGGCGTCGACAACAACGGGACCGGGCAGGTCGAGGTCGCGGGCATCAACTGGGGCGTCAGCCTGGGCAAGATCCTCGCCGCGCCGCGCTCGTTCGATTCGAACGGCCCCGACCTGCTGCTGAACGCGGGCGCGGTCGTCGCTGTCACGCGCACGCCGATCAACTGCGGCGACGCGCCCGCCTGCTTCGACGACCGCTGGCGCCACAAGTACGGCGTCGACGCGCTCTACGTGTTCTCGCCGCACATGGCGATCGGCGGGCGGGTGGATCGCGTGGTGCCGAGCTCGAAGGACTCCAGCGAAACCTTCCACGTCGCGGCGGGCCGCCTGGTCTTCAAGACCGACTGGCAGAGCCGCGAAAGCATCACGTTGCTCTACGCCAAGTGGTTCTACGGCGCGAACACGCACCCGGAAAACAGCTCGCTCACACAGTCCGTCCCTGGGACTGCGGGGGTCCCGACCCTTCCCCGGCTCGACGACCAGCTGATCGCGTTGAACGTCAACATGTACTGGTGAACCCATGCATCGTCTGAAAGAAAAGATAGGCCTTCTCACATTGCTGGCGTTGAGCGCGGGGCGATCCGCGCCGGCGTTCGCCGAAGACGCGCAACCGGTGGTGTCCACGGGCACCGATCCGGCACTGGGCCTGGATCCCTCCACGCCCCAGACCGCCGCGCTCCCCGGCGGCGTCACCCCGGCCTACGGCCAGCGTTCCATCAGCGAAGGCGAATGGCGGTTCGACTTCCACGGTTTCCTCACCGCGCCGCTCCCCGTCGGCATCGGCACGCGCGACATGCCCACGCCCGATCAGTCCGGCACCACGCTGCACACGCCTCCCGCCGTGCCCGACGATATCGACACCTTCTCGCACACCGGCGTCGTGCCGCTGACCTACGTCCAGCTGAACTTCTCGGAAGGGAACAGCATCGTCCAGGCGAACATGAGCCTCCTGGCGCGGCAGGCGAACGCGTCGACGTCGTTCCTCGAGCCCGCGTCGCAGGTCGGCGTCAACGATCTGTTCGTCAGCCTGCTGCCGCGGTTCAAGAACCTGCGCACCGAGGTCCTGGTGGGCGCGTTCTCGAGCCGCTACGGCGCGACCGGCGAGTACGACGAGGGGCGCTACGGTACGCCGCTGATCGCGCGCGTCAACGGCGTCGGCCAGCGCATCAGCGTGCGCGGCAAGGCCGGGAACTTCGTGCTGATGGCGGAGGAAGGCCTGGTCGGCCAGTCGAACAAGGCGGGCACGACCGTGACGCCCGACGTGTGGAACGACTTCGCGAATCCGAACGAGGGCACCAGCTTCGTCGCTCACGGCCACCTGGGCGCGCGCGGCTGGAACCTCGCGCAGCTCGGCCTGCATTACTTGCACGCGTGGAGCCAGGACGATCGCGCCAACAACGTCGTCAACGGCACCATGATGATCGACGCCAGCGTGCCCGACGCGAAGCTGGACGTCGTCGCCGGTGACGTGCGCGTCACCGCGGGCCGCTTCGGACACCTGTACGCGGCGGCCTCCTACGTAAACGCGAAGTACGTCGGGACCTTGAGCCGCATCATCCAGATCATGAACACGCGCGGCGGCCCTGGGCTGATCCAGAACTACCTGGGCCCGAACAGCAAGGGCAACGGCAACCTGACCATCATCGGCGGTCAGTACGATCTCTCCATCGGCAAGCTGGTCAGCTATCCGGTGCCGTTCTCGGGCGACGGGCCCGACCTGTTCCTGAGCCTGTTCGGAACGGTCGCGCACGTGAACAGCGACGATCACGACGCCAACGGCTTCGCCTATCGGGACGCGAACTTCCGTGTCTACGACGGCACCACCATGTGGAAGGCTGGCGGCGAGCTCACCTACAGCGTTCTCCCCTGGTTGGCCCTGTCGGGACGCTACGACCGCGTCACGCCCGACACCCAGGATCCGACCTTCACATTCGCGGTGGTGTCGCCGCGGGTCATCCTGCGCACCGACTGGCAGGCGACCGATCAGATCGTCATCCAGTATTCGCACTGGTTCAACGGCGCGGATACGCTGATCCGCGTGGGCGACCCGCCCGTCGACAACACAAACTTCGTGCCTGACACGGACATGATCTCCCTGTCGGCCAGCATGTGGTGGTAAAAACGCGGGTGTCGTGTCCGGGCCCCCGTCCGCGCCTGCATCCGCGCTGAATCTGGAAGGCCGCACGGCGGTTGTTCTGGGCGGGACGTCCGGGATCGGGCGCGCGATCAGCCTGGGCCTGGCGGCGGCGGGCGCCGATGTGGTGGCGGCGGCGCGGCGGGCGGTGGAGGTGGCGGAGACGGCGGATGCGATCGAGGCGGCGGGCCGCAAGACGCTGCGCCTCACCGCCGACGTCACCAGGCGCGAAACGCTGGAGTCGCTGCGCGACGCCACGCTGGCGGCGTTCGGGAAGGTCGACATCCTCGTCAACTGCGCGGGCAAGACGAAGCGGCTGCCGGCGATGGACTACGACGAGGCGTCCTGGAACGACATCCTCGACGTGAACCTCACCGGAACGCTGCGCGGGTGCCAGGTGTTCGGCAAGCCGATGCTGGAGCGCGGCTACGGGCGCATCATCAACATCGCGTCGCTGACCACGTTCGTCGCGTTCCACGAGACCGCGCCGTACGGGGCCAGCAAGGCGGCGGTCGGCGCGCTGACGAAGTCGCTGGCGATCGAGTGGGGGCCGCGCGGGGTGACCGTCAATGCGATCGCGCCGGGCGTGTTCCGGACGGCGCTGAACGAAAAGCTGCTGGACGGCACGGAGCGCGGCAAGGAGATCAAGCTGCGCACGCCGGGCGGGCGCTTCGGCAAGGTGGAGGAAGTCGCGGGCGCGGCGGTATTTCTCGCCTCGGATTCGGCGGGTTTCGTCAACGGACACATCCTGGTCGTCGACGGCGGTTACCTGGCGAGCGGGGTGAACCAGTGAAGATCGTCGCGGCGAAGGTGATCGTCTGCTCGCCCGGACGGAACTTCGTCACGCTGAAGATCGAAACAGAAGGCGGCGTGTACGGGCTGGGCGACGCGACGTTGAACGGGCGCGAGCTGGCCGTCGCGAGCTACCTGACCGACCACGTCGTCCCGCTGCTGATCGGGCGCGACGCGCGGCGGATCGAGGACATCTGGCACTACCTTTACAAGGGCGCGTACTGGCGGCGCGGGCCGGTGACGATGACGGCGATCGCCGCGGTCGACACCGCGCTGTGGGACATCAAGGGCAAGGCGCTGGGCGTGCCGGTGTATCAGCTGCTGGGCGGCCCGGCGCGCGACGACGTCATGGTCTACGGCCACGCCAACGGCGAGACGATCGAGGAGACGGTGGCGGCGGCGGCGGAGTACGTGAAGCTGGGCTACAAGGCGGTGCGCTTGCAGTGCGGCGTGCCGGGCGTGCCCAATGCGTACGGCGTCGCGCGCGGGAAGTTGCACTACGAACCAGCGGAGAGGGGCAAGCCGCTGGAGACATTTTTCTCGACGACCCGGTATCTGAACGTGGTGCCCGCGCTCTTCGAGCGGGCGCGGCGCGAGCTGGGACCTGACGTCCACCTGCTCCACGACGTCCACCACCGGCTCACGCCGATCGAGGCCGCGCGCCTCGGCAAGGAGCTGGAGCCGTACCACCTGTTCTGGATGGAAGACCCGGTGCCGGCCGAGCTGCAGGCGAGCTTCCGGCTGATCCGGCAGCACACGACCACGCCGCTGGCGGTGGGCGAGGTGTTCTCGTCGATTCACGACTGCGAGCAGCTGATCCGCGAACAGCTGATCGACTACATCCGCACCACGGTGGTGCACGCCGGCGGGATCACGCACCTGACGCGCATCGCGCACCTCGCCGAGCTGCACAACGTGCGGACGGGATCGCACGGCGCGACGGATCTGTCGCCGGTCTGCATGGCGGCGGCGCTGCACTTCGACCTGGCCGTGCACAACTTCGGCATCCAGGAGTACATGCGCCACAGCGACGAGACCGACCGCGTGTTCCCGCACGCGTACAGGTTCGCGGCGGGCGCGCTGCACCCGGGCGATGCGCCGGGGCTGGGCGTCGACATCGACGAGGCGCTGGCGGCGAAGGCTCCGTACGACCCGGCGTATCTGCCGACGGCGCGCAAGCTGGACGGCACCGTACACAGCTGGTGACACGCGCCCGAACGTCCACACTGCAGCCATGCCGTTCGAATTTCCGTTCCAGAACCCCGACCTGCCGCTGGACGCGCGCGTCGACGATCTGATCGGGCGGCTGACCGTCGCCGAGAAGGCGACGCAGATGCTGCACGAGGCGCCGGCGATCGAGCGGCTGGGCATCCCCGCGTACAACTGGTGGAACGAGGGGCTGCACGGCGTGGCGCGCGCCGGCATCGCGACGGTGTTCCCGCAGGCGATCGGGCTGGCCGCGATGTTCAACGCGGAACGGCTGCACGAGGTCGCGGTCGCGATCTCCGACGAGGCGCGCGCCAAGCACCACGAGTTCCTGCGCCAGGGCGACCACGGCATCTACAAGGGGCTGACGTTCTGGTCGCCCAACATCAACATCTTCCGCGACCCGCGCTGGGGCCGCGGTCACGAGACGTACGGCGAATGCCCGTACCTGACCGCGCGGCTGGGCGTCGCGTTCTGCCGCGGGCTACAGGGCGACGATCCGACATATCTGAAGGTCGTCGCGACGCCCAAGCACTACGCGGTCCACAGCGGGCCCGAGGGGCTGCGC
>Ga0070673_100001039_pt1 | contig 15746 bp, 10 predicted proteins | sample KBSM23metaG_FD_65342 | JGI IMG/M metagenome (GOLD analysis project Ga0070673, IMG submission 65342) | Miscanthus rhizosphere microbial communities from Kellogg Biological Station, Michigan, USA - KBS M2-3 metaG | ecosystem: Host-associated > Plants > Roots > Rhizosphere > Soil ... | reverse complement strand
TATGACTCCGTGCAGGAGGCGTTCGCGGTCGGCGTCGACGCGTATCTGGTACGGCCGAACGACGATCTGAAGAAGCTGGGCGAGAAGGTGGCGGAAGCGCTCGGCGGCCGTGGCGGAATCCTGCTAGGTTGAGGGGCGTCGTCGTTACATGCGGATCGCTTTCACACACAACCTGCGCCTTTCAGACAGCGAGGACGAAGCCGAGTTCGACAGCGCCGAGACGGTGGACGCGATCGCGGCCGGTCTGCGCGCCGGCGGCCACGAGGTCGAGAAGATCGAAGTCACCGGTCCCGCGTCGCGCCTGGCTGAACGGATCGAATCGTTCAGCCCGGACCTGATCTTCAACACCGCGGAGGGACGGCGCGGGCGCGCGCGCGAAGCGTTCTACCCGGCGCTGTTCGAGGAGCTCGGGTTTCCGTACACGGGATCGGACGCGTACGTGCTGACGGTGACGCTGGACAAGTGGCTCACCAAGATGGTGCTGGCGCAGAAGGGGATCGACACGCCGCGGGCGCGGCTGGTGACGCCCGAGGAGTTCCGGCGCGTGAAGGATCCGGGGACGCTGGGGCTCGCGCTGCCGGTCATCGTCAAGCCCAACTACGAAGGATCCTCGAAGGGCATCGGCGACGAGGCGGTGGTGCGCGATGCGCGCGCGCTCGCCGAGGTGCTGCCGCAGGCGCTGCGCGCGTATCCGAACGGCGTGCTGGTCGAGGAGTTCGTGGCCGGCACCGACGTAACGGTGCCGTTCCTGGAGGGGCGCGGCGACGAGGGCGTGCTGCTGCCGGTCGATTACCTGGTCGATCCGTCGGCGCGCAGCTGCTTCAATCTCTACGACTACCGTCTGAAATCGGCGGACGCGAGCAAGGTGTCGGTGCGCTGTCCGCCCGATCTCCCGCGCGACGTCGTGTCGCGGCTGCGCGCGATCTCGAAGCAGGCGGCCCGCGCGCTGGGCATGCGCGATCTCGGGCGCATCGACTTCCGCGTGGGCGAGGACGGGCGACTCTACCTGCTGGAGGTCAACGCGCTGCCGTCGCTGGAGCCGGGCGCCAGCCTGTACGCCGCCGCCGCGCGCGAGGGGCTGGACTTCGGCGAGACGCTGGGCGCGATCGTCGAGAGCGCGGCGCTGCGCCAGGGGCTGGTGGTGAAGCCGGGCGCGCGCCGTCGGCGCCCCGCCGATCCGCTGCGCATCGGCTTCACCTTCAACGTCAAGCGGGTGGATTCGAAGGGCGGCAACGACGCAGAGGCCGAGTACGACGCGCCCGAGACGATCGACGCGATCCGCGAGGCGCTGGAGCACTACGGCCACGTGACGCTGTTCGAGGCGACGGCGGAGCTGCCGCGGCAGCTGATGCAGACGCCGGTCGATCTGGTGTTCAACATCGCGGAGGGCGTCGCGGGCCGGAACCGCGAAGCGGCGGTGCCGGCGCTGTGCGAACTGATGGGCATCCCGTACACGGGATCGGACGCGGCGACGCTGTCGATCGCGCTCGACAAGGCGCTGTCGAAGCGCGTGCTGTTGCAGCACGAGATCCTGACCGCGGAGTTCCAGGTCATGGAGACGGGCCGCGAGCGGCTGTCGTCGAAGCTGAAGTTCCCGCTGATCGTCAAGCCGAACCAGGAAGGGTCGTCGAAGGGCGTCAGCGCTTCGGCGTCGGTCGTCGACAACGAGGAATCGCTGCGCGCGGTCGTTCGCGAGCTGATCGATCGCTACCGGCAGCCGGCCCTGATCGAGGTCTACATCCCCGGGCGCGAGTTCACGGTCGGTCTGCTGGGCGATCGCCGGCCGCGCGTGCTGCCGCCGATGGAGATCCTGTTCAAGGACAAGAACAACACGCGGCCCGTCTACGACTTCCAGATCAAACAGGAATGGGAGAAGCACGTCTCCTATCAGTGCCCCGCCCACCTGACGCCGGCGGAGCTGAAGGCGATCGAGCGCGTCTGCCGCGAGACGTTCGCCGCGCTCAGCTGCCGCGACGTCGCGCGCGTCGACCTGCGCATGACCGCGAAGGGCGAGATCTACGTCATCGAGGTGAACCCGCTGCCGGGTCTGACGCCTGGCTATTCCGACCTGTGCCTGATCGCGCAGGCCGCCGGCATCGAGTACCACACCCTGATCGGTGAGATCCTCGAAGGCGGCCTGAAGCGCCTGCGCGAGAAACGGCGCGAGGCGAAGAGCGAAGCGAAGCAGGAGGCGAAGGCGAACGGCAACGGCGCCTCCAACGGCAACGGCAACGGCAGCGGCAATGCGGACAAGACGCCGGCGCCGACAACGGCCGCGACTCCCAACGACGACGTAGCGGTTCCCCACCCCGAATGAGGGCGCGGCTTCGCGAGCTGGGGTTTTCCATCGGGCACTTCCCGGTGGGAAGCGCCAACGCGATCACCGACGTCGGCGGCGTGCGCGTCGGCCACACCACGCTGGTCATCGGCGACGGTCCTCTGGAAGTCGGCAAGGGGCCGGTCCGCACCGGCGTCACCGCGGTGATCCCGCGCCCCAACATCTTCGAGAACCGCGTGCTGGCGGGCGGCTTCGTGCTGAACGGCGCGGGCGAGGTGTCCGGGCTGACGCAGGTGCAGGAGTGGGGGCTGCTCGAGACGCCGATCCTGCTCACCAACACGATGGCCGTCGGCAAGGTGTCGGACGCCGCGGTCAAGTGGATGACGAAGAAGTGGCCGAAGATCGGCGGCGAGGACGACGTCGTCATCCCGCTGGTCGGCGAGTGCGACGATTCGTGGCTGAACGACGCCGTCGGCCGCCACGTCCGCTCCGAGCACGTCTACAAGGCGATCGAGCAGGCGACCGGCGGCAAGGTCGCCGAGGGGTCCGTCGGCGCCGGCACCGGCCTGGTCACGTGCGACTTCAAGGCCGGCATCGGCACCAGCTCGCGCCGCGTCGCCATCGAGGGCAACGAGTACGCGGTCGGCATCCTGGTGCAGTCGAACTTCGGCGTCATGCACTCGCTGCGCGTCGACGGCGCGCCCGTGGGCGAGGTGCTGGCGCCGCTCTTCCGCGCGCCCCGGCGCGAGCACAACGCCGGATCGATCATCACGATCGTCGCGACCGACGCGCCGCTGCTGTCGTCGCAGCTGGTGCGCCTGTGCAAGCGCGCCGCGCTCGGCATCGGGCGCCTCGGCTCCTTCGCCGCCCACAACTCCGGCGAGATCGTCGTCGGTTTCTCGACGGCCAACGCGGTCCCGCGGCAGACGTCCCGGATGACCGCGACCATCGACGTGTTGCTCGACGAAGCGTGCGATCCGCTCTACGAAGCGGTGGTCGAGTGCACCGAGGAAGCGATCGTCAACGCGCTCTGCATGGCGGAAGAGATGAAGGGCCAGTCCGGCCACGTCGCCCCCGCCCTGCCCCTCGACAGGCTCTCGGACATCCTCGGCAAGTATCGCAAGGCCTTCCGCGCCAGCTCGTGACCGCGAGGTCGGGCGTGAATGTCGCGGTTCCGGGGGTGTCGCGCGGCTGCGCGGCCGCGATGTGCTCGCCGATCGCGGCCTTCGCTCGGAATACGACTTGCTTCGGTACCGGTGCCATGAAGCCCCGCCTCCCCATCCTCGTGGCAGCGTGCCTCTTGTACAGCTGCAGCTCCAGCAACCTTGGCGGTGGTACCGGTGGCGCTGGCGGTGCCGGCGGCGGATCGGGCGGCACGAGCGCCGGCGGCTCCGGCGGCACGATGAGCGCGGGCGGCTCGGGAGGCGGCGCTTCAGGCGGAACGACCGGCGGCGGCACCGGCGGCCGGCCGTTCGGTGTCCAGTGCACGTATCCCGAATCCTCGCGTTGTCCCGGACGGTGCGGTGACGGTGTCCGCGACGCGTGCTACGTCTCCCTGGGTCTGGGGATCGACTGCGCCAACTCGTTCCAGGAGTGGTGCGACGGCGCGGATCTCGGCACCGCGACCTGCGCGAGCCGCGGCCTGGGAACCGGAACGCTCCGTTGCACGAGCGACTGCGGCTTCGACACGTCGGGCTGCTCGGGCGGCGCCGGCGGTGCTGCCGGAACGGGCGGCGGTGGTGCGGGAGGCACAAGCGACGCATGCGACGCGATAGCCGGTGCCGGCGGTATGGGCGGCGTTGCAGCCGGCTGCGATCTCGAGGTGGCCCGACAGGCGCTCGTCGCCCTCGGAATCGGGACAGTCGGCGCGGCCAGCACGTCGACGACGATGCTGCCCGCGACGCTGACGGATGCGCAGTGGAGCGTGAAGAGCGAAGCGTGTCGCGAGGGTGGCTACGATCTCGCTGCCGTCGCCGGCACGAACGTATGCCTCGTCTCCCAGGTCTTCACCGGCATGTGCCAGGGAAACCCGGCGCGGGTCTGGGTCCTGATGTCGAACGGCGCCGTCCAGTGCGTGTACCTGGCGCTGTGCCCGGGCTCGCGAATTGTGCCCGGCGTCTATTCCGCCGTCGATTCGCTCTGCGGCGGCTAAGCCGAGCCGCCTTTCTCCTCCCCATCGATTAACGGGCGTCCACCATTTGCGGGGTTGCCTTGCCGTCGCGACGCGCCACCAAATTTGGCCCGGTTCGTTAGCCGGGGCAAAACCGCGTTTCGCTTGCATACAATCGCGGCCGACGAGGAGGCGCACCATGGTGACACCGGGAAGACGAGGCCGGATCGCGGGATTGATACTGGTCGCTATCGGCTGCGGGCGACATAGCGGGATCTCCGACGAGGGCGTCACGACGACGCGCTCGGCGCTGACCAGCGTCGCCTTCACGCTCCCGCTTTTCGTGGGCGAACATCCGACCGACGTCGCGCTCGCCGCTTCGTCGAACCTCTTCCTCAATGATCGCGCGGTCGTGATCGAAATGGCGTCCAACGATCGCGGGATGGTTTCGAACATCGGCACGGCCGCCCTCAGCACGGTCATTGGCGCGTCCTCCGTGGTCGGGACGGTCCTGACCGCCGCGCAAGCCTTCATCCGCATCAACGCCAGCATCGGCGGCTCGTTTTATCAGGGCAGTACGACGCCGCCGGCGTCGCAGGGGAGCTTCTTCGTCTCCGGAGTCACGAAGACGGGCGTCGGCTTCACCCCTGACGCCAGCTGGACTCGTTTCGTCAACTGGCCGGACACGTTCCAGCCGGCGCCGAATCTCGAGCCCGGCACCATCCCGCCCGTGCACCAGCTGCCGCACGGCGCTTATCACACCCTCGACGTCAAGACGGGGCAGACGTTGCTGCTGAATCCGGGCGAGTATTTCCTCGACGGCCTGATCGTCGAGCCGGGTGCGTGGCTCGACATCCAGGCAGGCACGGCACCCGTCATCGTCTACATCCGCGAAGGAGGCCTCACCTTCCGCGGAAATTTCGCGCCGGGCCGCAACAGCCCCGGCATGGCGGTTCCCAGCCTCACGGTGATGACGGCCGGTTCCGTCGACCTCGAGCAGCCCTTCACGGGCGTGGTCATCGCGCCCAACGGCTACATCAACTTGAAAGCGAACGTGAACACCAACGACCCGAAGACGCACCGGGGCGCGTACTTCGCCAAGACCGTCACGATCTTCGAGGGCAACCGACTGTTGCACTACCGCGATCCGTTCAGCTTCCTCGGTTTCGCACCGGGCGGCGGCCTGCCGCTGATCGGCGAGCGCACGTCCGTGACGGGAGGCAGCCACCGATTGCCGGTGGCCGACCCGACCGACGAAGGCCACCAATCGGAAACCGTCACCGCGATCAGCCGCATCTCCCACCCGGGCGCCAGCAGCACCTACGTCGTGACGGTCGGCTACAACGACCAGACGGTCAGCCTGACCAATCCTTCCCTCGTCTATCGCGATCCCGCGCTCCCGCCTCCGACCCCGCCCGTCCCGGATGCGAGGGACGGCGAGTATCGATTGGTCAAGAAAGGGACGTCGGAGATGGGATGGTCGTACAGCCTCGACGACGGCCGGACGTTCACGTACGGCGGGCGTGTCTCGCCCCCGACGGGCTGGTCGATCATCTGGGGCGATCCCGCGATGGCAAAGTCCGGCATCGACGATAACTTCGTCTACTACGCGCAGCTCGCCGGAACGACGGCGCAGTTCGAAGCGTTCTGGAACGCATCAAAGGGAGGAATCGAGTCGACCGGGCAAAACGTCGCCAACGCGCTGAACGGATTCTGCATTGCGCGCTCGAGCGACGCGGGCATCACGTTCGGGTCTATCGCCTGCACCGACTCCGGTTTCCAGGACGGCTGCACGCTCGCCGTCGCGGTGGATGAGAACCGGCGCGAGCAGGTTTACGTCGCTGGCCACAAAGCCCGGATCCTCCGGATGGACGGCATCGCGATGACGTACGCCCCCACGAACACGATCCCCACACCGTTCACGCTCACTTCGCCTGAGGTGACACAGGGCCATCCGCGCATGCGCGTGTCCAACGGCATCCTGTATTACGCCCAGCGGGTGTTCACCAGGGACGGCGACGTCGTCATGGTGAACCGCCTCAATGCGACGACGAACGCGACCACCTGGCTGGGACAGCACACGGTGATGTGCGGCAACAACACGCCCTGCCACGTGAGCGAAGCCGCTGTGTCGCTCGGTTCGCCAGGATTCCTCGAGCTCGGGCCAGCATTCGCGTTCGACATCGGTCCGGACGCCAACGGCCAGGCCAAGTTCCGCATGATCTTCGCAACGCCCGACGGGACGAACGGGAGACGGCTCAACGTCGCGGAGTGCGACGCCGACGTGACGAACTGCCGCCTCACGAACTGGTCGACGGGGGGTGAGATCGGCGACGAGGTGAACCCCAGCCTTCGCGTCGGCGGCGGGTTCTTCGGGCCGCAGTGGGTCGCCACGTGGCGCAAGATCGAACCCGCGAGCCCGAACAATACGATGCGCCACGTCGCCGGTAACCTCACCGTCGTCGGCGGCGTGGAGTCGTTGCAGCAGCGAACGCTGTATTCGCCCGGGGTCCCTTGCCCCTACGACCACCCGCCCAGCAACCGCCGGCTCGGAGAATATGATCTGATCGACGCCTTCGCGGACGGACGGTTCTTCGCCGCGTATTCAGCCGGCGGGCCGGGGTGCAGGTGGCAGGGCAAGTGGACCTCGGATTCGCACGTCTGGGGATCGACCTTCGCGTTCTGAGCGGCGCGACTACTGCTTGGCGCAGATGGCGTAGATCCGCCACTCCTCGCCGTCCGGCGTCCAGTGCCACATGACCTGCCAGGACGACGCGCCGCTCGGATGGCTGGCGATAACGCTGGGGACGCGGTCTACGGGGATGCCGCTGCCCAGCAAGTAGCCGCCGCCGGTGACCGCCTCGTTGGCGAAGCAGTTGACGGTGGCGACGTCGCCATAACCCTGATGGGTGATGTAGTCGAGCGTTCGCACGGTGAACTGTTGCCGTGTGGGCCATGAAAGAAACGTCTCTTTCGGGTCGCACACGTCGCCCGCCTCGACGTCGATCGCCCGCAGGTCACCCTTCTTGCCGTAGCAGGCGCCGATCCTGCCCGTCACGCTATGCGGAATCGCCGCGTACGACACGCCCGCGGCCAGAACGACGCCCGCTGCGATCGCGATGATCTTGGCCTTGCCCGCCCCGATCTGTCTCATGGTCCCCTCCTGACGCCAGAACGCGCGCGCTCCACGATGTTCCCCGCGAGCGAGCACGCGAACGTTTACGGATCGCCGGCGCGGTCGCCATCAGGAAAATACCGATAGCGCTGCTGTGCGGCCGACCTCGCGGCTGATGGTACGCCATGCGCGCGCCGCGCGTCAGTACGGCGGCGGGCCGTAAAGCGATTCGCGGAACTCGCTGTAGCCCAGCGGGATGCCCAGCGGATAGAGCGCCACGATCCCGCCGGATGGATCGATTTCGCGGATCGTCCCGCCCTCCCTGATGGTCATGAGGACGTCCCCGTTGCGCAAGATCTGGACGTCGCCGAGCGTCTGGCTCGACACGCCGCTTTGGTAGGTACGCACGCTCATCGCGGTCATGGTCGTCGTGTCGAGCTTGAAGACACGCGCCGCCGTGGTGGCACTCGCGCCTCCGAAGTCATTGTCGAAAAACGCCAGCGTGCCGTCGGAGAGGAAGTGGTGACCGTGGCTGATATTCCAGCGTGGCACCCCCTGGAAGCCCTTGCTCGGATCGTTCGCCGTGCCCCCGCCAAACTGCCAGACCATGTCCCCTTTCCGGGTGATCTTCGTGTACAGGTGTCGGCCGCTGTCGCCCACGGTGTAGGTGTCATCCGATGGATCGTAGTGGATCGAGTTCACGTGTCCGCCCACTCCGTAGACAGCGGCGAGGTCAGGGACCGCGGTGGTGATCGTCCCGTCCCCGGATCGTTCGACGACGGCGTTGCCGTTGGCCGTCACCAGCGTCGCGACGCCGCCCGGGATCGCGGTCAGGTCGTGGTGCGCGGTGTTTAGCCCGGAGAGCTTCTGTTCCACGGTGAGCCCGTCCATCGAGATGCGTGCGACGTCGCCGGAAGCGCCAGCCGCGTTGCCCCAGACGAGGTACATGTCGTTGCCGTCCCAGCTCATGTGCGCTCGGGTGGCCGTCCCCTGAAACGGCGCCGTCATCCACCAGACGGGCGCTCCGTCCGTATCGATGATGAAGAAGGGCCCGATCCCACTCGTACTGGAGGTGAGGATGAAGCCGCGGGCTTGCCTGGAGGCGTCCCGCATCGTCGGCGTTCGGTTCGGAACGGTGGCCGGCACGGGGCCCGTCATCAGCGTGTAGTCCGCGCTGGTGCACGTCCCCGCGGCGGAGGTGGCCACAATTCGGAAGACGTAAGGGCTGCTCCCCTTCATGCCCAGCAGCAAGGTCCGATAGTCGGGCCGCGCCAGATCGACGGGCGCCGTCATCGTCGGACCGGTCGACGCGAGGCCGAAACGGATCTCCGCGCCGGTCATGGCGGCAAGGTCCGTCGTGAACGTGACGATGCCGACCGTCGGGATCGCCGTCGAGAGCGAAGACTTGACGTCGAACATGCAGGCCACGACGCCGCTCGTGCCACCGCCGCCGCCCGCGCCGCCGGCGGCGCTCGTGCCACCCACGCCGGCCGTGCCGGCTGTGCCCGCGCCGCCAGCCGAGCCCGTCGTGCCGGCGTCGCCCGCGCCGCCTCCGGTTCCAGTCGTACCGCTGCCACCCGCCACAGCGCCGCTGCCTCCCGTTCCGGCCAGGCCGCCGCCAGTGCCTCCCGCTTCCCCCACGCCGCCGCGTCCCGACGCGCCACTGGCGCCGGCCGCTCCCCCCGCACCACCGGTTCCGCTCGAGCCCCCGGCGCCCTTCGCGGCGCCGCATCCGGCGCCGCCGAGCAGGCCGCAAGCGGCGATCAACGCGAACACGATGGCCAGGGCACGCGCCATGCTCGAAAACTAGGTGCCGCCGCCTGCCCACTGCGGCTCTGCAATCGACCGCTGATGCTACGATAGCGGACCCTTCGCTTCCGCCGTCCACCATGCGCATCTGCTTCGTCGTCGCGGACGTTCGCGATCAGCAACCCAACTACGCAGGCGTCTACCTCGCGCTGTCAGCGCACCGGCGCGGGCACGACGTGCGCTTCGTGTCGGTCGACGACCTGTCGTTCCTCGACGACAACAACGTGCTCGCGACGACCGCGCGCGTCCGCGCCGGCGACTACACGAACACCACGCAATACGCGCACGCGCTCGCGTCGGAAGAAGCGGTCATCGAGGAAGACACCCTCGGCAGCTTCGACGTCGTCTGCCTTCGCTACAACCCGATCCGCGAGGGGCAAGCGCGCCCGGGCGCGCCGCTGATCGACTTCGGCTGGCGCCTGCGCCTGGCGGGGACGCTGGTGGTCAACGATCCGGAGGGGCTGCGGCGCGCCGGCAGCCGCATGTACCTGGGCGACTTCCCGGCGGACATCCGCACGCGCACGCTGGTGTCGCGCTCGAAGCCGCGGCTCAAGGCGTTCCTGCGCGAGCTGGACGGCCCGGCCGTGATCAAGCCGCTGGCGCCGCGCGGTGGCGAGCAGGTCTTCTACCTGCGGCGTCGTCAGGTCTCGAACCTGAACCAGATCATCAGCGCCGTGACCAAGGAAGGCTACGCGCTGGCGCAGGAATACCTGCCCGAGGCGGAACAGGGCGAAAAGCGCCTGCTGCTGCTGAACGCCGAACCGATCAGCGTGAGCGGCCGCGTCGCCATCTACCGGCGCCGCGCCGTGACCGGGCCGAACGGCGCCAAGGCCGGCTCGGCGGTGCGCGGCAAGTGCGACTTCGGTCCGGTCGAGGCGCGCATCTGCGACATCCTGCGTCCCAAGCTGCTGGCCGACGGGCTGACCTTCGTCGCCGTCGACATCGTCGGCGATCGCGTGCTGGAGCTGAACGTGTTCACGCCCGGCGGCATCCACGCCGTGCACGAGCTGTACGAGATCAACGTCGCCGACATCGTCATCGAGGACCTGGAACGCCGCGTCCGGCTGCGCGCCGCCTACCGCACCACGTTCGATCCCGAAGCGGCGGACGTGGTCTGACGTCCACAGACGTCTACAGAAGGCCCGCCGACGTGTAAAATAGGCGTGATTCATGGCCGATCGCGATCCCCCGCATTCCGCTGGTGGCCCCCCGCAGCGACGCACGGAAGAGATCTCGATACCGGTGCCGGTCATCCCGCCCGGCCCGATCTTCACGCTGTCGCCCGAGGAGATCGCGCGTTTCTTCGTGCGCGTTCGCCGCGATCAGGACACCGAGCACTGGGACGTGCGTCTGGACGCGACGCTGCGCGAGATCCTCGAGCGCGCCAACGACTTCGTGCCCTCCGAGGCGGGCGGCATCCTGCTGGACGATCCGCGCGCGAAGCTGGCGGGAGCGCCCGCACCGCGCCTGACCTACATCGCCGCTTTCGGTTCCGGCGTCGAGAGCGTGGTCGGCCGCCGCATCCCGAGCGACCGCGGCTTCGCGGGGCGCGTGTACTCGACGGGACGGCCGGCGCAGACCGACCACCTAGAAGCGGATGATCCCTTGCTGGGCCTGGCGCCCGACACCGGATCGGTGCGCTCGCTGGTCGGTGTGCCGATCGTCGTGGGCGAATCGATCTGCGGCGTGCTGCAGCTGGCGAACCGACGCTCGGGCGGGTCGTACACGCCGCGCGACAAGGAGCTGCTGCGGATCTTCGCCGCGTACATGTCGTCGTCGATCCAGAACGCGCTGGACGCGATCCGCGCCCGCGCTCAGGCGCGCATCGACGATCTGACCGGGCTGGCCAACAGCCGCTACTTCCACACGCGCCTGGAAGAGGAGATCGCGCGCGCCGACCGGGAGGGGACGAACCTGTCGCTGCTGTTCGCCGACCTGGATCGCTTCAAGGAGGTGAACGACCGGTTCGGCCACCTGACGGGAAGCTGGACGCTGCAGAAGGTGGGCAAGCTGCTGGGCGAGAACGCCCCGGCCGCGTCGCTGGTCGCGCGCTACGGCGGCGATGAATTCGTCGTCATCCTTCCAGGCGCCGATCGGAACCGCGGCGCGCAGACCGCCGAGTCGTTGCGCCTGGCAATCGCGAACGCGGTCCTGTTCGAGCCGGCGACCACCAGCCGCACGGCGACGCCCCTGTTGCGCGTGACCGCGTCGCTGGGCGTCGCGTCGTACCGCGACCACCTGGCGCCGGGCGGGTCGCAGCGCCGCCGCGAGAGCACGCTGCTGCGCCTGGCCGACTCGGCGATGTATCGCGCCAAGTCGCGCGGGCGAAACCGCGTCGAGGTCGCCGAGCCCGAGGAGTAAGATCGCGCCCATGGCGAGGCTGGCGGCGCTGTCCCTGGGCGTGCTCGGCGCGATGGCGTGCATCGGCAGCAACCGGCCGCTGCAGCCCGTCGACAACACGCCGGACGCCGGCGGCCCGGGCGGCGCCAGCGCGGGCACCGGCGGCAGCGGTGGATCCAGCGCCGGTACGACCGGAGCGGGCGGCACCGGCGGGAGCACCGGGGCGGCGGGCTCCGTCGGGCCCAGCGAACCGCCCTTCCTGCCCGCCGTCGAATATGCCACCGGCTTCAACACGTCCGCCGTCGCGATCGGCGATCTCGACGGCGACGGCCGGGCGGACATCGCCGTCGCGAGCTACGGCATGAACGACGCGTCCACCGGCGCGGTCAGCGTGCTGCGGAGTCTGGGCGACGGCCGCTTTGCCGCCGCCGTCAACTACCCCGTGTTCGGCATGCCGGAGGCGATCGCGCTCGGCGACGTCACCGGCGACGGCAAGCCGGATCTGGTGGTTCAGGACGCGAACCGCGGCGCCATCAACCTGCTGCGCAACGACGGCCGGGGCGGGTTCTCCGGGCCCGGGAACTTCGGCACCGATCGCTACCCGAATGACGTGGCCATCGCCGATCTGAACGGCGACGGCCGGAACGACATCGCGACGGCGAACGGCACGGGGACCGTGAGCGTCCTGATCAGCGCGAAGCCGGATTTCGCGGCGCACGTCGACTACCCGGTGGGCAAAGGGACGGGATCGATCGTCGCCGCCGATCTGAACGGCGACGGGCGCCCCGATCTCGCGGTCGCGAACTGGGGGATACCGGGCGAGGCGGGCAACGTCGCCGCCCTGTGGAACCGCGGCGACGGCACCTTCGACCCCGCTGTCACTTACTCGATCGGCGCGCACAAGCTCGCCACCGGGATCGCGGCCGGCGACCTCGACGGCGACGGCCGCGTCGATCTCGCCGTCGTCGACTACACCAGCCAGTACCTGATCGTGCTGAGCAACCTGGGCAACCGCAGCTTTGCGCCCAACGCGGAGTTCTTCGCGGGCACCGAGCCGATCGCCGTCGCGATCGGCGACGTCGACGGGATGTGGGGACTCGACCTGGTGTGCGCGAACTACGTGATGAGTGGGAACGGCACCGCCAACGTGCTGATCAACGGCGGCACCGGACGATTCGCCAACCCGCAACTCTTCGGCGCCGGCGCCAGCCCGATGGACGTGGCCGTCGGCGAGCTCAACGGTGACGGGCGGCTGGACATCGTGATCGCGAACGAGGTGGGCGCCAGCGTCAGCGTGCTGCTGTCGGCGCCGCGCTGATCCCGGATCGGTTGTAAAGTTCGGGCGATGCTGTCCCGAACCGTGTCCTTCACGCTGGCCGCCGCCGCGGCGGCCGTTTTCATCCGCCCCGCCCGCGCCACCGCCGAGGTGAACGTCGACGGGCCGGTGGGCGATCACATGGTCGTCCAGCGCGATCGGCCGCTGCGCATCGCCGGCACGGCGGCGCCCGGTGAGGGCGTGACGGCCACCGTCGCGGCGGCCAAGGCCGCCACCAAGGCGGACGCGAACGGGCGCTGGTCGCTGACGTTGCCCGCGCTCCCCACCGGCGGGCCCTACACGGTGAAGATCCGCGGCGCCAACACGCTGACGTTCACGGACGTGTGGGCGGGCGAGGTCTGGGTCGCGTCCGGCCAGTCCAACATGGAATTTCCGCTGCAACGATCGAAGGGCGGCGCCGACGCCGCGGCGCTGGGTTGCTCGGGCCTGCGGCTGTTCACCGTGGCGAATCCGCCCGCGGCGGCGCCCGCGACCAAGGTCGGCGGCGAATGGCGCGCCTGCGACGGCGCGAACGCGGCCGGGTTCTCGGCGGCGGCGTTCCATTTCGGGCGCGAGCTGCACCGCGCGCTGGGCGTTCCCGTCGGCATCATCCAGGCGTCCGTGGGCGGCACGCCCGCGGAGGCGTGGACGCCGCGCGAGGCGCTGCGCGCCGAGCCGACGCTGGCGCCGGCGGTCGAGGCGCTGGACCGCGCCATGAGCGACAAGGCGCTGCACGACGAGCTGGCGCAGAAGCTGTCCGCCTGGGAGGCGAAGAACTTCCACCAGGACCAGGCCAACCGCGGCGAGAAGCAGGGCTGGGCGCGCGCGGGCGGCGGCAAGTGGGAGAGCATGCAGATCCCGCAGCTGTGGGAGAGCGCGGGGCTGGCGATCGACGGTGCGGTCTGGTTTCGCCGGGAGGTGACCGTGCCCGACGCGTGGGTGGCGGCCGACCTGGCGCTGTCGCTGGGCGCGATCGACGACTTCGACGTCACCTACTGGAACGGCGAGCGCGTCGGCAGCACGGGCGCCGACACGCCCCAGTACTGGTCGACGCCGCGGCGCTACAAGGTGCCGGGCCGGCTGGTGAAGGCCGGCGCCAACGTGGTCGCCGTGCGCGTGTTCGATCACTACGGCAGCGGCGGCTTCGCGGGCTCGCCGGCGCAGATGAACGTGCGGCCGGCCGCGGCGGACGTCGCGGGCCACGACTCGCCCGTGCCGCTGGCGGGCGCCTGGTCGTACAAGGTCGAACGCAAGCTGAAGGCGGCCGTCGCCGACTGGAACACGCGGCCCAAGCTGCTGGGCACCGACGATCCCAACAGCCCGACGGTGCTGTGGAACGCGCTGCTGGCGCCGCTGGCCGGGCTGCCGATCGCGGGCGTGATCTGGTACCAGGGCGAGAGCAACGTGGTGCACGCCGCCCAGTACCGCACGCTGTTCCCGCTGATGATCCGCGGCTGGCGCACGGCGTGGGGCGATCCCAAGCTGCCTTTTCTCTACGTCCAGCTGCCGAACTTCGATGACCACGGCGCGAAGGCGCCGCTGGGCGACAGCCCCTGGGCGGATCTGCGCGAGGCGCAGGCGCTGGCCCTGCGCGAGCCGCGGACGGCGATGGCGGTGACGCTGGACATCGGCGAGGTGAACGACATCCACCCGCGCGAGAAGCAGGAGGTCGGACGGCGGCTGGCGCTGGCGGCGTTGAAGGTGGTTTACGGGCGCGACGTGATCGCGTCGGGGCCGACGTTCGCGGCGGCGGTGCGCGACGGCGCGGCGATCAAGGTCCGCTTCACCAACATCGCGGGCGGCCTGACGACGTCGGACGGCGCCGACCCGCGCGGCTTCCTGATCGCCGGCGCCGATCGCGTCTGGAAGCCGGCGGACGCGCGCATCGAGGGTGCGTCCGTGATCGTGTCGCATCCCGACGTCGCGGAGCCGATCGCCGTCCGCTACGGCTGGGCCAACGACCCCACCGCCACGCTGCGCAGCCAGGCCGACCTGCCCGCGGCGCCGTTCCGCAGCGACGACTGGGCGACCGCCTCGGTCACGGCGACCGCGAAGTAGCCGGTCGGAGACCCCTCTCCCTAACCCTCTCCCCGCTTCGCGGGGCGAGGGGACCAGATCCGATCTCCCTCTCCCGCTTGCGGGAGAGGGTCGGGGTGAGGGACTCCTACCGCTTCTTGCCGTCGCCCTCGGTGCGGAGTTTCGCGAGGTGGGCGGCGATCTCGGCTTCGTGGCCGGAGTCGGAGGGCTTGTAGTACTTGTGGCCGCGGATCGATTCGGGCAGGTAGTCCTCGCGGACGTAGTGGCCGGTGAAGTCGTGCGGGTACTGGTAGCCGGCGCCCCAGCCCAGCTGCTTGGCGAGCGGCGTGGGCGCGTTGCGGATGTGGTTCGGGACGGGCAGCGCACCGTGGGCATCGACGTCGGCCTTCGCGGCCGCGTAGGTCGTGATCGCGGTGTTTGTCTTGGGCGCGCTCGCGAGATAGATCGCGGCCTCGGTCATCGGGATGAGTCCCTCGGGCAGGCCGATGAAGCGGAAGGCGTCCACCGCCGCGGTCGCGACGGACAGCGCGCGCGGATCGGCGACGCCGACGTCCTCGGCGGCGAAGATCACCATCCGCCGCAGCACGAACAGCGGATCCTCGCCCGCCTCGATCATGCGCGCCATCCAGTAGACGGCGGCGTCGGGATCGCTGCCGCGCATGCTCTTGATGAAGGCGCTGACGACGCCGTAGTGCTCGTCGCCGGCGCGGTCGTAGAGCAGCGTGCGCTTCTGCAGCGCCTC
>Ga0070673_100001038_pt1 | contig 15750 bp, 12 predicted proteins | sample KBSM23metaG_FD_65342 | JGI IMG/M metagenome (GOLD analysis project Ga0070673, IMG submission 65342) | Miscanthus rhizosphere microbial communities from Kellogg Biological Station, Michigan, USA - KBS M2-3 metaG | ecosystem: Host-associated > Plants > Roots > Rhizosphere > Soil ... | reverse complement strand
CGGAGACGTCGACGCTCTCGTTGTGCGTCATCATGTGGTGCTCTTTGGTCCCGATGTACTGCAGCGGCAGCCACTCGTGGATGACGGTGCTCTCGGCGGTCGACCACTGCAAGCTCGCCACCCGCGTCAGATCGCACTGCAGCGCCAGGATCATCAGATCCATCTGCATCTGGCCGATCTCGCGGAAGTTGGTGACGCAGAAGTTCGCCCCCTGCGTCGCGATCACATCCTCGTTGCGCAGATCCTGATCGCGCAGGCACTGTTGCCGCTGCGGCGACACGGGCCGTACCGCGGTGATGCCCTCGCACGCCGACGACGTCGGGTTCGCCATCAGCTTTGTCACGCGCGTCTCGATGTCGCGCACGTTGGTCAGGTGCTGATCCAGCTTGGCGCGATCGTCGTTGCCCAGCTGGCGCTTCAGGTCATCGTAGTCGTCGCTGACGAAGTCGAGCACCGACTTGCGCTTCTGCAGCGCGGCCAGGATCTGTTCCGTCGTCCCGGCCTGCGTGCTGCCGGTCAGGCGCGCGTAGATCTGCACCGGATCGTCGACGGGCTGGATCGGAACGGCGCGCTTGTACTTGTCGTTCTCGTCGACCGGCCCGTAGCACATGTGCGTGACCAGCGTCTCCAGGAAGGTGTCGGTGCTCTCGACGCCCAGCTCCAGCGAGGGCAGCAGCGTCTGCCCGCCGATCGCCGCGGCGATGTGCTGGTCGATCGACGGGCCGCCCGCGGACCCGTCGAGGAAGTGGTTCGCGCGCCCGGCGCCCGCCGGCCCCTTCACCAGGCCGATGGCGGTCAGCATGTGGGTCATGCCCTGGTCGTGCACGTTGGCGATCGGGCCGTACTTGTTCTGCGACGACTCGAAGTTCATGCCGCGCAGGACGACGAGGTCCTGCTTGAACGGTTGCAGCGGCTGCAGGATTGGCGACAGCTCGAAGTCGGTCGGCTCCGCGCGCGGCGCCTGGACCGGGCGCCAGTTCTCGGGGATGGTGCCGCACGGGCTGAACATCACGCCGAACCGCTTGGGCGACGCCACCGGCTGCGCGCGGATGCCGCGCGGGCGCATCAGCTCCAGGAAGGGCAGCCCCACGCCGACGCCCAGCGCGCCCTTCAGCAGCGCGCGGCGGGACAGCTTTCGCGGGATCTGGCGCTGGATCATGTTCGCCTTCTTGCTCATGGCGCACCGTCCCCGGGCGCGAAGTACCGGAACGCATCGCTGCCGACCACCGCGGCCACCAGATCGACGATGCGCGTGTTGCGCGAGAAGCGCGTCTTCATCCAGTCGACGTAGGCCGTGTCGGGATCCAGACGCCCTTCGGCGAAGCGCATCCACTCCTTGATGTAGCAGGCGCGCGCGTCAGGGATGTCGGCCAGCAGCCGCGCCATGCCGGGAATTCCGTCGAACGAACGCTGCTCGCCCCCTTCGGTGACCTCGATGTCGCCGCTGGCGTCGATGGCCATGCCGCGATCCGTGTCGCGCCATTGGCCGATGCCGTCGAAGTGCTCGAACGGCAGACCGAGCGGATCGAGGTACTTGTGGCACCCGTTGCAGGCCGCGTTGGTGCGGTGGTCAGTGAACTGATCGCGCGCCGTCTTGCTGAGGTCCAGCGGCTTGAACATCGCGACGATCTCCGGCGACGGCGGGGGCACCGTCCGGCACAGCAGCTGGTTGTAGACGAACTTCCCGCGGCGGACCGGGTCGGTGCGATCCTGCTTCGCCATCGTCGCCAGCAGCGACCCCTGCGTCAGCAAGCCCAGGCGCTGGCTGGTGTCCAGCTGAACGCGAGTCCACTCGGTGGGATTTTCAGGCGCCGGCAGGCCGTAGAACTCGGCCAGCGGCCCGTTGACGTAGGTGTGATCGGCCAGCAGCAGCTCGGCGAACGTGCCGTCGTTCTCGAACAACGTCTTGCGCAGGAACTGGTCGGTCTCCTTCGCCATGTAGAACGCGAGCAGCGCATTGAACTTGGGATACGCGGCCATGTCCTTGGCCAGCGCCGACGTCGTGTCCGTCCCCAGCCACATGGTGTGGAACTTCACCAGCTGCGTCTGCGCGCGCGGCGACGTCAGCAGGCGGCGCGCCTGCTTGATCACCTCGTCGCGCGAGGTCAGCAGGCCCGCGTCCGCCGCGCCCGCCAGCTCCGCGTCCGGGATCGACCCGGTCAGGAAGTACGACAGGCGAGAGGCCAGCTCCCACGACGACAGCGGGACGACCTGGCCGGGCACGCGCGGGCCGATGCCGACCTCGGGCCGGAACAGGAACTTGGGCGACAGCAGCATCGCCTGGATGACCAGCCCGAGACGCTCCGGGTACGCGATGGTCCCCTGGTTGCGCGCCAGCAGCGTCATCAGGTTGGCCTGCTCGTCGCCGGTGAGCGGGCGGCGGTACGCGCGCTTGCCGAAGTCGGCGAGGAACGGCGCCGCGCACGTCGCCTCGTCCTGTGCGGCGGCGTCGCAGCCGGTCAGCGTGGTCGGATCGGCGGTGACGACCTGCGCGATCGACTGCGCCGCCGACTCGTACTGCTCCATGCGCACCAGGCTGCCGGTCTGCGAGCTGGACAGGTTGAGGAAGCCCAGCACCTTGGCGTCGGGGACGAAGATGATCTCGGGCAGCGTGTAGCCCGGGAACAGGTCGCCGACGGTGGCCTTGTACTCGGCGTTCGTGAGGCGCCGGATCGGCACCGTCTGGGGCGCCGGACCGTTCTCGTCGATTCGCTCGGGGCTGCACGCCAGCGAACCGAGGGCCAGCACCGGGCACAGCACCGCGCACAACGTCGCCGCGACCGATCGACGGGTTGTTGCCATCTTCATGCGCCTTGAAAACTCAGCCTAGAAATAGCATGGCCGACCGGGGAAGGCCCGCTCCCGCCGCCCCCCGGCCAGACCTCACATCGCCCTACTTCGCTGTGAACTTGATGTTGTCGATGGTGATATCGACCATGTACTGCGCGGAGCCGGTGCCGTTCCAGGGCAGCGCCCAGGCGGCCAGCGCGGTGAGGATCATCGGGTTCGGGCTCTCGCCGGTGAACGAGGGTGGCCGCTTGCCGCCCGTGAGGTCGTTCCACGCCACGGTCTGCGTGACCGACGCGCCGGTCATCGGGATCGCCTTGCTCGCCTGCGCGCAGGTCCCGTCGTACTCGCTGCCGTTGGCCGGCGCGCAGGTGCCGCAGGTCATGCGGGCGTCGGACGTGTGCGTGCTGTCGACCTCGTGCGCGGAGTCGACGATCGTCATCGTCGCCGTGGCCGCCGGCGCGGTACCGGTCCCGACGGCCGTGAACGTGCCCTTGATGTCGAACGAGAGGCCACCGAACATCGACGCGTCGGTCTTGGAGGTCAGATAGATCCCGAAGCCCGAGTAGTCCTTCACCAGGCCGGTGATGTGCCAGTTCATGCCGTCGAAGCTGTTCGACAGGCCCATCTGATCGGCGGCGGTCGCCGCGTTGGGATAGATGTACGTGCCGCCTCCGTACTGCATGCCCATCAGGTAACCGCCGAAGGTGGCCTGGGCCGAACCGGCGGTGACCGTCTCGAAGTCGAGGATCGTCATGTCGGCGGCGGTCGGCGAGACCACCGTGCAGTCCTTCGCCGCGGTCGAGCCGGCCGCGCCAGTCGTTCCGGCCGAGCCCATCGTCCCTGCCCCGGCGCTGGTTCCGGCCGTCCCGGCCGATCCGTTTCCGGCGCTACCCGTCGACCCCGCGGCGCCGCCGTCACCCCCGCCGCAGTTCACTCCGGCCAACGCGACGAGCGGCACCAACAGCAGGGAAAACCGTGCGATAGTGGAAACTGTCTTAACAAACATGCGTCCCCTCCGGATATCTTTCAGGTTTATTCGGGCCCTTCCGGTTTACGTACTTTACACGTCTATTGTAGTTTGGTGTGGGTGTAAAGGCGGTTCTGGCGTGGCTCAAGGCGACTCCGGCGCGGACAGCGGCCCGGGCCCGGCGACGCCATTAGAGCAGTTGCAGCGCTCCTTCGTCGATCTTCGGTTCGGGATGTTCCTGCACTTCGGGATCCTGACGTACACGGGATCCTGGGGGGCCCCGAACCTCGACATCTCGATGTTCAACCCGACCCAGCTGGACCCGAACCAGTGGGCGGACGCCGCCGTCTCGGCCGGGATGAAGTTCGGCGTGTTGACGACGCGGCACCACGACGGGTTCGCGTTGTGGAACTCGCAGGTCAGCGACTTCGACGTCGGCGCGATCGCCTGGCAGGGTGGTCAGGGCGACGTCGTGCGCGCGTACGTCGACGCGTTCCGCGCGCACGGCCTTTTGCCCGGCCTCTACTACTCGGTCTGGGACAGCACCCACCCGGTCGGCGGCACGTCCACGAATGAAAACCCGCCGGTGACCGCCGACCAGCTCGCTTACGTGAAGGCGCAGCTGACCGAGCTGTTGACGAGCTACGGCCCGATCCCGCTGCTGATCTTCGACGGCTGGGGCTGGAAGATGGGCCACCGGCAGGTGCCGTATCAAGAAATTCGCGCGCTCGTGAAGTCTCTGCAGCCCGACTGCCTGCTGCTGGATAACAGCCATCTCATGAGCCCGTGGGAGAGCGATCTCGCGGGCATCGAGGAGGCGCAAGGGAACGCGTTCGTCCCGGCGGACAATACGTTCCCCGCCGTGCAGATGCAGAAGATCAACGCGACGGGCGGCAACGACTGGTTCTGGGCGCCCAACCTCGGGAACGTGATGACGGTGGCGACGATCGTCGATCAGCACCTGAAAAGGATCGAGCCGCTGTGGACGAACTTCCTGCTCAACTGTCCGCCGAATCGCGATGGGCTGCTGCCGCCCGAGATCGTGTCGCGCCTGGCCGAGGTCGGCGCGGCGTGGGCGCCGGACACGTCGCGGCCGCCGTTGCCCGCGCAGCCGCCGCAGATCGACGTCGCGTATGACCCGGTCACCGCGGTGGCGACCAGCGGTCCGTCCACCTACGCCGTCGACGGCAAGGATGACTGGTACTACTACAGCGTCTGGGAGTCGGCCGGCGTGCTCCCACAGTCGGTCACCGCCGATCTCGGGCAGGAACGTCCGGACGTGTCGGTGCTGAATTACGTCCCGCGCTACGTCGCGCAGGTGGGCCCGAGCACCGACGGCGCGATCACCGCCTACCAGGTCTACGTCAGCAGCGACGGGGCCGCGTTCACGATGGTGGCCAGCGGCGAATGGCCCGTCAACGGTCTGATGAAGACCGCGTCGTTCGCGCCCGTCGCGGCCCGCTACGTGCGCCTGGAAGCGACGGCGGTCAACGGCACCAACGTGGCGGCGACCGAGCTGGCCGTCGGCGCAGGCCGCTAGGCGGTCAGTCGGACTCGGCGCCCAGCCAGTCGGTGCGCACGTCCGGGCCCAGCGTGGCGACGATCTGGGCGCGGAACCGCTTCTTCAACCCGTCGGCGATCTGACCCATGCGCTGCTTCGAGACGCCGAAGCGCTCGCCCAGCGCGCCCAGCGCCAGCGGCTCCTCGGCGGCCAGGTGCTCGTTCCAGACCGCGACCTCGCGCTTGTCGGTCAGGCTGTCGCGGAACCCGGCCACCAGCTTCTGCATCGTGGTCGCCAGCTCGGCGCGCGCCGCCTCGGACTCGGGCGATTCGCCGCCGCCCGAGATCCGCTCGGACAGCGCGTAGCCCTCGTCGCTGGTCGAATCGCCCGGACGCGGATCGAACGGCACCTCGCGCGACTCCAGATGCCGGCGCACCTCGTCCAGATCCTGCTCGTCGACGTCCAGCTTCGCGGCCAGCAGCTTGGGCGTCACGTCGATCCCGGCCGCGATCAGCTTCTGCCGTTCCTTCTCCAGCCGGAAGAACAGCTTGCGCCCCGCGCGCGTGTTGCCCACGTGGATCAGCCGCTGGTTGGTCATCAGGAAGCGCAGCACGTAGGCGCGGATCCAGTAGGCGGCGTAGGTCCCGAAGCGGGGGCCCAGCTTGGGCTCCCAGCGCTTGACCGCCTCCATCAGGCCGACGCTGCCCTCCTGGAACAGGTCGAGGATGTTCGTCCACGCGCGCCGGTACTGATATGCGATCGAGATGACCAGCCGCAGGTTGTGCACCACCAGCGTGCGCGCCGCGTTCAGGTCGCCGCGCTCGCGCGCCGCCACGCCCAGCGCGCGCTCTTCCTGCTCGGACAGGCGCTTGTAACGGCGCGCCTCCGCGAGAAACCTTCCGACCTGATCGCGGATCGTGGTCAGCCGGCCGGGCCCGCCCGCGTCCCCGGCCGCGATCAGCCGCTCGGCCTCGGCCGTGTCGGGATCCAGCAGCGTGATCGCGCCGTCCGCCTCGCCGTCGCCCTCGCCCGCCGCCAGCGCCGCGCCCTTGCCCTCGGCCTCCTGCGACAGATCGGCGATGTCGTCGTCGCCCACGGCCGCGTCCTCGCGCTCCGCGTCCTCGCGCTTCGCGTCCTGCGGCTGGGGCGGCTGCTTCGCTTTGGTTTGGTTTCGCTTGGGCATCGCGGGCGGAGGGGCTGAGGGCCGGAGTGTATGATGACACGCGGAGAACGCCATGCGCTCGAGGCGGATGAACCGCCCCCGACCAGGGCCTTCAGCTCTTGGCGTACGGATCCTTGAATCGTCCCGTGCCCAGCGTCTCCACGCGCGAGCGGTCCTTGTCCTTGAAGCCGAAGCTCACGGCGCGCTTCGGGAACAACTTCCTGAACTGCGGCCTCACCTTGACGACGATGGCGTCCAGCCAGGCGCGCAACGCTTCTGCCCGCGTCATCATCCACAGCTGCGCCCCCTTCTCCCAGGCCCTGCTCTCCTTCTTGTGCTCGCGGTCCCATCCCTGGCAGAACAGCTTCAGGACATCGGGCGCGTCGTTGCGCTTGGCGTCGGTGAACACGACGGTCAGCGTCGAATAGACGAGGTCCCACTCGAAGAGAACCAGCGCGCGCGACCCGTCGAGGTTCGCCGGCGCGAGACGCAGGGCCTCGGCGACCACGGCGCGCAGCGCCGCTCGCATCGAAAGATTCGCGGTCTTCAAGAACTCGGCGCTGCGGACGCGGTAAACCGGCCCGCCCTTGTCGAATGGGCTGGGCGCAGGTCTCGCGGTCTTCCAGTTGAGCTTCATTCCGCGACACTAGACAGGACGGAACCTTTCGGCCAGTGTCGCGCGGTGGGCCTCGCCGGGAAACGCGCCGCGCTGGTCGCATGCGTTGTCGCCGCCGGGCTCGCCTGCAAGCGCGCGCGCAAGGACGACCGCCCGACGCCGACGGTGTCGACGATCCACCGCCCGCCGCCGCCCGCGCTGCCGCCTGCGCCGCGCGGCAAGCAGGTCACGCTTCTCTACACGTCGAACGACGACGGCGATTACGAGCAGTGCGGCTGCCCGGTCCACCCGCTGGGCGGCATCGCGCGCCGCGCGACGGTGATCGATCGCGCGCGCGCCGAGGCCGACGTGACGCTGGTGCTGGACGCGGGCGATCTGTTCATTCCGCGCGCCGTCAACCTCGCCGGCGAGGTGCGCCCCGACGCCGGCGAGATCGAACGGCGCGCGCGCCTGCTCGCGGGCGCGTACGGACGGCTCGGGACGACCGCGCTGCTGCCCGGCGAGCGCGATCTCGCGCTGGGTCTGCCGCTGCTGCGGCGGCTGGCGAAGGGCGCGCGCGTCCCGCTGCTGGCGTCGAACCTTTACGGCCGCGACGGCAAGCGCCTGTTCGACGCCGACAAGATCGTCGACGCCGCTGGCCTGAAGATCGGCGTGTTCGGCGTGACCGCGCCGCCCACGCCCGACGACGCCGCCGCGTTCAAGGCCGCGGGCATCGAGGCGCGCGACCCGGCGGCCGCGGCGCGCGACGAGGTCGCCAGCCTGCGCGCGCGCGGCGCCCGCATCGTCGTGGCGCTGGTGCACGTGGGCGAGCGCGACGACAGCCGCAAGCTGCTCGCCGCGGTGCCCGGGATCGACTGGGCCGTGCTCGGGCACAGCGGCATGAACCTGGAGATGCCCGAAAAGGTCGGCGGCGGCGCGCGCATGCTCGAGGCGATGGCGAAGGGCAAGAACGTCGGCCGCCTGGACCTGCACGTGGTCGACGACAAGCTGACGTTCGTCGACCGCGGCGAGCGCGTCCAGATCGAGACGATCCTCGCCGACCACCAGGGCCAGCTCAACGAATACGACAAGCGCCTGGGCGAGACGGATCCGGCCACGATGCGCAACTACTACGAGCAGCGCCGGAAGGACATCGAGGCGGCGATCGCGCGAGAGACCGCCCTCTTGCAGACGATGCCCGCCACGATCACCGGAAGCTGGTTCGAGAACCGCATCATCCCGCTCGACGCGGCCACCCCCGACCAGCCGGGCGTCGCGATCCTGGTCGACGCCTACAACAAGGAGAGTGAGAAGCGGGCGGCGGCAGGCAAACCGGTCGGCCTGGGCATCGAGGTGCCCCGCCCTGCCAAGCCCGCCGCCGAGGCCGCGGCGCCCGCGGGCGGCAACTACACCGGAAACGCGGCGTGCGGCGGGTGCCACGCGCCCGCGCTCGCGTTCTGGCAGACGACCAAGCACGCGCGCGCGCTGTCCGCGCTGGCGCGCGTCGGCCGCGACAAGGATCCGGCCTGCGTCGGCTGCCACGTCACCGGCTACCTGCAGCCCGGCGGCCCCAAGGACATCGCCGACGCGCGCGCCCGCTTCGCCAACGTCGGATGCGAAAGCTGCCACGGCGCGGGCAGCAAGCATGGCGCCGCGCTCGACAAGCGCGGCACGCTGGCGCGGGCCGTCCCCGAGGCGACCTGCCGCGGGTGCCACACGGCCGACGTCACCAACGGCGAATTCGACTACCGGAAGTTCGTCCAGGCCGTCGTCGGCCCTGGGCATGGACTGGCGTCCGGGCCGCCGCGTCCACTATAGTGGGCGCGTTGATGGCCACGTCCCCTGCCCTGGCGCTCGCGATCATGCTGTTCGGGCCGTCCGTGCCATCGCAAGGGGGATCTCCGGACGTCGCGCCCGCGCCCGCCGCGCCTGTGTTCACCTCCGTGGACCTGCCCGGCGCCAGCTTCGAGGCGGTGGGCCAGCACGCGGTGAAGACGCGCGACATCGCCACGCTGCTGTCGTCGTTCGTCGAGGGGTGCGACGCCGAGAAGCGCGACATCGACCGCTCGCGCTGCCAGGCGACGACCGCGTACCTGCGCCGCACCCTCCCGCAACGCACCTTCGTGTACACGACCGACGAACCGGGCGTGGTGGCCGTGTCGGAGTACGACGCGTCGGTGAAGGGCTACCACGTCGCGCTCGCCGGCTGCGTCGCCTGCACGAAGCCGATCACCATCGGCAAGACCAAGGAACCGCGCCTGATCACGCTGAAGGTGCCCGAGAAGGACGCCGATTCGCTGGCGAAGGCGGTCGCGCTGTCCCGCAACACCTTCGGCTTCGACAGCTTCGCCGACGCCAAGCGCTGGCTGGACGCCGAGCGTCCCTTCCTGCGCGCGGAGTTCCTGTTCCAGCCCCAGATCGTCGGGGACGTCTGGACGTACGGCACCAGCCGCGGCGTCGCTCTGAAGCTGGTCGGCGCACGCGTCTACAACCGCTGCACGGGCGACGTGCTGGTGTCGAAGCCGCCGTCGACCGGCATGGGCGAGCACCCCGGACCCGGTCAGCAGGACGCGACGTGCAAGGCGCAGCCCGGCGACGCCAGCGAATCCATCGCGCCGCCCATCGAAGACGACGTGCCGCTGCAGCTCACCAAGAACTCGATCGCCGACGCGATGGCGAAGATCCGGCCGCAGGTGTTCGCGTGCTACCAGCAGTTCAAGGTGGCGGGCATGCTGGAGCTGGCGTTCGTGGTCGCCGGCAACGGCACCGTTCAGGCGGTCACGGTGTCGCCCGCGTGGCGCGGAACGCCGACCGGCCTGTGCGTGCGCGAGGCGGCAAAGGACGCGCACTTCCCGGCCTTCAAGCTCGAGCAGCAGAAGTTCACGTACCCGTTCTTCCTGCGCGAATGATTCAGTTCGCCGGTGGGCGGCGTTCCAGCGCCACCTCGACGATCTCGTGCGGGGGCTGCGGGAGATCGGCGGCCGGCAGCTCGAACCAGAACAGCGCGCCCTCGCCGGCCGCAGACGTGACGCCGTAGCGGCCGTTGTGGCCTTCGACCAGCCGGCGCACGGTGGCCAGCCCCAGCCCCAGGCCTGGCACGGACGTCCCGGCGCCGCGCACGTAGGGGTCGAACGCGTGCCGCGCCAGCTCGGGCGGCAGCCCCGGACCGGTGTCCTCGACCTCGAAGCGGACGCGGTCGTGCCGCGGTTCGATCCGGACGTCGACGTGCCGGCGCGTGCTGTTGCCCATGTGCTTGATCGCGTTGCGCAGAAGGTTCGACAGCACGCTGGCCAGCACGCCGCTCGCGCAGCGCACCGCCACCGGCGCGACCGGCGGCGTGACGGCGATGTCGATGCCGCGCTCCAGCGCGGGGGCGCGCAGCTCCTCGACGACGCCGTCCACGACCTCGCCGACCGCCGACACCATGCCCGCCTGCGGGCGGGCGCCTGCCTGCGCGAACGCGAACAGATCGTCGACCAGCGCGCGGGCGCGGTTGAGGCTGCGCTTGCCGCGCGCCGCCAGCGCCGCCATCCGTTCGTTGCCGGCGGCCCCCCGTTCCGTCGCGGCCAGCGACATCTCGGCCGCCGAGATCGGGTTCAGCAGGTCGTGTGCCACGCGCCCCGCGAAGCCCTCCAGCTCCTCTGAACGCCGCCGCTCCATCGCCTCGTTACGTAACAGCGTCTTCAGCGCCAGCAACGCCAGCGCGATCGCCAGCGCCACGCTCACGCCGTCGAGCCCGAACACCCAGAACATGCGGGTGCGCCGCTCGCCCTCGATCATGTCCGCCACCTGGGCCACGCGCGCCGCGTTCAGCTCGATGTCGGCCATGATGGCGTCGGACTCGTCGTCGATCGCCGCCGGCAGGTCGTCCACCAGCAGCTTCTGCGCCTCCGCGTAGTGACCGCTGGCGGTCGCCTCCATGATCTGCCCGGCCAGCACGTCGACGTCCGTCAGCTCCTTGTCGATGCGCTGCCACAGCTCCTTTTCATCGGGCAGCGCGGGCAGCGCGAAATATTTCTGCAGGTTCTCGCGCAGGCGGTCGCGCACCTGCTTCAGCGGCTGCGTCGGCGCCGGCCGGCCCGTCGACCCGAGCAGGACGTGCGTGTTCAGCAGGCGCTGCAGGTCGCGAAGCTCGGCGCGGGCGGCCGCCAGGTAGAGGATGCTGGGTGATTCGTTGGTCGCGATCTCGGCCGTCAGCGCGTGCGTGCGGCTCGCCCGCCATTCCGCGTAACTACTGCCGCCCAGGAACGACGCAACCACCACCGCCAGGGTCACGATGATCACCCACTTGGAGCCGACTTGCGCGTCGGCAGCTCTCTTCTTCTTCTCCATCTCGCGCCCCCGTCGATAGACCCACCAGGTTCGAGGTGGGAATACTCGCGCTTCATCGAACTGATGGATAGGCGGTTTTGTTCCCGGATCAGGTCCGGCGGCGGCGCCGGCGCGATCGTACCAGCACGACGACCAGCGCGCCCAGGCACGCGAATCCGAACAGATCGCCGACGTGGCGGTAGAGGCCGCCTCCCGGCAGCAGGGCCAGATCGACCAGCAAGGTCTTGGCCGTGGGCGCGGGCAGCTCGGCCGGATCGACCGATTCGGTCTGTTCGCGGACCCGGCCGGCGGCGTCGATGTGCGCGGAAACACCGGTGTTCACGGCGCGGACCATCTCGATGCGGTGCTCGACCGAACGGAACACGGCCAGCGCCAGGTGCTGGTGCGGCTCGGCCGTGCGGCCGAACCACGCGTCGTTGGTGATGTTGATGAACGCGTTCGGGTCCAGGCGGGCCACCCGGCGGGCGAACCCGGGCAGGATGTCCTCGTAACAGATCAGCGGCCCCAGCCGGTAGTCCTGGCCGCGCACCTGCAGCGGGAACGACGCGGGCGTATCGCCACGGTTGAAATTCGAGGCTTCCGGGAAGAGCTTCGTGAACCAGGGAATCGCGTCGTAGAACGGGATGTACTCGCCGAAAAGCATCAGGAATACCTTGTCGTAGGCGGCGGTGACGTCCCCGGCGGCGTTCATCATCAACGCGGTGTTGTAGGGATACTTGTCCTTCGTCCCCATCCCGCCGCGCGTCACCGCGCCGAACAGCAGCGGCGTGTCGAAGTCGCGCCGCACGCGGCGTGCGTCGTCGAGCGGATAGTCGTGCTCGAACGGCGCGGGCGCGCGCCGCAGCGCGTACGGGTACGACGACTCCGGCCAGACGATCAGCTCGGCGCCGGCGCGCGCCAGCGCGGCCGATTCGCGCTGGTGCGACACCAGCAGGTTGGCGAATTCACGGGGGTCCCACTTCTCCAGGATGCCGACGTTCGCCTGCACGACGCCGGTCCGGACCTTGGGCGCGGCGGCGCGGCGCGCGTCGACCTGGTGCATGCGGAACGCGCCGTAGGCGAGATCGGCGGCGATCAGCGCGGCGACGACGACGGCGCCGCGGCCGGCGACGCGGAGGCCGCGATCGCGCGTGCGCCAGGCATCCAGCAGGGCGCCGTTCAGCGCCAGCATCAGGGCGGTGACGCCGAGCGGCCCGGTGAGGTCGGCGATCTGGATGATGACCGGGACGAAGGCCTGCGAGATCGCCAGGTAGTACGGGAAGATCTGGGGCATCCCGAGCTCGAGCGCGACCATCAGCAGCGGCGCCAGCACGGCCAGCGGCAGCTTCGTCCGGTGCTGGAACCGCCGCACCGCCCACGAGAAGATCGCGAAGGTGAGGCCCTGGTAGCCGACCAGCAACAACATGATCGGCATCGCCTCGATCGCCGGCATGTGCCCGAACCGTTCCAGGAGGCCGTCCATCCAGTAGAACGCGACCGCGTTCGCGATCGTCCCGGTCAGCCAGCCATAAAGGAAGGCGCGCTTGTGCGTCGTCGCGTCGAGCGCGACCCACATCTGCGGCACCAGCGCGATCCACATCAGCGGCCACAGCCCGAACGTCGGCACCGACAGGAACAGCATCACCGCCGACAGCACCGAGAGGCCGAAGCGAATGAGGATCGGTCGCGCCATACGCGCTTCTTCTATCGCGAAAATACCGGTCAGCGCACGTCGTAGCAGAGCAGCCGGACCTCGAGCGGTCCGTTGAACAGCTTGTGCGAGATCTGCGGTTTCTGGCGCATCTCGCGCGTCCACTGCGGGCTGCCCGAGAGGACGACGACGCGCCAGCCTCCCAGGCGGGCGAACGCGCGCGCCATCCCGCGGTAGAGCGCGCCCAGCGACTCGGGCTTCAGCCGCTCGCCGTAGGGCGGGTTGGTGACGACGGTGCCGGCCGGCCAGCGCCGCTGCAGCGCCGTGACGTCGGCGCGCTCGAACGTCAGCGCGTCGTCGACGCCCGCGGCGGAGGCGTTCTGCCGCGCGGCCGCGAGCGCCTCGGGGGACACGTCGGCGCAGACGATGGGCTGCAGCGGCGTGCGCTGGGCGGCGATCGCGGCGTCTTCGGCCTCGGCGCGCATGCGGCCGAAGTCGGCCAGCGCCTCGGGCGGCAGCGTCGGCCAGCGCTCGAAGCCGAAGCGGCGGCGCAGCCCGGGCGCGATCCCGCGCGCCGCCAGCGCGTGCTCGATGGCCAGCGTGCCCGATCCCGCCATCGGGTCGACGAACGGCAGGTCGGCGCGCGCGCCACCCAGCGCCAGCACCGCCGCCGCCAGCGTCTCCTTCAGCGGCGCCTCGACCATCGCGACGCGGTAGCCGCGCCGGTGCAGCGCCTCGCCCGCCAGATCCAGGAACACACCGGCCTTGCCCGCGGCGATGTGAACGACGATGCCGACGTCGGGCGCCTTCGTGTCGACGTCGGGCCGCGCGCCGTAGGCGTCGCGGAGCACGTCGACGACCGCGTCCTTCACCTTCAGCGCCGCGAAACCCGAGTGCGTGAGCGCCGGTGTGTCGCGAACGGCGCCGTGCACGGACAGCGTGCTCTTCGCCGTCAGCCAGTCGCGCCAGGCGACGGCGCGCGCGCCCGCGTACAGCGCCGCCGCGTCGTTCGCCTCGAACTCGGCGAGCTGCATCAGCACGCGCACCGCGACCCGCGCGCGCAGGCAGACCCGCATCCCCATCTCGATCGGCCCTTCGAACCAGACGCCGCCGAAATCCCCCTTCGCGCCCGCGATCCGCATGGCCGCGATCTCACGGCGCAGCGCGCCCTCGGTGCCGCGCGCGCAGGTGACGAAGAAGCGGAATTTGGCGGGCAAGGCGCGCGTAATCTACTCCAGCCGTCAGAGCGCGGCGGGCATCTCGGCGATATCCCCCGATCCCTCGGCGCAGAACTCCACGTCACGCCGTCCCTGGTTGCCGCTCCCGAAGCGAATGCCCTTCGCATCCGGCGCGTAACCGCGCAACGTCGGAACGTTTCGGACCATCCACCGTGCGTGGGCGAGGGCCCGGGTGGCCGCGGCGCCCGGGACGACGTCACGCAGCGCCAGCGGCTTCCGCGTCGCGATGTCGAAGGTCCGGCAGCGGAGCCGGTTGTGCGCGTGGGCGGCGCCGGCGAAGTACCAGCTCTCGGCCACGTAGATCGACACCGCGGATTCGTCCTGGTACGCCGCGCGCACGACGCGTTCGACGAAGCCCTCGGCGCAGTGGTCGCGGAGGTCGCGGTCGACCTGCGGCGCCAGAAGCACCTTGTCTCCGGCCATCAATCCGTCGACGCAGCAATTGCTCTCGCAGCGCGTGGTGATCCGCAGCCCGCCCGGAAGCGGCCGATCGGGACCGGGGTCGTGGCGGCTCGCGAGCTCGGCGGTCGTTGGCGCGGGGCCCGTCGGGCGAACAATGTCCGGGAGGTCGCTGATGCGGACTCCCTTGCCGATGCTCGAATGGGTGTGCGCACCGGTACCGCACCAGGGGTAATGCTTCGGTTCCCCGGTTTCGGGGTCGCCGGCCGCGAGCAGCGCGAGCGCGAGCCATGCGGTCGAGTGCATCGGGTCGATGATCGCACATCGGAGGGCACCAGATCGCATCGGCCCCCGGGCGCGCTCCCGCGACTATCGCCCTTTTCAAGTTGGACGGGCACGTCGCTCGCGGCCGGCGACCTCGTCACGGTCCTCGCGCGAGCGTGCACGCGCCGGACCCTCACCCGCCGAGCCTTCGGCTCGACGGCCTCTCCCGCAAGTGGGAGAGGCAAGATTAGGAATGCCCGCGACGGCTCGGCGACCTCTCCCGCGCGGAGGGGTGCAGATCTAGTGGGTCGAGACGCGGTCGTTGGCGTCGAGGCGGGCCTGGGCCCAGCCGCGGCGTTCGACCAGGGCCTGGTGGGCGCCGTCCAGCTCGCCCTTCCAGGCGGCCAGCTCGCGATCGGCCTCCGACAGCTCTTTCTCGGCGCGGGCGCGGTCGACGTCGTGGGCGGTCAGCGCCTGGTCGACCAGCACCAGCACGCGGTCGCGGCCGCCGTGGTCGTCGGCCTGCGGCAGCTGCGCCACCTGCAGGAAGCCTGGCCCGACGGCGATCACGCCCGACCGCTCCTTGCCCTTGTACCAGAGCACGCCCGGCTTCAGCGCCGACATCAGCGGCACGTGGCCGGGCAGGACGCCGAACTCGCCCAGCTCGCCGGGCGCGGTCAGCTCATCGACCTCGGTGTCGATGAGCGCGCCGCGCGGTGTGGTGACGGACAGTCGCATCGCCTGCGCCGCCGGCCTAGGCCGCTTCCTTCTTCTGCTTGTCGAACGCGGCGCGCACGTCGTCCAGGCCGCCCTGCATGTAGAACAGCTGCTCGGGGATGTCGTCGCACTTGCCGTCGACGATCTCCTTGAAG
>Ga0070673_100001033_pt1 | contig 15784 bp, 14 predicted proteins | sample KBSM23metaG_FD_65342 | JGI IMG/M metagenome (GOLD analysis project Ga0070673, IMG submission 65342) | Miscanthus rhizosphere microbial communities from Kellogg Biological Station, Michigan, USA - KBS M2-3 metaG | ecosystem: Host-associated > Plants > Roots > Rhizosphere > Soil ... | reverse complement strand
ATTCGGGCAAGCAGCGCGAGTTTCCCGAGGTCGACAGGGCCGAGTGGCTCACGCCCGCGGAGGCGCGGGAGAAGATCAACCCGGCCCAGACCGAGCTGCTCGACCGCCTCGAAGCATCTCTCGTCCGGTTGTAGAGGAGACCTATACTCGCGGCGATGGCAGATGGCCCGCGACCTAATTCGCCCCCGTCCGGGGAGGGGCCCTCGGGCAGGCCGCTGCCGCTCTCGGTCCGCCTGCTCGGCGCCGGAGTGCGCAGCGCCCGCAGCGTGACCAAGGCGGCCGGCATCGACCGGGCCGTCGAGAGCGCCGCCGAGGAGGCGATGGTCGCCGCGATCGAGAGCGAGGCCGTCGAACGCGCCCTCGCCCGCGTCCTCAAGGGGCCGGTGGTCGAAGAGGCGATGAACAGCGCGCTCGAGAGCGACGCGGTCAAACGCGCTCTGGTCGAGGCGCTCGACAGCGAGCTCGTCGACGAGGTCTGGCGGCGCCTGCTGGCGAGCGACGAGGCGCAGCGGCTGGTCGAGCGGATCGCCGAGGCGCCGGAGCTCCGCGCCGCGATCAGCGCCCAGAGCGTGGGCCTGATCGAGGACGTCGGGCACACGATCGGCAACGGGACGCAGCGCGCCGACAATGCCGTCGAGCGCCTCGCCCGCCGCATCCTCTTCCGTCGCCGCCGCGTCGAGCCGACCGATCGCGCCGGCCTCGTCAGCCGCGGCGTCGCCCTCGGCCTCGACGCGCTGATCGTCAATCTCGGCTTCTCCGGCCTGGCGGCGATCGCGGCGCTGATCGCCTCCGCCTTCAGCGGCAACGGCAACGGAGTCTCCGACCTCGCCCTGGCGCTGGGCACGACCGCCTGGCTGGCGATGGGCGCCGTCTACCTCGTCGGCTTCTGGTCGCTCGCCGCGCAGACGCCCGGCATGCGCTTCCTCGGCATCAGGCTCGACGCCCCCGGCCGCGGGCTGCCGCTGCGGCGATCGCTCAAGCGCCTGCTCGGCATGGTCCTGGCGGCGATCCCGTTCTTCCTTGGCTTCCTCGGCATCCTCTTCGACGAGCGGCGGCGGGCATGGGACGACCGGCTCAGCGGGGTGGACGTCCTCTACGAGGGCGACGAGCGCCGCGCCGCTCCCTGGTCGCGCCTCGAGCCGGCCGAGGCGGGGGCGCCCATGGCCTCGGGCACCCCTTCGACGACGAAGGCCCCGGAATCCCGGGGCCTTCGGTCACGCCGTATGGCGGGATCGTCTACTAGCTGACCCTGCCCACGTCTGTCGGGCCCTCCGCGAGCTTGTAGATGATGATGACCGCGAGCGCGAAGATGGCCAGCGACCAGAAGGGGTAGGCGCCCGCCGCGCCGAGCAGCGCGCCGATCGCGTTCAGCGAGGCGATGAAGATGCCGAACCAGCGGCCGAATTCCCCTCCCGAGAAGAGCGAGAAGGCGGCGACGAGCTCGAGCACGCCGACGATCAGGAGGATCCATCCCCAGGTGTGCAGGCTGCTGAAGACGTAGGTGACGTTTTCCGTGAAGAACTTCGAGTCGCCGATCGCGGCGATGCCGTAGATGATGTTCAGAACCCCGGCGACGAGCAGGAGGATGCCGGCGAACACCCACCAACCGCTGAGCAAGCTCTCTTCGTTCATGAGGAAACCCTTTCCGACGGTGAAATTGGATAGAGGCGGGAACGCATCGGGAGCCGCTTCGCTGTTTGCGGCGCTGTTCCTTTGCGCGGCCGTTTTCATGCCATTTGACCACCACCGCCGTCGGTGATCTAGGCTGCGCGGCCATGGACGTGTTCCGTACGCCGGACGAGAGCCTGCAGGGGCTGCCCGACTTTCCCTTCGAGCCGAGCTATCGCGCGATCGACGACCTGCGCCTCGCCTACCTCGACGAGGGCGAGGGCCAGCCCGTCGTCTTCTTCCACGGCGAGCCGACCTGGTCGTTCCTCTGGCGCAGGGTGATCCCGCCGGTGCGCGACGCGGGCTTCCGCTGCATCGCGCCCGACTACGCCGGCTTCGGCCGCTCCGACAAGCCCACCGACCTCGACTGGTACACCTACGACCGCCACGTCGACCTGATGGCGAAGCTGCTCGAGGAGCTCGACGTTCGCGACGCCACCGCCGTCGTCCACGACTGGGGGGGACCGATCGGCCTGCGGCTCGCGGTCGAGAACCCCGATCGCTTCTCGCGCCTGGTGATCATGGAGACCGGGCCTTTCACCGGCCACCAGCGGATGAGCGACGCCTGGCTCCACTTCCGCGAGTTCGTCCGCGAGAACGCCGACATCCCGGTCGGGGTGCTCGTGCGCGGCGGCTGCAAGGAGGACCCGGGCGACGAGGTGATCGCCGCCTACGACGCGCCCTACCCGACCCCCGAGTCGAAGGCCGGCCCCCGCGCCTTCCCGCTGATCCTGCCGACCGAGCCCGACGCGCCCGGCGCCGCCGAGGGCAGGCGGGTCGCCGACGCCCTGCGCGAGGACGAGCGCCCGGCGCTGGTCCTCTGGGCCGACTCCGACCCGATCCTGCCCTTCTCTGTGGGCGAGCGGGTCTCCTCGCAGCTCAACTTCCCGGCGCCGCGCCCGATCGAGAACGCCTCGCACTTCCTGCAGGAGGACGCCGGCCCCGAGATCGGGCGCATCATCGCCGAGTGGCTTTAGCTCCTCGGCGGCTCGATGCCGTGCGGGCCACCGCGGCGCGCAGCTCCTCACGCGAATGGCCGAGCAGCAGCCGAACCCGGCGCGGCGGCTCCTCGTCCTCGATCCAGGTGACGGTGCCCGGCCAGTAGGGGCCGGGCGGCCGCCCGGGGTGATGGAAGGCGTCGGCGTAGACCCAGCTGCCGGTGTTGTGGAGGCGGCCGCCGCCGGGCACGGCCCAGGTGGCGTCGCCCTCTTCGGGCCCGCCGCGGTGGGTGTGCCCGGTGATCGTGTGGGCCGCCCCCAGGCGCAGGCGCCGCGCCAGCTCGGCGGCGGCGTCGATGCCGCTGCGGGAGATGGCGGCGGAGGAGAGGTCGGCTTCGAAGCCGGCGCGGAAGAGGCGGTTGAGCATCCAGACGCTGCCCGGCACGCCGGCCGCGACCGCGGCCTGCCTCACCACCTGGCTGGCCCTGCCGTTGTTGCGACGGCGGCTCGAGATCGCGCGCCAGGCGCGCTCGGAGGGCATCGTCGCCCTAGCGGATAGTCCGGCCTCGGCGAGGCCGAAGGCGAGGCCGTAGATCGGCCGCAGCACGTTCTCGTAGTCGCCGGGGGCGGCGGGATCGGGCGGCCGGCCGCCGGCGCGCATGATCGCCGCCGCCGCGACGCACTCCAGGCGCGGCAGGCTCATGTGGCAGTCCATGTAGTGGCCGTGGGTCGCGTAGACGTCGTCGCGCAGCCAGAGGCCCGGGTAGGCGACCCCGAGCTCGGCGCCGCCGAGCCAGCCGGCGATCCGCGCCGCCGGCTCGCCCGCCGGCAGGGCGCGGTGCTCGAGCCCCAGCGGCCCGCCGCCGAGCGCCACTTCCTCCAGCAGCGGCTCGGCCAGCCGGTGGTCGTGGTTGCCGGGCACGAGGACGATCCGGCGCCCGGCCATCGCCTCGCCCAGCTCCTCGAAGAAGGGTTGAGCGGACTCGAGGACCCGCGCCATCGGCAGCGAGCGCAGCTCGAGCACGTCGCCGAGCAGGACGAGGCGGTCGGCCTCGCGGACCTCGTCGAGCAGCAGGCGGCGCATCGCCGGGTCGCGGGCGAGGTCCTCCCCGTTGGGGCTGCCGAGGTGCAGGTCGGAGACGATCGCGGTGCGCACTGGGTCCCAACCTAGCGACTGGCCAGTCAGCCAGTCCGGCTAGACTTCCCTGCGTGACCGGTCTCGGCGAAGAGCGCCTGGCGCCGTGCAACGGCATCGAGATCGCCTACCAGGAGGTGGGCGACCCGGCCGCCGAGCCGCTGCTGCTCGTGATGGGGCTGGGCACGCAGATGCTCGGCTGGGACGAGGAGCTCTGCGAGCTGCTCGCCGAGCGCGGCTTCCGCGTCGTCCGCTTCGACAACCGCGACATCGGCCGCTCGACCATGCTCGACGACGCCGGCGTGCCGAGCCGCTCCGACCTCTTCCTCGGCCGCCGCGCCAGGGCCGCCTACCTGCTGCCCGACATGGCGGCCGACGCGGTCGGCCTGATGGACCACCTGGGGATCGAGTCGGCGCACGTGGTCGGCGCCTCGATGGGCGGGATGATCGGCCAGACGCTCGCGATCGAGCATCCCGAGCGCGTCCGCTCGCTGGTCTCGATCATGTCGACGACGGGCAGTCGCCGAGTCGGGATGCCGACGCTGAAGGCCTTCGGCCTGATGCTGGCCGAGGCGCCGCGCGACCGCGACGGCTACGTCGAGCGCGTCGTCAAGACCTTCGAGGTCGTCGGCTCGCCCGCCTACCGAACCGACGAGGAGCGGCTGCGGCGGATCGCCGGCGAGATGTACGACCGCTCGCACAACCCGCGCGGCATCCTGCGCCAGATGCACGCGATCACGGCCTCGGGCGACCGCACCGCGAAGCTGCGCGACCTGCGCCTGCCGGTGGCCGTGATCCACGGCAGCCGCGACCGGCTCGTCCGCCCCAGCGGCGGCCGCGCCACCGCGCGCGCGATCCCCGGCGCCCGCCTGCGCCTGATCGAGGGAATGGGCCACGACCTTCCCCGCCAGCTCTGGCCGGTCTTCGCCGACGACATCGTCGACACGGCCGCCCGCGCGAAGCGGTCGAGCGCCCCCGCCCGCGTTGCGGCCTGAGTGCGGCTGAGAGGAGTCGAACCTCCACGGAGTTTCCTCCACACGGACCTGAACCGTGCGCGTCTACCAGTTCCGCCACAGCCGCGGGAGCAGGCAATCTACCGATTCGGCAACCCCCGCCATCCCCAGCCACCGCCCGCGCTCCGCCGCCGCGTCTCGCTAAAATGCCGCATCCTCGCCGCTATCGTCTAGGGGACTAGGACGCCGGATTCTCAGTCCGGAAACCGGGGTTCGAATCCCCGTAGCGGTATGCCGACAGCAGCCCAGTCAGCGCTATAAATCCTCTGAGTGATTAGGAAACCGCTGAGGTCTCTGATAGGCTCCATTTAAGAACGCATGGATTTCCCAAAAAGGGGTAGATTGCCTTGAAGCCCTCAAGGAGTCCATGTATTTGGCCGATGATGCGAAAGAGGAGTAGACTCCATGGTCCGAATGCTTGAGTTGCATCACTCCATTCCAGGGATCCGTACGCGGGACGATGTCCAGGAGAGGACGGACGCGACTCGATCGGATCGGCTGGCGGCAGCAGGATCCACGGAGGAGCGTCGGGCCATTCACGAGGAGGATGTCGAAAGCAAGGAGTTCGCCGATGACTGCAAGGCCGTCGCAAAGCTCCTGCAGGCGAACGACCGGGAGGGCCTGGTCGCGCATGGTACTCGGCACATTCCCGAGCGTGCCGCCGCTCGAGCGGCGGCGATTCGCTCCGGTAGCTAACTGACTCTGGGCGGCTGAGAGGCAGGGCCCTCCAGCTACTCAAGAGTCTGCTCGTGCTCCTCACCGGGGAGTCCCGGGGAGTCGAGAGATGACGGTAGAGACGACCTCTCCAGCAGTAGTCCTCGAGTCAAAGGCTCCGGAATTCTCCGCGATCGAGTTGCGGCTCACCGCGCGTTGCTGTCGACAGGATCTGAACGTCGAGCCTGCCCACGCTGATATCAGGCAGCTGGCGGAGGAGTCCATGATCGTCCGCAAGTTCATAGCGCTTCGGTCGGCCCTTCCGGACGACGCTCAGGAGCCCTTTGCAAGCGCCTCGCGCTCCGACATCTACACGCTCCACGCAGGTCAGCTGCGCGGTGTTACCTGGTGCGACCGCGAGTACGGGGTCGTATGGCTGCTCGGTTTTGGCATGCACCGCGAAGGACACCGCACGGATGCCTACAACGTTCTCGCGGAGTTGGACAAGCGCGGGCAGCTGCTGCCGACTACCGAGGACTACGAGACGATGATGCGCGAACGTGAGGCGCGACAGCTGCCCACGATGGTGGCCGAGATGCGCGCGCTCCTGAAGCGCGCTCGCGCGACTCCTGAAAAGGTGCACTCGGTTCTCTTGAGTGTAGGGGTGAGGGTGAGTCTTTACGTCATCCGCGAGGGCGACGAGACCGAAGGCTTGGAGGAATTTCATCTGTCGGTTTCGGCGCGTCATCTCGAGGATGGATGGCTGGCGATTCTCCGCACCGCTATCTGGCCTTCGGAGGATCAGGATGCCTGGGAGTACACGACGGACTTTCCAGAGCGAGAGCCGAGTAGAGAGGAGCTCCGCTTTAAGCACTGGCACGAGATCGGTAGCCATCCCAATGCGTGAGCTGGAGCAGATGCAGGAGGTGCTGGTAGAGGCCCTGCGAGAACTGCCCGCAATCTCCGTTCGGGCAGAGAAGCACGATGCCTATGAGCCGATTCACGTCGACATTGGGACCTTCCTGCGTTTCTCCTCGCCCGAATGGGAAGTCGTCTTCGGCAAACCTGGCTCAGGAAAGACCATTCTTTTGAAGACCTGGGAGGAGGAGATCTTCGACGCTGTCGAGCGTCCCAGCATCCTCCCCATCTATGTCTCCGCACGGCACATGCTCGACGCGCCCGGGAACGAAGGCAGCCCCGCCGAACGCGGCGAGTTGCACTTCCAGGCATTCTTGGAAGAGTTCGGTGCCGCCGTGCGGCGGGCCTCCCGCCGCGCCCGTGTTAGCGATAGCTGGGTCGACCGGCTGCAGGGCAGAAGCCTCCGGCGAAAGTCGAAGGTGATCGCCGACCTGATCGAGAGCATCAACCGCGCGATTCAGCGAGGGCGACCGGTCCGCCGACCTCGCGACCGCAAACACGAGGAGTCCGAGGGGCACGAGAGTGAGGACAAGAGATTCTTTGGCGGCAGGTTGCGCGGCGGCTTGGGGGGCTTTGGCGCCTCGCTCGGGGTGAGTGGGAGCGCTGAGCGATCTGACGCGGAGCGCTCGAACTCTAGCGAGCGCCTGACCGGCAGCGGTCCGATGGCGCCCGACTTCCAGAAGGTGACCGAATGCTTGGAGGAGTTGGCGGAAGCGATCGAAGTCGAGCGGTTCTGTGTACTTCTCGACGACTGGTCGCTGGTTGACGTGCGCGTTCAGCCCTGGGTTGCAGCTTGGCTCAAGCGGACGTTCGACGGCAACCCCCGGATTGCGCTCAAGCTCGCTGCCAGTCCCGAACAGGTTCTACTCTGGGATGAGGTTGCGAAAAAGGGGTTTCGCTCGGCGACTGATATCCGCGACCGTGGAACGCTGGACCATCCGCAGATGAAGGAGGACGACCTCGTCGCGTTCTTCGAGCAGCTTCTTCTGAAGAGACTGGTAAGCCTGCAGGGCGACCTGGAGGTCTTCTCCGAGGATCGGCGCAATCGGCCCCGGCCCGAGTTCATAGGCATGATGTTCGAGACGCGTGAGGCGTTTGAGCTGTTGGCTACCGGCACGGAAGGAATCCCACGTAACTTCCTGATTGCTCTCTTGGAGCTGATCGAAGGAGGTCTGCCGCTTGATGGGTGGAGCGCTGCGGAAGTTCGCGAGGCCGTTGGTGCGCCTGAGCTTCCCATTCCTAGGTCCGTTCAGTTGCCCGAGATAGAAGAAGAGGAGGTCACCGATGTCGAGGCACTGCTTGAATACGTGATTCGACCCAAGGTTATTGCCAACGGTTCCCGCTTCTTCCTCGTTCGGGCGGAGGATCGTGCGCAGACTGGGGCACCCTTCGAGGAGCTTCTCGAGAGAAAGCTGATCGAACCTGATGGCTCGTCGATCCTCCCGGAGAGACTGCGGGGCCACTTCCAGGGATTTTGGCTGAGTGAGGACCGGTGGCAAGCCTTGGGCAGGGCGATCCTCCTCTTTAGGCGGATCCAGCACCAACCGGAGAAGCCGCTTGAGGAGGTGCTGCATTCAAATCCACCCAAGATTACCTCCGCCCGCTCAGCTGACCCGTATGTGCTCGACTTCACCCGTTGGCGGGCCTGATACTCCGTTGTACTTGAAGCGTTTTGTAGGGGTAATGGGAAAGCCCGCGTTCAGGGGCTGAGCCCCCTTGAAGAAGAGATGGTCTGGCGCGCGATCCTCAGTCGGACGGTCCGACTTCGATCTTGGAGTTACGCGCGTGCCATCTGATCTCCTTCACTGTGCATCTGGCGCCGGAGGCGATCGTACCCGCGCGAGACAGCGTGCCCCATGCGCGGAGGTCCTTGAGCCGACCGGATATTCGAGCCGAGCCCCCGGTGTCGAGCTCTCCCCCCAGGGAGAAGCGCCCGCGGTGGACGTCTGCCGCTGCCTGGATGTAGACAGCGCTGCTGTGTTCCTTCCCGTCGCTGCATATCCCGCGCCAGCGGAAGAAGACGGATCGGACCTCCGTCCTGCCCACGGTGATGACGATGGGCAGGCCCTGGCTCGTGGTTCCGCTGTAGGTGCCGAACCTGAAGGCGGGTTGCCGGGGAGCCCTGATCTCTCCTGTCTGCCGTGACTTGGCAACCCTCCCCGCGGCCGTCTCGATCTCTGCCGAGACCCTGACCTTAAGCGCCCCGGCAGCGCGCAGGGCCCTTGCTCCCCGTCGCGACAGCCGCACCCGAACGCTCCGGCTCTCACCGGCGGGGACACGGAATCCAACCGCACCCAAGCGCCCGCGCCTCGACGCCGGCTCCGACCGGCGAGGCAGAGCTGCGACACGGCCGCTCGCCCTGCAGGCGGTCACGCCTATCGGGCAGCTCACGGTCAGACCGGTCTCGACCGTGATCGAGCGCCTCCCCCCGATCGCTCTTGGCTTGCCCGTCACCAACGCTTTCGCCTGCCTCGCCGGGCTCGGCGCTGGACATGGCGAGGAGGCCCCCGCGACGCTCTTCACCTCATTTGCGGTCAGGGTGCCGTCATAGACGAGGATGCAGGACACGGCCCCGCTCGACTCCTCGCCCGGATACGCCCCGCTCGCGTTGTCGCGGAAGAACCGCAGCACCCCGCTTCCCAGGTCGAACCCTTGGGCGATCCGGGCGGCGGCGACCTTGACGCCATTCACGTAAGCGGTGGCTTGCTCTCCGCCTTCGGGATCGGCAGCATTCGTGAGGGCGATCTCGACGAAGGAGTTACTGCTCAGCACGATGTTCCCGCTGGTGTCGCCGCCGTCACGACCGCCGTAGAGCGCCACTTGCCCCTTGTAGTTGTAGAGACCCGTGTCCGAGGTTCCGCGGGAAAAGTCGAGGATCCGTCGATAGCCGGTCGGCTTGCCCGTCGTATCGGCCAGGCGAAAGACCATCACAACCGAATGATTCGCGGGATCGACAAGGCCGGTGGTCGTCAGCGAGAGGCCATTGCCCTTCGGAAAGCGCAGCACATGGCGCAGGCCGAGCCCGTCGATCTGCTCGAGCGCAAAGCGGTTGCCCTGGCCGAGATCTTCGAGCGCAGGCGCCCCGGGGACCTCCGATGAAAGGTCGCCCTGAAACCGATACGCGGCCTTCAGCGTGGCCGCTCCCGCGCTCTCGACGCCGCCGACGAGGATCAGCACCGCCATCAGCGCGCCAACGATTCCCCGTATCCCCCCCACATCCTGAGTGTATCTGGGGCCCCTCATGGGCCATCCGCGCCGACCGGGATCGCGTCCGCGGCGGTGAGCGTGCCGAACAGGGTTCCGAGCAGGAGATCGCGCAGCTCGTCGCGCGAGAGATCGCGGTGCTCGATCCAGTCGAGGCAGGCTCCGTCCATGAACCAGAGCCAGCCGTGCACGGCGGCGCGCGCCTTGGGCGGCGCGCCGTCCGGGTAGAGGCCCTCGAGGATCCGGGCGGCCGTTCTCGTGCGGACCTCTTCGACGAGCTCCCGCACCTCGGGGACGCCGCTGACGCTCTGCATCAGCTTGCGATAGGCGAGCGCGTTCTCGTCGATCAGCTCGAGGAAGGCTTTGAGGCTCTCGCGCAGCTGATCGAGCGGGGGGAGGGCGGGGTCGGGTTCCGTCCGCGCCCGCAGCTCCTCCGCCGCCTGGGCGAGGGTCGCCTGGAAGAACTCGCGCTTGCTCGGAAAGTAGTGGTAGAGCAGCGGCTTCGAGATCCCCGCCTCCCGCGCGATCTTGCGCATCGAGAGCTCGTCGTAGGAGTGCCGGGCGAACAGCTCGGCGCCGCGCTCGAGCAGCTGGCGGCGCCGGTCCTCGGCCTGCAGCCGGCGGTAGGTGGGACGGGTCATCGCGGCTGCATTGTAGCGGCTTGTTGACCGGCGGTTGACAAGCCTGCTAGTTTTACTGACCGTCGGTCAACAAGCGACGAAAAGGAGGCAGTCATGACCGAAGGAGAAGGTCGGCCCGAGTCGACCGAGAGGAAGCTGGCGGAACTGACGCAGCGGCTGGAACGGGTGGAACGGCGGGTCTTTCCGCCCCATCTCACCCCGGACATCCAGCCCGCGCCCGCTGCGAGCCATTTCGCGACGTCGACCCGACCGGAGCCGTCCCAACCGGCTCCCGCTCCCCCGCAACGCGATCTCGAGGAGCTCCTCGGCGGCCGCGTCCTCGCCTGGGTGGGCGGCATCGCGATCCTGCTCGGGATCGTCTTCCTCTTCGGGATCGCAATCGATCGCGGCTGGATCGACGAGCCGATGCGCACCATCTTCGGCTTCCTCGGCTCCACCTTCCTCCTGCTCGCCGGGGTATGGCTCTACGAGCAAAAGGGGCGCACCGAGGCGGCGCTGGCTGCCGTCGCGAGCGCGCTCTCCGGCCTCTACGCGACGCTCCTGGTCGGGACCCAGGTGTACGACCTGATCCCACCTGCGGCCGGGCTCGCCGGCGCCGGCCTGGTCGGGATCGTCGGCGCGGCGATCGCGGTCCGCTGGAAATCGCCGATCGTCGCCGCGATCGGGATCCTCGGCGCGCTGCTGGCGCCGGTCCTGGTCGGCGCTGGAACCTCCGGGCTTTCGCTCGGGTTCATGGCGATCGCGCTGACGGCTGCCGTCGGCGTCCTGCTCTGGCAGCGGTGGGGCTGGCTCTCGCTTGGGGCCTTCCTGGTCTCGGCGCCGCAGCTTCTGATCTGGATTGGGGAGAACTACCAGGAGCGGCTGTTGCCAGCGCTGGGCGTGCTGATCGGGTTCTGGGCGCTCTACACGGTTGCGGCGCTCGGCTATGAGCTACGGGCGCGAGCCCAGGGTGAGCTTCCGGTCGACTCCTGGTTCCTGCTGCTCGGGAACGTCGTCCTCACCGCGGGCGCCGGTTACCTCGTGCTCAGCGAGAGCGGGCACCCGAGCGCGGCGGTCGCGTGGCTTCTGGGCCTGGCGACCGTCCACATCCTGCTCGGCGCCCTGGCGCTGCGCCAGGCGATCAACCGCGAGATCGGCTCGCTGCTCGTCGCCGGCGGCCTCGGCCTGTCGGCGCTCGCCTTCGCGGACATCCTCGACGGCCCCGTTCTCGTTGTCGGCTGGGCGCTGCAGGCGGTCGTGCTCACGTACCTGGCGACCCAGGCGAGCAGGGAGGAGACCCCCTACGGCTCGAACGCCGAGCGTCTCCTGCTCGCGGCCGGGGCATACCTCGGCCTCGCCTTCGGCCATGCGCTCGTCTTCGAGATACAGCCGAGCGCGATCTTGACCGGAGTGGAGAACCTCGGCGACGCGCTCATCGGCCTCGGCGCCTGTGCGGCCGCGGCGCTCTACGGCCGTTACGCCCTGCGTGACTTCGACCCCAGCCTGTCCCAGGGGTGTGAGATCGCCGGCGCCTCGGCGCTCTTCTACCTCGCGTCGGTGACGATCGTCGACACCTTCGGCGTCACCGCTTCGGGGGAGTCGCGGCAGGCAGGTCAGGTTCTGCTCTCGGCCTTCTGGACGCTGAGCGGTCTCGCCGCGGTCGTCTACGGGCTGCTGCGCGACGTCAAGCGCCTCCGTCTCGCCGGGTTGGCGCTGCTCGCGCTCGCAATCGCCAAGGTCTACACCTACGACCTCGCCGAGCTCGAGGAGATCTCGCGGGTGCTCTCCTTCGTCGGGCTCGGGCTGCTCCTGCTCGTGGGCGCCTTCGCCTACCAGCGGATCCGGGTAGGCGTGGGTGACGATTCCCCGGAGGTGACCCGATGAGGCGCATCGCCCTCGCCCTGCTCGCCTCGCTCGCGGTCGGCGTCCAGCCGGCCGCGGCGGCCGAGCTCGATCGCGCCGACTTCCGTTACGCGCGGCCGCTGGTGGCCCCCGCCGCCGGCCCGATCCTCGTCGAGCCCGACGGGAAGCTCTTCGAGCACTCGCTGCCGGGCTTCGCCGACCTGCGGGTCGTGGACGCGCGCGGGCACGAGGTGCCGTGGCGCCACGTTCGCGGCAGGCAGGGCGCCGGGCCCGAAGCGGTGCCGGTCCTGAACAGTGGCCGCCAGGGGCGCGTCGCCGTCGCTCTGCTCGACCTCGGAGGGCGGCGGCGCACTCTGGACCGCGTGGAGCTGGATATTCCGGGCCGGAGCTTCGTCGGCCGCGCGGTGGTCCTCGGAGCCGACGATCGCGACGGTCCGTTCACGCGGCTCTCGGAGACCGGGATCTACGACGTTCGCGGGGCGCGACCGGCGCGGAGCACGGTCGCCGTCTTCCCACCCAGCGACTTTCGCTACCTGCTCGTCCGGGCGAGTGGCGTCAGTCGCATCGTCGGCGCATCCGTGTCCGGGGTTGGCGAGCGGCCCCGGCTCCTGCGACGCAAGGTCCGGTCCGTATCGCGGCGCGAGGAGGGGACGCGCACGATCGTCACCCTCGATCTCGGCTTCCGCGACGTCCCGGTCGACGAGCTTCGGATCGCGGCCGAGACGGCGCGCTACGAGCGCCCCGTGGCGATCTTCGGCTCGAACAACCTGGGGCGGCTCGTGCCGTTGACGGCGGCCAGGATCTTCCGCTTCCCCGGCTCCAGCTCGGCGCCGATCCCGGTCGGAGCGAATCACCGCTACATCCAGGTCGAGATCGACAACGGCGACGACCCGCCGCTGCGGGGAATCGAGGTGACGGCGTGGAGCCGCTCGCGCGCCCTCCTGCTGGAGGGGGGGCGCCCACGCCCCTACACCCTCTACTACGGAAACCCGCACGTGAGCGCTCCCAGCTATGACTTCGCCCGCATCCCGGACGCCTCCGCGGCGGAGGGCGCCGTCAGCGGCCGGCTGGGGCCCGCGCGCGAGAACCCGGCTTTCGAGCCGCCCGCGGACACACGCTCGTTCGCGGCCCGCAATCCGGGGCTGGTTACGGCCGCCCTCGCCTTCGCCGCCCTCGCCCTGGGCGCTGTCGGCCTGCTCGCGCTGAGAAGACGGGAGTGAGCCGTCGGGCGGCTGGCTGAGCGAGTCGCCACAATGCACGGCCGATGACGGCCGAGCAGAGCGCCGAGGGCAGCGAAGCGCTCGGCGCGATCTTCGCCCGCTTCCTCAAGTTCGGCTGCCTCGCCTGGGGTGGGCCGGCGGCGCAGATCGCGATGATCAAGCGCGAGTGCGTCGAGGAGGAGCGGTGGATCTCGGAGGAGAGCTTCAAGCGGGTGCTCGCCGTCTACCAGGTGCTCCCCGGGCCCGAGGCGCACGAGCTCTGCGTCTACTTCGGCCGTCTGCGCGGCGGCAAGGCGGGCGGCTTCCTCGCCGGGCTCGGCTTCATGCTCCCCGGCTTCCTCCTCATGCTCGGCCTCTCGGCCCTCTACGTCGAGGCCAGCCTCGCCGGGCATCTCGACGCCCTCTTCTACGGGCTCTCGGCGGCGGTCGGCGCGCTCGTCGCCCGGGCGGTGGTGCGGCTCGGCGGCTCCTTCCTCACCGACGCGCCGCTGGTCCTGATCGCCCTCGCCGGCTTCGCCCTGACGCTCTTCGCCGACGCCAGCTTCGTCCTCGTCCTGCTCGGCGCCGGCCTCGCCTACGAGGTCTGGCGGAACGCGCCGCGCTGGGCGTCGCGAGCCGGGGCCTTCGGCCTCGCGCCCCTGGGGGCGGTGTCGGTCCTGGGCGGAGCGATCGCCGTCTCGCTCGGCGGCGAAATCTTCCTCGAGGGCCTGAAGGCGGGCCTGCTCACCTTCGGCGGCGCCTTCACCGTGATCCCTTTCCTGCACGACACCGCGGTCGAGGGACACCACTGGCTCACCTCGAGCCAGTTCGTCGACGGCCTGGCGATCGGCGGCATCCTGCCGGCGCCGCTGATCATCTTCTCCACCTTCGTCGGCTACCTCGCGGGAGGGCTCGCCGGCGCCCTGCTGATGACCCTCGGCATCTTCATCCCCGCCTTCGTCCTGCCGATCTTCCTCCACCGCCAGCTGGTCGCGATCTCCGAACATCCCCGCCTGCACCAGTTCCTGCTCGGCGTCGCGGCCGGCGTCGTCGGCCTGATCGCCGCGGTGACGGTGGAAATCGTCGAGACCAGCGTGGTCGACGTCTACACCGCCATCCTCGCCGTTGGCGCCTTCCTCGCGCTCAACCGCTGGCACGGCAAGCTGACCGTCCTCTACGTGGTGCTCGGCTGCGGTGCGATCGGAGCGCTCCTGCAGCTGACAGTCACCTAGCCGCTGGCGGCGCGCAGACGCCGTCACATCTTTTTTACAACCTCTATACGGGATCGCAACACGCACCCATGGGCGCCGCTCGACACTGCCGCTGATTCCTGAGAGCGGCCCGTTCCGGCGGGACGTAAACGCAAGAAGCAAGGAGCCCGTAGGTGACGAAGACAAGAGGAGGGCAGTCGCGGAGGCGACTGCGCGGCGTTGTCGCGAGTCTCGCGGCGATCGCCGGGATTGCGGCCCTGGCGCTGCCGTCGGCAGCCACCGCCGCCGAAGCCCCCCAGTGCGGGGGCAAGCTCGAGATCAACAACGAGATCCCCGGGATCGAACCGCCGGGGGGCCTCACTTACAAATTCGACTGCAACGCCCAGGTCCTGGGCTATGCGCTCTTCTCGAACCGGCAGGTCGACTACTTCAGCACCGAGGTCCTGGTCCTCGACTACACGACCGGCGAAGCGACCCCGGAACAGTTCAGCTGCGAAGGGTCGTTCCCCGGCGCCGGGTTCGGCTGCCGCGGGCTCGCCAACTTCGGCAACTTCGCCAGCGGCGAGTTTGCGATCGGCCGCGATCCGTGTCAGAAGGCGAGGGCGAAATCGGACAAGTTCAAGGTCTGGGTCGCCGCCACGATCACCCAGTTCGACTCGGTGACGGGCAAACCGTTCACCGCCGTCACCCACCCCTTCCGCCTCAGGGGCCCAGCCTGCAAGACGAAACACGCTCGAAAGGAGACAGGTCGATGAAGACTCGACTTCGCCGTGCCGGCGTGCTCTCTGCGCTGGCACTCTTTGCGGCCATCCCGGCCGTGGCCCCCGCTACCGCGGCGGCAAAGCCGACGATCACGATGAGCGGGTCCACCTCGGTGGCGCCGCTGGCGGCGCTGCTGGCCCGCAAGTACCTGCAGGTCTGCCATCACTGCGTCAGCTTCAAGCTGCTGCAGGGGGGCTCGGACATCGGAGTCGCCGATGTCGCCGCCGGCCGGGTCACGATCGGCAACTCCTCCCGCGACCCGAAGCCATCCGATCCCGGCGGCCTGGTCTTCAACAAGATCGCCCACGACGCGATCTGCATCGTCACCAACAAATCCAACCCGCTCCCGGGGATCGACCAGGCCGGCGTGCAGGCGATCTTCGGCGGCAGCGTGCGCAGCTGGAGCGGGGTGCCGGGCGCGTCGCAGAGCGGCACGATCGACGCCTTCGTCCGTACGCCGGCATCCGGTACCCAGGACGCCTTCCAGAAGATCTTCATGGGCAGCACGAAAGTCTTCAGCGGCGCCAGCCAGAAGGCCTCCAACGGGCTGATCGAACAGTCGGTCAGCGGCGATCCGAACGGGGTCGGCTACGTGTCCC
>Ga0070673_100001032_pt1 | contig 15789 bp, 9 predicted proteins | sample KBSM23metaG_FD_65342 | JGI IMG/M metagenome (GOLD analysis project Ga0070673, IMG submission 65342) | Miscanthus rhizosphere microbial communities from Kellogg Biological Station, Michigan, USA - KBS M2-3 metaG | ecosystem: Host-associated > Plants > Roots > Rhizosphere > Soil ... | reverse complement strand
CGCTTCGAATAGCCGTCGGGCAGCCAAACGACGACTCGGCGGGGATCCGCGTATTTCGACTTGATGATGCCCAGATCGACGATCGTGCCCGAGCTGACGTGGACCGGCCCGGTCCCGTCGCCGGCGAGGGCCGGCATCGGCGCGAGCAACAGCAGTAAAGCGGCGAGCCATTTGATCATGCGGGTTCCTTCAATCGATCGAGCGCCTCGGAGAGCGGCGGGAAGTTCATTGCGCAGCCGCCGACAAAACGGTCGACGTCGGCCATGTTGAACTTTACGACGTCGGGCCCGGGGGGCTTCAGCTGATCCTGACGCGGGAAGTTGCCGTAACCCGCCAGCATGCAGTGCCACGACATCGGCAGATAATATTTCCCGATATCCTGGCGGATCACTTCCTGCTCGAGATCTGCTCCAGTGAACCAGGCGGTGATCACGCCCTTCAGGCTGTCGGAAAGCGTGTTGTTCACCGTTAGCGCCCGCCAATATTCCGTGTCGGATCGCTGGGCTGTCCGATAGTGGCAGACGAGATAGTCGCGGATGCCTTCGTAGCGCCGCGCAATCTTCTCGTTGAATTCGTCGCGCTTCTCTTCCTCCCAGGCTTCGAGGAAGGATTCGGCGGTGTTGATGACGATGTGCAACGCAGTGGCTTCGAGCGGTTCTAGGAAACCCTGCGAAAGCCCGACCGCCAGGCAGTTTCGGACCCAGCTGCGCTCGATCCGTCCACAGCGCATCTGAAGGTGTCGGACTTCGGCATCCTCGCCGAGGCCGAGATGCTCGCGAAGCTCGGCCGCGGCATCGTCGCGGTCGATGTAGCGCGACGAATAGACGTAGCCGTTGCCGACGCGGTTGGTGAGCGGAATGTTCCAGATCCATCCCGCCGACTTAGCGATCGAGCGAGTGCAGGCCTGGATGCCCTCGGCCGGGAGCGGCGTCGGCGTGACGACCGCGCTGTCGTTGAACAGATTCTCGGCGAAGTCGCGGTGCGGCTCCTTGAGCGCACCTTCGATGATCGCCGCGCGGAACCCGCTGGCGTCGACGAAAAAATCAGCTTCGAAGCGGCGTCCATCCTCGGCAACCAGCGCTGCGACATCGCCGCCTTCATTTAGCTCGACCGCGGCGATCCTGGCGTCGACATGCACGATCCCGCGCGCCGTGCCGAAGTCGCGCAGGAAAGCGCCGATGAAATGCGCGTCGAAGTGGTAGCCGTAGCTGACGAGGAACGGGAAATTGGGCGGCGCCAGGGGCGCACGGCCCTCGCGCGCGATGCGGGTCTGGATGAAGAAGGGATCGGGGTGGGCGGGGACGTCGCGGCCGGTGCGGCGCGCGCGCGTCGAATAGAAGAACTGGCCTTGGGTGAAACCGTCGACATCAGTCGGAAAGGGATGGAAGTAGCGCTCGTAGCCCGGCCTGTCCGACCAACTGGCGAACTCGATACCGGCTTTGTATGTGGCGTTGCAGCGCGGCATCCAATCGCTTTCCGCGATACCAAGCGTGTCGAAGAAGGCCTTGAGCTGCGGGGTCGAGCCCTCGCCGACGCCGATGATTCCAATCGCGCTGGATTCGATCAAAGTGACGGTCGTTCCGTGCTCCGCCCAGCGGCGATGGATCAAATTAGCGGTCATCCAACCGGCCGTCCCTCCGCCGAGGATGATGACTGAGCGGGGCGGTGGATTCATTGTGGGACGGCGATGATGACTTTGTTCGCGCGGGGCTGATCCGGGATGGTCATATGCGCTTCATGCGCACCGTGGATGGTCACTGCGATCTGCTTCCACCATGGGCGCCACTTGCCTTCGCGCTGGTTGAACCAAATCGCAATGCCAGAAGGGACCGTGGCGCATTCGATGGACTGGCGAAGGCTGGGGCCAGCGATGTGCACGCCGTCGTCGAAATAAAGATCGCCGCGGCAATTCTCGCCCGGATAGACGTCAAGCTGGAGCGGACCCTCAGGCACCTGCATGGTGCTTTGCACCAGCGGCTGGCGCGGCAGGATCGTGCCCGCGCGCACATACACCGGAAGCTCGCCGAGCTTGGGCGTCAGCGTCAGTTTGGGCTGGGTGACCTTTTGCCCGGTCCAGTAATCGTACCATCCGCCCGCGGGCAGACAGACGGAATAGGGCTGCGGCGATTCCATCTTCGGCGCGCCCGCTATCATCAGGCTCGGCCCCAGCGTGAAGGTCATCGCCTTGTCGCAGTCGCTCTTCATCGAGTCCGGATAGTCATAGAAGAACGGCCGCATGATCGGGTCGCCGGTGCGCGAATTCTGCTCGGCGAGCGCGTAGAGGTACGGCATCAGCCGGTAGCGCTCCTCGATGAAATGCCGGCGGATCGCGAGATGCTCGGGCCCGTCGACCCATGGCTCCATGCGCGGCGCGTCATGCGCGCTGTGATTGCGGAAGACGGGCGTGAAGGCCGCGACCTCGTACCACCGGGTGAGCAGGTCCGGGCTGGCACCGCCGACAAAGCCCCCGACGTCGCAGCCGCTGTAGGTGAATCCCGACAGGCCGAGGTTCTGCAGCTGCTCGACGCACAGCCTGAGATGGTCCCAGGTCGAGCTGTTGTCGCCGGTCCAGGTCGCCGAATAACGCTGTCCGCCGGCGTAGGAGGCGCGAGTCATCACGAACGGTCGGACTCCGGGACGGAGCCGAAGCATACCCTCGAACGTGCCGCGCGTGTTCTGCATGCCGTAGACGTTGTGGATTTCGGAATGGGTCGCGTCACGCGGGGCAAAGTCGTCGCTGTCGACGCGGTGCAGATTGTCGATCGGCATCGTCTTGGTCGGCGTCTCAAACACCGCCGGCTCGTTCATGTCGTTCCAGAACCCGGCGAAGCCGTCGGCGATGAAATCCTTGTAGAGGCTTCCCCACCAGTCGCGGCTGCGGGTGCTGGTGAAGTCGGGGAAGACCGCCGGGCCGGGCCAGACCGGCGCGACGTAGAGCGAGCCGTCGGCCTTCCGCACGAAATGCTTGCCCGCCAGCCCCGCTTCCAGGGGCGCATAGCCCTGGTTCGGCGCATAGGCGATGTGGAGGTCGGTGATCGCGACCAGCCGGATGCCGTCAGCGTTGAGGTCACGGTTCAGCTTGGCGAGGTCCGGGAACTTCGTTTTGTCGACGGTGAAGGGCCGGTACCGGTCCTGATAGTCGATATCCATCCAGATGATGTCGGCGGGGATGCGGTCGCTGCGCAGCCGCTGCCCGATCTCGCGCACTTCCGGATCGCTGCTGTAGCCCCAGCGCGACTGCTGATAGCCGAGCGCCCACAGCGGCGTCATCGGCGCCTTGCCGGTCAGGTCGGTGTAGCGGCGCACCACGTCGCCGACCGTTGGCCCGGCGATGACGTAATAATCGATCGCGCCATCCGGAGCGCTCATCTCGATCGCGTCCGCGTCCTTGTGGCCAAAGTCGAACGTGCTTCGCCAGCTGTTGTCGAGGAACAGCCCGTAGCTGCGTCCGGCACTGTCGCTGCCGATGTAGAAGGGGATGGACTTGTAGATCGGGTCGCTCGACGGAGCGAAACCGAAGGCATCGGTGTTCCAGTCGACGAAGGTCCCGCCGCGCCGGTCGAGTGGACCGGTCTTGTCGCCGAGCGCGAAAATATGCTGGTCGATCGGCAGCGTCTTCCGCAGCGTGAATCCGCGCCCGTCGAGACGGAGCGAACCGGGTGCGTCAGCGACGATCGTCTTGCCGCCGGAATCCGTGACTGTAAGGCTAAGGCTTGCCGAATCGATGTGCACCACAAGCGCGCCGGTAGTGAAACCATCGGCAGTCGCGCGGACGGGCGCGCTCTTCATCCGGACATTGCGCGGAACGGCCCAGCTCGCATCCTCGGCGAACGCACCGCCGCGCGCGATTCGGACGCGCAAAATGCTATCGGTGATTGCCGTCACACGAAGCGTTGCGGTGCCGTTTGCGGCTTCGACCCCGTTCGGCAGTGCTCTCGGCACTTGCCCGGAGATCGGCGCCGCCGCCAGCATCAGCGTCGCGGCAAGCAAGGTACGCAACATCATGGCAACTCCTCGATCAGCGCCGCATAGGCTCCGAGCTGGTCATTGGTACAGTCGCCGGTCGCCAACAAGCGCTTGCCGGAGGGTTGGTGAGGTGCTGCCGAACCCGACAGGTTGAACGTGCAGCGTAGCGTCTGCCCGCCACCGGTCCGATCGAAGACCAGCCGTTGGGGGCCTGCCTCGACCACGTCGATACGCCCGCTGCGAAGCGCCGGACATGATTTGCGAAGCGCAATGCATTGCCGGCTGAAGGCCAGGGTTGAACCGCGATCCTGCTCCTGCCGGTCGACCGTCAGCGCGCCATGTTCCTTGCCGAGTGGAAGCCACGGCGTGCCGGTGGAGAAGCCGAGGTTCGCGGCGTCCGCGTTCCACGGCATCGGTGTGCGCGCGCCGTCGCGGCTCAAGGTGTGCGGCCAGTTGGCGATTGCCTCCGGATCCTTCAGCTGGTCGAACGGCACGTCGACCTGCGGCAGCCCCAACTCCTCGCCCTGGTAGATGATGATCGACCCGCGCAATGCGCACAGCAGCAGCATCTTCATATGCGCAAGGGAGTCGCGGTGCGGTTCGTCGACCCAACGCGACACGGCGCGCGGCGCGTCATGATTCTCGAACGCCCAGGCCGGCCAACCCGCTCCTTCGGGCCAATCCTTCATTGCCTGCGCGACGATTTCGGGGGTCAGCTTCTCCGCGTAGAGGAAGTCGAAGCCATAGGCACTGTTCAACCTTGTCTCGCCCTCGGTGAAGGCATGCATCTCGCCCAGCGCATGATCGCCGCCGACTTCCGCCAGCGTAAAGCGGTCCTGGTACGCATCGGTGACCGCACGCAACCGCTCGAGGAATTTTACAATGTCCGGATGCGATTGGTTGTGGACGTGAAGCTGGAAATCGAACGGCCGCGTGCGCTTGCCGCCGGAATGAGCTGGCGGATTATCGCGCAGTTCGGGATCGTGCATCGCGAAGTTGATCGCGTCGATGCGGAAGCCGTCGACACCGCGGTCGAGCCAGAAGCGCGCCGCGTCGAGAAGTGCATCTTGCACCGCAGGATTGTGGAGGTTGAGGTCGGGCTGCTCGGGCAGGAAATTGTGGAGATAATATTGGCCGCGGCGTGCGTCCCAAGTCCATGCCGGCCCGCCGAATACCGACTGCCAGTTGCTGGGTGGCGATCCGTCGGGCTTGGCGTCGGCCCAGACGTACCAGTCGGACTTGGAATTCGTGTGGCTCGAGCGGCTTTCCTTGAACCACGCATGCTGGTCGGAGCTGTGCGAATAGACCTGGTCGATGATGAGCTTGAGGCCCAGCTCGTGCGCACGGCCGACCAGCGCATCGAAATCCTTGAGCGACCCGAACACGGGATCAACCGCGCAATAATCGGCGACGTCATAGCCGAAGTCGCGCATCGGCGAGGTGAAGAAGGGCGACAGCCAGATCGCATCGACGCCGAGGTTGGCGACATAGTCGAGCTTGGCTGTAATGCCCTTAAGGTCGCCAATGCCGTCGCCATTGGTGTCGGCGAAGCTACGCGGATAGATCTGGTAGATCGCTGCGCCGCGCCACCAGGGCGTGGAGGTGCCCGCGGTCGAGCGGGCGTTCACTTCCTCAACGAGCATTGCAGACCGCAAAGCCGAGCGGAGGCAGGTCGACCGCGACGCTTCCGGGCGCCGAAGCGGTCGGGGCGCAAGTGCCGGCCAAGGCTTCGAACGAGGCCGAGCGCGTCTCGACGCTAACGTTCTGGCGTACAGGCGCTGTCGACGTGTTGAACAGCAGCAGCATCTCGCGGCCTGTGACCGGCTCGAACCGCGACACCGCGAACAGACCCGGCTTGTCGTCGGAGAAACGCATCAGCTGCAGCCCGCGAGTCAGCGCCGCGTGGCTGGTGCGGATGCGCGCGAGCGTCGCGATCTCGCGATAAAGCGGATGCTGCGGATTGAAGTTGGCCTGGGCGGTCGTCGAGCTCGTGCCGAGCAGTCTGTCTTCGTTGTAGACCGTAACCTTGCTCGCAAACATGTCCTGCCGGGAATCCTGGTCGCCGCCGCGTCCGACGAAGCCCTGTTCGTCGCCATAATATATGGTCGGGACGCCCCGAAGCGTCATTAGCATCGCGTTCGCGAGCATGTCGCGTTTCAGCACTTCGTCGTCGCTCGCGTTCGGCCGCGCATGGCGGATGCCCCAGCCGATATGCCCCGGCGAGTCATGGTTGCTAACGAAGGTCGGCAGCCGAAGCGCCGCTTCCACGCCGCCCTCGTACAGTGCGTCCGCGCGGAACAGCTTCGCCAGTTTGTCGGTTGGTGCGTCCTTCGCAACCACGTCGCGAACGGCCCACAGGAATCCGAAATCGAGCACGCTCGGAAGCTTGTCGACGCGCGTGTTCTCGGCGGTGTGGGCGGGGTCCGCATCGTCCATCGCGACTTCGCCGAAGATGTGGAAGTTCGGAATGCCCTTGGCGCGGGCGCAGGCGAGCATCGCGGGAACGAACTTCTGCCACAGCTCGGGATTGACGTGCTGGGCGGTGTCGATGCGGAAGCCGTCGACTCCGAACCTGTCTATCCAGCCGCAGAAGATGTCGATCATGCCCTGCACGACGACAGGGTTCTCCGTGAACACGTCGTCGAGGCCGACGAAGTCGCCCATGGTGCTGGATTCGCCGCGGAAGGTGCTGTCGCCGCGATTGTGATAATAGATCGGGTCGTTGAGCCAGGCTGGCCGCTTGATGTCCTTCTCCGCGGTTGGGACGCGCACCGTATAAGCGTAATTCGGGTCTTTGAGCTTGGCGAAATTGGCTGCGCTCTCATCGCGCTCGCCAGTGAATCCGGAGTTGATGGCTGAACCGCTCACGCCGCCGCGGCGCTGGTAAGGATAGTCGGCAATGCTCCGGTATGGACAGCGCCCTTTGCCGGTGCACTCGTCGAAATAGATCACGTCGGCGGTGTGATTGACGACGATGTCCATGTAGAATTTCATGCCGCGGGCGTGGACCGCATCGACCAGCGCCTTGAACTCGGCATTGGTGCCGAAGTGCGGATCGACAGAGGTGAAATCGGTGATCCAATAGCCGTGGTAGCCGGCGCTTTCATTCCCTTTGGGTCCCTGCACCGGCTTGTTCTTGAACACCGGCGCCAGCCACACAGCGGTCGCGCCGAGGCCCTGGATATAATCGAGCCGGTTCATCAGCCCCTTGAGGTCGCCGCCGTTGTAGAAACCCTTGCTCGTTGGGTCGAAGCCAGTCTTCAGGCGATCCCCAGTCAACCGGCCGCGATCATTCGATGTGTCGCCATTCTCGAACCGGTCGGGCAGCAGGAAATAGATGACCTCATCTTCCGGCAGCCGTGCGCGATAGTCGGCCGTGGGGGACGCGTGTCCAGAGGACGAAATCGCAAGCAGGGCTCCGGCGGCGGCCGCAATTGTTCGATTCATGACTGGCGTTCCTTGACTCCGCCCGCGACCATCGACGCGACGAACTGGCGGTGCGCTGGTAGCGCTTCCGCTTTCAATTGGTAGCTCTTCGCGAGCGTATCGAGGAACGGCCCGATATCCTCGCCCGGCACATTGTCGGCGAGCGGCGACCAGCTCTTCGGCATGATCCCCTGGCCGATCATCACTTGGCCCCAGCTGTCGTCGAGGAACAGCTCGTCCTCCTCGCGCATGAACAGCCCCGCCTCGCGGAACAGCTCGATCTTACCGAGCAAAGTGTCGGGCGGCTCCATGTTGCGGCACGCCTCCCAGAATGGCTCCCCGCGCTCGTTCGCAAAATAATGGAGCACGATGAAGTCGCGCACACGCTCCCATTCGATCTCCGACAGCCGGTTGAAATTGTCGCGCGCTTTGTTGCTGTCGCCAAGGTCACCGGGCAGCACGTTGAGCAGCCGCGCGACCGCTGACTGGACGAGGTGGATGCTGGTCGATTCCAGCGGCTCCATGAAACCGGCGGCCAGTCCGAGCGCGACGACGTTCTGCGCCCAGAAGGTCTCGCGGCGACCGCTGGTGAAGCGGATCGGGCGCGGGTCGGCGAGCGGCTCGCCGTCGAGGGTGGCAAGGAGGATCGCCGCCGCCTCATCATCGGAGATGAACTTGCTGCAATAGACGTGGCCGTTGCCCGTGCGGTGCTGCAGCGGGATGCGCCATTGCCAGCCGGCCTTGCGCGACATCGCTTGCGTGTACGGGCGGAAGGCGTCGCTCGACTGGCAGGGCACGGCGAGCGCGGAATCGCACGGCAGCCACTGGCTCCAGTCGAGGTACCCGACGCCCAAGGTCTTGCCGAGCAGGATGCTGCGGAAGCCAGTGCAGTCCATGTACAGATTGCCAGGCACGCGGCGCTCACCGTTGAGCAGCAGTGCGGCAACGTCGCCGCTCTCGCCATCGCGCTCGATGTCGAGGATCATGCCCTCGACGCGTTTGACGCCTAGCTCCTCGGCATAGCCGCGCAGCATCTTCGCGAAGAGCGAGGCATCGAAATGGTAAGCGTAGGCGAGGTCGGGGACGGTGCCCGAGCCCGCGTTGGTCGCCATCCGCCCGAGCCGGGCAGCAGCGATGTTGAAGCTGTAGTCGCCGAAGTCCCCGGCTACGCCGAGCCCGCGGCCGCGCAGCCAGAGCTGTCGGAACGGGATCAGCCCGACGCCGCGGCCCGTGTAGCCGAAGCTGTGGATGTAGTTGCTGCCCTCGCCGTTCCAGCCGTCGAACTCGATGCCGAGCTTGAACGTGCCGTTGGTCGCGCGGAGGAACTCGGCCTGGTCGAGGCCGAGGCCGTTGATGAGGTTGTGGATCTGCGGGATCGTGGCTTCGCCGACGCCGACCGTGCCGATCTCGTCGGACTCGACGAGCGTGATCGATGCATGGTTGCCGAGGAAACGCGCGAAGGTTGCGGCGGCGACCCATCCTGCCGTCCCGCCGCCAGCAATGACAATATTGAGAGGCGAGGATCGGGTCATGAAAACTTAGGCGTGCGGGCCCCGCTGGCGTGGTGCCGGCGGAGCCCGCCTAGATCAGAAGCCGCGCTCTGGCGCCGGCGGCGGCGGCGGCGGAGGCGGAGGCGGCGCCGGGCAGGTTGCCGTCGCGTCGATCACCGATCCGTCCGGGCAGGTCTGCGTGGCAGGCGGAGGCGGTGGTGGCGGCGGCGGCGGTGGCGGCGGCGGTGGAGCCGCATGCTGACCGAACTTGTAGGTCGCGCCAAGGAGGAAGCGCCGGCCGTAGGTCTGGTACTTCAGCCAGGTGTCCCGATTGCCCTGCAAGGCGAGCGTCGCCTGGCGCTCATCCGTCAGGTTCTGGGCCTGGAGATAGAGCGACAATCCTGCGAGCGATGAGGTCGGCTGGAAGTCATAACCGATCTGCGCGTCGAAGATCGTCTCGCTGAGCACGAATTGACGGTCGAGGCCGCCGCTGAACAGCACGAAGTCGCCCTGAAAGTCGGAGCGGTAACGCATGCTGCCGCGGATGTTGAAGCCGTTCTTCTCGTAGAATGCAGTCAGGTTGGCGACCCACTTCGAATAGCCCGGAATGACCGAGACATTGCCGTTGAAGTCGCGGATCTTGGTCTTCGTGTAGCCGACGCCGCCGGTGATCCCGAAGCCGTCGAGCGACGGCGAGAACACGTCGAACGGAAGCGTTCCGGCGAGCTCGGCACCATACATGTAGCCGCCATGAGTGTTCACGTTGCCGCCGAAGCGGCCGATGGGCGTCGGCGGAACCGGTTCGTTGGGTGGCGGCGGGAACTGACTATAGTCGAAATTCTCGTCGACGCCCCCGGCGATGTACGTGTCAATATGCTTGTAGAACGTCTGCAGGGCGACGTAGCCCTTGTTCCCGAAATACTTTTCGAGATTGAGGTCGAGCGCCTTCGCCTGGAACGGGCGGAGGAAGGGATTGCCGCCGCCGCCGTTGTAGATGTTGAGTGTCGAATCGTAGTGGAAGGTGATGGCGTTGTTCAGGTCGGTCAGCCGCGCCCGCATATATTCCTTGGACGCGGCGGCGCGCACCACCCAGCCATTCGGCCAGCGCACATTGAGGTTCAGGCTCGGCAGCCACATCCAATAATGGTCGTGCGCTCGCGGGAAGGCGAGGCTGGTCGAGACCAGGTCGGTGTGCACGGCCTGCAGGCCAATGTTGCCGGTGAGAGTCGCTGAGCCGAGCTGCGCGTCCAACGGCGCCATGATGTACGGCACCCAGACCTTTTCCTCGACATGGTAGCCGCTGTTCGGCTGCGTGTTGTCGATATAGCGAAGGATACCCTGGTCGCGGACTGCTCGCGGATCCCACGACAGGATCGGTCCGAATCCGCGGTCCAGCGTGAATGTCTGCTGCAGGACGCTGCTCGGAATGGCCGCTTGCGTTTGCCCGACCGGCGGAGCGAGGAAGCCTTCGATCTGTCCCAGCGTCTTGTCGTGGTCGGTGTAATCTACGCCGAGCTTGATTGACTTGATAAAGCTTCCAATCTCTCGCTCGATCTCGCCGCGAGCTTCCTTAAGGTCGTCCTTGGTCGAGCGGACCTTGTCATAGCCCGCCTGGACGAAGCTGCCGCCCGACCAGCCTTCGACATCGGTCAGGACGAGCGCCGGGTTCGCGCCGTTATAGTTGCTGACATATTCGGGGCCATGGTCGGTGTTCGTAAAGGACACCGTGGCACAGCCATTCGCCAGGAGGCAGGTGGCGCCCTGGTTGCGGCCATACATGATGCCCGCAGTCGTCTCGATGCGGTGCTCTGTCCGGTCCGTCCGCGACCAGCTGAGGTCGGCCAGCGCTTTCCAGCCGTTGTGGCCGTCCCACAAAGTGTTCCAGCCGATCGAATATTGGTCAGCGCTCTTGTCGTTCGAATAATTCTCGATCAGCGGCAGCCCGGTGATCGTCGCCCCGGTGACGATGCCGTTATTCGTCGTGATATTGGTCTGCGTATTGAACGGGCTGAACTTGAAGGGCATTTCAAAGCCCTTCTGATCGATGTCGTCCTTGAAGTGAGAATAGAAGCCGTCGAGCGTCATCGTCAGGTTGTCGCTGAGACGGCCCTGAATCGTCGCGGTCGTGCCGAAGCGCTTTAGCTGGTCGGTCTCGAACCAGGTTTTGACACCGTACATGCCCTGCGCGCCGCCGGGGAAGTCGGAATAGCCCCAGGCGTTCCAGTCACGCGTCTGGTAGGGATCGCTGGTATAGGCCGCCGACAGTGCGACACCAACGCGATTGTCCGCGAACTGATCGACGAAGGTAGCGAATGCGCGATAGCCCTTATCCTTCGAGTCGGGCAGCAGCTTCTGATCGACGTAAACGCCGCGAATGCCGACCGCGATGACGCGCTTGCCATAGTCGAGCGGACGGATGGTGCGCATGTCGATGCTGCCGACGAGGCCACCGGCAGTATGATCCGCCTCGCCTGTCTTGTAGATGTCGACGCCGGCGAGGACTTCGGAGGGATATTGGTCGAACTCGACCGCGCGGCTGTCGTTGGTCGTGGTCTGCTGGCGGCCATTGAGGGTGGTCGTCGAGAAGTCCGGGCCGAAGCCGCGGATCGAGATGATCTGCGCGCGGCCGTTGTTACGTTGCGCGGCGACGCCGGGAAGGCGGCCGATCGATTCCGCGATGCTGTTGTCGGGGAGCTTGCCGATGTCCTCGGCATTGACCGATTCGACGACCGTTTCCGCATTCTTCTTCTTGGCCGTCGAGCTTCGCAGCGAGGCGCGGAAGCCGGTGATGACGATCGTGTTCGAGCTGGCGCTGCTGTCCTGCGCGTTTGCCGCGGTGTCTGACGGAGGAGCGGGCTGCTCGGCGGCTGCCGCGGTCTCAGTCCCGGTCACCGCCGCATTTTTGTCGGCGGCGATCGCCGGGTTGGCGGCCATCACCAGCGCAAGCGGGCTCACCGCCGCCGCGAAACGCCAGCATGAAGACGTCTTGGTCATATGTATCCCCCTCGATCCGGAACCGAGCGCGGTCCGGGCGTCAAAAATCGTGAGGGCGCAAACCCTCTCCCGAGCCTAGGGATATCAGAGACCGTCCAAAGCGGAACCGGGCCGAACAGCTATACATACGTATTCAAGTAGCTAAACAGTCACACTGATGACGCAGAGGCGGCCGACCTCATTCGACATCGCGGCGCTGGCGGGGGTTTCGCAGCCGACGGTCTCGCGCGCGCTGTCGGGCAATCCGGCAGTGAGCGAGGAAACGCGCCGGCGCGTCCTCGAGGCCGCCGAGCAGCTTCATTACACCGTCGACAAGAATGCATCGGGTCTGCGCCGCCAGCGCGCCAAGACGCTCGCCCTGTTGATGTTCGAGGAGGGGCCGGAGACCGCGGTCCTCAACCCCTTCTATCTATCACTGGTGGGTCCGATGGTGCGCCGCTGCGCGGCCCACGGCTACGACCTGTTGATATCCATGCAGCAGCTCTCGTCGGACTGGCACGTCGATTATGAGGACAGCCGCAAGGCCGACGGGATCATCTTGCTCGGCTATGGCGACTATCTCGAATATCGACCGAAGCTCGAGCAGCTGGTCGACCGCGGCGCCCATTTCGTGCGCTGGGGAACGGGCGGCGACGGGCAGCTCGGAACCACCATTTCATCGGACAATGAGCGCGGCGGGTTCGAGGCTGCGACCCATTTGCTGCAGCAGGGGCGCCGCCGTATCGCCTTCATCGGCACTGCGGGCGCGGGCTTCCCGGAAGTCCAGGAACGATTCCGGGGTTATAGCCGCGCGCTCCACGCCGCGGGCATCGAGCCGGACCGCAACCTCCAGGTCGATGCCGCGCCCGACGAGGCGGACGGCCGCGCCGCCGCGGCGAGACTGCTCGACAGGGGCGTTGAGTTTGACGCGATCTTCGCGGCCAGCGATGTGGCGGCGATCGGCGCGATGCACGCGCTGCAGCAGGCCGGCCGCGCGGTGCCTGAGAGTGTGGTCGTCGTCGGCTTCGACGATATTCCGGCCGCCTGCCTCGCAAGCCCGCCACTGACCACCGTCACGCAAGATGCGCGCGCCGCCGCAGAGGCCCTGGTCGATGCCCTGATCGAAGCGATCGAGACCGGGACGACGGCCGACAGGGTACTTCCCGTTCGGCTGACAGTCCGCGGATCGAGCGGCGGCTGACGGCGAGTTCGGCCCCGAGGCCCTAAGCTAAGGCTCGATGACCGCGGTTTGAAACGGCTTCAATTTTAGCCGGTGGACGCGCGAGCCCGCGAGCAGATCGCGTCCGGAAATCCGATATTCGGCCGGCCGGTTCGACAGGTTGGCGACGATCAGGAACTTTCGACGTCCGCTCGTTCGCTCGACGACTAAAATCGCGTTGCCGCCTGGAATCACACGCTGGGTGCCTGAACGAAATGCCGGGTGCTCGGACCGCAGCCTGAGGAGCTTGCGGTAGTGGTTGAGCAGGGAAGCCGGATTGCGGTCTTCCTCCGCTACTGACACGCCATCTTGATCGCGCGCGAAGCGCTGTGTCCAATAATTCCTTGGCCCCTTATACCAATTGGCCTGGCCAGGAGCCTCGTCTTTCGCACTCCATTTGAACGCTTCACGGGGGCCGATCTCGCGTTCGTCCGTTTTGTACTCGTCGCGGGTCGTCCCGCGCATGCCGAGCTCCTGCCCGTAGTAGATCGAGGGTGTCCCCTTCAGCAGGATCATGAGGGTCGCTGCAGTGCGCAGCTTTTCAGGCGTAATGCCCGGGTCGGAGGCGATGCGCGACATGTCGTGGTTTTCAACAAAGACCAGTTCATGCTTGTCGGGCGGGATAGCCCGATCGAGCTGGCCGATCGCTTTAACGATCTTCGCCTTGTCGAAGCTTCGGATCGCCGCGGTCAGCGGGAAGGCGAAGGCGGCATCGACCCCGCCGCGCCTGAGGAAATCGGCGCCATCGCCCCAATCATATTGCTCGGCGATAATGTGCAGCTTCGGATTGGCCTCGCGCAGCCGCGCGAACAGTGGATTCCAGAAAGTGTCGAACAGGCCCGTCAGGAGATGCTTGTTGTCGAGGTCGTCCATCATATGGTCGATCCGGAACCCGTCGACGCCGTCCGAGAAGTCGCCGTCGCGGTTTGGGTCGACCCAGCTGAGCAGATAGTCGCGCGCCCAGGCCTTCACTTTCGGAGAGTTCAGGTTGACCGTTGTGATCCCGGTTTCGGCGCCCGGGAAACGCTTCGCGACCGTGATTCCGAACACCGCCGATTCGGGCTTTGTGTTGTTCGGTCCGTGGAAGATGAAGAAGTCCGAATAGGGTGACGCGGGATTGCCCAGTGCTGATTTGAACCACGGATGATCGTAGGCGACATATTGAAATTCCTGGTCGAGGTAGAGCTTCATTCCTCGCGCGTGAATTGCTCGGACCAGGTTCTTGTAATCGCCCATTGTCCCGAACTCGCGATCGACGCCATCGAAGCTGCTCGCGAAATAATTGTGGTAGAAAGGTGAGGGATAAAGCGGCGTCAGCAGGATCGAGGTGATCCCTAGCCGCTGGAGATAGGGCAAGCTCTGCTCGATGCCCCTGAGGTCCCCCTGGCGGTCGCCGTTGCTGTCGCGCATCGACCGGGTGAAGATGTGGTAGAAAACCTCGTCGTCGAGCCGGCGAGGGGCCGCTGGCAATATGGTCGGAGCGGCCAGCCCAACAAACGCCACCAGCGCCAGCAGCGACCGCCTCAAGCGGCGAGCCTGGCGAAATCCGGGATCCGATTCCAGCGCATTGGCGGAACCCCGCCATCGTCGGGCGGGAGCAGATGGCCGATGCGCCGCTTCAGCGGTTCGGGCCAATCGAGAAAGGTGCTCGGCCCGGCGATGCTCGATGGGATGTCGTCGCCGCGCAGAAAGCCCTTGTACGCCAGCGCGCGCATTTCGGGCGGCATCGCCCGCCAGTGCGGCATGAACCACAGGGTCAGCAGCGGCCGTTCTTCGTCGGTGCGGTTGGCGAAGGCGCCGTGGATGAGCCGCGCGTCGCCGATCAGCACGTCGCCGGCCTGGACCGGGACGGCGAGCTGGTCGGGATGATCGGCGTAGGCTGGGTTCGCGGGGTCGCTGTATCCCTGCATCCCCTGGGAGTGGGCGGTGTCGAGGTGATGGAGCGCATGATCGCGCCGGTGCGACCCGGGGATGACTCGGAGGCAGCCGTTCTCAACCCGAGTATTCGTCAGATAGATCATTGCGAACAGCTGCTGGCCGCGCGATTTATATGCGCTGTCATCATCCCAGCCCCACCAGTCCTGATGCCAGAACAATGGAGGCCCTTTTCCAGGCTTTGAGATCAGGAACCCGCCGGTGAACCGAGGGTCGGTTGCGCCGCATTCGCGCAGCAGCGACAAGAGCGCCGGGTGGGCGATGATGTCGGCATATTCGGGATTGTCTGCGAGGTGAATCAGCGAGCCGTTCGACTTTACCGCCTCGCGGGATTCAGCCGTTTCACGGAACAGGGTCGCGTGGGCCTTCAGCAGCAGCGAATCCATGAAAGCGCGATCCAGCAACCCGCGCGCCTGGATGAAGCCTTTGTCCTCGAGCTCGTCGGCGAGCCGCGAGCGTTCCACTATCGTTGCCATGGATGCCACGATAGAACGGCAGGGCCGGCAAGTCAGCGGGTCAATGTTCGGGGAGCGGGATGAGCGCGACAGCAGCCAGCGAGAAGCCGTGGAAATCGCTCTCGGCCTTGTGGAACATCTCGTTCGGCTTCTTCGGGATCCAGATTGGCTTCGCGCTCCAGACGGCGAACATGAGCCGCATCTTCCAGTCACTCGGCTCAAGCCTGGATGACCTCCCTGCGCTGTGGATAGCGGCGCCGCTGACCGGACTGCTGGTCCAGCCGATCGTCGGCCATCTCTCGGACCGCACCTGGCTCGGCCGGCT
>Ga0070673_100001031_pt1 | contig 15792 bp, 21 predicted proteins | sample KBSM23metaG_FD_65342 | JGI IMG/M metagenome (GOLD analysis project Ga0070673, IMG submission 65342) | Miscanthus rhizosphere microbial communities from Kellogg Biological Station, Michigan, USA - KBS M2-3 metaG | ecosystem: Host-associated > Plants > Roots > Rhizosphere > Soil ... | reverse complement strand
TTTGTCCTTGGCCGCCGAGCACGAACCTGCCCCCGTTCTTGCACGAACGGATGATAAATCAGTCGAGGCAGCGTCGTCAGCCGAACTCAATCGCTCGACCTCGCCAATCCTAAAATACCAACTGGCCTGCACCCGGGTGCAAACTTTCGACAGTCGAGTAATATATAATTTCGAAATTAAATAATTGACAAAGTATCGTCCATTCAAAGACCCGCCACGGCCTACTACGTTTGTTCTGGTTCTAATCAAGACGAACGAGCACCAGAATGGAAACTTTGCTTCGACTGCGTCAAGTCTGTGATCTTACCGGCTTGTCGAAAACCGCCGTCTATTCGCTTATCAAGCTTGGTCAATTTCCGAGGCAACTACGCCTTACACAACGGCGCTCGGTCTGCTGGAATTCACTCGACATCGAGAAGTGGATTCGGTCTCGACCTGTGGCCCATCCGGTAGCCGATCCGCCGTCGAGCGAGGGCACCAGCAACGACCGCTGCTCGGACGAAGGCTGAGCAATGAAAACCCCAGAAATTGGCCACCAGTCACGCACCAATGTCACGGACCTATTCCCGCAGAATCCGAGTCCGTCCGATGACTTTGACTCTCGGCAGCGACAACTATCCCGCGACGTCCGCCATCTTCGGCGCAAGGACCTGATTCAGCGCTATCCTGCCGAATGGAATTGCTTCCGGGGCATGAAGGGACGGGCGAGAACCGGCGCGGCGGTCGTCGATCCCAGCCTCGCGCTATTCAAGGACTTCTTGTCGGTGCTCGGTCCCTGTCCTGCTCCGGGCTGGACCGTTGATCGCATCGACCCCTTCGATCCAGAGTACGCGCCCGGCAAGGTCCGATGGGCATCGAAGGTTACGCAGGCAAACAACCGGACCAACACCATGATGCTCACCGGGTCTGACGGACGCGTGAGGCCCATTGCCGAATGGGCAAGGGTTACGCGGCAGAAGCCGGACACCCTCCGAAAGAGATACGAGCGCGGCTGGACGGATATTGAAATCATCGCCGGTAAACGGTCGCTCATTCATGGCGATGGTGATGCCAATGATAACGTGCCAACGCGCCGCACCGGGAAATGGCAGCCTATTTTCGCTGACGAGCGCAAATGGGAGGCGGCGTGGAAAGCTCTGACCGCCCAGCCTCACTACAAATCGCTGACCCGAGACCAATTCATGCTCTGGGTCCTAACTAATGAATGTCGTTATCGGCTGGGCAGGTTGGAACGGAGATTTCCTGAGCAAATTGGCGAGGGTGCTGATCCTGACTATGGACCAAAGCCGCCTCTAACCGATGATCCCCAATACCAGTGGTTTATTCAGGTATGCAGCGAACAACGGACTGTGCAATCTAGAGTCCCTCTGGCACCAAATGATTTGCTATCTGCCTTATGTCGTCGTTCAGGCGGCGTTCGAAGCGCTGAAGACGTTCATAGATTGATCGTCGATGAGCGTGACGCCAGACGACAAGCGTACATCCCGCCATTTTGAAATTCCAAAAGGCAACGACGAGCATCACCGGGGAGGCTGCCGATGGCGGCAGTGGCTTTTGAGCCGATCCGGGCCACGCTCAGCGAGTGTCGGGCCATGTGCCGCTAACGTCAGCTTTCAACCGATTGCGGACATGATAGTTGCCCGCGTCAACAACGCTTGGGGCAGGCGCGGCGCTCATCAACTCGGCAAAACGAACTGAAGATGGTTTGCACCCGGGTGCAAAATCTGCGGGGCTGAAAGCGCTGGCCAAGTCGCACATAATCAGTCGGTGGTTGGAACGACAGCAGCATGGACGCCCGAGCGTCGGGCACGGCAAGCGGATCGCATCCGGCAAACTCGCCCATGGAGGCATTCGACCGGTCCGAAGACCTCTGCTGGCAAGAAGAAATCTTCGCAGAATGCTGCTCGATTTCGCAACGACCCTGAGGCTCGCATCGCGTACGACCTCACCCAACAATTTCTTTCCACGGGTTTCGTTCCGCCCGCGCTCGGCGAGTTATGGCTTGCTGCCCATCTCAACCCCATCGGTGATGAGTTTTGGAATGACATGCTCGGATTGCCCGGCGCTAGCATTGAGGGGCTGGCCGAGGAGCCGGTCGACTTGTTCGATTTCGAAATTGATTATCTGCCCGGCAATGGTGAACACGATGACTGGTTATGGTGCTAATGACCGCTGGGCTGGCGTCGCGGAATGAACAGTGGCGCTGGCCGAAACGAACTGAAGATGGACGGCCCAGATTGCACCCCGGTGCAAAACTTGAGAGGCAGTAAATCGCTGCCGATTGGTGCAAGATCGAAGAGTGGTTGGCAGCCGCTCAGGTTGGACAATTGAACGTCGCGTGAGGCAGGCGGAAATTATCCGTTCGACAAGGCCGTGGGAGCACGCGACTGGTCCGACGACGCCCGAAGGCAAAGCGAGAGCATCGATGAATGCAGCTGCCTTTCGGAATGATCCAAAAGCTCGTCACGCGTATCGAGCGCTGCAGCTGATATTGAAAAATCCGTGCCCTGCTGTTTCAGCGCTGCTTTGGGCAGAAATCGACGCGATGAAGGTCGAAGTGGACTATCGACAGGGAAATGGCAATGTCAGGCATCGACGATGACCTGTTCGACTTTCCGACCGATTAGCTAAATCGCCGCGATAAATCCGATCACGAGGGTGATGGCGACCGGAATTTCGGTCATTATCTAATGGCAGCTCTCGACCAAAAGCTGCCTTTGGCAGCGTGCCAGGCCTTCCAACCATGGGGCGCGGTCCAACGCATGCCTCGCCGCCTCAGGCGATGCCGGTCCTGGCGCGATCGATCGGGCCGCGTTTACTTCGCGCGGTCGAACACAAGCAGGTCGTTCACTTTGCCGTTTGACCGCTCCATCGTTAGTCGCTTGCCGTCGGCGGAAACGGTCAGGATAGCATGGCCGGTGGATTCCTTGTTCTTCCTGGTCTCCGCTTTCATTTCGCGATCCGTCGGCGCTGTCAGCGCGACGTGATCGAAAGCGGGGTTGCCGGACGTCAGGTACCAATGGGCGTCGGTCGACGCTCCATATCCCCAATGCATCGACCGGCCGCCACCGTTGACGACATTGGACCGCATCGTCACGTGATTTCCCGCAACATAATATTTCCGGGTCTCGCTCTTTTCGGTCGTTTCCGGCGAGCCGAACTTCGACTCCGCAATATTGAGGTGCCAGGTCGCGTTCCACGCCTTGGGGCTGGGGTTGGCTGCCATTGCCACTTGGCTGGAGGCAAAAGCGATGGCTGCTACCGTCGCGGTCAGGGCTTTGAAGTTGGTCATAGGGTTCCTCCTGTTTGGACCAGGCCGGTCACCGCCCAAGACTCAAGCGGGAGGCAGCGCAACTGACCCGAATGAAGCGGGCCGCGACATCAGGGATTTTCCTTAGCCAGCAATGTCTGCTTTCGACCCATTCCTGCCACTAGCGCACGTGGCAGCTTGCGACCCGCTGCGGGCATCGGGACTCTACCCGATGACGGGGCAACGCGGATGATGGAATATCCTCGCAATGCGCATTCTGACGACCGCCATTGTTTTCGGGCTGGCCACTCAGGCGATGGCGGCTGGCGCTTCGGCGCAACAGGTTGAGCGCGGCAACCGCGCCATCCTCGACATGGTCGGAACTTTGAAGCCGGGCGAATATGTCTGGGCCCCCGAACTTGGCAGCGACGGCCCGGCGCTTGTCGTCGTGAACCTCGAAACGCAGCGCCTCGTCCTGTTCCGCAATGGGGTCCCGGTGGCGGCATCGACGGTATCGAGCGGCAAGACCGGCCACGAAACTCCCACGGGCGTCTTCACGATCCTGCAGAAAAATGCGGACCACCGCTCCAAGACCTATAACAACGCTCCGATGCCGAACATGCAGCGGCTTACCCCGCGCGGCATCGCGCTCCATGCGGGGAACCTGCCCGGCTATCCAGCCAGCCACGGCTGTGTTCGCCTACCGCTCGCATTCTCGAAGCTTCTTTACGGATCGACCCAGCTCGGAATGACGGTGGTGATTACCGCCATTCCGGCGGTGCCGGCTGCCAGCGGGGGCCCTGCCCTTGCGGAAGATCCGGCGCCCGGCGCGCAACAGGCCTCGCTGAGCCAGGCCTCCTATCAGTGGAATCCGGTCCCGCCCGGTCCCGATGACCTTGTCTCGGTCGTCGTCAGCATTGCCGATCAGCGTGCGATCGTTCTTCAAGGTGGTAAGAAAATCGGATCCGCGCCGGTTCGAGTCAGTGGTTCTGGAAATGGCGCGACGGCCTACGTCTTGGAATCGTGGGACCAGACCGGAAAGCATTGGCTGAAGCTGCAATTCTCCGGCGGCGGAGGATCGATGACAACCGGGGCCGAGGAACTGAAGCGTTTCGACGCTCCGCTGGCTTTTCGCTCTGCCGTTGCGGCGGCGGTCAGGCCGGGCAGCGTCGTGATCGTTACGCCCGAATCCTTGGCCACCGGAAGTCCGGGGCGGAGCCAGACGGTGTTCGAGGACGAATCTTTGAAATAGTCCGGCCGGACCCGCTCGCTCAACGCCCGCTTTCCACCCATTGCTGACATTAGCGTAGTGTCCTTTCGACCCATTGCGGACATTTGGGTCGTGTGGGCCAAACCTGTGCTCTGACGCCAGCAGGTCGCCGCTCCGCCTCCGTCCACCAATCTGACGAAAAGCCCGGGAGGCGCTGAACTCCAGAAACGGTCTAAAGTCCACCTTCAGATCTACGCTGCCTCAATCTAACGCAGGTTGGTGGAACCCCCGGCCTTCGAGGTGCTCGAGTTCATGGGACGGCGTATATGTCGAGCGGAAGAGCAGAACTTGTTTCGACCTCAAGCGAGACCCTGCCGTTTAAGATGGTATTCTGGCGAGATGATCAGATCGTTGCAGAAATCCCAGTTAGCTCGCCAGACGCGGCAATGGCTCTCGCCAACGACCTTCTCAAGAAACTTGAGGCCGTCCGCGATCGTTAGCTCGAGCTTAACCTAAGTCTTCCAGTGCTAATGGCAGCTTTCCACCCATTCCTGCCATTAGCGAAGTGTCCGCTTTCGACTCAAAGCAGCGCATGACGCTTGCCGCCCTCTCCTTGGGCTGTCGCAAGTTCGATAATTAGCGACGTCTTTCGAAAAGCGAGCTCTCCGAAAGCAAGTTAGCCGCCCGCCGAGGCTCGCCAATGGGGGGTCTTGGGAACGGCCCGGCAAGAACTAATCCTTCCACCGGGCCGTTTTCACGAGTCCAGCGCGGCCGAAAACGGCCCGGCGTCAGGCCGGAAACCCGCGGGTTGAGTCGGAACAGGTTGCGACTCCTGGGTGACGCCAAATGCAGAGTTCGTGTCATGATTCGGGAAAGCGAAATGACGCCGTCGGCCTACGATCGGGCCGTGGGAAATTACCGTTTGCATTATCTCGATGGCATCCGCGGCGACATTGTGAGCGTTCGCGAGTTCGAGGCCGAAGGCGACGAAGCAGCCTTTGCGTATGGTGAGTATGTTCGCAGCTTGACCGCAATGGAGCTTTGGGAGGGGGACCGGAAGGTGATGCATTGGGACGCATTTCCGTCGATGGGGAACTGATGACTAGATTTGGAAACTCTCCGCCCCGGGGCCGACGATCTGCGCCTAGAATACAAGTTCCGTTGATCGTGGAGCTTTCAATTGGCTCAGACAAACAGGTGGCAACGCTTCGCGAGATTTCTCGAACTGGGGCGAAACTGAGCGGACCTAGTTTCGCGACGGGTCAGGATCTGCAATTTAGAGCCGGCACCATCCAAGCTCTTGGCGAGGTCGTGTGGTCTGAAGGAAGCGAGTGCGCCATTGCCTTCGACACTCCTATTGCCGCCGCGGAGGTTGCTCGCCTTCGCTCTCTCGCCAACTTGATCGCCGGCCTCGAAGACAAGCCGGAGTAAAGGCGCAAGGTCACGATCCCCCTATTCGTGCCGTGCGCTAGTGTCTGCTCTCCACCCAAAGCTGCCATTACCGTAGTGTCAGCTTTCGACCCATTGCAGACATTCGAGTGGGCTAGGCGTTTTGCAGAGCTTTCCTCAGCGCGAGGCGGATGGAACTGCTCCGATCGTGGGCGACGCCAACTAATTTGCTCGCTTTTCCCCGCGCCGCGGTTCTTAGTGGCGCGTAGGGGGACCAGTGACAGCCTATCAGATTTTCTCCGTTGGGCCTGACGGGCATGCCGTGGCGCTTCGCACGGCGGACACGGCATTGGGTGCGCTTGCTGCCCTGCAGGACGCTCTATCGGAGCATCCTCGCGCCTGGGTTGTCGACGAGCACGATTTTGACGTCAGCATAGCCGAATTGAGGCGCAGGGCCGACGACGAACAGAAGAACGCCTAGAGGTCTTCAGCGACGGCTCGCTTGGATCATGGCCCGATGCACTCCGGCCCGAACTTCCAGCTGGCGAAATCGTTTTTACCAAGGTGAAGACGTTCCGCATCTTTTACTTCCGGGACAGTGTGGTCGAGCAAATCGAGGAGGTACATTGTCGGGACGTCCTCGATGCAATCGACAGGGCGCAGGGCAAACCGGCACATCTCCGGGTTGAAGTTTGGTCCGAAGACCGGCGGGTAGCCGACATCGGCAAGTCGCCAGGTCACTTGAGTGTAGCGCCAGCAAAAAGGCGCGCGCCGCGATTTGGAGTCGGTCCGTTCCATCCTCTAAACAGTGAAATACTGCGGAGATCATGATCGGGTGCCGTTCGACCTGTAGCCGCCCAGGTCGCTCGACCCCTAACTGCTTCAATGCAGCGCCCTTGGCCGGCGGGGCCGCAAGCGCTGGTCTAGGTAAAAACCCGCCGTATGATTGGAGGCGAGGCTCGTCATCCATCCACTTCGTGGGGAGCCTTGGGAACGGCCCGGTGACTAATCCTTCCACCGGGCCGTTTTCGGCCGCGTTGGACTCGTGAAAAAGGCCCGGCGTTTAGCGCCGGGGCGGAAACCCGCGGGTTGAGTCGGGACAGGTTGCCCACCGTGAGTCTCAGCGGCGCCATAGCAGAGAACGTCAACTTTCACCCACAACGCACACGAGATCGAGCGAGCCGGGGCCGACCGAACCGCCGGCTGAAGCGTTGGAATGTTTGTTTTCCACCCATTCCTGCCATTAGCGTAGTGGCACCTTTCGACCGATCGCGGTCGCTAGGTTTGCTGGGTGATGTCCCGATTGCGGCGGTTCCACGGGGTTGGAGCGAGGGGCTAACGGGCCTCAAACGAGTACGGTCCGGCGGAGGCGCTACGGGAACAATTCGGCTACTTTCGCGGACGAGTGGATGCTGCCGCTGCCGCTGCCCTGCTATCTGTGATCATGACCGGTGTGCCGATCTTTGTGACGCCGTAGAGCAGCTTGGCGAAGCCCTTGGGCAGGCGGATGCAGCCGTGTGACGCGGCGTAGCCCGGGAGGTGACCCGCATGCATTGAGACGCCCTTCCAGGTCAGCCGCTGCATGTAGGGCATCGGAGCATCGTCATAAGTTCGCGATCGATGCACGACCTCCTTCTGCAGGATGGTGAATACGCCCGTGGGAGTTTCGCGACCGTCGCTGCCGGTCGAGATCGTGGAGGCGGCAATCGGCACGGTATTGCGGTACAGCAATAAGCGCTGCGCACGGAGATCGATAACCAGGAACACCGGGCCAGTCATATCGGCCTTCGCGTCCCAAACAAATTGTCCGGGCTTCAGCCGAAGGGCCTTCTCCACGATCGGAAGTTTGGGTCGCCCTGCCGCGTGTGCGGAGGCGGCGGCGCATGCCAGGAATGCCAATGCAATGAGTCGCGTCACTAGGCGCCTCGTTCAGGAAAATCCCACGAACAGGTCCCCGACCACGAACTGCGCTTTACCGTGGCGGGAGCCACGGCCGCATACCCAATGTAACGGATGCGCGCCTAGGTTAGCGTCTGCTTTCCACCCATTGCGGACATTTGGAGAAGCGCTCTAAATCACCCGATTGGGACACGGTCGAAAAGCGCTGGGAAGAACGGCTGAAGAAGATTGTTAGACCGACCGCAAGGCCGAAGCGCGACTGAGAACCTCGTCGCCGCGCTGCACTGTCACCGCGTCTTCAAAGTGCAACACATAGAGGATTTCCCCTGCCTCGCTGCGAATGTCGATATGGTGACGTAAATCGATGCGGCCCTTGTCGGCAACGCTCGCCTGAATCATGTGAACCGCTTCGCAGAGAGCGTGAGCGATCGCGGCGTTCAAGTCTGGCAGTTCCTTGCCTTCGAGGTCGTCGACATCGAGGTCGTTGTGCAGATCGAAGTAGTAGAGCGGCACAAGCCCGCAACGGTCGCATGGTGCTTTCGTTGCAAAATCTGATTCAGTTTAGTGGGTGTGTAAAAGTCACCAATCCCCGCCTTTTAGGTGCGGCGGCGGTTCTTGGACTAGCTGCCGCCGCCGAACCGTCAATTTCCTAATGGCAGCTTTCGTGGGGGACATTAGCTCGCGGGTGCTTGCAGCAGAAACCGGAGCAGGCGCGTGAGGCCTGCTCCAATTCATCGTTCACGCAGCGGTCAGGCGACCGGCTGCGCCGTCCGGGCTTCGGCTCGATCGGACACTGCGTCCAGCACGGCGAGCCGGGCCTGCTGAACGGTCGCGATCGCATAATCGATTGCGATGGCAGCACCGAGCTGCCGCTCTTCGTCGCTCGCATCGGCGAAGAAGGCCTTATAGGCTTCCTTGCGCTCGCTCAGTTTGTCTTTCAGCCGCTGGCGGTCGCTTTTGACCTTCTCGCGGAAGTCGAGAAAATCTTGTCCGCCCTTCTCGGCAGCTTTCTGCAGGTTGGATTCGAGCCGATCCATCCGCTCGGTGAGGTGAGTGCGGATGCCTTCACGGCGGGCATCGAGCTTCTCCCGAGCTTCGGTTCGGACCGCTTCGGCATCTTCCTGGATGCGCTTCGCGAGGTCTTGCAATTCCGCGATGTTGGATGGGAGGGGAGTCATTCTAGAATTCCTTTGCTGGGGATGAAACGACAATTGTGGGTCCCGTTACGGGGGCGCACGAACGCATTCGGCAAAGATGCCGTGTTTCATCGTTCCGCCTTTCCTGACTGGAAGTTTGGCTACGGTGTCGACTTGGAGGTAGGACCGCTGATTAGGACCGTTGTTTCGTCAAAAACAATCCGGGCAAACACCTAAGGGCAGCCCGGGTCGCCGCGCCTGCGAGCCTTGTGATTGCTACGGGCGCTTCAGTTGTGCGCAATCGGAAGCGCATCAGCCGTTAGCGCTCCGCACCGAAACGTCTGCTTTCCACCCAAACCAGACATAGGCCGAACCTAGGCGAGTGACGCCCGATTGCATTGACTGCAAAGAACGTCATCTGAGGGCCTATCCTTCCGGATGACGAAGGTCTGGGTGGGATAGCCCAAACATTTCTCATTGAAGTGCCAGAGCGTCTGCCATTGCTTTTGCCCGCTCTTGTCTTCGAGGCCCCGCCGGTAATCTCGCACTGGCGCGCCAGACATGTCTCGCGCGGAATGGGACAAGTGTTGTTCCACAACTGAGCTCCTTGAACGGCAAGCGGGAGCTTGGAAGTCTCTCTGCCAGGCGGCATGCTCACGGTACTGAAGCGGCCTGATTGCGGTGCTTTACCACAGAAGGGGAGCAAACACCCGACTTGGCTAACGTCCGCTTTCGACCATTCCTGCCATTAGCGGCGTGTCCGCTTTTCATCGCCTATGCGATCGCGCCCGATCGGAAGCGCCAGGCAAGATCGGAAGCGGGCCTGCTCCCTTGAAAACCGGGTCACCGGCCGAATTGAAAGCAGTAATTATGAGTTGGGCAGAGCACTTCCCCTGGTGGCCTGCCCCTGTCAGTGAGGCCAGGCGATCAGGCCGTCATTGATTGTAAACGGCCGTATAGGGAACCTGCAGATATTCGAGCGCCGACCGGGCCGCTTTGCCGGCCCACCCGCGACGGTGCACAAAGAGCAGCTCGCCAACATTCAACCCGAGGCCGAAGAATATTCGGCGTCGTAAGGGCTCACCGCGGAATTGATCTTCTGCGGTGTAGCCACGCGCGTAATAACCAGCTTGCACTTCGATAAGCCGTAAAGGAGTTCGTTTCACCGTTCGGAACCCAGCCAGCTTGAGGGCCAGCAGGTATCGCTGATTACTATAGTCGGTGATGGGGCTGTGCGCAGTCACGACGCCCCCGCGGTTGCAGGACGGACGAGGAAGGCATCTAAGCGAATGGAATGTATCCTTGTCGGGCAGGTAGAGCAGCCTGAAGTCCACTTTGTCCCGCAGTCCTGGCACCGCCCGCCGGACGATCGAAACCGCAACGCCGGCCGCATCGACGGCCAGGTCTTCAGGTGAGAAGCCATGATCTTTTGAAAACCCGTCGAACACCTCGATATAGGTCATCATGCCCATGGCAAGAAGGCCCGCGGTGTAGGATCTGTATTGGCCGCCCGGCGATGCCCGATCGATGCCGTCGGTAAAGAAATCGGTCAGCACGAACGCCGAATAGCCGTGCCCGAGCTTATCCATCCCCAGGCTCTTCGTGTCTTTACCGAACCACCCCTCGCGGTGAAAATGAAAAGGCGAACTTCCCCAGTCCCAGTTGGCAATGCCCGTGAGGGTGATTGCAGTAGCCGCGCCGCCCAACCGCCATGGGATCGCCTTCGCCTGGCGGAGAAATAGTTTGCCGCTATAATTCGTGCCGATAGGTTTCGCAGCTTCTGACGAGACTGAACCCTTTTCGCTCTGATCCGTGGAGGCATCGCCTTCCGTTGGATCGAGAGGACGGACTGCCGCTCCGCCGGTGTCTGCCCCAACACTTTCCACTATCTCGCGGTCGCTGAGCGACGTAGCGGCTGGTTGCGCCAATCGTTGTGCGGGTAAGCCCTGACCAACCTGTGCGATGGCCAGGCACAAGGTGCAGCTCGCCAAACTCAATACAAGCCTCCCACGCCCGGCGGCATTTAGCCGTCATTCATGCAGTCATTAGTTTCGTTTCGCCGCCGCCCTTGATCTTCACCTCACGGTCCCACCTGGCGCGTTTCTTCATCGCGACTTTATTGAGGACATCGGCGAGTTCGTGCCGAATGCTCGTCGCCTCGGGCCGGAACTCAAGCACACGCTGCAAAAGGGCCGCCGCCTGCTCAAAATGCCCTTGCTTGGTCTCCAGCTTGGCCAGCTCGATACGGGCCTTAAGCCGGACCTCTTGTGACGGGTTACTGATGAGAATCTCATAAGTAGCGGAGGCGGCAGAGTTATCCAGACACCCCGCTAACTCGGCGAGCCTAAAGAGGTGTTCCGTAGAGACTTCTACCGTTGTCATAAACCTTATACAGTAACCGAAATTAGCAGTGCATATTTATCAGTTACCGGTTCCTGGGACATTGGTAGAAAGCCCGATCCATCTGCCGCGCAGAAGTTTCGGGATGCTCGGGGGCTCTAACGGCAGCTTTCCGTCCAAAGCTGACACTAGCGCAGTGTCAGCTCTTTTCCTGCCATTAGCGCAATCTGCGCAGCTCACGTTAACGCGGGTTCCTCCTGCTGGAGATGCAGATAGTTGCTGTCGAAATCGCCAGCCTCGGCGAGCTTCCTCCAATCGCCGATGGTAATGAAACGAGGGTGTGCGCGTTCGATCAACCCCTCGGCTTCCAGCCCTTTGATCGTGCGGTTGACGTGCACGGCCGTCAGCCCGGTCGCGTCCGCCAGCTGCTCTTGCGTCAGCGGCACCTCATAATTCGTCTGCTGCCCGAGCCCGGCCACTTTGAGCCGCAGCGCCAGCTCGCACATCAAATGTGCAATACGCGTCCGAGCATCCCTGCGTCCGACGTTGGCGATCCATTCGCGGAAGATTGACGCATCGACCAGCGTATCGATCCACATCGCCTTGCCAACGGCTGGACGATCAAAAGCGATCTGTTCAATCGCTTCGCGCGGGATCATCGCCACTTGGCCATCGGTCAGCATTTGAGCGCTATGATCGGCTTTTGCGAGAAGGGAGTTCTGAAGATCGACCATCTCCCCCTTCATATGAACAGAACAGATTTGACGGGCGCCGCCAACGACGAGCTTTGTTCGCACGGCATATCCACGGAGGAGCACGCAGGAATGCGTCGCGGGCTCATATTCCCGGACAACGTAATGGTTGCGCTCGAATTTCTTGAGGGTATGCGGTAGCGCGAGCAAAGCTGCGCGGTCATCGGCGCTCAGGGTGTGATGATATGCCAACCTGTTTATCATCGGCTGCAGCGTGTGCGGCGCCAGGGGCGGCGAAGTTGAATGGTTCACGAGATTACTCCCGCTAAGGTGTGGGCGGGAGCTTCAAGAAATCTCTCGGTCACCAGCGCCCGATTACCCGACTGGCGATGTAAGCGGCCTAACATGCCTCCTTTCAGATCGCTCTGATCTATGTTTGCCAACGCCGGAATTTTGCACCCTTGCGACCAAGGCCCTCGGGTAGGCTCGAACAGCATTCGGAACAGAACTGCTGCCCGTGAGTCAGCGCGTGCCGGACAATGCGAAGCGCTTCCGCGCTCGCGCCATCGATTGTCGAGCGTTGGCCAAGAGCGCCCGCAACCAGATCGACGCGGGGATGCTCGAGGATATTGCTGCCGAGCTGGACGCAGAAGCTCGCAGCCTCGAAGCCGAAGCCGAAGCCGCTGTCGGGCGGCGCGAACACCCCCCTGACCATTCGTAACGTCAGCGTGCCACCAATTGCCGACATTCACCGCATGCGAAGGAACCATTCTAACATAAGTTAGTTTGGGCTCCGTGGGTGAAACTCCACAGCACCTTCGGCAGCAAGCCGAGCATTGCCGCCATCTAGCCCAAAGCCAGTTTGACGAGCGGCTGCGGCTCATTCTGAAAAACATGGCAGACGAGTTCGATAAGCAAGCTAACGAAAGCGACATCACTCCGCAGACTTCAAAGGCGACGTAACGTCACCTTTCCACGCATTCCTGCCATTAGCGAGGTCGCAGCTTTCGACCCATTCCTGCCATTCACAATTCGTGTCGTCATCCGAGTAAGCACTGTCGCGGAAGACAAAATGGTCTGGGCGGCCTACTATTAGCCTGCGGTCCCATGATCGGAATCAAAAAGCTTACGACCAACATCGGCGCGGAAGTCACCGGCGTCGACTTGGCCGAGGCGGCGCGCAACGACGATCTCTTCGGCACGCTTAAGGAAGCACTGCTCGCCCACAAGGTCCTTTTCGTGCGCGATCAGGCCATCTGCAAGGCAGACCACGTCGACTTCGCCAGCCGGTTCGGAGCGCTGGAAGATCACCCGGTGCTGGGCAGCGATCCGGAGCATCCGGGGCTGGTGTGCATCTACAAGGACCTCGACTCACCGCCCGACTTTTTTGAGAACGCTTGGCACTGCGATGCGACCTTTCGGGAATGCCCGCCAATGGGCGCTGTCCTGCGCTATGTGGAAGGTCCCCGCGTCGGCGGCGACACGCTGTGGGCCAACATGGCCAAGGCCTATGAAGACCTGCCCGATCACGTCAAGGACACCATCGACGGGCTTTATGCCCGCCATTCGATCGAGGCGAGTTTCGGGGCACGGATGCCGATCGAGAAGCGACATGCGCTAAAGGCCCAATACCCCGACGCGGAGCATCCAGTGGTCCGCACCCACCCCGAAACCGGCGAGAAGGTGCTGTTCGTCAGCGGCTTTGCCACCCATTTCACCAATTTCCACACGGTGGAGAACGTCCGTTACGGGCAGGACTTCGCACCAGGCGGTGCCAACCTGCTCCAGCATCTGATCGGCCGGGCCGCCATTCCTGAATATCAAGTGCGCTGGCGCTGGCGGCCCGGCAGCGTTGCCATCTGGGATAACCGCTGCACTCAGCATTACGCAGTGATGGATTACTGGCCCGCCGTCCGGAAAATGGAGCGAGCGGGCATTATCGGGGACCGGCCATTTAGGTAGCACCGAATGGCAGCTTTCCACCTATTCCTGCCATTAACAAACACTTTGTTTTGCACCCGGGTGCACCGCCGCAAGACTCTTTAAAACTCCTTCAAAAACCGTTCAAAAATCGCCTGTCGATCACCATATTGATGATGATGCCGGTGATTCCACGACCAGCCAATGCTCCACCGCTTTTCGGCGGCAAGACCGTGATCCTTTTCGGCGGCGTTAACATCGAGGCCATGCGTCGCTGGCAGGAAAGAGTACGCGCCGCGAAAGATGACGCCGACCGGCCTTCAACCGAGGACGCGAGTGGGAAAGCCGACGCAGCCGGTGATCAGCAGATGACCGGGCCAGCAAAATAGGTCCAAACGATCTATCTGCCCCGGACAATGCCGCCTATTAACCGACTATGAGCGTAAGCGCACCCTCGTGCGCACGGTCATCGCAGCAACCGTTGTGTCCCGGCCGACAATTCGCAGCCCCGCAGCTTTCTTTCGGATAAGGCCAGACACATACGACTCCGATAGATGGGCGTAGTGGCGGCGAACAGTGCGTTCGTCAGCGTCCCCCAGCGCTTCGGCAATCACTGCAAGCGGCGTCCCCTGCATCATCAATCGAGCACCATAGGTCCGTCGCAAATCATGGAATCCTGCGCTCGGTGTAACCTTCCCGTTGGCGCAAGCGCGCTTTAGATACCGGTCTTGCTGGCTCGCGCTCCATCTATTTCCGTCTGGCCGTGGAAATACCAATGCATCACCAAGCTTCCCCGCGACGGCGGCGGTGAAGAGTGCGGTTCCTTCGGCCTCAAGGTAGGCAATGCGGGGCTTACCCGCTTTCGTGTCGCGCAGCCAAACCGACCGCGCTTTTAGATCGACATCGCTGACCCTAAGAGACGCCAGTTCGCCGTACCGGGCACCTATCAGAAGTGCTGCCTGTACCATCGGTCGAAATTCGGCGTCGCAAGCATTCACCAACCGCCGCGCCTCATCGTCGCTCAGATAACGTAGCTTCGCGGCGTCCACACCCTTAAACGGCTTTACGTCGCGCCATGCGTGTGTAGGCAGCCCGGGATGATCGTCCGCAAACCGGTTAAGCGCGGCTTTGAGAACCGTCAGATCACGGTTCGCAGTGGCGCGACGGCTCCTGATCGCCTCCTCGGTGACCGCTGCGCGCTCATTACGCACGTCTGCCCCTTTTCTTGTCCGGAGCATGGCCGGGGATTGCCCTCGCCCTCGGTGCCAGTCGCCAATGGTTTTTCGCGTGAGCGCAGAAAGCTTCACGTGACCGAAGGCAGGCCGAATTATTGCCTCAATACGCGCCTTCGTTTTTGCCAGTGACTTTCCCATGAACCCCTTGAGATAGGCATCGAGGGCATCGCCGACCGTCTCTGTGCTTCGGCGACTGCCACCACCTGCGACTTTTTCGAACCAGCGTCTCGCAGCGGCATCGGCCTGTTCGAAGCTGAGGATGGTTTCGCCATCCGCATCGCATAGGTCATCGGCTTGGGCCAAAGTCGTCTTGGCGTAGCCCGTGCCGCCGCCTGCGCGTCGAAATCGGGCGACCCATTTGCCGACGCGTACGCCACGATAATAGCCCACGTGGCACCCTTCGCTGATCAGCCGCCAGTATGGCTCCGAACGCACCGGCAGCTTGAGCCGGGACGTTCGATTATCCAGCCTCGCGTCTTTTACGCGCCTTCCTATACTTTCCTCCCTTCGGTAATATCTCGGTAATAAACGTGGGAGGACGTTGAGGCACTTTCAAGGCCGACCAGTTGACAAAGCATCAGTATTGTCAGTGTCTTGTTGGTGATTCTCACACATAGGGCGTCGGGCGTTTGACGCCCTTTCACGGCGAAAACACGGGTTCGAGTCCCGTTGGGGTCACCACAGGCCATCGCCGCTTTGGTGCGCGCAAGAAAAGAGGCGG
>Ga0070673_100001029_pt1 | contig 15806 bp, 13 predicted proteins | sample KBSM23metaG_FD_65342 | JGI IMG/M metagenome (GOLD analysis project Ga0070673, IMG submission 65342) | Miscanthus rhizosphere microbial communities from Kellogg Biological Station, Michigan, USA - KBS M2-3 metaG | ecosystem: Host-associated > Plants > Roots > Rhizosphere > Soil ... | reverse complement strand
GGGCGTAGAGCGATGCCTGCGCCGTGTCGGGCACGAGCACCATGATCACGTTCGCCCAGGCGCAGGCCTGCTCCGGCTCGAGCACGGAAATGCCGTCGGCGTGCGCCTTCGCGCGCGAGCTGCTGGTTGCGGGGAGGCCGACGCGCACGTCGACGCCGCTGTCACGCAGGTTGAGCGCGTGCGCATGTCCCTGCGATCCATAGCCGAGGACCGCGACGCGCCGTCCGCGCACCAGATCCAGATTCGCGTCCGCGTCGTAGTAAACCTTCGCCATTACGTCTCCTTTAGACCGAGCACGAGAGTCCGTCCGCAGCCGAGGGGCCTGTCCCGAGCGACGTCGAGGGGCCTGCCCCGAGCGCAGCCGCACGTGGCGGCGCGATCTGCGACGCCTCGGCCGCCGACCCACGATCCATCGCGACACGCCCCGTCCGCACCATCTCGAGCACGCCGTAGGGACGAAGCACCTCGACGAGGCCGTCGACCTTGGCCTCGGACGCGCAGATCTCGACGACGAGCGACGCCGGGGCGACGTCCACGATCCGCCCGTCGAACACCTGCACCAGCTGCATGACGGCGGCGCGGCTTTCGTGCGACGCCGCGACGCGAATCAGCGCCAGGTCGCGCACGACCGCCGGCCGTTCGCTGAGATCCTCGACGCGGATGACCGGAATCAGCTTCTCGAGCAGCGCCCGGATCCGCGCCGCCCCCGTGGGATCGGTCGGCACCACGATGGTCATGCGGGAAATGCCCGCCGATTCGGAGTTCCCGACGCTCAGAGAATGAATGTTGAAGCCGCGGCGGCGGAACAGCGACGACACGCGGTTCAGCACGCCCGGCTGATCTTCGACGTAGACGGCAAATGTGTGGTGTTTCATGACCGTTGCCAGCTTGCCTGCCCGTTACTTGTGGCTTCCGCCTTCAGGCGGAAGACCGACTTCCGCCTAAAGGCGGAAGCCACCGGTGCTCTCGTGTCCTCTCAGTCGGAGGCGGTTTCGACGATCGGGTTGGGCCGGCGGATCATCGCGTGCAGATCCGCTCCGGCCGGCACCATCGGGTAGACGGTGTCTTCCTGCTCGACGCGGAAGTCGATCAGGGCCGGCCCGTCGTGCCGCCGCGCGGCGCCGATCGCCTCGTCCACGTCAGCGCGCGCGCACACCGCCTGCGCGTGGATGCCGAACGCCTCCGCCAGCTTGACGAAGTCCGGGCCCGAGAGCGGCGTCGCCGCGTAGCGGCGCTCGTAGAAGAACTGCTGCCACTGGCGCACCATGCCGAGGAACCCGTTGTTGATCACCGCCACCTTGATGGCGATCCCCTCCTGCACCGCCGTCGCCAGCTCGCACATCGTCATCTGGAAGCCGCCGTCGCCGACGACGGCCCAGACCTCCGCCTCGGGGCGCGCGCGCTTGGCGCCGATCGCCGCCGGCACCGCGAAGCCCATCGTGCCGAGGCCGCCGGAAGTAATCAGCGAGCGGGGGCGATCGTGGTGGTAGTACTGCGCCTCCCACATCTGGTGCTGGCCGACGTCGGTGACGACGATGCAGTCGTCGTCGCGGGTGGCGCGCCACAGGTCGTTGATCACGTGCGCCGCGTAGAGGTGCCCGTCGTCGGGCAGCGACTGGATGTCGCGGACCGCCGAGTCGCCGCGCGCCGTGGCGATCTCGCGGAGCCAGTCGGCGCGCGTGCCCGAGGGGACCAGCGGCAGCAGGCGCTCGAGCACCGCGCGGAGATCGCCGACGAGCGCAACGTCCACCGTCACGTTCTTGTTGATCTCGGACGGATCGATCTCGATGTGGATCTTGCGCGCGTGCGGCGCGTAGGTCTTGAGGTTGCCGGTGACGCGGTCGTCGAAGCGCATGCCGCAGGCGATGAGCAGGTCGGCCTGCTGAATCGCGAGGTTGACCCAGGCCTCGCCGTGCATGCCCATCATCCCGAGATTGAGCGGATGCGACGCGGGGAAGCCGCCGATGCCGAGCAGCGTGGCGGCGACCGGTGTTCCCGTCCGCTCGGCGAGCGCGCGCAGCTCCGTTTCCGCGCCCGAGACCAGCACGCCGTGTCCCGCGAGGATCACCGGGCGCCGTGCGGTGGCGATGAGGGCCGCCGCTTTCGAGATGTCCGATTCGGGCGGCACCGGCACGTCGCGGCGGTGGCGCGGGTCGGGTGACGCCGCCTCCCACGAGAACTCGCACGATCCCTGCTGCGCGTCCTTCGTGATGTCGATCAGGACCGGGCCGGGACGTCCCGACGTGGCGATGAGAAATGCCTCGCGGACCGCGGCCGCGACGTCGTCAGGCCGGGTGACGAGGTAGTTGTGCTTCGTCACCGGCAGCGTGATGCCGGTGATGTCGATCTCCTGGAAGGCGTCGGTGCCGATCAACCGGCTGCCCACCTGCCCGGTGATGCAGACGATCGGCGACGAGTCGAGCATGGCAGTGGCGATGCCGGTGACCATGTTGGTGGCGCCGGGGCCGGAGGTGGCGATGGCGACTCCGACGCGGCCGCTGGCGCGCGCGTAGCCGTCGGCCATGTGCGTGGCCCCCTGCTCGTGCCGCACCAGCGTGTGCCGGATCGGATACTCGAGCATCGCGTCGTAGGCCGGCAGGATCGCGCCGCCCGGATAGCCGAAGACTTCCGTGACGCCTTCGCGCACGAGCGACTCCCAGAGGATCCGCGCCCCGGTCAGCGTCATACCGTGGCCCCCTGCCCTTTCCCCCGGCCCTCTGCCCTCTGCCCGTCCCTCGACAGTTCCTCCACGATGGTGACCGCTCCGTCGCTGGCAGAGGTGACCAGGTGCGCGTACTTGGCCATTACTCCGCTGGTGAACCGCGGCGGCGGTGGCTCCCACGCGGCGCGGCGCGCGTCGAGACGTTCGGCGGACACGTCGAGGTGAATCGACCGCGAGGCGGCGTCGAGCGAGATGACGTCGCCGTCGCGCACCAGCGCAATGGCCCCTCCGGATGCGGCTTCGGGGGCGACGTGGCCGACCATCAGTCCGCGCGTCGCGCCGGAGAACCGTCCGTCGGTGACCAGCGCGACCGTGTCGCCGAGCCCCGCGCCGATGATGGCGGCGGTCACCGCCAGCATCTCCCGCATGCCCGGGCCGCCGCGCGGCCCTTCGTAGCGGATCACCACCGCGTCGCCGGCGGCGATGCGGCCGGCCTGCACAGCGGCAAACGCCGCTTCCTCCGAGTCGAAGACCCGCGCCGGCCCGCTGAACGATCGGCGGTTGTGGCCGCTCAGCTTCACGACGCAGCCGTCGGGCGCCAGATTGCCGCGCAGGATCACCAGCCCGCCGGACGGCTTCAGCGGCGACGCCGCGGGGCGCACCACTTCCTGCCCCGGACGCTCGACGGCGGTCGCGGCTTCTTCGCCAATCGTGCGGCCGGTGACGGTGATCGCGCCCGCGTGCAGCGCGCCGAGCTCCACCAGGCGCTTCGCCACCAGGCGCGTGCCGCCGGCCTCGTGCAGATCGGTCGCGACGAAGCGGCCGCCCGGCTTGAGATCGGCAATCACCGGCACGCGCGCGTTGACGCGATCGAAGTCGTCGAGGCCGAGCGCGACCCCCGCCTCGCGGGCGATGGCGACCAGGTGCAGCACGGCGTTGGTCGATCCGCCGGTGGCGGCGACCGAGGCGATGGCGTTCTCGAGCGCCTCGCGCGTGACGATCTGCGAGGGACGGCGGCCGGCGCGCAGCACCTCCATCACCAGCCGTCCGGTCGCGCGCGCGACGTCGGCCTTGCGCGGATCGGTCGCCGGCACGTCGCCGCTGCCGATCGCGGCGAGGCCGAGGAACTCGCTGGCGGTGGCCATGGTGTTGGCGGTGAACTGGCCGCCGCAGGCCCCCGCGGCCGGGCAGGCGCGCTCCTCGAGCGCGCACAGCGCGGCGTCGGTCATGCGCCCGGCGGCGTGCGTGCCGATCGCTTCGTAGACGTCCTGGATGGTGACGTGGTGCCCTTCGTAGTCGCCCGGCGCGATCGACCCGCCGTAGAGCATCACGCCGGGAATGTCGAGGCGCGCCAGCGCCATCGCCGCGGCCGGGATGGTCTTGTCGCAGCCGACGAGAATCACGATCGCGTCGAAGAGATTGCCGCGCGCGACCAGCTCGATCGAATCGGCGATGACCTCGCGGCTGACCAGCGAGGCGCGCATGCCGGGCGAGCCCATGGTGATGCCGTCGGAGATCGAGACGGTGTTGAACTCCATCGGCGTGCCGCCGGCCTCGCGCACGCCCTCCTTGACCGCGGCGGCGAGCTCGCGCAGGTGCAGGTTGCAGGGGCCGATCTCGGTCCAGGTGTTGGCCAGGCCGACGATGGGGCGGTCGAGCGCGTCACGGTCGAAGCCGGCGGCGCGCAGCATCGCCCGCGCCCCGGCGCGGCTGGGGCCGCTGGTGATCGCGCCGCTCTGCCATTTGCCGGTGGAGGAAGAATCGTGGCTCACTGTGAGAGGATAATCTCCGCCGCGAGCCCTATTTGTCAAACTTATAATCTTTTTTCGATTATAACTCTCGCTTATTTTGATGCGCCGCAGCCGTCCGCCGGCGGCGCCCCCGACGCGGCGGCGTCGCGGAAGCGCTGCTGCTGCTCGGCGAAGCGCCGCGCCGCGTCCTTCGCCTCGTCGCTCTGCACCGCGCCGGCAATCGCGGCGCGGATGGCCGGCCCCATCGCCTGCAGGTCGGTTTCCGCCTTCGCGTCGGCCGGCACCATCTGGAACCGCAAGTTGCCCATCTCGTCGAGCGACTGCATGCCCCATCGCACGCGCCGCGGCGGGCTGCACGGGTTGCGCGGATTCTCGGCCGAGTTGTCGTAGGCGATCGACACCTCGATGCGCGTGCCCTTCGGCAGCGGCACCGGCTCCTTGTAGAAGTAGCGATCCTGCCAGTTGAAGTCCCAGTCCTGGATCCACAGCATCGGCTTCGTCGTCCCGTCAGGCAGCGTCGCCGTCGCCTTGAACTCCTTGCCGAGATAATGCGCGTGCGCCATCACCGACAGCACGATCATGTCGGCGGGGAGCGTCAGCGTGCCGGTGATCGTGAAGTGCTTCTCTCCCGGCGGGATGTCGAGCCCGGAGGTCAGGCCGAACAGCCCCGGCACGCCCAGCTCGCGGATGCGCCGTTGCGGCGGCCCTGCCGCGAAGTAGAGGCCGATCGTCGACCGCTCGCGTTCGGGCTTGCCGGTCGGATGCAGGTGGAGCTGCAGCACGAAGTCCGAGCCCTTCGGCAGCGGCAGCGCGAGCCCCTCGGGCAGCGCGCGCGGCGTCGCCCCGACCGCCCACGCGCCCAGCTCGCCGGCCGGCGCGAACCCCGGCACGAACGCGACCGGCATCGCGCCGCGATAGCCGGGCTGGCCGTCGGCGTTCACCAGCTTCGCGGCGGCGCCGCCGCGGATGTACTGGAAGAGCGAGTGATGCACGACCGTCCGCGTGCCGGGGCGGTACTCGATCGCCTTGATCCACCGATCCTCGGTCGCGCCGGTCGGCAGCACGAAGTTGCGGTAGATGTCGGGGCCGCTCGCCGGCACCTCGAACGCCTCGGGCATCTCGAGGATCAGATCCGGCGTGCCGAGCTGCCAGCCGTCGGTGAAGGTCGGCAGCGGCGGCATCTTCGCCGCGTCGCCGCGCTTCATGCCGTGCTCGACCCAGTCGCGGATCACCGCGATCTGCGCGTCGGTGAGGCGCCGCTCGTCGGCGAACTCGCCGTAGCCGTGCGCCGCGTGCCACGGCGGCATCACCCGCGACTCGGTGACCTTCACCAGCGACTTGCCGCGCTTCACCGCGTCTTCGAACGTGATCAGCGGGAACGGCGCCACTTCACCGGGCCGGTGACAGGTCACGCAGTGCTGATAGAGGATGGGCGCGATGTCCTCCGAGAACGTCACCGCCTTCGGCGTCGCGGGAGCGGGATGCGCCGGTCGTGACTGCGCGGCCCCGGCCGCGGCGAGCGTGAAGATCGCGAGCGCCACGCGTATCGCAGGCATAGCCACCTCATTGTCGATAGTCGAGGTATGCCGCATTGTCGATAGTCGAGGTATCCTTGTCAAGCCATGCCCAAGCCCGCCGACCTGCTGCAGGGCACCCTCGACCTGCTCATCCTCAAGACGGTCGCGCGCGAGCCGCTGCACGGCTGGGCGATCGCCAAGCGCATCCAGGCCCTCTCCGGCGAGGAGCTCTCGGTCGGACAGGGATCGCTCTATCCCGCGCTGCACCGCCTCGAGCACCAGGGATGGATCACGGCGCAGTGGAAGGAGTCCGAGCGTGGACGCGCCGCCAAGGTCTACAGCCTGACCCGCGATGGGCGGCAGCAGCTCGAACGCGAGCTCGACACGTGGAAGCGGCTGTCGTCGGCCGTCGGCCTGCTCCTCAAGCGAGCCTGAGAGGACCATCCGGTGACCGCGTCCCGGCTCCTGCGCATCGTCCGGCTCCGGCTCAGGACACTCCTGCACCCGCGCGACGCCGACGTCGAGATCGATCGCGAGTTCGCCTTTCATCTCGAACAGCTGGCGCAGGAGAAGGAAGCGGAAGGGCTGTCGCGCGAGGCGGCGTGGCGCGCGGCCCGGCGCGAGTTCGGCAACGCCGCCGCGTTGACCGATCGCAGCCGCGACGCGCGCGGCCTCACCTGGCTCGAGGATCTCCGCCACGATGCGGTGTACGGGTGGCGGATGCTCCGCCGCACGCCGGGCTTCGCCGCCGTCGCGACCCTCTCGCTCGCGGTGGGCATCGGCGCCAACGCGGCCGTCGCCGGCGCCATCGCCGCCGTCGCCGCGAGGCCGCTGCCGTTCCTGCACGCCGATCGCCTCGTCGCCATCCGCGCCTACCAGGCCGACCATCCCTCGCAGTCGCAGGCCGCGTCGATGGCCGAGTACCTCGCGTGGCAACAGCGCAGCCGTACGCTCGACGCGTTCGGCGCGTCACGATCCGGCCCTCGCGTCATCCGCACCACCGCGGATGCTCCGGCCGATCGTGTCCAGGGGCAGGCCTTCACGCCCAGCCTGTTCGCCACGCTCGGCATCCGTCCTGCGATGGGAGCGCTCTTCGCGGAGACCACGAATCCCTACAGCAAGGACGCGCTCGTCGTGATCATCAGTGATCGCCTGTGGCAAGGCCACTTCGGCGGCGCCGGCGATGCCATCGGGCGGACGATGACCGTGGACGGTGCCAGGCGGGTGATCGCGGGCGTCCTGCCGCCCGGCTTCCGCTACCAGGACGACAACGTCGAGCTGTGGATCCCGCTGATCCCCGGTCGCGACAGCACACCCCCGATTCCCGCCGCACGGACGCTGGCGGTCACCGCGCGGCTGAAGCCCGGTGTGACACTGGCGCAGGCGCAGGCGGATCTCGACGAGGTGTCGGCTGCGCTCGCCGCGGAGACTCCGGAGCTTGCCGGCTGGCGCGTCCGTCTCGTCCCCCTCCGAGACACGATGTACGGCTGGACGAGGCCGCGGCTGCTGACGCTGGCGTTCGCGGTGGCAACGGTGCTGCTCCTGACATGCGCGAACATTGCGGCGTTGCTGCTGGCGCGCGGCGCGTCGCGCCAGCGCGAGTTGGCGATGCGCGTCGCGCTCGGCGCGTCAACCGGCCGCCTGGTGCGGCAACTGCTCACCGAGAGCCTGCTGATTGGCCTGCTCGCCGGCATCGCCGGCCTCCTCGTCGCGCGAGCCGGGCTCACGATGCTGACCGCCGCGCTCGGGCCGCCCCCGGGCCTTCCGCGGCTGGGCGCGATCCCCCTCGACGGTTGGATCGCCGGCGGCGCCATCCTGCTCGGCATCGGCTCGTCGATCGCCTTCGGCTGGCTGCCGGCGCGCGCGATCGCGCGGATCGACGCCGGATCCGCGCTCGGCGCCGCGGCCACGCTGGCGCGCGTCGCACCGCGCGCCCCGCGCTGGCGCGGCATGCTGGTCGCGTCGCAGGTCGCCGCCGCCGAAGTCCTGCTCGTTGGCGCGATCCTGCTCGGGGTCAGCTTCGTCCGCTTGAGCGGACGCGAGCTGAACTTCGAGCCGCGCGGCCTGCTGACCTTCTCGTACGGCCTGCGGGCCGCCGAGTTCGCGCGCGCCACCGGCGTCGTCGACGGAGAGCGCGAGTTCGAGATCAGCCCGATCGCGTCGCAGACGATCGCGCGTGTCTACGAGCGCCTCCGCGCCCTTCCCGGCGCGCACCTCGTCGGCGGCATCTCGTATCCGCCGGTCAACAGCATCATCCTGCCGACCACCACCGTCCGGCCGGCCGGCGCCGCGTCCGCCGCGCCGTTGACGAGAACCGCGGCGTACTTCCTCGTCACGCCGCGCCTGTTCGCCGCGATGCAGACGCCGCTCATCTCGGGCAGGGAATTCGCCGACGCCGACACCGGCCCGGCGCCCTGGGGCGCGGTCGTCAACGAGACCCTGGCGCGCCTCTGCTGGCCGGGCGAGGATCCTGTCGGCAAGCTCGTCGCGCTCGGCGACGGCCGCCTGCGGCAGGTGATCGGCCTCGTGCCCGACATCCCGACGCGATTGAACTGGGCCGATCCGCAGCCGGTGATCTACACCTCGTTCCTGCAGCAGCCGGCGCAGTATCGCGGACGCATGGTTCCCATGTTCGGCGAGATGACCTTCGTACTGCGGCACTCGGGAGACGCCGCCGGCCTGCTGGCCGCCGCGCGTCAGGCGGTCGCCGGCGTAACGCCGGATCGCGCGCTGGTGGAGGTCGATGCGGTGGACGCGCGGCTGCGGGCGCGCCTCCCCGAGTCGCGGAATTACGTCATCGCGGTGAGCGCCGTCGCGCTGGCAGCGGCGGGCCTGGCGATGATCGGGTTGTACGGCGTGATCGCACACACCGTCACGGCGCGGGCGGGGGAGATCGCGATTCGCAAGGCGCTCGGCGCGGGGCGCCGCGACCTCGTCGCGCTCGTCAGCCGGCCCGTGGCCCTGCTGATCCTCCCGGGACTCGCGCTCGGTGCCGCCGCTGCCCTCGCGCTGTCCCCGCTGATCGCCGCACAACTCTGGGGAACCACCCCGCGCGATCCCGCCATCTTCGCCGCCGCCGCGATCGCGCTGGCGGCCGCGGCCCTGCTGGCGTGCGCGGCTCCCCTGTCGCGGGCGCTGGCCGTGGACCCCGCCCGGCGATTGCGCTGCGAGTAAGGCAATCGCTGAACCCGTTTCGCCGCGGGACGCGCCTTTGTGAGAGAAACGTTTCCGCGGCCGCGGCAACCACCCTGAAACGGGTCTTCGTATCCCGGAAACGAGTCTTCGTATCGGAAGACTAAAGTTCGAGCAGTCAGGAGCGTAATCGGCGCGTCGGCATCGCATTGCGCGCACGGCACCCGAATTGCTCTGCTGTTTGCTGGCGTGGCTATTGCTGAACCGGTCGGCTGGATGCCTGGGGACCTATGGCGACACGACGTGCTTCGTCAGCAGCAGTGTATCGATTGACCCGGCGCCGCCGTCGCGGCGACGCCGAGGGCACGCCCAGAATCGGGCTGGCGCTCGGCGGCGGCTTTGCGCGCGGCATCGCCCACTCCGGCGTCCTCAAGATCTTCGAGCAGCACCGCATTCCCCTGCATTGCATCACTGGCGTCAGCGCCGGCGCCATCGTGGCCGCCGCCTATGCCAGCGGCACGCCCGCGGCCGACATCGCGAAAGTCGGCTCCTCGATGCGGTTCCGTCACGTCGCCAAGTGGAGCATCTGCCGGATGGGCTTCATGGGCAGCGAGCGGATGAAACGGTTCCTGGAAGGGGTGCTCAAGGTGCATCGTTTCGAGGACATGGCGACGCCGCTGGGCGTGCTGGCGACGGATTTGTGCACGGGTGAGCCCGTATCGTTCCGCGACACCGGCGACGTGTTTCTCCCGATCCGGGCCAGTTGCTCGTATCCCGGCCTGTTCCAGCCCGTTCCCTATGGCGATCGGCTGCTGGTGGACGGCGCGATGAGCATCGAAGTGCCGGCCCTGCTGGCGCGGCAGCTTGGCGCCACTCATGTCATCTCGGTCTCGGTCCCGCCGCCGACGTGCATCCGGCCGCCGTCCGACGTCCTGCAGATCGTCCGGCGCTGCTTCCAGATCATGCAGCGGCACAGCGAAGGCGTGTGGCGCGACGCGAGCGACCTCATTCTGACGCCCGATCTGAAGAGCATCGACTGGAACGGCTTCGAGGCGGGCCCCGAGCTCGTGAAGGCCGGCGAGGCCGCGGCGACCGAAGCGCTGCCGGCCATCCGCGAGTGGCTGTCGCCGCCTGCCGCCGCGCCCGACGCACGGCTCGACGAGCGCTTCGCGTAACACGCGACCCTCACGGTCTGCGCCCGGCAGGCGCCACGGCATCGCGGAGGAATCTCCGCGCCGCCGGAGATCCGCGGCGCCCGGCCTGCCGCGAGCGACCGCCGCAACAGCCGCTAACCCTTGCCATCGCCGCCGGTTCGCGTCTTTCCCGGCGCCCCCGCCGCGGGGCACGTCGATTGCCGACGCAGCCTCCCTGGAGGTCCGTGTGCGAAAGACTCTCGCCCTCGTGCTGTTCGTGTGTGTGTGCAGCCTGTCGATCGGGTGGACGGCTGCCCGCCAGGTCAAGCCGGCCGGCGTCACGATGACGCCCATCGAGGACGTGCTGATCGCCGTCCGCGAGGATCTGCAGAACGACCGCGCCGAGACCATGGCCAAGAACCTGAAGCTGACCAGCGACGAGGCGGCGAAGTTCTGGCCGGTGTTCTCGGCCTACCAAAAAGAACAGAACCTCATCATGGACGAGCAGTTGAAAGGCATCCAACGCTACATCGAGACTTTCGATACGCTCGACGATGCGGGAGCCCTGGAGCTGATCAACGCCCACCTCGCTCGCGACGCGAAGATGGTGTCGCTGCGTCAGAAGTGGCTGGGCGAGTTTCAGAAGGTGCTCGGAACGAAGATCGCGGCGCGCACGATACAGATCGATCGGCGGCTGTCGCTGGCGCAGCAGATGCGCTTGAGCGCCAAGATTCCGCTCGTGCACTGAGCGGCCGCGGCGCTGCATGGAGCGTGGCGCGCGTGCTACGATTTCGCCCGCGTGGCCGAGTTCCTCAGTCTCCGTGATGCCGTCGCCCGCTACGTGAAACCGGGAGCCCGGGTGGCGCTCGAGGGATTCACGCATCTCATCCCTTTCGCCGCCGGGCACGAGATCATCCGCCAGCGGCTGAACGATCTGACGCTGATCCGCATGACGCCGGATCTCGTCTACGATCAGATGATCGGCTGCGGCGTCGCGGCGAAGCTGGTGTTCTCGTGGGGCGGCAACCCCGGCGTCGGCTCGCTGCACCGCCTCCGCGACGCGGTCGAGCACGACTGGCCGCGTCCCCTGGCGATCGAGGAACACAGCCACGCGGCGATGGCGCACGCCTATGCCGCGGGGGCCGCGGGCATGCCCTGCGCGATCTTCCGCGGCTATCTCGGCTCGGATCTGCCGCGCGTCAATCCGAACATCAAGACCGTTGTCTGCCCGTTCAGCGGCGACACGCTCGCCGCGGTGCCGGCGCTGCGCATGGACGTGACGATCGTCCACGCGCAGAAGGCGGACCGCGACGGCAACGTCTTCATCGGCGGCATCGTCGGGGTGCAGAAGGAAGCGGTGCTGGCGGCGCGGCACGCCGTCGTCACGGTCGAGGAGATCGTGGACGATCTCGGGACGGCGGGGACCAACGCGGTCGTGCTGCCCGGCTGGAGCGTCGACGCGATCGTGCTCGCGCCGGGCGGCGCGCGGCCGTCCTACGCGCACGGCTACTACACGCGGGACAACGCGTTCTACACCGCGTGGGACGCCATCGCCCGCGACCGCGACGCGTTCCGGCGCTGGATCGACGCCAACGTCATGACCGCGCCGTCGGGGGTCACGGCGTGCGCCCCGTGAGCCATACGGCGTCGGAGATGATGACCATCGCGGCCTCGCGCGCGCTGGCCAACGACGACATCTGTTTCGTCGGCATCGGGCTGCCGTCGGCCGCGTGCAACCTGGCGCGCCTGACGCATGCGCCGCGGCTGCGGCTGCTCTACGAATCGGGCACCGTCGACACCCGACCGACGGTACTGCCGCTGTCGATCGGCGACGGCGAGCTATGCGAGACGGCGCTGTCGACGGTGCCGGTCGTCGAGATGTTCCAGTACTGGCTGCAGGGCGGCCGCGTCACGGTCGGCTTCCTGGGCGGCGCCCAGGTGGATCGCTTCGGGAACCTGAACAGCACGGTCGTGGGCCCGTACGAACGGCCGAAGGTACGTCTGCCGGGCAGCGGCGGCGCGACCGAGATTGCCGCGCACTGCCGCCGGATCTTCATCGTGATGCGGCACGGTGCGAGGGCGTTCGTGAGCCGCCTCGATTTCATGACGTCGCTGGGACACGGCCCGACCGGCCGGGAACGCCGCGCGCTCGGCCTGGGGACCGAAGGGCCGGCGTTGATCGTGACCGACCTGTGCACGATGCAGCCGGATCCCGAGACGTGCGAGTTCGAGGTCGCGTCGCTGCACCCGGGCGTCACCGCCGAGCAGGTGCGCGAGCAGACCAGCTGGCCGCTCCGGTTCCGATCGAGCATCGAGGAAACGCCGGCGCCGCGCCAGGAGGAGCTCGACGCCCTGCGCGATCTGATCGCGAGAACGCGCCGCGCCCATGGAGAGCGCGACATCAATGAGTAAGCGACCAGGATCCGAGGCGGCGGGCAACGAGCCGCCGCTCCTCTATCCGCCCTACGTCTCGACGCGGCTGCGCGCGCCGTCGCAGCCGCTGGTGATCCTGCCCGAGCGGCTGTCGGACATCACGGCGCCGGTCTACGGCTGGTGGGATCCCGGCGAACGCGACAACGACCTGACGCGACAGTCGCCGGAAGAGCCGCAGGGACAGCGGATCATCGTGGCCGGGCGGCTGCTCGACGAAGACACGCGCCCGATCGCGGGCGCGCTGATCGAGCTGTGGCAAGCCAACGCCGCCGGTCGCTACCATCACGCCAGCGACCAGCACCCGGCGCCTATCGATCCGCACTTCACCGGTGCAGGCCGGACCGTCACCGACGCCGAGGGCCGTTACGAGTTCACGACGATCCGCCCCGGCGCGTATCCGTGGCGCAATCACGACAACGCGTGGCGCCCGGCGCACATCCATTTCTCGGTGTTCGGGCGCAGCTTCCGCAGCCGCCTCGTCACCCAGATGTACTTTCCCGGCGATCCGATGTTCGACCACGATCCGATCCTGCAGTCGATTCCCGACGAACGCGCGCGACAGCGCCTGGTCTCGCGCTACGACCTGTCGCTGACGAAAGCGGAATGGGCCCTCGGCTACGCCTTCGACATCGTCGTCCGCGGCCGCGACGCGACGCCGTTCGAGACGCCGCGATGAGCGAGCCGGTGCAGCCGCCGCTGGTGCCCACCCCATCGCAGACGGTCGGGCCGTTCTTCCACTTCTGCCTGACCGACACCACCCGCGGCCGGCTCTTCGCCGATCGCGCGTCGAGAATCGTGCTGGCCGTGCGTGTGAGCGACGGGGCGGGAGCGCCCGTGACCGACGCCGCCGTCGAGATCTGGCAGCCGTCGGACGTCAAGGGCGGCGACGCCGCCTTCGGCCGTCTGGCGACCGATGAAGGCGGCACGTGCGAGTTCGACACGGTGCGGCCGTGCGATCCCGTTGCCGGCAGCGCCGCGCACGTCAACGTCTGTCTTCATGCGCGCGGCCTGCTGCGGCAGCTGTACACGCGGCTGTACTTCGCCGGCGATCCGGCGCTCGATGCCGATCCGGTCCTGGCGCTCGTCCCCGAAGCACGCCGGCGCACGCTGCTTGCGACGCAGGATCCTGACCGCGCCGACCGCTGGCTCTTTCACATCCGGCTGCAGGGACAGGATGAGACGGTCTTCTTCGATGTGTGACCGCGCCCGCCCTGTCTTCCGCCTGAAGGCGGAAGCCACGAGAATGAAGGCGGAAGCCACGAGGATGGCGGGCGGTGCCGCGCTCAGTCATCTGGCTTCCACCTTCAGAGCACTGTTCCCGTGGCTTCCGCCTTCAGGCGGAAGATCCAGGTGGCTTCCGCCTTCAGGCGGAAGATCCAGCGAGTGAGCATGAGACTCGTCGACAGCCGGAAGGCGAAGGCCACGAGAACGGGGGCCTCACCTCGCGCCCAGGTGGCTTCCGCCTTCAGGCGGAAGATCCGGAGCGGCGAGTGAGCGTGCGGCTCCTCGACAGCCTGGTCACGACGGAGGCGCTCGAGGAGGCGTTCTCGAACGAGGCACTGCTATCGGCGATGCTTCGCTTCGAAGTGGCCCTCGCGCGCGCGGAAGCGCGGGCCGGTGTCATGCCGTCTTCGGTGGCCGACGCGATCGCCGGCGTTCCGCTCGACGCGTTCGATGCGGCGTCGCTGGCGCGCGGAGCGCGACGGTCCGGCACCATCGCCACGACCTTCGTCGAGACGCTGATCGCGAAGGTCCAGGCCGCGGAACCGGCCGCGGCGCCGTTCGTTCACTGGGGCACGACGAGCCAGGACCTCGCCGACACGTCGTTCGTCATGTGCCTGGCGCGCGCGCGAGCCGTGCTGGCGCCTGATCACGAGCGTCTCGTCACGGCGCTGCGGCGCCTGTCGGACCAGCACCGCGACACCGTGATGCTGGCGCGGACGCTGCTGCAACCGGCGGCGCCGACGACGTTCGGGTTGAAGGCCGCGGGGTGGTTCGCGGCGACGTCGCGCAGTTTCGCCGCGGTGGCGGCGGCGTTCGACGGGGCGTGCGTCGTGCAGTTTGGCGGCGCGGCGGGGACGCTGGCGGCGCTCGGCCCGCATGGCGTGCGCGTCGGCGAGGATCTCGCACGCGACCTGGGGCTGGCGTACCCCGGCGCACCGTGGCACAGCCATCGCGAACGCCTCGCATCGCTGGTCGCGGCGTGCGGCGTCTATACCGGGACGCTCGCCAAGATCGCGCGCGACGTCACGCTGCTCATGCAGTTCGAGGTCGCGGAGGCGGCGGAGCCCGGCGGTGGATCCTCGGCCATGCCGCACAAGCGCAATCCGGGCGGCTGCGCGGTGGCGCTCGCCGCGGCCAGTCGCGTCCCGGGACTGGTCGCCGCGTTGCTCGGCGGCATGGCGCAGGAGCACGAGCGGGGCGTCGGCGGATGGCAGGGGGAGGCGGCCACGATCGCCGATACGATCCGCGCCTGCGGCTCGGCGCTGGCGGCGATGGCCACGGTCGTCGAGGGCCTCACCGTCCATCCCGATCGCATGAAGCGCAATCTGTCGGAGACGCGCGGCGTCGTGTTCGCCGAACGGGCCATGGCCGTGCTCGCGCCGGCGCTCGGACGCGAGCGCGCGCAGCGGGCGATCGCCGCGGCGATCGACGCCGCAGCGGCCGGCCGCGCCACCTTCACGGAGGCACTGCGCGCCGATGCCGATGTCGCGGCGGCCCTTGGCGCCGGCGCCAGCAGCCTGGAGAATCCCGAGCAGTACCTCGGAAGCGCCGAAGCGTTTCGGCGCCGTCTGCTCGGGGAATAGATGGTGCTTCCGCCTGAAGGCGGAAGCTACGGCCTGAAGGCGGAAGCTACGGCCTGAAGGCGGAAGCTACAGGACAAACCGCAGATGCCTTTGATGAGACTCTCCGATGCGGCCACGTTCTACCGGCTGACCGGCCCGGACGATCGCCCCGTCCTCGTGCTCTCGCATTCCCTGGGCCAGGACCACGGCATGTGGGACCCGCAGGTTGCCGATCTCTCGACGCACTTCCGCGTACTCCAGTACGACACGCGCGGCCATGGCGCGTCGAGCGTCACGCCGGGCGATTACAGCGTCGAGCAGCTGTCGCAGGACGTGCTCGCGCTGGCCGACCGCCTTGGCATCGACCGCTTCGCGTTCTGCGGCCTCTCGCT
>Ga0070673_100001028_pt1 | contig 15809 bp, 20 predicted proteins | sample KBSM23metaG_FD_65342 | JGI IMG/M metagenome (GOLD analysis project Ga0070673, IMG submission 65342) | Miscanthus rhizosphere microbial communities from Kellogg Biological Station, Michigan, USA - KBS M2-3 metaG | ecosystem: Host-associated > Plants > Roots > Rhizosphere > Soil ... | reverse complement strand
TTTTTTGCAGGAGCCCGTGCCATGACTTCGCTGGAGAGAATTTGCGACGAGACTGCGCGCGAGCGCAGTATTCCCGTCCTCGAGACCGAGCGGCTCATCTTGCGCGCGCCGCGTCGCGGGGACGTAAAAGCGATCGCGTCGCTTCTCAACGATCGCCGCATTGCCGCGAATACCGCGCGCATTCCGCATCCCTACTCGGTGGACGACGCCGAGCAGTTTGTCGCGTCCGCCAACCGGCGGGACGGCGAGGCGACATTCATGATCTTCAGTGGCGACAAGCTGATCGGGGGCTGCGGCATCGACCCGCGCGAGGACGGCCCCGAGATCGGGTACTGGCTTGGTGTCGCGTATTGGGGCCAGGGCTACGCCACTGAGGCCGTGCGCGCGCTCGTCGACTATGGGTTCGGCGAACTGTGCCACGACACGCTCGCCGCCGGCGCCCGCGTCACCAATCCGGCTTCGCGCCGGGTGCTGGAGAAGTGCGCGTTCCAGTGGACCGGCGTCCGCCTCATGCGCATACGCGCCATCAACTCGGCCGCGCCTGTCGACCGCTTCCGGCTCGATCGCGGATTGTGGGAATCGTTGAAATCGTGGGGCCGGGTGCGCCGCGTCGCCTGAGCTTGTTCGGAATGTTGGGCCGCTTTGGCGACGTTCGTGCCGCAGGAGGAACGGACGGCGCTGTATCGTTCAACCTGCCGCTAACATGTTCTGAAAAGGGTGAGGGCGCAGTCGCTTCGACTTGAGGCGATTGCGCCCCACGTGGCCGCTAATGTCCGGCGTTCGGCACCGCCGCGAAGAACGGCGCGAGCTTCTCGACCAGTGCCGGCCCGAAATGGGCCTGCGGATTCGACGGCGGCGCGCGGTCCATCACTTCCCAGCCGTGGACCAGGATGCGGGCGTTGTCGAACGCTTGCTTGAGATCGACGCCCGGCCGCACGCTCTGCCGGAAGAATGCGTCGCCGAAATAGGTCCATTCGCGCTCGGCGGCGCATCCGAACGAGGTGCTCCAGGAATCCGCCGCGGTCAGCACGATGCTGTTGTCGTTGGCGAGCGGCGGCACGAATATTCCTGAAAAGCACGCCGACACGATGACGATGCGGTTTTTGATGCCCTCCTTGTCGAGCGCCTCGGCGACCTCCTGCGGGGTCAATTCGGTGGTGGCCGCGTTGGGCAATCGCAGCAGAAAGCCGCGCCGGTCGCCGTGCGACGTCATCAGGAGCAGAAGAACGTCGGCGTTTTTGTCCATCGCCGCCCCGACGGCGTGCACTGCGGCGGCAAAATTGCGCTGGCTGGCGAGCGGCAACGTCTTTCCGGTATCGCGGCCGTTGACCAGCCGCACCGTGTGGTTCCGGGTCGGCAGGATGCGATCGAAAACCGCCAGCCCGCCGTCGAGCTCCTTGATGAAGACATCCTGGTCGGCCCAACCGGCGATGCCGATGGCGTAGACATTGGTGACGCCTTTATTCGGCGGCGCGATGCGGGCGACCTCGGCGCGCAGCAACGCCTGCTGCGATTGATCGAGACGCGCCGCTTCGCTCTCCGGCGCTGCGACACGGTCGCGGGCAAGCGCCTGCGCGTAAAAATTTCCGCCGTCGCCCGAGAAATACGCGGGGGCCGCGAGTCCCCATGCATCGAGCACGATGAACGCGGCCGCCAGCGCGGCAACGCGGCCGAGCGTCGCGAATTTTGGGGGACACCGCACCCATCATCTCCGTTGGCCAGCGCGTGAAGGCGACGCTGATGATCGAGCGTTTGTAGCTCAGGCGTGAGGCCCGATGGAACTCCTGCGTTGTAGGGTATCGGAACCTGAGAGCTGCGTGGGGCGGTTCTTGCGCCGTCCGGCGCGCGCAATCAGGGCGTGGCAATGGGCGGTTTTTCGAGCCAACAGGCGCCCTTCCGACCCGCCAACGTAGCGGTCCGCAAGCGGTGCGTCATCCTGGGGCCGGCCGCACGTTCAGGCTCGACCGGCGGGCACGCACCCGCAACCTCGTTGCAATCCTACTTCCTGCGAAAGCTTTCCCGCGCCGCTCTTGCGGACTGGGAACTTGCCGTCAATTGGCTCTGATCGGCATCGGCAAATGCGCTCGCTCCGTGCAGCGCGCCCGCCGTGGCGTTGACCGCTTCCTTGATCATTCGCACGGTCGGCTGCGGCATCGATAAAACGACTTCGGCCATTTCGAGCGCCTTCTCTACCGCCTGCCCAGCATCGGCGAGTTCGTCGACCAGCCCCCAACTCAGCGCCTGATCGGCGCCCATTTTCTCGCACAAGATCGTGATGCGCTTGGCGCGCGCCGGCCCGACGAGGCTGATAAGTCGCGGCAAGGCGCCCCATTGCAGGTTCAAGCCGATCTTGACCTCCGGCACGTACAGATAGGCGTCGCGAGCCAGCACCCGCCAGTCGCAGGCGAGCGCTATGGCGACGCCGGCGCCGACGGCAAGCTTCTCGATCGCCGCAATGGTTATCTGCGGCATCGACTCCCAGGCCTTGCACAGCCGCACCCCGCCATAGGCGCGATACCTCCGCTTCAGGTCGTCCGTCTCGCTCGGCCAGCTATTCTTGGCTTTCAAATCAAAGCCGGCGGAGAACGCATTGGGTGCTCCGGTGAGGACCACCACGTGCGTTTCAAGATCATCGAAAAAACTGCGCGCTGCGGCAGTAAGTTCGACGACCAGTTTCTCATCGAAGGCGTTGAGGTTTGCGTTGCGATCGAAGCGCACGATGGCGACACCGCCGCGTTTCTCGATGCTCACATAATCCGATTTCACGACAATGCTCCTTCTGAACTCTTTCTTGGCAACGCCACACTGTCGGCATCGGCCACTCTCTCTCGCGGATAGCCGCCACTCGCTGCTGGAGTCAATCTGATCGGGGTACGTCGGAAACGCGCGAGCCGCGTACTCAGGGATTTGCGCCCAGCGCCCTGAGTTCGGCATCCGCAGCGGCGCGCTCGGTAAAGCTCTTGGGGCAACCCGTCGCGGCGAGCCGGAACAGGCGCGTGGCCTCGTCTTTGACGCGGCGTTGCAGGGCAAGTTCGGCGCTGTAGAAATTGACCTCGCAGATCTTGCGCTGTTTGGTCTTGGCGTCGGCATCGTCCGCGGTGGCCAGCAGCGCCTCCGGCGTCGTTTGGCCGAGAAAAAGGCGGATGACCGGCGCTGGCCATTTGGTCATGTCGATCTGTTTTGCCGCGTCGGCGAGCTGGCTTGGCCGATTGCTGCGCGTGTCCACAATGTGAAGCCAGAGCGCCGCGTAGGCGTATTTGGGGTTGAGCGCGCGAGATTGACCCAAATCGCTGAGCGCGTTGGGAAGCCGAGCGGCGTACAGGCTTGTGACGCCGCGGTTGAAATAGGCTTGGGCATACTTCGGGTCGAGCCGGATCGCCTCGCTATAGTCGGCGATGGCGCGGTTCTCGTCGCCCTTGTGGTAATAGGCGCTGCCGCGGTTGTTGTACGCATAGGCATATTTCGGGTCGAGCCGGATGGCCTCGCCATAGTCGGCGATGGCTCGATCGAAATTACCCTTCTGATAGTTTGCGAGGCCGCGATTCGAATACGCTTGGGCAAATTTCGGATCGAGCCGGATCGCCTCGTTGAAGTCGGCGATGGCGCGATCGTCGTCGCCCTTGTGGTCATACGCGGTGCCGCGGTTGTTGTACGCGTAGGCAAATTTCGGGGAGAGGCGGATCGCCTCGTTGTAGTCGGCGATAGCGCGATCGTCGTCGCCCTTTTGGTAATACGCGTTGCCGCGGTAAAAGAGAGCTTGGGCATACTTCGGGTCGAGCCGGATCGCCTCGTCGTAATCGGGACTGGCACGCTCGAGGTCACCCTTGTGGTCGTAGGCGAGACCGCGGCTGGAATACGCATAGGCAAATTTTGGGTCGAGCCGGATGGCCTCGTTGTATTCGGCGATGGCACGGTCGTCGTCGCCCTTGTCGTAGTAGGCGAGGCCGCGGCTGTAGTAGACGACCGCTAGATTTCGCCCGGTTTCGCGGCCCGATTGGATGATCGACGAACAACTATTGATTCGTTGATCGGCCGAAAAAGCACCGCCTTGGTTCACACACGAGGCCCATTTTTGTGAATGTTGCGCCGCCGCCGGCGCCCACATGAGCAGGACTGCTGCACTTGCAAGCGCCGGCGCCAAGAGTGTCCGCATGTCGTACTCCTTGCAGCGCCTGGAACGACCGATACCAAAGTCCGGTTCACCTGCAACCAACGACGCCACTCGCCGCATTCATCATGATCCCTATTCGATCAGCGAGGCAACTGCCGCAAACGCGCAGTGGCGACGATTCCTTTACACCTTGGATTTCATGATGCCCAAGCGGGCAGGGGCCGTGCATGTCGAGTTGGCAAGACCTAAGGGCGGAAAGAAATCGGCGATCGGTTCTTCGCCTCAACAAGGCATTGCCTCCGGTCTTTCCACGAGCCGTACTGTCTCGCGCTCTTGCGCGCCCCTTCATACCGCCGACGCCGCGGCTCGCAATCGAGTCGTATTGGGCCGCTCATCCACTTCGGGCCGATCGCCTGGCGCGAGCGCTTGCGGCGCGCAGCCAACCGCCCAGCCGCTGGACTTGGCGGCTTGGGGACCGCAGGAGCGGCCTGCCTTTCACGTTCCGCACGCCACCCGCGCCGTACCGCGAAGCCGCACATTCGCTGGGCCCTGGATTTTGCCGCGTGTGCGGTCAACCGGTTTATCGCTTCGGCTGGCACATTGATCTCTGGAGTAGCGGTCCCAACAAGAATGCGGTCTGGCACAGTGCCTGCGTGGTCGCTTGGCAGTTCTGGAATGCGCCAAGCAGCGAGATTCAATTGCTGCGGCGCCTGCAAAGTCGGCGCTGTGGTCAAAGCGGCGGGCGGTTGTGGAGGAACGCCGAAGTTGACCATCGGGTCCCGCTGTTCAGGGTCTGGGGCGAACACCGGGACACGCCTTGGCCGGGACTGCTGGCTTTTTGGGGATTGCCCAACCTTCAGGTGATCAATCGCGACGTCCACGCGGCCAAATGCGTGGCCGAAGCGCGGGACCGGCGCGTCGCCCGCAATCTGCCCATGCACTTTGAGACAGGCGGAGTTCCGTCACTGGAATCTGTCTCACCTAAAAATGCCGAGGCTCTCTCCGACTGATGCAGCCAAAGCCCTGCTTCGTTGCGTGATGCCCAGCTTTTCCGTCGCCTTGCCGCGCCTACTCCGGTAATTTCTGAAGACACCGCGACCAGTGAAACAGGCCGCGCACAATGAGCCACCGCGCGCGCGATCGGCGATTTTGTAGTGGGGCGAGGTGTGTTGAAGAAGAGTCGACATGAAATTCGGCAGCGCTGAAAACGCGGACGTATCGGCCTATCGTGCAATCGAGCTGATCTATCATTCCTACCTGACGGGGTTGATCCTGCTGATCTCGTCTCGCGCGGGGGCCGCGCATGCGGCCGAAGTTGTGTTCAGGACTTTCCGACGCCAGCAGTTGGCCCGCTTCGTTCCGGGACTGAAGAAACTTGGGTTGGACAAGCTTCCCGGTGCGGTGGCCTGCGCCCAGTATCATTACCTGTCCAATCAGGTCGGTGGCGTGAAGGTCGAATACGTGTACGAAAGCGATCAGAAGGCCTGGGTCCGCTATCCGCCGCCGCGCTGGATTTGGTCGGGCACAGCCATCTGCGGCATCCCGTCGGAAGTGTCGCGTGCGATGCTGAAGGGTTGGCACGCCAACAACGGGGTCGTTCTCGGCAATCCCCGACTCGGCTTCGTCTGCACCGGCCAGACCGTCGATGGACGACCGGGCCTGGAGGGTTACTTCACGGAGTGGGATAATGATCTCACCGCGGAGGAGCGTCTGCAATTCTCGCCGGACGAGCGGTGTCCCCCGTTTCATGCCGAACTTGCACCGCGGCTGCCGGACAATGCCTGGCCCGAAGAGCGACTTCAAAAGGTCCTCCGGAACTATTCCATGGAATACATCACATCGATCGTGCCGGAAACGATCGCCGTGCTGGGTCCCGACGAGGGTGGCCGTCTCGCGGGCGCCGCGGCACGGTTGATCGGCATGCACACGTTCGACGAGGTGGCGGCCATCCTCCGCGGAGTCGAACCGGGCGCGGCTGGGTTTGCGGCGGCCTTTGCCCGCCTCTCGGCAGGTCAAGGCGACGATGCGCGAATGGTCCACGACGCCACTGGTTCTGTCGTACGGCAGACGTCGTGGCGGCTGATGTCCGACCGTGAAAACGTATCGCCAGTTGTCTTCGACGCCTGGAACGAACTCTGGGTGGGTGCAGCCCTGACGCACGACCGTTTCGCGCGCGTCGAGGTGATCGAGCGTCGCGATCGCGGCGATGCACATTGGGGCTGGCGTTTCAGCTGAGGACTGAACGACGCAGTCCACGCCTGATCTGGCAAGCCCCGGTGATCGTAGGGAACCCGCGGCGGCGTTAACTAACAAAATTTGCTCGACATCCGATGCCAGCGCTCCCACTATGACCCCGCAGGGGCGACTGCATTCCAGCGCCATTGAATTTGCTGCGCGCGAACACGGAGGCGTTCGAAGGCATGACTGTTGCCAGCGACAACGGCGGCGGCAGTCGCGCACTCACGAATGGAACCGCATCCGTCTCAGGAACATCAGACGATCATAACCTACCCGTTTGGGTAGCGCCGGGGTCGCCTGGCTGTCGTAAATGTCAGGCTGCGCAAGCTCGTTCGCCCCGACGTGTTGTCCGACGGGCGGAGTCGGCGGCAGCGATTGCGGCCTGATGCGGAAGCGGCCTGCGGGGCCCGGCGCGCGTGAGAGGCATGACATCATGACGACGCGGCTGGAGCCGGGCGATCCCGGGGTCGAGTGAATGCAGATCAGCGGTGGCAGCGAAGCTACGGTGTTGCCTGGGCAAACCTCGACCGGCATTGACGTTCTGTCGGGTGGTCAGCTCTTCGTCACGGTCAGCGGAACGGCCGAAGGCACCACGATCGAGCGTGGGGGCGTGGTGCAGGTTCAAGGCGGCCTCACCGAGGACGATACGATCTTCGGCGGCGAGGAGAACGTCCAGTTCGGCACCGCGCATGTCTCATCGGGCGGTACAACCGTGGGCATCTCAGCCGGCGGCACGGCCATCGGGCTGGGGATCACGCAACGCGGGCTGGCCAGGATCTTTTCCGGCAGCTTCGCGGAGAACGCGGCCATCTTCAACAGTGGCGCGCTCGATGTGAATACCGGCGCTGTCGCAATCGGGACGACGGTCGGCCGCGGCGCGGTGAACATCTTCGGAGGCTTCACCTCGCTCACCACGGTCAACGCCACCGGCTTCGAGATCATCAACGGCGGCACCGCCGTCGGAACCAAGGTCAACCTGAGCGGGGTGCAAGCGGTCCACTCTCAAGGCACCGCCAGCAACACGACCATCGCGACTGGCGGCATTCAATCGGTCGATACCGGCGGGGTTGCGAGCGGCACCACCATCGGGGGGGACGCAATTCGTCAACGAGGGCGGCGTCGCCAACGGCTCGCTGCTGCAGAGCGGCGGCACCGAGATAGTGACGTCGGGCGGCACCACCATCGCGACCGTGTTTGCCGGGGGCGCGCTGATCCTCTCATCCGGCGCGGTCGAAATCGGCAACATCATCGCACTCGGCAGTGAGGTCGTCTCCGCCGGCGCCGTTGCCAGCGACGCCCGCGTGTTCGGGCAAGGCAAACAGATCATCTCCGGCGGCAAGGCGTTTGCAACGACAGTCAGCAGCGGCGGCACGCAGGTGATCGCCCAATCGGGGACCGCCGGCGATAACCGGCACGCCGAAGCTCAGCCTCACCAACGGCGCCTTCGCCACCTACGTCGCGGCGGCCTCATCGCCGTCATCCGGGACGCTTGTGTTCAAGTACACCGTGGCGACCGGACAAGACACATCCGATCTGCAGATCAGCGGCGTAGTGACCAGCGGCGCTTCCGTGAAAGACACCACCGCAAGCCACAACAGCGCCGATTTCTCCTACGTGCCGAATTCCGACCTCGGCATCGTCATCGATACCAAGGCGCCGGCGATCAGCAGCATCACCGCCACGCCGACGACCGGCGGAACCGTCGGCTTCGGCGGCGTGGTCGCGATTGACTTGCTGTTGAGCGAGGCAGTGGTGGTCAGCGGAACGCCGACGTTGAAGCTCAACGATGGCGGCACCGCGTTTTACCTGTCGGGCGGCTCGTCGAATCCGGCGGGCGGTATTCTCGAATTCGACTACGTGGTCGCAAGCGGCCAGAACACGCCCGATCTCACTGTGAACAGCTTGATGCTGACCGGCGGAGCCTCAATTGCTGACTCCGCCGGCAACCCCGTCAATGCAACGCTTCCCGTCGCCGGCAAGAACCTGCACCTCACCGTCGACAGCATCCGCCCAAGGCGGACGGCCAGGGGAATGTTGAGATCGTCGATCCGACGGTCCCGAACGGGGGCAGTGTCGCGCTCGGGCCAACGCAGACTTTCCCGCGCGGCGGCATCGACCTGCCGGACATCGTCTTCGGCGCGCAGACGACGCTCGCCTATTCCCAGAATGCCGCCGGCACTGGGGGCACCTTGACGGTGAGCGACGGCCGCCACGCGGCGGCGATCGCGCTGATCGGCAATTACATGGCCGGAACCTTCGTCGTCGCGGCCGACGGCCACGGTGGGACGCTGGTCACGGAAGAGCGACTTGATCAGCAGCCGCTGCTGACGCGCCCACCGCACGGCTGACGGGGTGGCTGACGCGGCTGGACCGTTCGATCTCTTCCGAGAGGTCTTCGCGGCTTGTGGTGTTCCGCGTCTTGGCACTCGGTGCGGTTCGATCCCGGCGCCGCAGCCGCCGCCGACAACAATTCGTTGCAGGCGGCCGCTGACCTGCGCGAAGGGTTCACTCCGCCCGCGCCAAGACTCGCTCGAGGTTGGCAAGGAACACCTGCCATCCATGGGTGGCGCCGTGATAGGCCTGCGGCTGATCCAGCCGGAAGCCGGACTGCTCCATGCGCAGGTGGGTGCCCGTGCTCGTCGGCCTGAGAGTCCAGGTCACCACGGTCTCGAGGCCATAGGCCGCCCAGGTGTAGGACAGCGTCTTGTTCGGCTCGACGGCGAGCACCTTGCAGTCGACAGCGCCCCAGTCGGCGCGAAAACTGAAAGGGTGGTCTACGACCGGCTTGAAATCGTTCTTCATCAGCCACTCCTCGATCAGGTGCGGCTGCGTGAGCGCGCGCCAGATCTTCTCCGGCGGAAAAGCCAGCTCCCGTTCGACAACGACGGCGCGCGTTTCGGTCGCAGGTTTGCTCATGGGTCGATCCTTTCCCGACTTTCCTCAAGCGCGCTTCGGTTTCTTTTTCGACGTGTTCAGCGCCACGGCGGCGCGAACGAGTGTCACCAGCGCCTTTTCATCGATCCTGTCGCCCTCATGGATATCGATGGCGCGCCTCACATTGCCTTCGAGGCTGGAATTGAAGAGGCCTGACGGGTCCGCGAGCGCGGCGCCGTTGGCGAAGGTCAGCTTCACGGCCGCCTTGTAGGTCTCGCCGGTGCAGATGATGCCGTCGTGTTCCCACACCGGAACGCCGCGCCACTTCCACTCCTCGACGACTTCGGGATCGGCCGCCTTGATGAGCGCGCGCACCCGCGCGAGCGTCGCGCCCCGCCAATCCGGGAGTTCCTTGATTCGCGCGTCGATCAGCGCAGAGGGAGAGTTCCCGTCTTTTGCTTTGGTCGCGGCGCTGTTGGCCTTCTTCATGGTGCTGTCGCTTTCTTCATCATTGTGCGGATCGCCGTGGCTTGACCATCGTTAGCCCGCCGGTAGCACGCAACCCATGTGGAGCGAAGCGGACGTCGGGAATGGCTGATGGGCTGCCCGGGTTTCGCTGCGCTTCACCCGGACTGCTGCCTGACTTCTCAACCGTATCGACCGCCAAAGTGTTCAACTCCTATCCGCTGGTATGCGCCCGGCTGCGCCACTTGCCGGCATATGGCAGAGCAAACAGGTAGAGGCCGGTGAGGAGGAGGAAGACGAGGGGGAGCAGCGCCAACAAGCCCACCCAGAGGGCTGGTTCCTTCTGTGCCATCGCGACGACGTTGACGATGACGGCCGCCGTAAAGGCAATCGAGAGCCAGCGATGGATCTGCCGCACCCACGTGTTCCAATTCAATGGGAGTTCCTCCGTGTTTCGGTGGCGAGCTTTCTCATTGGTCCATCCTCTTGAGCAGGTCTTCGAGGTCGTCGAACCGTTTCTGCCAGAAGCCGGCCATCTGGCGCGTCCAGTCGATCAGCGGGGCCAGGGCGGCGGCCCGCGAGCTGTAGTGCGTCTGCCGGCCTTCGTGACGGCCGCGCACCAGCTTGGCCCGCTTGAGAACCGCGAGGTGCTTTGAGACGGCCGGCTGCGAAACTCCGGCCCGCGCTGTCAGCGCCCCGACCGTCTGTTCGCCTTCGCGGCACAGCCGTTCGAACAACGCCCGCCGCGTCGGGTCGGCGAGGGTTCTGAACAGCACGTCGTGAGCGTTCGGCATTTGCGATATATAACCTGCAGGCTATCCATAAACGTATAACCATTGAGCTATGTATAGAGTCAAGCGCCTTTTCAGGGGACGGTGAAAGGGGAAAGCGTCCTCGCGGTGCATGGCTCCCGTCATTGCGAGGAGCGATGCGACGAAGCAATCCAGAAGCTTGCGCAAAGGTCGTCGCCAAAGCTGGATTGCTTCGCTGGCTCGCAATGACAAGGTCTTCTCGCAGCGCGGTCGCGTCCGAGCTTTGCTCACTACTGCGCAGCAACAAAGTTTTGCCTTCCCGCGGCTACTTGCGCTTCTGCCCGGACGAGTTGGGCTTGCGCGACGGGCGCGGCGGGGCGGGGGCGTGCGGCTCGCGCACCGATTGCCCGCCGGGCTGGCCGCGAATGTTTTGTTGCTGCCGCGGACCGCCGGGCCGCCGGGGTTCGTTGGGCCGTTGCCGGTTGCGCTCGCGCGATTGCCGACGCTCGATCGTCTGCCGCTGCCCGGCCGCGTGCGAGGCAGAAAGCCGCTGCAGCACGCCGCGGTCGCGCAGCGCTTCCTGCGGCGGGATTTGGAACGGCACCGCCGTGAAACGGCCGCCGGTTCCGGCGCGGAGCGCAAATGCGCTCGACCCTTGAGAAAGAATGCCGAGCCGCGCGCCCTGCCGGTCGAACACTTCGATCCGCCCCACATGGCCGTCAGCATCGGCGTAGAGCTTGATCCTGGGCTCGCCGGTGGTTCCCGCCTCCGGCACATCGACGACGCCGGTGGTGCCGCGGATCCCCATCGTTGCGATCGGCGTCGCGATCTTCATGTCGCCGGTGCTCGCCACCTTGCTGGCGAGGAAGGCGGCGGTGCCGCGCGCAACGGTAAACAAGGCGGCGTTGCCGCTGCCGCCCTGCTGATAGATGAATTCGTTGATGGTGATGTGCGTATTGGCGCTCAAGCTGAAGGTGGTCTCGTCGTCGAAGGTGACGCCGAGCGTCGAACTTACGCCGGTCTCCAGTGCGTCGTTCTCGAGAATGAAGTCGTTGACGCGCAGCGCTACGGCCGGGCCGCCGCGCGCCACCGTCGCGCTGCCTTGCAGTGTCGCCACCTGGCCGATCTGGTCGCCGGCACCTTGCCGCGAACTTGCCTGGTCCTGCGCCCGCAAGGCAGTGGGCCAAGCCATCCTGCCGGAAGCTGCTGCAGCAGCGAGGAACGTCAAAACTTCGCGCCGCTGCATCGCGCCTCCCGATCACCCACTTCGTTCACGCCGACCAGCAGAGCGTGGCACGCGGATGCCTGGACAAGAAGTCCGCGTCTTCCCGCCCTCCGGCGCGAAGGATGCGGAAGATAGCGGCTCGAGGCGTCTGGCGCAGCACAATTGTCTCCCATCATGGGCTGCAGCACAGCTGTTGCGACCGTTGCCGGTTTCGCGACGCGCGGCAAGCGTGGCCATCGCCCGACGCGTTGGCCAAGAGGGTCGTGCGACGCGATCTAACTAAAACTTGCCGTCTGCCGTTAAGGTCAACACTTGAGACGAGAACCCGCCCGCTAGGGTTTTCGAAATTATTGTCTGCTAGGCGCGCTGCTACGAGCTCGTTCCCGCCTTTGAGGAAGCCCGCCGACGGGCGGATGCGGTTTGGCAATGAGGCTTAATATCATGCTTGGCATCAACCTCGGCATCAGGAGAAACTTCATGAGGAACGTCGCGATCATGATGAGCGGCGCAGGCGTGCTACTGTCGTTGCTTGTGATCGGCGCTGGCGCGCCCGCGCGCGCCGCCGAGATGCCCTCCTATTTCAAGGAAATCGTCGGAACCGAGACCGCGACACCCGCTGACATCGCGACCAAGAATCTCCTGCAGCTCAACACCACCATGTTCGAGCTTTATGGCAATGCCGCGCAGGTGTTTCGGAAGAACATCCTCGCCGAGCACCCGGTCATCCTCGGACTGTTCTCGGGCGCCGGCGGGCGATTCATCCTCTATCGCCCGGGCATGCCGCCGCTCGATGCGCCGCAGGTGCCGCTGGTCTATCAGCTGCTCAAGTCCGTCGGGCACAGCACCATGGCGCTGGCGGAAGTGGTCACGCCTTACCTCAACAGCCCCAATGACCTGACTTGGCGGGCGCCGGTGGCGGCGTACCGCAGTCGCATGCAATCGGCACTCGACGGCCTCGATGCGGCGCCGATGCGGGACGATTGGAAGCCGACCAGCCGCAGCATCCTTGAGAACAACATCGCTTTCATGGACGAGTGCCTGAAGAACAACGCGATCTCGCCGGACGCCCTCGGGGCGTTCGCCCAGAAGCAGAGCCCGCTCCTGAAAAAGAACATCGCCTGGGCGGCGCAGACCCAGGTCGGACACTGGATGGACGTGATCGGCGGCTGGAAGCGGACGCTCGGCGCCGACTGGGAGAAGACCTACGCGGCCAGCAACACCATCTATGTCGCCCGCCAGAACAACATTCTGTTCAGCGTGCTCGCGCAGTTCTTCGGGCCGCAGGCGATCAACGACCGCCTGATCCTCATCGAGACGATCTCGTTCACCACGACGCCAGACGACATGCTGGAGTCGCTGACCCGCATCATCGCCGACCGCTCCGTCGGGGCCGCCTTTTTCGGCAACTACTATCTGATGGATTACGAGCTGATGGGCGGCGACGCGCGCCAGGCGATCATCGACGAAGACGGCAAGCGCAACATTCCGGTGAACCTGCCGCCGCAGGTGCCGTTCGGCTCGCGCCAGTGGCCGGCGCTGATCACACCGGGATCCGGCCCCAAAACGCTTGCAGACCTGCCGTGAGCGTGACCCTCGTGGCGTCATCGCTGCAATCGAACGCGCGACGCTGCACCGTCGCAGCCGCCGTGCTGGCGCTCCTCGTCGGCGCGTGTTTTTCTTCGGCGAGCTCGGCGCAGGAGACCCACGATCCCGTGACCGGCTTCGCGCGCGAGCCGGTCCATGTCGCGGCCTGGCCCGGCGGCAAGAAGGTCGCTGTCAGCTTTGCGCTCTTTGTGGAAGAATTCGGCTTCGGTCAGGGTCCGGTCTATCGGCCGGACATGACGGCCCGCAACCCGGACCTTGTGAACGAGGCCTTTCGTCAATACGCGATCGATTGGGGCATCCCGCGCGTCGGGCGGCTGTTCCGCGAATTGGACGTTCCGCTGACCATCGTGCTCAGCGCGGAGTTTCCCGGGAAGTACAAATCGGTGTGGCAGGAGTTCCGCGCCTTTCAGCCGAATGCGCCGATCGTTGCCCACGGCATGAACAATACGAGCCGCCAGCTGCCGCTCGGACGCGGCATCGCCGAGCAGAAAACCTACATCCGCCGCACATTGGATCTGATCGCCGAGACGACCGGCGTCGCACCGGTCGGCTGGTCGAGCCCCAGCGTCTACTCCAATGGAGATACGCCGCAGGCCGTCGCCGCCGAGGGGATAACCTACACCCTCGACCAAATGGACTCCGACATCATTTCGCGCCTGAAGACGCCGAGTGGACCGCTGGTGCTGTTGCCCTATCCGGTAGTGACCGTCGATATGGGCCAGCAGCTCGCCCGCCTGAAGGGTCCGACGGAAATCGAAACGTTGTGGGTCGACTATGTGCTGGAGCTCGCCGCCGAGGCGCGCGCGGACCCTGCGCGCGAAGCAACCACGGTCGTCATCGGCATCCACCCTTTTGTTGTCGGGACGCCTGACGGGGCGGCGGCAATGCGCCGTGTGCTTCTGCGGCTCAAGAAGGATGACGCCGTCTGGCTGAGCGACACCGACGCGATTCGCGCGGCGGCTGGCTTGAAATAATCGGCGCCTCATAGAGCGGCCGGTCGCCGCAGCAAGTTCAAGTCCGGGGCAAGCTCGCCAAGGCAGTCGCAGCCGCTCCTGCTGCTGTCAGCCCAACCTTCACGGCCGCGGACGTTGGTTGACACCGCGCCGCAATGGGCCCGAGTCGGTCAGGCGACCGATATGTTCTACTGCGGCGGAGCTTTTGCGGAACGTTTCGCGCCCGCGTCAAGTTTCCTCCTCACCGCCAGAAGTGCACGCGGAGACAGTCATGCTGTTTTGGCCGATCGTGATTGCTTTGGGACCGGGCTTCGTCGCGCTTTACTACGATCATGACGTGAAAGCCTTCGACGATCAGGGTGCATGCGAGCAGACGCTTCCCGGACTCGAGCAGAGAGCCCGGCAGGCGAAGGAATTCATGGGAGCCTTGGGCGAAGCAGCTGGCGACCAGTCGTCGACGATCAAATGGCAGCTCACCTGCATCGACAAGACGCCGCAGGAATTCCAGCAGCACCTGCAAGAGCAAGCCGACTAGGCGGCCATTGACCGATTCCCGCTGCGGGGGAATGAGCGAAAGGCAAGTCAGCTCGATCTGGAATGCGCGCTATTCCGCACTCAACGAGACGAGCGAAGCGCCGCATCGCGCTTGCGGCGGCAAAGTGCTCACCGCCAGCTGCAGGCGATCGGCCTCCTCGTCCAAGCCGATCCATCTCAGTTTCAGGATCAGCACCGCCCAGTCACGGGGCACCTTCGGCAGGCCGGGTGCAGCGGCGCCCTGGTCCTTCCGTTTCATGAAATTCTCCCATTCGCTTTCCAAGATCGAGAACGCCGGCATGCCGCTTCTCACTTCGTCTTTCCCGGCTTTTTCTCCGATCGCGAGTTCGTCACGCTGGCGATCACCTTTTGACCATCGTCCAAAAGGCGCTGGCCATCTTCGGCCGCCATTCGTAGCCGGTGCGAGATGCAATCGCGGTACGCCTCCAAGCCTTCTGGAAACGAGCGGCTCGTCGCCAGCTTCGCCGCCAGGTCCGACCACAACTGCACTTCAGATCTCACACGGTCGATCCATGCCTGGCCGACCTCCTGATAGGCGTCGAGCAGATCCTTCTGCACATTTGGCATTGCTTCGAACCGTTTGCTCGCGAACTAAGACATCAGGATCAACGCCTTCCTGCTTCGTGGCAGTCGAGGCGTTGCCGATCGCGCGCCCAAGCCCCGTTGACCCGGTCATTAGACGGGGACGCGGATACCCATAGCAAGGGGAGCGCCCGACAGCCGCGGGGTTAGGTCAAGGCTTTATTGATGGCCGGGCCAGGATTGATTTCGAAGGCCACCGTTGCGGTCAACTATTTCGCAGCGGGAGCAACGCGCGGCGAGGACCGAAGCAGCGCGCGCCTATCCGTGTCGGCGGTTCCTCGCTCGAGCGCGTACATTGCGACGTGCTCACCGCAGCGGGCAGAAAGCACCTGCCGCTTCAATCGGTTCGACGCCATGCGGCGCCTATCTGCTGGCGCGACAGGCCGCGACCCCGATCAGGACCCCGACGCCGAGCGCTACCGCAATCGCCGCGAGGGGATGTCCTTCGG
>Ga0070673_100001027_pt1 | contig 15809 bp, 12 predicted proteins | sample KBSM23metaG_FD_65342 | JGI IMG/M metagenome (GOLD analysis project Ga0070673, IMG submission 65342) | Miscanthus rhizosphere microbial communities from Kellogg Biological Station, Michigan, USA - KBS M2-3 metaG | ecosystem: Host-associated > Plants > Roots > Rhizosphere > Soil ... | reverse complement strand
TGACCTCGTTCGAGCTGGCGCTGAGGTCCGCCGGTATCGCGGCCTGCAACCTCGTCCGGGTGTCGAGCATCTTTCCGCCCAACTGCCGGATTCTGTCGCGCGGCGCAGGCATGAAGCGCCTCGAGCCCGGCCAGGTCACCTTCGTCGTCATGTCGGAAGCCGCGACGCGCGAGCCGCACCGGCTCATCGCGGCCACGGTCGGCGTGGCGATCCCGCGGGATCGCGACGTCTACGGCTACCTCTCCGAGCATCAGAGCTTCGGCGAGAGTGAAGACATTGCCGGCGATTACGCCGAGGAACTCGCGGCCGAAATGCTGGCGACGACGCTTGGCCTCGAGTTCGATCCCGACAAGAGCTGGGACGAGAAAAAAGAAGTCTATAGGTTATCGAAGCAGATCGTCCGCACGCAGAACGTGACCCAGACCGCCATTGGCGACAAGAAGGGGCTGTGGACCACTGTTGTGGCCGCGGCGGTATTGGTCGACTGACCTGACGACCTCCAGTTCAATGCAACACTGCAAGAACGCAAGAATGCACATTCGTGCGTTCTTGCATTTGTGCATTGGTGCATTACGACGCCCAATCGCGGGCGCAGCCGTTCTGGCCCTCCTGTTCCCGGCGACCGGCCGTGCGCAGATCTTTGAGACCATTGGCATCCGCGCGCAGGGCATGAGCGGCGCCTTCGTGGCCGTGTCCGACGATGCGACGACCACGTGGTGGAATCCCGCCGGCCTGGCCAGTGGCGGTTACTTCAACAGCGTCATCGAGTTCGACCGTGTCGACCATCCCGCCAGCACGCGCGCCCGCGCATTCGCCCTCAACGTCCCATCCCTGGGACTCAGCTACTACCGCTTAGCGCTCAACGGAATGCGGCTACTCGACACTACAGGCTCGCCCTCTGCGAACCGAGAAGATCAAGGCGTTCTCAGTCAATTCGGCGTGACGGTGGGACAGTCGGTCGGTGCCCATCTGATCGTCGGATCCACGGTGAAACTGATGCACGCGCTGGGAGAGACCAGTGGCGACCTGGATATGGGCGCCATGGCGACTTTCAGCCGGTTTCGGCTTGGCCTGGCGGCCAGGAATCTCCGAACCGCGGAGTTCTCGGAAGGCGACACGCAACTCGAACTGCCTCGGCAGGTACGAGTGGGTGCCTCCATCAGAGGCGGTTCGGCAGGCCGCGCGGAGATTCTGGGTGCCGTTGATGCGGACCTGACAACGACGCCAACGATCGCGGGGGACGAGCGTCATCTCGCAACCGGCGTGGAGGCCTGGCTGGCAAATCGAGCCTTGGGTCTTCGAGCCGGCGTCGGGATGAACACCATCGGCGAGTCCAGGCGATCGGGCAGCGTGGGTGTCAGCCTCGGCCTGCGGGGCGGCTCCTTCCTTGACGCGCAGCTCACTCGGGGAGCTGACGAGGCGCGTAATGGTTGGGGTATTGCCCTCAGACTGACGTTTTAAGTCAGTAATTGACATAAATTGTCAATTACGTGTAGCCTGTAGTGTTCCTTCATGCCCGTTCGTATTGGCGAACTCCTCCTAAAGGAGAAACGGATCACCGCTGACCAGTTGCAGCAGGCCTTGAACTTTCAAAAGGCCGGCGGGGGGAAGCTCGGCTATAACCTGGTCAAAATGGGCTTCGTGAAGGACGAGGAAATTACCGCCCTTCTCAGCAAGCAGTACGGCGTCCCCTCCATCAACCTCGCCCAGTTCGAAATCGATCCAGGGGTCGTCAAGCTCATCCCGCCTGACACGGCACACAAGTACCAAATCGTTCCGTTGAGCCGCTCGGGCGCCACGCTCACCATCGCGATGACGGACCCGACCAACGTCTTCGCGATGGACGACATCAAGTTCATGACCGGCTACAACGTCGAGCCGGTCGTCGCGTCGGAAACGGCAGTCATCGACGCGATTCAGAAGTACTACCCCACGGGAGGCAGCGGCAAGGCGGGCCCGTCGACCGCGACGACGGCCGTGGCGACGACGGGGGGCAGCGCCCTCGAGATGGCCAGCAAGGGCCTCGAGGAGCTGCAAAACCAGCTCGACACGGGTGCCGATGTCGAGGTCCTCGAGGAGTTGCAGGAGATCAGCGCCGAGGCGCTGGCCAAGCAGGGGGAGGACGCGCCGGTCGTCCGGCTGGTCAACGTCGTGCTGATGTCAGCCATTCAAAAGGGCGCAAGCGACATCCATATCGAGCCGTACGAGAAAGAGCTTCGCGTCCGGTACCGGATCGACGGGATCCTCTACAACATCATGAGCCCGCCGATGAAGTTCCGCGACGCGATCGTGTCGCGCGTCAAGATCATGTCGAAGCTCGACATCGCCGAGAAGCGGCTGCCGCAGGACGGGCGCATCAAGATCCGCTTCAACGAGAGCGGGACACAGAAGGAAATCGACTTCCGCGTCTCGGTCCTGCCGACGCTCTTCGGCGAGAAGATCGTCATGCGTCTGCTCGACAAAGACAAGTTGATGCTCGACATGACGAAGCTCGGGTTCGAGCCCGAGTCGCTCGCCAAGTTCGAGGCCGCGATTCTGCGTCCGTGGGGCATGGTCCTCGTCACCGGCCCGACCGGCAGCGGCAAGACCAACACGCTGTACTCGGCGATCTCCAAGATCAATACGTCCGAGACCAACATCATGACCGCCGAGGACCCGGTCGAGTTCAACCTCGTCGGCGTCAATCAGGTGCAGGTCAGGGAAAACATCGGGCTGAACTTCGCCGCGGCGCTCCGGTCGTTTCTGCGTCAGGACCCCAACATCATCCTGGTCGGCGAGATCCGCGACTTCGAGACGGCGGAAATCGCCGTCAAGGCGGCGCTCACCGGCCATCTCGTGCTGTCGACCCTTCACACCAATGACGCGCCGAGCACGGTCAACCGCCTCATGAACATGGGCATCGAGCCGTTCCTCGTCGCGAGCTCGGTGCATCTGATTTGCGCCCAGCGTCTCGTGCGAAGGGTCTGCTCGAACTGCAAGGAGCCCGCGCCGCTTCCGGCGCCCGCGCTCGTGCAGGCCGGGTTCTCGCAGGACGATGCCGGCACGGTCCAGCCGATGAAAGGGAAGGGCTGCGACAAATGCAATCAGACCGGCTACAAGGGGCGCGTCGGTCTGTACGAAGTGATGGAAATCGCCGAGGAGCTGCGCGAGCTGATTCTCGTCGGCGCCTCGGGCCTCGAGCTCCGGCGCAAGGCGATCGACGAAGGGATGATCACGCTGCGGCAAAGCGGTCTCCGCAAGGTAATGGGCGGGATGACGACGGTCGAAGAGGTTGTACGGGAGACGGTGAAGTAGTCCTTGGTGCTTTGTTCCTGGTCCTTGGTCCGTCCTTGGTCCTTGGTCGTCCTTGGTCCGGGGTCCTTGGTGCGCACCAGGGATCAAAGAACCAGGGACCACGAAGGACGAGCGACGGAGCAAGGACCAAGGACCAAGGACCAGGGCCGACCAAGGACCAGGGCCGACCAAGGACCAGGGACGGACGAAGGACCAGGAACGAAGGACAAAGGACTGCCGAATGGCCACACTGCCTGATCTGCTGAAGACGCTCGTCGAGAAACACGGGTCGGACCTTCACATTGCGACGGACACGCCGCCGCAGATTCGCGTGCACGGGGAGCTCGAACGCCTGCCGCTCACGGTGCTGACGCCGGCCGAGACGAAACAGCTGGTGTACAGCGTGCTGACCGACGGCCAGAAGAAGCGGTTCGAGGAATCGAACGAGCTCGATTTCTCGTTCGGTATCAAGGGCCTCGCGCGCTTCCGTTGCAACGTGTTCATGCAGCGCGGCGCCGTCGGCGCCGTGTACCGGCTGATCCCCGAGAAGGTTCCGGAGTTCGCGGATCTCGGCCTCCCGGCGGTGCTCGCGCAGCTGGCCGATCGGCCGCGGGGCCTCGTTCTCGTGACCGGTCCCACCGGCAGCGGCAAGTCGACGACGCTGGCGGCGATGCTGAACAAGATCAACGCCGAGCGCCACGGCCACATCCTGACGATTGAAGATCCGATCGAGTACATCCACCCGCACAAGAACTGTCTCGTCAACCAGCGCGAAGTGCACAGCGACACCCACAGCTTCACGGCCGCGCTGCGCGCCGCCCTCCGCGAAGATCCCGACATCGTCCTCATCGGCGAGATGCGCGATCTCGAAACCGTGGAGTCGGCGTTGAAGATTGCCGAAACGGGGCATTTGACCTTCGGGACGCTGCACACCAACTCGGCGGCGCAGACGATCAACCGCATCATCGATATCTTCCCGTCCGGGCAGCAGTCGCAGATCCGGACGCAGCTGTCGCTCGTGCTCGAAGGCATCGTCTGCCAGGCGCTGCTGCCGCGCGCCGACGGCAAGGGGCGCGTCGTCTCGCTCGAGATTCTCGTGCCGAACTCCGCGATTCGGAACCTCATTCGCGACGACAAGATTCACCAGATCTACGGCTCGATGCAGGCGGGTCAGGAAAAGCTCGGCATGCAGACGGCGAATCAGTCGCTGGCAAGTCTGTACATGAAACGGCTGATCACGCTCGAGACCGCGCTGATGTCGTCCTCGAACCGCGACGAGCTGCAGGACATGATCAACCGCGGCGTCGGCGTCGTGGCCGGCGCAGGACTGGGAAGGGCCGTGGCCCGGCCGGGCGTGGCGATTAAGAGCTGAAACTAAGAACTAAGAACTTAAAACTTAGAACTAAGAAGTTGGAAGTCGGAAACGGAAACGACAAGAGGTAAAGGCTGACGTATGGCGACAACATTCGCATACTCCGGACGCACCCGCGCAGGGGAAAACGTCACAGGTGAGCGCAGCGCCGACACGATGGACGCCGCGGTGGCCGCGCTCAGGCGCGATCAGATCATGGTGACGCGGATCACGCCGTCGAAGACCAAAGAGGGGGCGGCCGCCACCAAGAAGGCGGGCAAGACGGGCAAGAAGGTCAGCGCGAAGAACCTGGCCGTGTTCACCCGTCAGTTCTCCGTGATGATCGACGCCGGCCTGCCCCTCGTCCAGTGCCTCGACATTCTCGGCAGCCAGGAAGAGGACAAGAACTTCGCGGCCGTCATTCTGCAGACGCGCACCGACGTCGAGTCGGGCGCCTCGCTCGCCGATGCGATGCGCAAGCATCCGAAGACGTTCGACGGGCTGTTCACGAACATGGTGGCGGCGGGCGAGGCTGGCGGTATTCTCGACACGATTCTCAAACGGCTCGCGACGTACATCGAAAAGGCCGTGAAGCTGCAGGGCCAGGTCAAGTCGGCGATGATCTATCCGGTCGCCGTCGTCGTCATCGCCGGCGCCGTCGTCGGCCTCATTCTGTGGAAGGTCATCCCGACCTTTGCCTCGCTGTTTGCGGGACTCGGCGCCGAGCTGCCGCTTCCGACGCGCGTCGTCATCGCGCTCAGCGACAACCTGGTGCGCTTTTTCCCCTTCCTGGCGGTCGGCTTCTTCGGCATCGGCTGGGCCTTCAAGTCGTATTACGCGACCGAGAAGGGGCGCCGGGTCATCGACGGAATCAGCCTCAAAGCGCCGATCATCGGGAACATCCTCCGGAAGATCGCGGTGGCGCGGTTCTGCCGGACACTCTCGACGCTGATTGCCTCGGGCGTCCCCATCCTGGACGGCCTGGAGATCACGGCCAAGACCGCCGGCAATTCGATCATCGAGGACGCGGTCATGGTGACGCGCAAGAGCATCGAGCGCGGAGAGACAATCTCGGCGCCGCTCAAGGAAACGAAGGTCTTTCCCCCCATGGTGACGCAGATGATCGGCGTCGGTGAGGCGACCGGCGCGCTCGACACGATGCTCGCCAAGATCGCGGACTTCTACGAGGAGGAAGTCGACACAGCGGTCGCGGGTCTGTTGACGCTGCTCGAACCGATCATGATCGCCCTGCTCGGCGGCGTGGTCGGCGGCATCGTCATCGCGATGTATCTGCCGATCTTCGATTTGATCAGCAAACTGACATAAAGAGGTTCGAGAGGTTCAAGAGGTTCGCATGGTTCGAAAGGTTCAAGTGGTTCTGGGAGTTCCCTATCTTGAACCTCGCGAACTTGTCGAACCTCTCGAACCACTAGAACCTCTCGAACCGCTAGAACCTCTTTAATGGACACCGAGCTCCGCCGGAAAGTCGCCTGGCTCATCGTCGTTCGTGCCGCCATCGGCACGATTCTGCTGGGCTCCGCCACGTTTGCGCAGATCACGGCACCCGGCTCCTTCGCCGTCGATCCGTTCTTCTTCCTGATCGGGATGACGTACGCGCTGACGATCATCTGGGCGCTCCTGCTGCCCTTGGTCGAGCGGCACCGGTGGCTGCTCGATCTGCAGCTGTCGGGCGACGCCCTGATCGTTTCAGCGTTCATCTACATCACCGGCGGCGTCGCGAGTTATTTTTCGTCGTTGTACGTGCTGCCGATCGTCGCCGCCAGCACGGTGCAGTTCCGGCGCGGCGGTCTGATGATCGCCGCGCTCAGCGCCATCCTCTACGGCGGCCTGGTGGTGGCGCAGTATCTGACTGCCTCGGGCATCCTCGACTATCCGCTGCTCGTCAACGCGTCGATCGTGCTGCCGTCACGGTCGGTCGCGCAGTACACGATCGTCCTGAACGTATTCGGCTTCTTCGCGGCGGCGCTCCTCAGCGGCTCGCTGGCGGACAGCCTGCGGTCGGCGGGCGTGCAACTCGAGCAGGCATCGACCGAGATCGCCGATCTCCAGGCCCTGAACCAGCACGTGATCGACAGCCTGCCGAGCGGCCTGGCGACCACCGATGCCAACGATCGCGTCCTGACGTTCAATCGCGCCGCGGAAACAATCACCGGCGTGCCATTCCAGGCGGCCGTGGGCCGTTCCATCAGCGACGTGCTGCAGCTGCCGCGGCAGTTTCTCTCGGCGGTGAGCGGCGACTCGGGAAAGAGACCGGCCCGCATCGAGATTCGCTATCGGCCGGCGGATGGACGTCCCGACCTCGAGGTCGGCCTGTCGGCGTCGCATCTCGAGATGCCCGGCGGACGTGCCGGCCTGTTGTTCACCTTCCAGGACGTCACCAATACCAGAAAGCTCGAACGGCATGCCGCGATTCAGTCACGCCTGGCGGCGGTCGGCGAAATGGCCGCCGGCATCGCGCATGAAATCCGGAATCCGCTCGCGTCGATGTCGGGCTCGATCCAGATCCTCCGGCAGGAACTGCCCCTCAGCAGCGAGCAGGAGCAGCTGATGGACATCGTGTTGCGCGAGTCGGAGCGCCTCAACACGACGATCCGCTCGTTTCTGGCGTACGCGCGCCCTCAGCACTTCCAGATCGCACGGTTCGACGTGCGCCGCGCCCTGAACGACGCCGCGTTGCTGCTCCGCAACAGCGTCGAGGTGGGCGACGCCCATCAAATCGAGGTCGACGTGCCGGCGCAGGAAGTGTGGTACGAAGCCGACGAGGGGCAGATTAAACAGATTGTCTGGAATCTCGCCACGAACGGGCTGCGGGCGATGCCGCAGGGCGGCCGGCTGCGGCTCTCCGGCGCTTTCGACTCGTCGGGCGGCGTCGTGCTGACGGTCAAGGACGAGGGCACCGGCATCCCGGCCGAGGAGCTCGACAGCCTGTTCCAGCCGTTCCACGGACGCTTCGCCAACGGGAGCGGCCTCGGGCTGGCGATCGTGCACCGCATCGTGAGCGACTACAACGGCGAGATCCAGGTCAGCTCGGAGCCCGGGCAGGGCACGACGGTCTGCGTGCGATTGCCCGTGCGCGCGGCGGTCGCCCTATGAGCACCGCCGTCCAGGCCGCCGAGCCGGTCGCCGATCCGCATCCGCCCCGCATCCTCGTGGTCGACGATGAGCGATCGATGAGAGAGCTGCTGGCGATCGTGCTGCGGCGCGAAGGGTATGAAGTGCTGCTCGCCGAGAACGGCCGCGCGGCGATCGGGCTGCTCGAGCGCGAGCCGGTCGATCTGCTGATATCGGACATCAAGATGCCCGACATGAGCGGCGTCGAGGTCCTGCGCGCCGCCAAGAGCATCGATCCGGACATCCTCGGGATCATGATCACCGCCTTCGCCTCGACCGACACCGCCGTGGAAGCGATGCGGCTGGGCGCGTGCGATTACCTGAGCAAGCCGTTCGACATCGACCTGCTCAAGATGAAGGTCCGCGAGAAGATCGAAAACCGCCAGCTCCGGCAGGAAAACGTCCTGCTGAAGCGCACGCTCGGCCTGTCCCACCAGTTTTCGAACATCATCGGGCGCAGCGACGTGATGCTCGACGTCTTCAAGATGATCCAGACGGTCGCGCGCACCAACAGCACGATCATGCTGACCGGCGAATCCGGCACGGGCAAGGGACTGGTCGCGCAGGCGATTCATTTTCATTCGCTGCGCCGCGACAAGCCGATGGTGTCGCTCAACTGCGGCGCGATGCCCGAGAATCTGCTCGAGTCGGAGCTGTTCGGCCACATGCGGGGCTCGTTCACCGGCGCGGACGCGAACAAGAAGGGGCTTCTCGAGGTCGCGGAGAAGGGCACCATCTTCCTCGACGAAATCGGCGAGATGAGCGCCGTCATGCAGGTGAAGCTGCTGCGCGTGCTGCAGGAGCGGCGCTTCCGGCGCGTCGGCGGGCTCGAGGAGCTGACGGCCGACATCCGGGTCATCGCGGCGACGAACCAGGATCTGTCGAAGGCCGTCGCGGAGGGCCGGTTCCGCGAGGATCTCTTCTACCGGATCAACGTCATCCCGATTGCGCTGCCGCCGCTCCGTGAGCGCCGCGAGGACATTCCGCTCCTGGCCGACCATTTCCTCGCCAAGTACAACGAGCAGATGAACAAGGAAATATCCGGCGTCTCGCGCGAAGCCATGGATCTGCTCCTTCATCACGACTGGCCCGGTAACATCCGGGAATTGGAAAACGCCCTCGAGCGCGCGGTGGCCCTCGAAGCGACGCCGACGATTCTGCCCGACAGCCTGCCGGCCGGCATCAGGGGCGATGTGCCGAGGGCCCAGGCGGCACCCGCCGAGGCGTTACCCGAGTCGGGCTTCGACCTCGAGGCCCACGTCAAGGAGATCGAACGGGGCTATATAGCGGAGGCGCTGAAGAAGGCGGGAGGGGTCCAGGTGAAGGCGGCAGACCTGCTGGGCATGAGTTTCCGGTCATTCCGTTATTACGTGAAGAAGTACAACCTGAGGTAGTTGACATTCTCTGTCGGTCCGAGCTGTCAATAATTGTCAACTTCTGCCCTCACCCCCCACGATTACCCGTTCGAAACAACCAAGCAAGTGCTAGAATACAAAGGACTTGCTGATCTAAACAGCCGTATTGAAGAGCCTGGCACTGCCGTTGCTCAATATCCCGGTATCCGAACGACCGGCAAACCCGCTGGGCATGTTCGCCAGTCTTATTATCAGGAGAGTGTAATGAAGATTCGTAACGCAAAGGGCTTCACCCTCATCGAGCTGTTGATCGTCGTCGCGATCATCGGCATCATCGCGGCGATCGCGATTCCCGGCCTTCTCCGCGCCCGCATGGCAGGCAACGAGGCGTCAGGCATCGGCTCGCTCCGCGCGATCAACAGCGGCCAGGCGGCTTACTCGTCGAGCTGCGCCAACGGCGGATACGCGACAACGTTGGAAGACCTGTTCAAGGCGCCGTCGGGCGGCACGGGCTTCATCAGCCCCGATCTCGCGACGTCGAACACCGTCAAGAGCGGCTACAAGGTGAACCTCGGGGCGTCGACGACTCCGGCAGCGGCGACGGTTACGACCGGCGCGCTGACCTGCAATACGTCAGCGGCGGACGCGGTCAGCTCGTATGTTGCAACCGCGGATCCGGTGACACCCCAGAGCTCGGGCACGCGCTACTTCGCGACTGACACGCGCGGCACGATTTTCCAGGACACGGCCGCCACGCTCGTCGGCGTCGAGCCGCTGGCCACTGCGGGAACCGTTCAGCCCGTCCAGTAAGAGGTAGAGGTTAGAGGTTAGGGATTGGAGGCCAGGGGTTCGTTCCCCTGGCCTCTTGTTTTTGTCGGCTTCCTCGGATACAACTCGTACATCCATGACGAAGCGCGCGTCTCTCCTGGCACTCGCGTTTGCGCTGGTCGGCCTCGGCGCATCGGTTGCAGCTGCCTACGTCCACTATCAGGTCCTCCAGAACCCGCTCTATACAAGCTTCTGTGACATCAATGCCACGGTGAGCTGTACGGAGGTCTATCAGAGCCGCTTCGGCACGCTCCTGGGCGTCCCGGTCTCCATCTTCGGCGGAATCTGGTTCGTCTGCGCGGCGCTGCTGTCGGTGGGCAGCATGGTCGCTCGGCCGCAGGTGCGCGAGAGCATTCCCGGCTATCTGTTCGCCCTGTCGACGGTTGCCCTGGCGGCGGCCTTGTACCTGCTCTACGCGTCGATCTTCATCCTCAAAGCCTATTGCCCGATGTGCCTGCTCACGGACGCCGCCATCATCGGACTCTTCATCGTCTCGGGCGCGGCGACGTCGGTCCCGATGACGACCTTGCCTGGAAGGTTGACGCGGGACTTGCGCGTGCTCGTCGGCAGTCCGCTGGCGATTGCGGTCACGGTGCTTTTCCTGGCGGGCGCCGCCACCACGCTGGCGTTCTTCCCGCGCGAAGGCTCCGGCGAGCCGGGAGCCGCTGCCGCGGCGGCGACGGCCGATCAACGCAGCGAGCTCGAACAGTTCATGGCGACGGCGACGCGCATTCCGCTGGTCATTCCGCGTGACGGCGCCAAGGTGCTGATCGTGAAGTTCAACGACTTCCAGTGCCCGGCGTGCGGCCATTCGTACCTCTCGTACAAACCGATCCTCGCCAAGTACGAATCGCAGAATCCGGGTGCCGTGCGCATGGTTCTGAAGGATTATCCGCTCAACTCCAACTGCAACTCGGCCAGCTCGATGGTGCATCCCGCGGCGTGCCAGGCGGCGGTCGCCGTCCGGCTGGCGCGCGAGCACAATCGCGGCGAGCAGATGGAAGACTGGCTGTACACGCATCAGCCGGAGATGACGCCCGACTCGGTGAAAAACGCGGCGCGCGAGGTCGGGCAGGTCACCGATTTCGATGCGAGATACGCGGCGACGCTCGAGCTCGTAAAGGCCGACGTCGCGCTCGGCAACCAGCTCGATATCCACTCGACCCCGACGTTTTTCATCAACGGCGTCAAAGTCGAAGGCGAGTGGGCCACGCAGTACTTCGACGAGGCGATTGCGTACGAGCTGCAGCACCCGCCTGCGCCATAGCTCGTGAGCAGCGCTCTCGCCACCTTCGACCTCACCAAAGACTACGCCGTCGGTTTCTGGCGCAAGCGTCCGTACCGGGCGCTCGACCGTCTGACGCTCGAAGTCCGCCAGGGCGAAGTGTTCGGATTTCTCGGGCCGAACGGCGCGGGCAAGACGACGGCGCTGAAACTGCTCATGCAGCTGGTCTTTCCAAGCGCCGGCCGGGCCGAAATGCTGGGGAAGCCGCTCGGCGACCTGGCGGTCAAGCGGCGCATCGGCTACCTCCCGGAGAATCCGTACTTCTACGACTATCTGACCGCCGAGGAGCTGCTGATGTATTTCGGCGCGCTCTTCGGCTACGCCGCCGCCGAGCGACGGCGGCGCGCCAACCGTCTCCTCGACCAGGTCGGCATTGCCGGCGAGCGGCGGCTGCAGCTCCGCAAGTTTTCGAAAGGGATGCTGCAGCGCGTCGGCATTGCGCAGGCGCTCCTGAACGATCCGGATCTGGTGATCTTCGACGAGCCGATGTCCGGACTCGATCCGCTGGGCCGGCGTGACGTGCGCGCGCTGATCCTGAGCCTGCGCGACCGCGGGTGCACGGTCTTTTTCAGCTCGCACGTGCTGAGCGACGCAGAAGCGCTCTGCAGCCGCGTCGCCATCCTCGCGCGCGGCCGCCTGATCGCGAGCGGCGGTCTGCACGAGATGCTGGCCTTCGAAGCCAGTGGATGGGAGCTGGTCGTCTCCGGCATTCCCGCCGGGCGCGCGCCTTCGGTGGGCGCGGGAATCCGCCGCGTGGTGCCGATTGGCGACGGCCGGTATGCGCTCGAGCTGCCGCTCGATCCGCCGCCCGAGCGCCTCATGGTCGATCTCACCGCCGCCGGCGCGAAGCTGGTCTCGCTCAATCCGCTCCGCCCGACGCTCGAAGACCTCTTCGTGGAACAGGTGACGTCGCCCGCGGCGATGGCGGCGCCGCGCGGACTCGAAGACGATCCCGCGCGGGCACGATCATGAAAGCGATGGCGGCGATTGCGGTCAACGTCTTCCGCGAGTCGGTCCGCGACAAGGTGCTCTACAACCTCGTGCTGTTCGCGATTCTGATGATGGGCGCTTCTTATCTACTTGGCCAGCTCACGGCCGGCCAGGACGTGAAGATCATCAAGGACCTCGGGCTCTCGGCGATGTCGGTGTTCGGCCTTTTCATCGCCATCTTCATCGGCATCGGTCTGGTTTCGAAGGAGGTCGAGCGCCGCAGCGTCTACAGCCTGCTGCCCAAGCCGATTCATCGCTATCAATTGGTTCTCGGCAAGTACTCGGGCCTCACGCTCACGCTCGTCGTGAACTTCGTCATCATGACGATCGCGTTCTACGCCGTGCTGATGTACACGGCGCGTGGGACGCCTCCGAACGTGCAGCGTGCCTGGGACGCGCCTGCGCTCGATCCGGCGCTGCTCAAAGCGATTGGCCTCATTCTCATCGAGCTGCTGCTCGTGACCGCCATCGCGCTGTTCTTTTCAACCTTCTCGACGCCCATTCTCTCGGCGGCGCTGACGTTCGGCGTCTTCATCGTGGGCCACTTCAGCACCGATCTCAGAAATTTCGATCAGGTCCTCAACTCGCCCGCGGCCGTCCGCATTGCGCGCGGTCTGTACTGGGTACTGCCGAACCTGGGACAGTTCGATGTGAAGTCGCAGGTCGTCCACGGCCAGCCGGTTCCGATCGGCTACATGGCGTTGACGGCCGCCTATGCGGCGTTCTACATCGCGATGATTTTGACGATGGCCGTCTTTGTCTTCTCGCGCCGGGATTTCAAGTAAGTGATGAAGAGGACCCTTGTCGGCGCCTTCGGCGCCATCGCGCTAGCCGGGGCGCTCCTTGTGGCCGCCATCCAGGTGCAGGCGGCGCGCGAGCGGGAATACCCGCCGCCGCAGGTCGACGAGGACGCCGTCTACATCACGTCGGGAAGCGCCCTGCGGCGCCTTTCAGGCGCATACAACGCACTCGCGGCCGATCTGTATTGGATCCGGGCCATTCAGTACTACGGCGCCGCCAAGGCCCGTCTCGCCGAACGCCCCCTCGCCCCCGACCCGCCGCCCATGCTGGCCGCCGTCGAGTCGAAGGAGTTCAGCCAGCTCTACACGCTTCTGGACATCACCACCACACTCGATCCGATGTTCGACATCGCGTACCGGTTCGGGTCCGTCTTTCTGGCCGAGGCCTACCCGGCCGGGGCCGCCCGCGCCGATCTGGCGGTCAAGCTGCTTGAAAAGGGTTTTCGCGCTCGACCCGATAAGTGGCAGTACCTGGAGGATATCGGCTTCGTGTATTACTGGTACGTCCACGACTATCGGCAGGCGGCCGAGTGGTTCCAGAAGGCCGGCGAGGTGCCGGGCGCCCCGGTGTGGTTGAAGCCGCTCGCCGCGGCGACGCTGTCGCAGGGCGGCGATCGTCAATCGTCGCGGGCGATGTGGGAGCGGATCCGGCAGTCTGCGGACATCGGCTGGCTCAAGAGATCGGCGGACCACCATATTCTCCAGTTCCTCGCGCTCGATCAGATCGACGCCCTTCAATCGAGGCTGGACGCCCTGGCGAAGACTCGCGGCGGTCCTGCGGGCGATTGGGGGGCCGTTCTTCGCGCCGGGGTATTTCCGCGCATTCCGACCGATCCGAGCGGTGCGCCCTACGAGCTGACCTCGGATGGCCGCGTACGCGTGTCGCGGTCCTCGGAACTTTTTCCGCTCCCCGTGGAACCGCAAAGGCTGCCCCCCCGGTGACCGGGGCCTTCGCGCTCACCTTTGCCGCACTCTTCGGCGCCGTCATCGGCAGCTTCCTCAACGTGTGCATCCATCGTCTGCCGCGCGACACCTCGATCGTATGGCCGGCTTCGGCGTGTCCGGCATGCGGCCGCGCCCTTTCGTGGTTCGAGAACGTGCCGATCGTGAGCTACGCCTTTCTGCTGGGCCGCTGCCGGACCTGCCGCGCGCCGATCTCGATGAGATATCCGATCATCGAGGCGCTGACGGCTTTGATGTTCGCGCTCGCCTGGTGGTATTACGGGCCGGGGCCGCTGCTCGTGTCGCGACTGATCTTCGGCTGCGCGCTGATCGTGCTTTTCGCCATCGACCTCGAGCACCATCTTTTGCCCAACGCGATCACGCTGACCGGCATCATCATCGGCTTTCTCCTCAGCTTTACGACCGATCAACCGGGATGGCGCTCGTCGCTCATCGGCATCGTGGCGGGCGGCGGCGTGCTGTTTCTCATCGCCGAAGGGTACTACCGGCTGCGGCATGAAGAAGGGCTCGGAATGGGCGACGTGAAGATGCTGGCGATGATGGGCGCGTTTCTCGGATGGCCGCTCGCGATTCTCTCGCTGATGATCGCGTCGGTGGCCGGCACCATCGTCGGCATCGCGCTCATCGTGACCGGGCGGGGGACGATGAAGTACGCGCTGCCGTTCGGCACCTTCCTGGCCATTGGCGCCGCCGTCTCGGCCGCTGCCGGGCAGGCGATTCTCCGTTGGTATTTCAAGCAATGGTGACGGCGGGGCGGGACTTGCCTGCCGGTGAATTCTGATGCACGTGTCGCCTTCCGCGTATGCGCTGATCGGCTTGACGGCCATCGTGGCCTGCCTGGTCGCCATCCTGACGTTTGCCGTGCTCCGCCTGGCGTACGCGGCGCGCGCCAACCGCCGCTCCCAATCGGGCGGCGCCGAGACGGCTCTGCTGTCGGCGGCGCTGGCAGAAGCGGTCGCGAAGCTGAAGACACAGGAACGCGCGATGGCCGCGCGCGCCGAGGCGTCGGAGCGCCTGAGCGGCGAAATCATCACGAGCCTGACGGCCGGCGCGATCGTGGTCGGCCTCAACGGCGACGTCACCACCCTCAATCCTGCGGGACGCCGGATCCTGGAGTTACCCGATTCCGCGTCGTACGTGCGGTCGCCGCGCGAGGCACCGCTGCTCGACGTCATCGACGAATGCTTGAAGCGCGGCCGGGCCATCGTGCGCCGGGGAGTGACGCTTTCAGACGTGGGGCACGGCGTGCACCTGGGCGTGACCGTCTCACCGCTGTTCGACGGCGACGGGCGGCTGCACGGAGCGATTTGCCTCTTCACGGATTTGACCGCGGTGAAGGATCTCGAGGAGCAGTTGAGGCTGAAAGACAGCCTCGCGGCCGTCGGGGAGCTGACGGCCGGAATCGCGCATGAATTCCGCAACGGCCTGGCGACGATCCATGGATACAGCAAGCTGCTGGATCTGAACGAGCTGCCCAAGTTGTACCGGCCGTACGTCGAAGGCATTCGAGCGGAAACGGAATCGCTCAGTCAGGTCGTGACGAACTTCCTGAACTTCGCGCGGCCGGCGCAGTTGACGCTGACGCGCGTGAATCTCGGTGCCATCCTCGAGCGCGCCGCCGAGGAAATCCGCCCGGATGCGGTGGCGCTCGGCGGAGATGTTGTCGTCTCGGGCGAGTTTGGCGCCGTCGAGGGCGACGAAGTGCTGTTGCGCCAGGCGTTCAGCAACCTGCTGCGGAATGCGGTCGAGGCGTGCGCGGGCGGGTCGGTTCCGGCGGTGGTGGCGATTCGTTCGGAGATCGATCTGTCGCAGAAGCTGTCCCGCATTACGGT